>Ga0302157_10004992_pt1 | contig 14236 bp, 11 predicted proteins | sample I_Bog_N3_3_FD_193502 | JGI IMG/M metagenome (GOLD analysis project Ga0302157, IMG submission 193502) | Peat permafrost microbial communities from Stordalen Mire near Abisko, Sweden - I_Bog_N3_3 | ecosystem: Environmental > Terrestrial > Soil > Wetlands > Peat | place: Sweden: Abisko, Stordalen...
TCGATAAGCCAGGAACGGGACGTTGATTTCACCAGCTTGCCGCGTGGCAGTTCTCCGCGCAGGATGATGCGTTTTCCAACGCGCGCCGCGCTGGCGGCGCGGTCGGCCGTTCTGCCGCGCGGACGCCTGCTCTTCAGAGCGCCGACAACGGAATCGATGCGCCGCTTTCGTCGGCATCGATCATGACGATCAGCTGGGCCAGGTCACCCTGCAGGCGTGCCAGCGTATCGGACGGCAGCGCCTTCAACGCGTCGGGCAGCAAGCCGGCGAACGGGCCTGGCGCATTCTTCAGCACCCTGGCGCCGGCCGGAAGCAGGTTCAGCTGCACCGCGCGGCGGTCGGCGCCTTGCTTGCGCGCCACCACCATTTCCCGGTCGATCAACCCGCGCACCAGGTTGCTCGCCGTCGACTGATGAATGGACATCGCCTTGGCCAGCGCTCCGGTGCCGATGCCCGGATGGTCGCGCACGACGCTCAGCGCCCACACCTGGGCGCCGCCCATCCCCACCGTCTTCTCCACTTGCTGGAAGTGCGACTTGACGGCGTTGAAGACCTGGCGGAACTGGCGCAGCACCTGGATGGCGGCCTGGTCCGTGTCGATCGAGGAGGGGCTGGCGCCGGTGGACGCCTTGTTGCGAGTGGCCATGCGGGAATGATAAGTGGCGGGTGGCGCGCGTCAGGTCACTTGTTTCGGGGCGGCGGGTTCACCGTCGGGCGCGATGTCCGACGAGGCCGGTGCACAAAAAAGCGGACGCCCGTGAAGGCGTCCGAAGCTGAGATGAACCCAGCGCTCCCGAAAACGGCCGGCGCACCACACGCCGGCCGACACACACACGATTCACTTCGTCGGATAGTCGAAATCGGCCCGACGGTTCTGCTGCCACGCGGCTTCGTCATGCCCCGTGGCCCTTGGTTTTTCCTTGCCGTAGCTCACGGCCTCGACCTGGCCGTCCTTGACACCCAGCAGGCCGAGCGCCGTCTTGACGGATTGCGAACGGCGTTGGCCGAGCGCGAGGTTGTATTCGCTGCCACCGCGCTCGTCGGTGTTGCCGGAGACGGTGATGTGGATTTCCGGATGCTGCGCCAGGTAGCGGCCCTGCAGTTCGACGATGGACTTGTCCTGGTCGTTGAACGTCGATTGGTCGTAGGCGAAGAAGACGCTGCGCTTTTGCGAGATCTCGCTGTTCGGATCGAGGTAGGCAGGCAACGACGTCGCGACCGGCGGCGCGGCCATCGGGGCCGGTGCCGGGGCGGCGACGGGCGTCTGCGCAGCCGTGACGACCGGAGCGGACGCTTCGATCGGCTTGCTGGCGCAGGCCGCGAGCGCCAGGGCGGCGGCAACCGGGGCGGCCACGGTGGCGATGCGGGCGAACGCGGCGGAGAGGGATTCGATTTGCATGGCGGGCTGGCCGCAGGGCGGCGGTTGACGATGACAACTCGACCATACCAGATACATTTGAACAAATGTAAAAAGAGTCTTGCGCCAGGCTTGCGATCCACCTTCGATCGCAGGCCTCTTGCGGGAGCGGGTGCGGCCCTTGCCGGCGCCTGACCAACCCCTGTTGTCGGGAGTTGGAGGCGACTCGAAAGGATTTGTTCCGTGACTCGGATGAAAACGGATTGCGTCATCGCCGGAGGGGGTCCCGCGGGCATGATGATGGGCTTCCTGCTGTCGCGCGCAGGCGTGGACGTGGTCGTGCTGGAGAAGCACGCCGACTTCCTGCGCGACTTCCGTGGCGACACGATCCACCCGTCGACGCTGGACGTCATTCACGAGCTCGGGTTGCTGGACGAGTTCCTGCGCCGACCGCACGACGAGCTGCGCGACGTGGCGGTGCGCATCGGCCGGGAGCAGGCGCAGATCGCCGACTTCCGCCACGTGCCCGCGCGTTGCCGGTTCCTGATGATGATGCCGCAGTGGGAGTTCCTGGACTTTGTGGCCGGCCATGCGCGCAAGTTGCCGAATTTCCACCTGGTGATGCAGGCCGAGGCACGCGCGCTGTGGTTCGAAAACGGCCGCGTGGCGGGCCTGACCGCGCAGACGCCCGACGGCGAACTCGACGTGCGTGCCGCGCTGGTGGTGGGCGCCGACGGCCGTCACTCGACGATCCGGGCGCGGGCGGGGCTCGAGTCGCAGGACTTCGGCGCGCCGATGGACGTGTTGTGGATGCGCGTCTCGCGCCAGCCGGACGACCCGCGCGACCTGTTCGGCCAGATCGATGCCGGGCGCATGCTGGTGATGATCGCGCGCGGGAACTACTGGCAGTGCGCGTTGCTCATCGGCAAGGGCACGTTCGACGACGTGCGCGGGCGCGGTGTCGGCGCGTTGCACGAATCCTTGCTGGCGCTGTCGCCCTGGCTGGGCGAGCGCGTCAAGGAACTGGTCGACTGGGACCAGGTGAAGCTGCTCTCGGTGACAGTGGATAGGCTGCGCGAGTGGGCCAGGCCCGGCGTGCTGTGCATCGGGGACGCGGCACACGCGATGTCGCCCATCGGCGGCGTGGGGATCAACCTGGCCGTGCAGGACGCCGTGGCCGCGGCCCGGCTGCTTGCCGGGCCGTTGCGCGATCACGAACTGGATCTCGCCGCGCTGCAGCGCGTGCAGCGTCGGCGCGAATGGCCGGTGAAGGTGGTGCAGCGAATGCAGATCACGCTGCAGAACCGTCTGATCGCGCCGCTGCTCGCCACGCGCGCTCCGATGCGCATGCCCTGGTTCCTGCGCCTGATGGACCGCTTCGCGCTGTTGCGCCGCATCCCGGCGTGGTTCATCGGGGTCGGCGTCCGACCCGAGCACGTGCGCAAGGAGCTGTGAATCAGTCGCTGCGCGCGGGCGCCGACAGCCAGCCGCCGCGGAAGTCGGCCTGCTCCAGCCCGCGCCGGATCGCCGCGCTGCCGCGCATCAACTGCCACGGCAGGCCGGTGCGGTAGTTCTCGATCATCAGCACCACCGGGCCGCTGTTGAGCGCGAAGCGCCACGGCGAGACCCAGCCGGGCGGGCCCTTGCCGTCATGCCACGTCGGATTGAACGAGTTGCCGGGCATGTACGTGCTGTGCTTGCGCATCATGCGTGCGATGTGCTGCATCGTCGGGATGACGACGTCGGGCGCGAACGGCAGCGACGCGACCGAGGCCCACGGCGCGACGGTGCCGTCGTCCGGGCCGTACGGCGCGCCGCGCGCGGCGTACCCCATCAGGCGGCGCTTGCGGCCGTCGACGACGACGTCGAGCGGCCCCGGGCCGTCGCAGGCGGACAGGCCCCAGCAGTTGTGGCAATAGTCCTTGAAGCGCTTCGGGTTGCGGATCGCGTACTCGCGCTGCACCAGCGTCGCGCGGCGGCTGTTCTCGAAGTAGTCGATGCCGCGCTCGCGCATGAACGCGTCCTGGATGCCGCGGAAATCCACCCACATGTGCGAGTACTGGTGGATGAACAGCGGGCCGGCGGCCAGGTGCTCGTGGCCATAGATCTTGCGCCAGCGGTAACCCTTGAGCCACTGGTCCCAGGTGGATGCCGGCACCGGGTGGTGCCTGGAGCCGAGCGCCATCGCGTACATCAACATCGCCTCGCTGTAGCCCACCCAGTGGTAGCGCAGGAAGCCGCGCTCGGGCTTCCAGCCGTGGCAGATCGCGCCGTCGCAGTTGCGCATCCAGGCCCAGTCCACGCGTTCCTCGAGCATCTTCGCGGTGGCGCGGATCTCGGTCTCGTGCGTGGTGTCGCGGTCGAAGTAGCCGGCCGCGGCCACGACGCCGGCGATCAGGAACGAGGTGTCGATGCTGGACAACTCGCTCTTCCAGGCGCGCGTGCCGGTGCGCATGTCCAGGAAGTGGAAGTAGAAGCCGCGGTGGCCCGTGGAGTCCGGCGCGCCCGACATGTCGGCGTTGGCGAAGAAACGCAAAGTCGTCAGCGTGATGCCCACGCCTTGCGCACGCGTCATCCAGCCGCGCTCGACGGCGATCGGATAGGCGGTGAGCGCCATGCCCACGCCAGCGATGCTGCACGGGCTGTCGGGCTGCGTCGAGTCCAGCACCAGGCCGCTGGCCGGATCCACCGCCTCCTCGAAGTAGCTGAATGCGTGGCGCTGCGCGCGTTCGATCAGGCTCGCGATGTCGACATCCGCGTCGTCATCGGCGTGAGTGGCGGGCGGCGTGGAATGGGGACGGGCGGCTGTATTCATCAGTACGGCCCAGCGTATCCGATAGTGCGTGCCCGCGGGTATGGCGGGCTGCTCCGGCGCTGACGGCGCCGCGCCCGAAGCGGTGCCGAAGGACAATGACGCACCCGCGCACTCCGGTATGCGGGCGCAGGTCACGGGCATGCCGATTGCTTTTCGCGAGTTTGGCCACGCCTGGCGTGAGCCGGTCAACGAACAACGCCGGGATATCGCGTCGTCCTGTCAACAAAGGGTCCAATGAGCTCAGTGTCCACGTCGTCGCCCGCCGCGCACGACGACGTCTTCATCGGCGATAGCGAAATGGCGCGGCTGATGAGCGCCCACGACTGGGCGGCGACCCCGCTCGGGCCGGTGTCGGGCTGGGCGCAGTCGTTGAAGGTGGCGCTCGGGCTGCTGCTCACGTCCCGCTTCGAGATGTGGCTCGGCTGGGGCGACGACATCGCGTTCTTCTACAACGACGCGTATCGCCCGACGCTGGGCGGCAAGCATCCGCAGGCGCTGGCCACCCCGACACGGCTGGTCTACCCGGAAATCTGGGACGACATCAAGGGTCGCATGCGCAGCGTCTACGACGAAGGCGCATCGACCTGGGACCGGGCATTGCTGCTGCTGATCAACCGGCGCGGCTTTCCGGAGGAGACGTACCACACGTTCTCGTACAGCCCGCTGCGCGGCGACGGCGGGCGCGTGGAAGGCATCTTCTGCGCCGTGAGCGAAGAAACAGAACGGGTGATCAGCGAGCGCCGCCTGGAATCGCTGCGCGTGCTGGCCACCAACCTGGCCGCAGCGGGAGGCGAAACCGCAGTGCTCCGCGCCGCGGCACGCGGGCTCGGCGGCAACGATCGCGACCTGCCGTTCAGCGTCACGTACCTGTTCGATGCCGACGGCGCCGCGCATGTAGCCGGCACCACCCACGTGTCCGAAGGCAGCGAGCTCGCGCGCCGCGCCGTCGTCACGCGCGACGCGTTGTGGGATTTGTCGGCCGTCTGGCGCCATGCGAAGGCGATCGAGATCGACCTGGCTGGCGGCATTGCCTACCCGATGGGTGTGTGGCAGATACCGCCGGTACGAGCGGCGATCGTGCCCATCGTCGGCCAGGGCTCCGAACGCCCGCTCGGCGCGTTGGTGGTCGGTCTCAATCCCTACCGGCCCGGCGACGGCGACTACCTGCCCTACCTGGGCCTGCTGGCAGGCCAGATAGCTTCCAGCCTGTCCGGCGCCCGGGTCTACGACGGCGATCGATTGCGGGCCAAGACGCTGGCCGAGGCGGTCGCGCTGCGCGAAGCAGCCGCCGACGCGCTCGCGCAGGCCAACAGTCAGCTCACCAGCGAGGTGGCGCTGCGCACCCAGGAACGTGACCGCCTGCGCCAGCTGTTCGAGCAGGCGCCCAGCTTCATGGCCTTGCTGCAGGGGCCCGAGCATCGCTTCGCATTCGTCAACGAGGCCTACATGCAGCTCGTGGGACACCGCGACGTGGTGGGCCTGACCGTGCGCGAGGCCCTGCCCGAACTGCACGGGCAGGGCTTCTACGAGCTGCTGGACAACGTCTTCGACTCCGCGACGCCGTTCGTCGGCTCGGGCCTCCCGGCGCGGCTGCAGCGGGCGCCCGCCGGTCCGCTGGAGGAGCGCTTCATCAACCTGGTCTACCAGCCCATCCTCGGGGCGGACGGTGCGGTCGAAGGCATCTTCGTGGAAGGCTACGACGTCACTCACCAGCATCGCGCCGAGGCCGCACTGCAGTCGCTCAACGAGACGCTCGAGCAACGCGTGACCCTGCGCACCGCCGAGCTGGGCGACGCGCTCAAGAAGCTGCAGCACGAGTCCGACGAGCGCGAAGCCGCGCAGGTCGCGCTGCGTCAGGCGCAGCGCATGGAATCGCTCGGGCAGCTGACCGGTGGCGTGGCGCACGACTTCAACAACCTGCTGCAGGTGATCAGCGGCAACCTGCAGTTGCTGCGGCGCGAGGTGGCGGGCAACGAGCGCGCCGAGAAGCGCGTGCAAAGCGCGATCGGCGGCGTCACGCGCGGTGCCAAGCTGGCCTCGCAACTGCTGGCGTTCGGCCGCCGCCAGCCGCTCGAGCCCAAGGTGCTCGACGTCGGGCGATTCATCAAGGGCATGGACGACATGCTGCGGCGCGCGCTGGGCGAGGAGATCGAGCTCGAGACCGTGATCTCGGGAGGCCTGTGGACCGCGCTGGTCGATCCGGGCCAGATCGAGAACGCGATCCTGAACCTGAGCATCAACGCGCGCGACGCGATGCCCGAGGGCGGCAAGCTGACGATCGAGGCCGGCAACGCGACGCTGGACGACGAGTACGCGCGCATGCACGACGACGTCCAGCCAGGGCAGTACGTGATGCTGGGCGTCACCGATACGGGTACCGGCATCCCGCCCGAGCTGCTCGAACGCGTGTTCGAGCCGTTCTTCAGCACCAAGCCCGAAGGCAAGGGCACCGGGCTCGGGTTGTCCATGGTCTACGGCTTCGTCAAGCAGTCGGGCGGCCACGTCAAGATCTACAGCGAGCAGGACCAGGGCACGACGATCAAGATCTACCTGCCACGCGTGTTCCAGGCCGAAGACAAGCTCGCCGACGAGACGGCGGCGCCGGTGCGCGGCGGCAGCGAGACGGTGCTGGTGGTGGAGGACGACGACGAGGTGCGCGAGACCGCGGTGGGCCTGCTCGGCGACCTCGGCTACCGTGTGCTGAAGGCGCGCGAGGCGATGGGCGCGTTGAGCATCATCGAAAGCGGCGTGCCTGTGGACGTGCTGTTCACCGACGTCGTGATGCCGGGCCCGCTGCGCAGCCCCGAGCTGGCGCGCAAGGCCAGGGAGCGGCTGCCGGGCCTGGCGGTGCTGTTCACCTCGGGCTACACCGAGAACGCGATCGTGCACGGCGGCCGGCTCGACCCTGGCGTGGACCTGCTGTCCAAGCCCTACACGCGCGAGGCGCTCGCGCGCAAGATCCGCCACGTGCTGGCCAACCAGGAGCAGCAGCGCGTGCTGGCCGACGCCGTTCTGATTGCCGCGCCGCCGGTACCGGCGGCCGTGGCGGCGCCGCGCCTGGGCACCGTGTTGCTGGTGGAGGACGACGAGTTCATCCGCGAGACGCTGGCCGAACTGCTGGACATCTCGGGCCACGTGGTGCTGCAGGCGTTCGATGCGGCTTCGGCGCTGGCGGCGCTCGCGGCCCACCCGGTCGACGTGATGGTGACGGATGTCGGTCTGCCCAAGGTGTCGGGCATCGAGCTCGCACGCGAGGCGCTGGTGCGGCAGCCGAAACTGGCCGTGGTCTTCGCCACGGGCGATCCAGGTGGCCCGGGGAAGGCCGGGCTGGTGGCCGCGGCGGTGCTGGTGAAGCCGTTCTCGCCCGAGGACCTGGCGCAGGTGGTGACGAATGCGCTGAACGACGAGCGCTATCGCCAGAACGGCTAGATTCCGATCGCGGAGAGCATCAGGAACGCCGCGAACAGCACGAAGTGCGTCAGCCCCTCGATGGCGTTGGTCTCGCCGTCGTGGATGTTGATGGTGGCCACCAGCAGCGTGAGAAACACCATCACCGTCTGCGGCACGGTGAGCGCCATCGCGATCGGGTGGTGCGTGAACAGCGCCAGGGCCTCGATCACCGGCACGGTCAGCACGATGGTGGACAGCGACGCGCCGAGGGCGATGTTGACCACCGGCTGCATCCGGTTGGCGAGCGCGGCGCGCAATGCCGTGAGGATCTCGGGGCTGGCCGAGATCGTGGCGACGATCAGCGGCGCCACGATGGGCGGCGCGCCCGTGCCGGCCAGGCCGGTGTCCAGTGTCTTGGCCATGACCTCGGCCAGCAGCCCGATCAGCACGATGCCCGTGCCGATGCCGATCAGCGGCGCCGCCAGGCTGGCAGGCGGATGCGCCGCGTCATGGTTGGCCTCGTGGGCCGCCAGCGCGTCCGCGTTCTCCGGCTTCTGCGCGTAGGTGTAGCTGAAGAAGTAGCTGTGGCGGCCGGTCTGCAGGCGCAGGAACAGGCCGTACAGCACGACCATCACGACGATCGTGAACACGGAATAGCTCTGCCAGTGCGCTGCCGGCACGAACGCCGGCAGCACCATGGCCACGCCGATGCCGGTGAGGATCATCACGACGTAGGTGTTGCCCGAGTCGATGTTGTACGGCTGCTCGCCGTGGCGCAGTCCCCCGACCAGCGCCGACACGCCCAGCAGCGCGTTGACGTCCAGCATCACGGCCGAATAGATCGTGTCGCGCGCGAGCGTGGGCGAGGGCGACTCGTTCATGACGATCGCGAGGATCACCACTTCGACCAGCACGGCGCTGAGCGTGAGCACCATCGTGCCGTAAGGCTCGCCCAGGCGCTCCGCCAGCGTCTCGGCGTGGTGGGCGACGCGGACCGATGCGAACAGGATCGCGGCGATCAGCGCGATGGAGGCCGCGAGTGAAGAAGCCTGGCCGGCCTGCACGAACGAATGTTCGAGCGGCCAGGCGATGCACAGGGCCAGCAGGGCGACGAGCAGCGACCACTCGCGGCGGACAGTCGTGAGCATTCAGGTAGCGTTCAGCGTTGACGAGCGTCGATGATAGGCGAGCGCGGCGGCCGGGCCATGACAGGACGCTGGCGGACACGGGCCCCGGCCACCCGACACAGGCCGTGAAATAGTGCCGTGATCGGGCTGGATGACTCACCGTCACGCGAGGGAAAACACTGCATCGCGTCACGCCCGTCCTCGGAAACAATGGCCTCGGAACATTCGCTTTCCGACGCGCTGGAGGGCAGGGTCGGATGCGATCGTGCTCCGGACGTCTCGCGACGCCAGGAGCCCGAAGTACTTCCTGAGGTGATGTTCCGGGGTGAAATTTCAGGGGCCGGTGCGACCGGCCCTTTTTTCGTCCCTGTGAATCGTCGAGCGGGACGCCCGACGATTCAAAATCATTCAGCCGCGTACTTGCGCGTCATGGCGCTGGCGATGGATGCGGGCGCTCTGGCGGTTGTCGGCGCGCATGATGCGACGCTGTTCACCGGCGCTCACATGGCCGTTGGCACCGGCGCGGGCTTCGCGCGCATCGACGTGCGACTGGCCGCGTTCGAGGTTCGAAGCCTCGTGGTGGGTCAGGCTGCCGTCCTTCACGCCGTTGGCGATGCGGGTCTGCTGGTTGACGTTGCGCTGCGTGTCGGCTTGCGCGCGTTGCGACGAGGCCGACAGCGGGTTGCCGTTGACGCCGTTGTTCTTCGCGGTGGTGATGTCGCGGCTGGTCTTGTTCTGCGCGGCGTTCAACTGCGCCTTTTCTGCAGGCGACAGCGAGCCGTTGGCCATGTCCTTTGACTGCAGGCGGTCGACGTGCGTTTCGTCGCGTTGCAGCTCCGAGTTCTCGCGCGTCGTGATGCTGCCGTTCTGCAGGCCGTTCTCGATGCGTTGTTCCTGGTTGGCGTCGCGTTGCGTGGTGGTGGCGGAAGTGGTTTGCGCCGAGGCTGCAAGGCTGGTGCCGAAGGCGGCAGTGGCGATCAGGGCGGTCACGAGAAGAGTGCGGTTCATGGTTGTTGCTCCGGGTGTGTGTCGGTCGCGAACGGGTCGTCTTGTTCGTACCAGTTCAACGAAGGCGCGGCGGCATGAGTTGACGGTGATGCATGAACATCACCTGGAGATGCGTCGCCTTGACGAGCCAGCAACACAGCAAGGAGATGTGTCCACCCGCGTCCGCGTTCGCTGTTCCAATGGCGGGATGCCGAATTCGAACGACATCGACAAGCGACTCACCGACCTCGAGGTCAAGGCCAGCTTCACCGAGGATCTGGTCGATCACCTGAACGACCTGGTCGCGCGCCAGCAGGAGCAGATCGACCTGTTGATCCGCGAGGTGGGCAAGCTCAAGGACCGGGCGCCGGACACGGGCGGCGGCGCGGCGCGGGATGCACGCGACGAATTGCCGCCGCACTACTGATGCGGGTCGCCCGAAAGCAGGGTTGAGCGCAAACGGGTACATTTGCACAAATATGCTCCGATTCCCGCATGAGCCTGTCTGACCCGTCTCGAACCGAGCAACCCGACGTGGTCGCCGCGATGCGTGGCGACCTGGCGGACTGGCGGCAGTGGCTCGCACGTCTCGTGGTGCTGGCCTATGCCGCGGCCGCAGGCCTGTCGGTGGTCGCCTTCTCGCGCTTGTGCGACCTGGCCCAGCGCGGCTTCGCGAGCGTGCTGGCGCTGCATCCACTGACGCCCTTGTTGTGGACCACCGCGTGCACCGCGGGCGTGGTCTGGCTCACGCGGCGCTTCGCGCCGGGAGCGGCCGGCTCCGGCATTCCGCAGGTGATGGCGATGCTGGATCCGGCCCTGCCCGCGGCCGGGCGTTCCACGCTCGTATCGCTGCGGATGAGCCTGGCCAAGATGGTGTTGACGGCGGGTTCGCTGCTGGGCGGCCTGGCCACCGGACGCGAAGGGCCGTCCGTGCAGATCGCGGCTGGCGTGATGCAGCACGCGCGCCGCTGGCTGCCGCCGCATCCGGGCATCTCGGAGCATGGACTGCTGGTGGCCGGCGGCGCCGCGGGCATCGCGGCGGCGTTCAATGCGCCGCTGGCCGGCGTGATGTTCGGAATCGAGGAGCTGGCGTCCCGGCTGGAGCAGCGCAGCAGCGGCCTGATCATCGCGGCCATCGTGTTGTCGGGCCTGATGGGCGTGTCCTTCTTCGGCAACTCCACCTATTTCGGCACGATCGAGGTGCCTGCGGTGCGTCTGGTGATGGTGTGGCCCGCGCTGTTGCTGGTACTGGCCAGCGGTGCGCTGGGGGGCGTGTTCGCACGCCTGTTGCATGCCTCGCTGACCGGCACGGGCGACCGCGTCAGCCGCTGGCGCGCCGCGCATCCGGTGGCCTTCGCGGGCGCCTGCGGGCTCGCCGCGGGCGCGATGGGCATCGTGAGCCATGGAGCGACCTTCGGCAGCGGCTACGAGTACACGCGCTCGCTGCTGCAAGGGCACGCGGACGTGCCGCTGCTGTATGTCACGCTGCGCGTGGTGGCCACCTGGCTGGCCGTCTGGTCGGGCGTGCCCGGCGGCATCTTCGCGCCGTGCCTGGCGATCGGCGCCGGTCTCGGCCACGACATCGCCGTGCTCACCGGCTCGCAGGCCGACGCCGCGGCGCTGATCGCGATCGGCATGGCCGGCTTCCTGGCCGCCGTGACGCAAGCGCCGATGACGTCCTTCATCATCGTGATGGAGATGGTGGGCGGCCACGCGATGGTGCTCAGCCTGATGGCGGCTGCGCTGGGGGCCAGCCTGGTGTCGCGCTGGATCGCGCGACCGCTCTACGCGGCGCTGGCGCACGCCATCGTCGCGCGCTCGCGTGCGGCCGCGATCCCGGTCGCGGCACCGTGACGCTGAAGGCCGCGGGAACCCAGCGGATCTTGCGCGGTGGGCGATCTCGCCCCGAGGCGGCCACGCGTTCTCCCCGACGGGTCGTCAGAGATCGATCAGCTTCTCGTGGATGGCCCAGCGCACGACGCGCGACCGGTCATCCGGCCGCGGGTGCGCGCCGGGCCGGCGCGCTCAACCGCCGAGTACCGCCAGCAGCCGATCGATCTCCACCGGCTTGACCAGGTGCGCATCGAAGCCGGCCGCCTTGGCGCGAGCGATGTCGTCGGCGCCGCCATAGCCGGTGAAGGCGATCAGGCGCATCGGCTTGCCGGCCAGGCGGCGGCGGATCTCGGCGGCGAGCTGGTAGCCGTCCATGCCGGGCAGGCCGATGTCGATCACCGCCGCCGCCGGGGCGAAGGTCTCGAGCTGCGCCAGCGCGAGATCCGGATGGATCGCCGTCGAGACCTCATAGCCGAATGCCTGCAGCAGGATTTCCATCGACTCCACGGCGTCGACGTTGTCGTCGACCAGCAGCACGCGCATGGCGCCGTTGGACGCGGAATCGGTCGTGCTGAAGGGGGAGGACATGCTGTGCGATGCGGCCGGTTGGACGCCCACCTGGCATGAGCGTGCGCGGATTATGGCAGCGGCCCGTGGTGTCGTTCGCCGACTGTCCTACACGCGGTCATGTGCTCGACCTACCAGCGTCGCTTCACATGCGATTCACACTGGGTGCGGCTCGACAATGACGGCGGAGACGACGATGACGGACAGCGGCGCAGGCATTTCCACGCGCAACCAACGGGTGGCGCGATGAACGACGCCGTGCACGTCATTCCCTCGTCCGACGAGATACTGGAGTTGCCGGTCGAGACCCTGGACGAGCCGCCGCGCGAAAAGGAACGCGTGCTGCTGCACATGCCCATCGACGTGCGCAACACGTCGATGATCGTCATCGCCTCGTTGCTGTCGCTGTATGCCTTGCAATGGGCCGCCGAGATCGTGATTCCGGTGCTGATGGGCCTGCTGTTCAGCTACGCGCTGTCGCCCCTGGTCGATCGCATCGCGCGCGCGGGCGTGCCGCGTGCGCTCGGCGCCGCGGTGGTGATGATCGCGCTGGTGGGCGGCATCGGCTGGACGGCCTGGTCGCTGAGCGACCAGGCCAACAGCCTGATCGAGTCGTTGCCGAATGCGGCGCTGAAGCTGCGCGACACGCTGCATCCCAAGCTGCGCGATCCGAACCCGTCGGCGATCGACACCGTGCAGAAAGCAGCTGCCACGCTGGCACAAGCTGCCGACAGCGGCGCCAAGATGGCGCCCGGCGTCCAGAAGGTGCAGATCGTCAAGACGTCGTTCAACATCCAGGACTACCTGTTCGCGGGAACGATGCACGCCGCCGCGGCGGCGGCGCAGGTGGTGGTGGTCGCCTTTATCACGTACTTCCTGCTTGCCGCGGGCGACACCTTCCGCCGCAAGCTCGCGAAGATTGCCGGCCCGAACTTCGGCAAGCGCAAGATCACCGTGCAGGCCCTCGACGAGATCTCCGAGCAGGTGCAGCGCTACCTGCTCGTGCAACTGCTCACCAGCGTCGTGGTGGGCGTGGCCACGGCGCTCGCGTTCTGGGCGCTGGGATTCAACAACGCGGCCGTCTGGGGCGTGCTCGCCGGCGTGATGAACCTGGTGCCTTACCTGGGCACGATGGTGATCTGCGGCGCGTCCGCGGTCGTCGCGCTGCTGCAGTTCGGCACGCCGCAGATGGCGGCGGCGGTGGGCAGCATCTCCATCATCCTGCACGTGGTCTCCGGCTACATCATCACGCCGTGGCTGACGAGCCGCACCAGCCGGCTCAACGCCGTCGTCGTGTTCGTCGGCGTGCTGGCCTGGGGTTGGCTGTGGGGGGTGTGGGGCCTGCTGCTGGGCGCGCCGATCCTGATGGCGCTCAAGGCGATCTGCGACCGTGTCGACGATCTGAAGCCGATCGGCGAGCTGCTGGGCGGCAGCGACAAGCCCGGCGAAAGCGGCAGCGGCACGATCGCCTCCTCCTGAAAAGAACCCATGACGACTCCCAAGATCAAGGCCATCCGCCCTGCCGACCGTGCCAGCGTGCTGGCGGACAAACGCAACATGAAGATGACGCGCTCCGCGCATGCCTACGTGCGCGGCAACACGAAGCAGTTCTACGAGTGGCTGAAGGCCCAGGCGCCCGACTCGCTGCCCGCGGGCCCGGCGATCTGGATCTGCGGCGACTGCCATCTCGGCAACCTGGGCCCGATCGCCAGCGTCAACGGCGGCGTGGAGATCCAGATCCGCGATCTCGACCAGACCGTCATCGGCAATCCGGCGCACGACCTGATCCGCCTCGGCCTGTCGCTGGCGATGGCCGCGCGCGGCTCCGACCTGCCCGGCGTGACCACGGCCGTGATGCTGGAGCAACTGATGGAAGGCTATTGCGCAGGCCTGGCCGGAACTCCCGGCGAACCCGATGCGGCGTTGCCGGCGCCGGTGCACCTGGTGATGAAGGACGCGCTGCGCCGCTCCTGGAAGCACCTGGCGCGCGACCGCTTCGACGACGTGGTGCCTGCCGTGCCCATCGGCAAGCGTTTCTGGAAGCTGGCGCCGGACGAGAAGGACGCGATCACCCACCTGTTCGAGAAGAAGTCGGTGTCGCGCCTGGCCACGCTGCTCGGCTCGCGTGACGACGATGCGCCGGTGGCCGTGCTAATCGGA
>Ga0302157_10004993_pt1 | contig 14234 bp, 6 predicted proteins | sample I_Bog_N3_3_FD_193502 | JGI IMG/M metagenome (GOLD analysis project Ga0302157, IMG submission 193502) | Peat permafrost microbial communities from Stordalen Mire near Abisko, Sweden - I_Bog_N3_3 | ecosystem: Environmental > Terrestrial > Soil > Wetlands > Peat | place: Sweden: Abisko, Stordalen...
CTTTCGGGACTCGCAGTTGCCGCACTCGTGCCATCGCCGGTGCGCTGCCGCGCCTCCCTGCCGCCTCGCGTCCGCAATTCGAGGGGAGTCTGTCGACGGCATTCGGATGTACGCTGGAAGGAGCCGCCGCCCCGGCGAAGGTCGCCGAGTTGGCCGTCGCGCTCAGGCAAGCCGGCCGCGATGAAATCGGACTTGCCGATACAACGGGCTACGCCCATCCGCGCCAGGTCACCGAACTCGTCCGGCAGCGATCCCCCATGAGTAATATCCCGACGGGATACGGGGTGCCAGCTCCACCGCTTTCGCGTACCAGGCCTGGGCGCCGTTCCAGTCGCCGCGGCGATCGAACACGTCGCGACGGAAACGGTCACAGTCCACGAATCGCAGCCCGCCTACGGCGTCCAGCGCTGCATCCGCCTTCGATGGCTGGCCGGTCGCTTGATAACTCGTCGCGCCGAGAAGATCCGGCCGAGCGCGATTGTTAACCGGCCGGGTACCCGCACCTCATCTCTTATCCGGGATCATCCCTACGGCATCAAGTCGACTGCGAGCACGACGATGCTGCGATTCTCGGGCAGCGTGAGGCTCACGGCGGTACGCGTTGGGTCGAGCGTGAACGCATAGCCGTAGAGATTATACTTGCCGTCCTGCAGTTTGCCGCTTGCAAGCACCTTGTACGCCGTCGTGAGCGCGATCTGCTCGCCCGCATAGCTCTGCGGGGCATGCCAGTCGCTCATCGATTGGACGAAGCTCTGGCTCGAGCCGTCTTGGTAGTTGATCGTAAACGTCGTCGCGACCTTCTTGTTTTGCACCTGACTGCCGTTGACAGCGGTCCCGAGGAACGAGATTCCCGTGTAGCTGCCGGGCGGCAGTTCGATCGTCGCGCTCGACACCGCGCTTAGGCTTCCGATCTGACCGAGCAGGTAGGGATTGCCGGCCCAAGTGAGGCTCGTGCCGGTGAGATTTCCTGCATAGGCATCTCCGTGGGTATCGATGCCCCCCTCGAGCGCGGCGGCACCCTCGACGGCGATCGCGTAGAGCCCGAAGGCGGTGGCGAGGCTCACGGGGGTCGCCGCGGTCGTCGTGATCGAGAAGGTGCCCGCGGCAGGCGCGCTGTTGAGTTCGCCCTTCGAGACCGCGATCGCATTGATCGTCGTCGTGATCGTGACGTCGATGGGGCCCGTAAAGAGCGTCGAACTCGTGGTCGGCGTCGTGCCGTTGGTCGTGTAGTAGATCGAGGCACTTGGCGTCGTGCTCGAGAGCGTTACGGGGGTCGACGTCCCGTAGGAGCCGGGTTGCGGGCTGAACGTCGGGCTCGCGGTCGTCGCGAGCACGGGCGGCGCGGGCGTAAAATCGAGCGCGAGCAGCGCGACGTTCGCGGTTTTCGGCAGGGTCAAGCTCTCTACTGTCTTGGCACCGTTGAGCGGGTAGGCGTAACCATAAATATGGGTCGCGCCGGCTGCGGTTTTTCCGGTGCTCGTCACGCGGTTCGGCGCCGATTGCGCGATCGACTCACCGACATAGCTGTCTGGATGTTTCCAGTCGCTGAAGCTCTGCACGAAGCGGTCGGAGCTGTTATCCGTGTAGTTGACGAGCAGCGGCTGACTGCGCGCACCGCCGTTGACGCCCGTGGCGAGGATTTCGAGGGCCGAGTAGCTGTTCTGCGGTAGGGTGATCGTCGTGTTCGCGACGGCGCTCGGAACTCCGGCCCCGAGCAGCGTGAACGTCGCTCCCGACCACTCCACGATGGCTCCGGCGTTGCCGCTCTCGAGCGCCGTATAGGCGTTGCCGTAGCCGTCGAGGCCGCCGTCGATCGGTTTGACGCCGACGTCGGAGAACGCATAGAGCGTCATGACGCTCGCGAGATCGAGGCTTTGCGGCTCGGTCGGGCCCATCGAGACGACGAGGTTCACGCTGGAGCCCGGGTTCGCGCTGGCGGCAGCCGCCGGCAACTCGCTGATGATCTCACCGGACGGGACCGTCGCGCTCGACTGAGGCGTCACGCTGCCGACGACGAGACCCGCACCCGTGATCGCGCTCGTCGCGGCCGCCTGGCTCAATCCCACCACGTTCGGCACCGCGACCTGCGCGCTGCCCGTCGAGACGACGAGGTTCACGGCCGAGTTCGGACTCACGTTCGCATTCGCACTCGGGTTCTGGCTGATGACGAGACCGACGGCGACCGTCGAACTCGACTGATACGTGATTGCGCCAACCGTGAGGCCCGCAGCGGTGATCGCGCTCGTGGCGGTGGCTTGGCTCAATCCCATCACGTTCGGGACCGCAACCTGCGCCGCGCCCGTCGCGACGACGAGGTTCACGGCAGCGTTCGGATACGCGTTCGTGTTTGCGCCGGGGTTCTGGCTGATCACGAGTCCCGCGGCAACGGTCGCACTCGACTGATACGTGATCGTGCCAGTCAGGAGTCCCGCCGCCGTAATCGCGCTCTCAGCCTGGCTCAAGGTGTCGCCCACCACGTTGGGCACCGTCGTGAGCGTCCCAGAGCCCGCGAGCGAGAGGCTCTGGGTCCCCGAGGGCTGCTCGTTCAGCGTGTTGTCGGTCAACGCCGCCGAGCCGGTCAGTGGACCTGCGCTCTGCGGTGTGAAGCTCAAGCTCAAGTTGCAGAGCGCGCCCGCGGTGAGCGAGAAGCCGCCGCTGCAGTCCGCATAGATGCCCGCGCCCGCGACCTGGGCGAAGCTCGCGCCGGTCACCGCGAGCCCCGGCGCCACCGCGTTCAGCGGTTGGTTGCCGATGTTCTGCACCAGCAGGGACTGGGGGCTATCGCTGCTGGTGCTGCCCACGGGGGTCGAGGCGAAGCTGAGCGCGGGCGCCTGGGAACGGTTCAGTTCCACGACCTGGCCGCTATCAGAGTAGGTCACGAACACATCACCGCCTGCATCGAGGGCGATGCCGACGGGGACGCCGCCGCCGACAGCAATCTGGCAACTCGCGCTCGCGCAGCCGGCCGGAATTTCGATCACGCGGCCGGCGCCTGAATCGACGATGAAGACGTTGCCCGCCGCATCCGCCGCCAGGGCCTGCGGGGCGGTCAATCCGGCGTCGATCGTCGTCTGGCTGGCGCCGCCGGCGGGGACTTCGACGATCCGGCCGTTGCCCGTATCCGCAATGAACACGTCGCCGACACCGTCCACCGCAACGCCGAAAGGCTGGTTCAGTCCGTTGCCGACCGTGGTCTGCGCGCCGCCATTGGCGGGCACGACGAGGATACGGCTATTGCCGGCGTCGGCGATGAACAGGTCGCCGGCTGCGTTCAACGCGATGCCGCCTGGCGCATTCAGTCCGCTGGCCACCGTGACGGGAGCCGCGTAATTCGAGTTGCCGAGGTAAGGAATCTTGACCACGGCGTTGCTGCCCGAGGCAGCGACGAAGACGTTGCCCGCTCCATCGAGGGCGACGGCGGATGGGCCCGCAAGGCCGCCGGCGACCGTGATCTGTTGGCCCGCGCCGGCTGGAACTTCGATCACACTGCCCGTGGCAGGACCCCCGATACTTGCTGCGCCTAATTGCGTCACGAACAGGTCGCCCGCCGCATCCACTGCGACGCCGCGCGGATTCACGACGTTGACACTCAGTGGCGACGGCACGCCCGGGCCGAAGGCGATCGCCGGCCCCTGACCGATGCCCGAGAGGAGCCCGGTCGTGATCGTATTGCCCTCGTCGTCGATGAGACCGATCGCGCCCGTGCGCGAGCCCGGGGCGAGCGGGGCAAAGTTGACCTCGACCGTGCAGGCGGCGGGTCCGACGAGGCCCGCGGTGCAGGTGGTGCCCGTGCCTGCGAGCGTGAAGTCGAGGTTCGGCAGACCCTGCGTGACGACTTGAACCGGGTTCGCACCGAGCGTCGTCCCGAGGGGGATGGTCAAGCTCGATGAGATCGTGAAACTGCAGGGCGCGGGCGCGCCCTGCCCCGCTGCGCAGACGTTCGCCGCCGCGACCTCGTAGGCCCCAATATCGCAGCCCGCGCCGACGGGCCGGCCGATGCCGCGCTGGTCGGTCGCGAGCGGTTTGCCGGAGACGTCCGTGCAGGCGCTCGCCGGGATCGCGTCGATCGCCGAGCTGCCCGGCAGCAGCGCGATGGTCCGGGTCGGCCCACCGTTGTTCTGCAAGGGGCCGAGGTAAGTCCCGGCATTCGCCACGTTGCTCTGATCGGTGGGCTGGGTGAGATTGCAAGTACCGTCGTCATCGATGTTGTAGCCGTCGGATGAGGTCGGCGCTACGCCGGGTTGGAAGGCGCAGTTCTGGCCTTGGCCCCCCGTCACGATCGTGCCCTTCATCGTCAGCCTGCCGCCGCTGAGTTGAATGCCGATCGCGTTGGTCGACACTGTGCTGTTGATCAAGGTGAGCAGCCCGCCGCTGTAAATGGCGCGCCTGTAGTAGTTAGGATCGTTAGAGTTAGGATCGGTAGTCGAACCGGTAGCAGATATCGTCGAGTTGGTGACCGTCATGACGCCGCTGTTGCCAAGGGCCATGCCATTGATGCTCGACACGGTACTGTTGGTGATGGTTCCGGTGGTGCAATTGCAAAAGACCGCGTAGATCGCGCCTTGGTTCGCGGGTCCATGATCGTACGTGTCGCTAGTCCCCGGATCCGAGACCGTGCTGTTGATCAGCGTGAGGCTGCCTTGCGAAGAGATCCCCGCACCAAAGCCGTCGCCGATGAAATAGTTGCCGGCCACGACGCTGTCGATCACGGTCGTCGGAACACCGCCAAAGTCGCCGATACCCGCGCCGTAGGAATCGAAGCTACAATATCCACCGACGTTGCCCGTCACGGCGCTGTGGATCACGGTCAGCGAGGCTCCAGGAAAGCTACCGATGCCGCCGCCGATCGACAAGTTGCACGCGTAGCCTCCCACACTGTTCCCGGACACGACGCTGTCACTGAGCGTCAGCGTCCCGTGATTGTAGATGCCGCCTCCGGCAAGCCCGTTATGGCCATTCTCAATCGTCAAACCGGAGATCGTCGTGGTCACGCCAGAGACGATGAAGAAAACGGAATCACGCTGCCTGCCGTTGATGGCGAGCTCCGAGGCGCCCGGGCCGCTGATGATCACATTCGCGGCGACGAAGAGAGCGCCGTTGAGCAGCTCAATGGTGCTCGGGTTCGGCAGGCTGAAGACGATCGTGTCGCCGGCTTGTGCGGCGCCAAGCGCGTAGCGGAACGAACCGGTATCGGCGGCATCATCCGAGGTGCTGGTCACGGTGAGCGTCGCGGCGTGGCTGCTTGCGATGCTCCCCAATGTCCCGAGGACGGTGAACATCAACGGCAGCAGGAACCGCCGACCCGGCGAACTTGCCTTGGTACCGAACGTCGCGGCGGCAGAGCCGGCGAGTGACGAGCTTGCAGTCATACCGATTTACCTCGACGTTTGAGCGCGCGCACTGGGTGTCAGCAGCGCGGAAAAATCTCTCAGGTCGAGTGCACCGTCAATGCAGGCAAGGTAAAGTTTCGCCCTGCGGAATCTAACGGCTTGCTAAAGCCGTAAAGCATTGATTTCACTATGATAATGTGCGGCTTAATTTGGGGTTGGAGGAACGGCAGCCTTGGTTTGCGATAGGAAAGTGAAGCTTGTATGGGCTCTTACGGCAGCCGGACCCCGTTCCAAGGCGGATCGTCGGCAAGGATTGGACAGCCAGATTGGGCACGCCATCCCCCGTTTCGCGTCTGCTCCAATGTCGCCGCGCGGTCCTGCCGGTCAATTTGCCCGCAGATGGTGATCCGATTCGACAAGTGCGAATTGGATTCGCGTCGCCAGCAACTGACTCGCGAGGGGCGCGTGGTGAAGCTGGAGCGCATCCCTTTGAACCTGTTGTTCCTCCTGGCATCGAGCCAAGGAGTCGTAGTCACCCGACAGGCCATCGTCGAGCATCTCTGGGGACACGCCTTTGTCGATGCGCAGCACAGCATCAATACCGCCATCAATAAGCTGCGCACCGCTCTGGGCGACGATCTGGCCGAGCCCCGATTCATCCAGACCGTGAAGGGGATGGGCTATCGATGGGTCGCGCGGGTGGAAATGTGCCCCGATCGTGAGAGTGAGGCTGAGTCTGTGGCATCGGCGGAGCGTGCCGCAGGGACGACGACGACCGTTGCAACGCCCGGGCGAACGGATCCTCCCGCGGCGGCAGCTCGCAACGCCGCAGTGTGGCGTTTCGCGAGGATCGGTGTTCCTCTCGTGCTCGTTGGGCTCGTCGCAGCCGGCGGACTGCTCTATCGTTCTCATCGACATGAATCCCTGACAGCCAAGGACACGATCGTCCTCGCCGACTTTGGCAATACGACGGGCGATCCAGTCTTCGATGACACTCTGAAGACCGCGCTCGGCATCTCGCTGCGCCAATCGCCATTCTTGAACGTGCTGCCGGAGAGCCAGTTCGCCAATACGCTGAAGCTCATGGCGTTTCCGGCGGACACGAAGCTCACACCCAAGGCGATGCGCGAGCTCTGCCAGCGGGCGGGGAGCAAAGCCTATGTAGCCGGATCGATCGTGACTCTGGGCAGCCAGTATGTCATCGGCCTGAAGGCCATCAACTGCCTGAGCGGCGACACGCTGGCCGAGGAACAGATGACGGTACCGTCGAAAGAGCGGGTGCTGGACGCGCTGGGCGACGCCGCCTCGAAGCTGCGCGGCGAGCTCGGCGAATCTCTCGCCTCGGTGCGTAAGTTCGACATCCCGCTGGAGCAGGCGACCACCTCATCGCTCGAAGCACTCGAGGCGTACAGCAAATCCTATGCTCGCGAAGTCTCTGTGCCTGAGGGAATCGCCTACCTGCAACGTGCCATCGCGCTCGATCCGAATTTCGCGATGGCCTACGCGAACGTGGGTTCTCACTATGTCGTGCTCGGCGAGATCGGTCGGGCGAGGGAGTTCTACGCCAAAGCGTTCGATTTGCGGAACCACGCCAGCGAGCGCGAAAGACTGGAGATATCTGCGGATTACTATCAATACGTCACTGGAGAGCTCGACAAGGCAATCCCAATCCTCGAGCAGAACGTCGAGAGCTACCCCGGGTCGGTTTACCTCAATCTAGGCAATGTCTATGCTCAACTGGGGCGGTACGAGGCGGCCGCCGATACGGCAAGGCAGTACCTGCGGCTCGCGCCGGAGCTGCCGGCAGCCTACGTCAATCTCGCCACCTTCTCCCTCGCGTTGCAACGTCCGGACGAGGCGAACGACACCATTCGTGCAGCAAGGGCGCGCAAGCTGGACATTTTCCTCTTCCATCTGAATCTCTACGCCGTTGCCTTCCAGGGATCAAACGCAGCGGCAATGGCGGAGGAACAGCAGTGGTTTGCGGGCCGACCCTCGGAGACTTATGCCCTGGCGCTAGCCTCCGACACGGCCGCCTACCACGGCCGACTGCGCCAAGCGCGGGAACTGACACGACGCGCGGTCGACGCTGCAATTCGTGTGGATGACAAAGAAAATGGGGCGCTATGGCGGGCGATTGCCGCCCAGCGGGAGGCCGCCTTTGGCAACGGCAGTGCGGCACGACAGTTGGCGGACGAGGCCTTGGAACTCGCCCCCGATAGCCAAGGGGTCTCGAGCGAAGCGGCCCTCGCGTTTGCGCTGGCGGGCGACAAGGCGCGGGCCGAGTCCCTGGCCCAGGCACTGCAAATACTTTATCCGCTGGATACCCAGTTGCAGTCGCTTTGGCTGCCCTCGATCAAGGGACGGATCGCGACCCAGAGCAATGACCCGAGCAGCGCCGTTCATGCACTGCAAAGCGCTCTGCCCATCGAACTCGGGCAGACGACGTTCACCTTGAACATCTCCTGCCTCTATCCGGCTTATCTACGTGGTGAGGCCTACTTGGCACGCGGCGACGGCCGCGCCGCCGCTGCCGAGTTTCAAAAGATTCTAGAACACAGCGGCATCGTCTGGAACTGCTGGACCGGATCGCTGGCGCAGCTCGGAGTGGCCCGCGCTCTTGCGTTGGAGGCGAGAAGTTCGCACGGACCGGACGCCGACACCGCTCGGGTTTGGGCGCTCGCCGCCTACGAGAGTTTTTTTACGCTCTGGAAAGATGCCGATCCCGACATCCCTGTCGCAAGCCAAGCCAGAGCGGAGTACGCAAAGCTTCGGTAATGTCGATGCTGGACGGGGGTCGCGCCAAACCGCGGAAACGCGGGATGGCGGCCACTGCGCCAGCATCGCGTGCCTAATCCTCCGCCCGCAACTTCGCCACATCCTCACTCGTCAGCTCCGACGCCTTGCTCCCGAACCGGGCCGTCACGTAATTCGCAACGCTCGCAATCTCGCTGTCCGAGTACGTGCTGCCGAAGGCGGGCATGTTCGCGGGGCCCGGCGGCGCATGCCTTTGCCCCCCGTGGATCACGACCTCGGCGACGTTGGTCGCGGTGGGATCGTTGACCGCACGTGTGCCGATCAGATTCGCGGCGGCGATGCCGGGGCTGATGCCCGTCCAACCGTGGCAGCCGACGCAGGCGCCTTCGTAGACTATCCGGCCGCGGGGCGCGGTCAGGGAAGTATCACCCGATGCAAAGCTCGCGGACGCCGGCGCATCTTGTGGTTTCGGCAAATCGCCGGTCGCGACGCTGCTCACCGTCCTGAGATAGGACACCATCGCGCTCAGATCGCTGGGCCGCAGGTGGCTCAGACTGGCGTCCACCGCCTCGCCCATGGGCCCGGACGCCGTTCCGCGCCCGTCCGCATGGCCGGTCGACAGGTAGTCATAGAGGTCCGTATCGGCCCAGGCGCCGACGCCGCTGTCGCGGTCGGAGGTGATGTTGTAGGCACGCCAGCCCGCTTGTACTGCGCCGGCAAACTTCCGCCGATTGTTGAGCGCGAAGGCGAGGTTGCGCGGCGTGTGGCACTCGCCGCAATGGCCCATGGCCTCGGTCAGATAGGCGCCCCGATTCCATTCGGGATCGCGGTCGAGGTTCGGCCGGTAACGCACATCGGGGTTGAACATCGCCGACCAGATGCGCATCAGACCGCGCTGGTTCAACGGAAATGTGAGCGTGTTCTGCAGCGCCGGCGCATGCACGGGCTGCAAGGTGGCCAAGTAGGCCTTGATCGCGAGCGCATCGGCATCCGCCATGTACGTGTAGCTCGCATAAGGCATCGCGGGGTAGAGGGCGGCGCTGTCGCGGCGGATGCCCTTGTGGACCGCATTCAAGAATTCGGCGTCGGAGTAAGAGCCGATGCCCGTTTCGGCATCCGGCGTGATGTTGGTGGAGTAGATCGTGCCGAACGGCAGCACAAAGGCTCGGCCGCCGGCAAACGGCGTACCGCCCTCCACCGTATGGCACACCCGGCAGTCCGCTGCGTTCGTCAGGTATTCGCCGCGCTCGACGAGGCTCGCCGACTTGAGCTCATCGGGAACGCCGGTCGGATCCTTGTCGTGGTAATCCGCGAGGGCAACCCGCTTGCCCTCGGCAAAGGCGGTAGGTCCGGGTGCCCAGAAGAAATAAACGCCGGTGCCAACGACGCCGAACAGCAGAATGGCGAGGATCCACCGTATCGGGTGTGCCCGGGGCGCGCTTTCAGGTGAAGTCATTCGCTACCTCGCAATCAAGTCTTGAAGGTCTTTGGGAACGGGAGCTTGTGGATCCGGGTCCCGGTCGCCGCAAAGATCGCATTGGCGACGGCCGGCCCGACGGGCGCAACGCAGGGCTCGCCGACGCCGGTGGGCGCTTCGGTCGACGGCACGATATGCACTTCGACCTTTGGCATTTCGTTGATGCGCAGCACCCGATAGTTGTTGAAATTGCCCTGCTCGACGCGGCCGGCGTTCAGCGTGATGGCGCCGTACCACACGGCACCGATGCCGAAGCCGATGCCACCCTCCATCTGTGCAGTAATGACATCGGGATTGATGGGCACCCCGCAATCCACGGCGCAGACCACGCGTTCCACCGTGATCTGACCGGCATCATCCACGCTGACCTCGGCGACCTGGGCGACCAGCGTCTTGAAGGCCTCGGCAACCGCAATGCCTCGGCCTCTGCCCTTGGGCAGCGGTGTGCTGCTCCAGCCCGCCTTGTCGGCGGCGAGTTCCAGCACGGCCTTCATGCGCGGTTCATGCGCGAGCAGCTCCCGGCGGAATTCCAACGGATCCGTGCCTGCCGCGTGCGCCACCTCGTCGATGAACGTCTCGACCGCGAAGGCGGTGTGCGAACTGCCCACGACGCGCCACCACAGCACCGGGACCGGGCTGGTGGTGGTGGACAATTCGACGTCGATGTTCGGAATGCGGTACGCGATGTTCGCCGCGCCCTCGACCGACGTGGGATCGACCCCATTCTTGATGGCCACTGCAAACGGGCCGCCGGCCATGATCGACTGGCCCACGATGACGTGCCGCCAACCGGTGAGTTCCTTTTTGTCGTTGAGACCCGCCTCGAGCTTGTGGAAATACATGGGCCGGTACAAGCCGCCTTGCACGTCGTCCTCGCGCGTCCACTGCAGCTTGATCGGCGTGCCGTCGGCCCCGTAAGCCTTGGCAATGGATACGGCTTCGACGATGTAGTCGGACCCGACATTGGCGCGCCGCCCGAAGCTGCCGCCGGCGAACAGCGTATTGATGCTGACGTTTTGGGGATCGAGGCCTGCCGTCTTGGCAGCATTGGCTTGGTCGATGGTTTGAAATTGGTCGCCGGCCCAAATCTCGCAATGCGTGGGGGTGAGCTTGACCACCGCATCGAGCGGCTCCATGGGCGCATGCGCGAGATAAGGGAACTCGTAGCTGCTCGAGAGCGTTTGCGCGGCATTCTTGATTGCCGATGCCGCATCGCCGACCTTCCGCGCGGAGGCGGCGGGTTGGTCCGCGAGGCGGCGGTATTCGTCCATCATCGCCGCGGAGCTGCGCTTCTCCGCCCGCGTGTCGTCCCATTCCAGAACCAGCGCGTCCCGACCCTGTTTGGCAGCCCAAAATCCCTTGGCAAGCACTGCAACGCCGCCGGGCACTTGAACGATCTTCACCACGCCGGGAATCGCCAGCGCCGCCGCAGGATCGAACGACTTGAGGGTCGCGCCGAACAGGGGCGGGCGCTTGAGCAGCGCAACGAGCATCCCGGGCAATACGATGTCCAGCGTGAATTGCGCCGTACCGTTTACCTTGGCGGGCACATCGACGCGCGGCACGCCGCGGCCGATCAATTTGAACTCTTTGGGGTCCTTGAGCGTTACATGGTCGGGTACCGGCAAGGTCGCGGCCTTGGCCGCGAGCGCACCATAGGCCGCACGACGCTCACTGCCCGCGTGAATCACCACCCCCTTGTCCGTGGTGAGCTCCGCGATCGGGACTTGCCATTCATTCGAGGCGGCCGTGAGCAGCATGGCTCGGCCCTTGGCGCCTGCTTCGCGCAGCTGGGACCAGGAATTGGCCATCGCCGAGCTGCCGCCGGTGCCCTGCATGCCGAAGGCGGAATTGGCGTAGCGCTTGACATCGGCAGGGGCACTCTCCACCCGCACCTGCGCCCAGTCCGCATCGAGTTCTTCCGCCAACACGGTGGCAATTCCCGTATAGGCGCCCTGTCCCATCTCGACGTGTTTGGCGATGACCGTCACGCTGCCGGTGGCATCGATTCGCAGGAATGCATTGGGCGCGAATGGCGCCGGATTGGCGTCGGCCGCCGCCGCCCGTCGGCCGGGACCCGCCCAATTGAAGCCGATCGTGAGCGCCATCGTGCCCAGGGAGCCGGCCGCCTTGAGAAATTCGCGACGGTTCGACTGTGGTGTCGATGAATCAGATCGCGTCATCCGCGGGTCTCCATGAAAAGCGCCCTGGCGCCGGGAGGTATTGCCAACCAGCGATCACGAGACAGCAATTACCGGGGTTGAGTCTTGCGGTCGGTGCCCTAGCGCACCGAACGGCCCGAAGAGTGTTCGGAAACGACTCGTGCCTTGTGATAGAAGCACCGTTCGATAGCAGCCCGCGTTCCGGGCGGAGGAACCCATGGACCATCGCTTTGCCGACAACTACGAGGACGCCCGCCATGTTTTCCTGACTCACGCCCGAGCTGCGGACGCGGTCCTATCCCGTCATGTTCTCGATCGGATCGGGCCGGCGGGCGAGGAACTCACGACCGACGTCGCATGGTTGGGACCGCCGGCGGCGCCGAAGGTCCTCGTCACCCTGTCTGGCACGCATGGGGTCGAGGGCTTCTACGGCTCCGCTGTGCAGAGTGAATGGCTGCGACGCAGGGGCGCGGCGACCTTGCCCGAAGGCGTCGCCGTGCTGCACGTTCATGCGCTCAACCCCTATGGATTCGCATGGCTGCGTCGCACAAACGAAACCAACATCGACATCAACCGCAATTGGATCGATTTCACCGCCGACCTGCCGGAGAATCCCGCCTACGACGAACTCGCCGCCGCGCTCTGTCCGGAGGACTGGTCCGTGGAAACTCAAACGCGCACGGGCGCGCAACTGACCGCATGGATTCAGTTGCACGGCTTTTCCGCGTTTCAGCAGGCCGTGTCCGGCGGCCAATGGAAACATCCCCTGGGTTTGTTCTTCGGCGGTACCGCACCGAGCTGGTCCCGGGAAACACTCACGAGGATCCTGCAATCGATGCTGCGCAATGCTTCTCGGGTCATTCTCCTCGACTTTCACACCGGACTCGGACCCTGCGGCTATGCGGAACCCATCATCGGCTGGCCGCGCGATGCTCCCGGCTACCGACGCACCCGCGCTTGGATCGGCGCGGCGGCTCGTTCACTCTATGGCGACGGGTCGGTTTCCGCGGAAATCAAGGGCGAAGGACTGAGTGCCATGGCGAGCCTGTTGCCTCATGCGTCAGTCGACGTTCTCGCGCTCGAGTGCGGGATCCGTCCCATTACCGACGTGGCGTTCGCATTACGCGCCGATGCGTGGCTGCATGCGCATGGAGATCCCCGCTCGCCCGAGGCCGCGGCGATCAAATCCCTGATCCGCGGCGCGTTCCATTCCGATGACCCGCTGTGGCAAGGCATGGCCTTGGGGCAAGGACTTGCGGCGTGCGAAGCGGCGCTGCGCGGAATCGACCTGGTCGGAACAGAACGCGACCGCTCCTGAAATCGCCCCTCCGAAAGCTGATCAACGAGGCACGCCCATGATCGTCACAACGCTTCCGGATTGATCTACGAGCGGCCACGCGCGAACATAGCGCTCGCAGACACACACCGAGGGGATGCCGATGACCATTTCCGTCAGCAACAATCCCGACGGCACATTTACCGTGCGATGCGGATCCGACAACGTCGTCGTCGGAACGCCCGGCAAACCGGCAAATCCCTTTCCGCCGGTGTCAAACGCCGGCGGCGGTGTGACGGCACAGATTTTCGACAAGACCAGTCCGGTGCCCGGGACACGGCCGGTGGCGAGCTTTCACGAGTTGCTCGCGTCTCTACAGACGTCTCTGTCGAACGTCTCAGTGGCCGGTTCTCCCATCGACGGCAAACCGTTGGTGTTGTCGTACGCCCTGCGAGGTCCACACGAGGTTGATGTGTCGAAACTCCGTGAACTGACGCGCAGCTGGGGGCAAGATCGCGCCGTGCAGTGTCACATCTACTTCGACAATGCCCACGACTGAGAAAGCGGCGGAGAAGGGCGGTGCCTCGGGATCGCCGGGCGACCCCTTTGCGACGGCCAAGTCGAACCTGCGAGATACGATCAAGTGGCTCGCGACCACGTTCGCGGCGCTCGTAGCCGTCATCATGGCCGGCTCCTCGTTGTCCGGCATCTCGCAGATTCACGGCCTTGCGCTGTTTGTCGCCTTGTTGGGCGGGCTCGCGGGCGTGATCTGCGTCATTCTGGCGACCGGCGTCATGCTCCGCCTGCTCACGTCGGAGAGTTTTCACGTCAGCGAATTATTGGAGCCGGTCAATGCGCCCCTGCTCGCCAGCCTGAATCGCTATGCCACGGACATCTTGCCGCCGGGGTATGACGACATCGCGGGATTCCTTGAATTGCGTCGAGAGGCCATCGAACAAGCAACGCTGAACCTCCGCGTTCCGGGCTCGCCCGCTTATGCACGAGCCGTCGGCTTTCTCGAGGCCATCACGGATCCCCTGAGTCGACTGACAAACCTTGCTCACTTCGAGAAAATGCGCAAGGCGCTCGACCGGTCGATCCCCAAGCTGTGGTGGCTGGCGGTCGGCGCGGTCCTGGGATTGGGCGTGTTTGCAGTATTTGCCGTCGCGCCGCTGACGGCCAAGCCGTCGAATGCCGTCCGAGCGCCCGAGGTCGGCGATACGCTCCCGGCC
>Ga0302157_10004996_pt1 | contig 14226 bp, 10 predicted proteins | sample I_Bog_N3_3_FD_193502 | JGI IMG/M metagenome (GOLD analysis project Ga0302157, IMG submission 193502) | Peat permafrost microbial communities from Stordalen Mire near Abisko, Sweden - I_Bog_N3_3 | ecosystem: Environmental > Terrestrial > Soil > Wetlands > Peat | place: Sweden: Abisko, Stordalen...
CAGCGCCCACGGCTGCCCAGGCCGACAGCGCCGCACCGGCGACGAGCGCCGCCGCCCTGATACCTACCCTGCCCCGTGGCTGCCGCATGCCCGCCCTCCTTAATGCGCCATTGCGCGTTGTGTCGCCACTGTGCCCGGTGGCTCAGGCGTGCTCGAGCGCGGCGCTGAGCTCCGCGATCGCGCAGACGATGTGATAAAAACTGCTGGCGGGCGCGCTCTGGCGCACGAACTGGCCGTCAGGCTTCAGTCGATCGAACCACAGCCCGGGTGTATCGGTTGCCAGGTAGCGTCGCAGACCCTGCGCCGACTGTGTCGCCATCGACCAGTAGCGCGGGTCGCCGGTCTTCACGGCCATCTTCGCTGCCGCTTTCAGCCGCTCGGTCTGAGGCCACAGGCGCGCTTCCGCGTCGTGGACGCTGAAGTCATCGAGCAGTGCGTTGACCGCGACGCCGTTGCGGATACCGTGCGTTTCCCCGATCTGCACCAGGGTCGCGGCGGCCACATCGGCCTCACCGCCACGCCGGCTGCCCCAGCACAACAACAGCCAGGCCCACTCGAACTGGTGGCCGGGCTCGACTATCCTGCCCGCGGTGCCGGCCAGCGGCGCCCAGTGCTCGTCAAAACTCTCGCGCAGCGCCCCGCTGCCGGGATCGATGAATCGCGCCAGCGCCAGCGCGACGATCTCGTCGGCCAGCGCCTGCCACGCCGCATCGAGGTCCACCGAGGTCCAGCTCAGCGCCGCTTCCAGCAGATGCATATGGGGATTGGATAGCAGCGGCAACGCGTCCGGCAGCGCGGAGCTGAAGCCTGCGCCGGGGCGCTTGAGGCTGCGGTAGAGTGCGCTGCGCAGTTCAGTCGCCGCCGCGCACAGTTCGGCTCCAGACTGCAGCAGCTTCTCGCTCTCGGCCAGTGCCAGCAGCACGAACGCCTGGTCGTACAGGAACGCGCGCTCGTCGAGCACCGCGCCATCGGCGTCGATCAAGGTGCGGAACAGGCCGTCGGGGCGGCGGTAATGGTCGAGGAAATACCGCAGTCCGGCCGTCACCAGCTCTCGCGCCTGCGCCGGTTGCCAGCCAAACCCTGCGGCACGCGCGAAGCAATAGATCTGTCGCACCTGTACCCGGGCTCGCCGCGGCTCGTGCGCCGCACTGCCTGCCCCGACCAGGCTCTCCTCGAAACCACCGCGCCGCGCGTCATAGCCGTGCGTCGCCCACAGCGGATAGGCATCGTGCAGCAGCCAGTGCCGCAGCAGTTCGTGCTCGCGCTTGAGCTGGTCCAGGGATTCAGAGGGCGGCACGGCCAGATTTTGCCCGTTCGGCGGTGTCCTGCGCCACCGCCAGCGCCCCGAGCGGTCCGGCACGCGCACCCAGGCCAGGGGGCACGATGTAGGATTCCAGCGCGCTGGTCACCTCCGGGATGTCGAGGTAGCCATTCAGGCTCACCGCGAGCGAGGCGCGGATGCGGGGGAAAATCTGCGGCCGGTCGAGCGCGACGCCGCCACCGATCAGGATCCGCTGCGGCGCGACTGACAGCACCAGGGTGTGTGCAAGCTGGCCGAGAGCGTGGGCCACGAGATCCCAGATCGGGCTGTCCTCGGCGAGCTGCGCCGCCGGGCCGCCACTGCGCGCTTCGATCGCCGACCCTGAGGCCAGCCCCTCGACACAGGCGCCGTGATAGCGGCAGTTGCCCGGCCAGTCATCGCCTGCGGCGCGTACCACGCGCACATGGCCGAGCTCCGGATGATGGCAACCAATCAGCGCAGTGCCGCCCGACACGATGCCGACGCCTACGCCGGTACCTACTGTCACGTAGGCATAGTCGGCCAGGCCACGCGCCGCGCCCCAGCGACCTTCCGCCAGCGCCGCACCGATCACATCGGTGGTGATACCGATGGGCAACGTCCCGGTTCGCGTCCGCAGGCGCCCGGCGAAGAAACCAGCCAGGTCAACGCCGGCCCAATGGGGCTTTGGCGTGGTTTCCAGGTGGCCGTAGGTACGCGAGCCGCGTCGCAGGTCGAGCGGACCGAAGGCCGCCAGTCCGAGGGCCTCGAAACCGGCGTTCGCCGCACTCCAGCGCTCCAGCACCTGCGCAATCGCCTCCAGCGTGCTCGCAGGGTCGGTCGTCGGCACCCGTTGCTGCTCGCGAATATCGTCGGGCCCGCGACCGAGTATGCAGATGCACTTGGTCCCTCCCATCTCTACCCCGGCGAGCGCGGCTGGCATGGTGGGGCGCGCGCCGCGTCAGCTGCCGCGCGCGGGTCGCGCCAGGAACGCCTGGAACGTCGCCTGGGCTTCCGCGCTCATCAGCCGCTCGGAGAATTCACGCCCTTCCACTGCCATCACGGCTTGCATGCGGGCGTGCTCGCGCAGGAGCTTTTTCGTCGCCTGGAGCGCCTGTGCCGGCTTGCCGGCCAGCGCGTGTGCCGCAGCCAGCGCACGTGGCCTCACCTGCTCGGGAGGAAGCAAAGCATTGGCAAGCCCCAGCCCCACCGCGGTATGCGCGTCGAGCGCCTCGCCGAGCGCGAACAGCGCAAATGCGCGCACGTAACCAATGCGCGCCGGCAGCAGCAGGCTCGAGGCGGCCTCCGGCACCAGCGCCAGATCCACAAACGGCATGGAAAAACTTGCACTATCAGCCACATAGACTAGATCGCAATGCAAAAGCAAGCTGCTTCCGATGCCGACCGCACGCCCCCGGACCGCTGCCACCAGCGGCTTGTCGAACGCCACCAGCGCCGTGAGGAAACGCCATACATCCGACTGCTCGAACGAGGCGGCCTGGCGCGCCAGCAGGACGAAGTCCGCGATGTCGTTACCGGCGCAGAAGTCGCCGCCCTCGCCATCCAGCACTACCGCATGGATCGACGCCTCGGCACTGGCAAGCGCCAGGGCGTCCAGCAACTGCCGATACATCGCAGCGGTAAGCGCGTTCTTCTTCTGCGGGCGTGCCAGCGTGATCGCGAGCACGCCGGCTTGCCGCTCGACCCGCACGTCATTCGATAGAACCATGGCACCCCCTTGCCGCGAACGGCATCGCGCACTGCGGCGCGCCTGGCCGCGCATCACCCGGATCACCGATGCTAGCGCGTACGCCGCGGCGCTGACATCCTGTGCCCATGAACACCCTGGCGGACAAGACCCTATTCATCACCGGCGCCTCGCGCGGCATCGGCCTGGCGATTGCGTTGCGCGCGGCGCGCGATGGCGCCCGAATTGCCATCGCGGCCAAGACCAGCACGCCGCACCCGAAGCTGCCGGGCACCATCCATACGGCAGCCGAACAGATCATCAACGCCGGTGGCCGCGCGCTGGCGATCGAGTGCGACATACGCTTCGAGCAGCAGATAGAAGCGGCAGTCGCCAGGACCGTGGATGAGTTTGGCGGCATCGACATCTGCGTCAACAATGCCAGCGCCATCAGCCTGACCCACACGCTGCAGACCGACGCCAAGCGCTACGACCTCATGCACCAGATCAATGGCCGCGGGACGTTCCTGGTATCGCGCGCCTGCATCCCTCATCTGCGCGCCGCCGCGAATCCGCACGTGCTGATGCTGTCGCCGCCGCTGCAGCTGGTACCGGCGTGGTTCGCGCCCTATCCGGCCTATGCGCTGTCCAAGTACTCGATGAGCATCTATGCGATGGCGATGGCGGAGGAATTTCGCGCCGACGGCATCGCCTTCAATACGCTGTGGCCGCGAACCATCATCGCCACCGCTGCGGTGGCCAACCTGCTGGGCGGCAAGGATGCCATCAGCCGCAGCCGCACTGCTGCGATCGTAGCCGACGCGGCGCATGCGATACTGACCAGCAACAGCCGCGAATTCACCGGGCGTCATTGCATCGACGAAGACGTGCTGCGCGCCGCCGGGGTCACCGATCTCGAACGCTATCGAACGGCCCCGGGCACCGGCTCGCTGCTGCCGGATCTGTTCGTCGCCTGACCCATGCGCCGCGCAAGCGAACATATCCGCGCGCCGTCGATGATCGCCGTACGCCTGGGGCGCGGCGATTTTTGCCGGCAGGATAATGCCCTGGACACCGAATGGCTGGTCACCAACGGCATCGGCGGGTACGCCAGCGGGACCGTCGCACAGGCCAATACGCGCCGTTACCACGGGCTGCTGGTGGCAAGCCTTGCGCCGCCGCTCGGACGCGTCCTGATGCTATCGAAGGTCGACGCCACGGTGCGCTACCGCGGCATCGACTGGCCGCTGGGCTGTAATGAATTCGCCGACGGCACCGTCGCGCCGCGCGGCTACCAGCACCTGGCCGCGTTCAGCATCGAATTCGGCACGCCCACCTGGACCTATGCGTTTGCCGACGCGCTGCTGCAGCAACGCATCTGGATGGGCCGCGGCAGCAATGCCACGTATATCTCGTTTACGCTGCTGGCTGGGACGCAGGCGGCGGATATCGAACTGCTGCCGTTGTGCACTTACCGCGATATCCATGCGCATGCCAGCGGCGGCTGGCAACTCGATGTCACGGTCGAAGCGCGCAGCCTGCTGATCAGCGCCTTTCCTGGCGCGCGACCCTACAGCCTGTCGATAGATCGCGGCGAGACCAGCGCCGGCGCCGACTGGTATTGGGGATTTCGGCACCGGGTGGAAGCGCAGCGCGGCCTGGATGACATCGAAGACCTGTACAAGCCAGGCGCGTTTCGCACCCGGCTTGGCGCCGGCCAGAGCGTCACCTTGAGCGCCAGCGCACAAGCCCTGCCTGCCGGGTCCACCCCTGCCGGGTCTGCCCCTGCCGGGTCTGCAAAGGCCGCCGCCGGCCGCGAAATGGCGCGGCGGCGCTCGCTGCTGCGCACTGCCCGCGCCGATGCGCCTGAATGGGTGCGGCTGCTGACGCTGGCGGCGGATCAGTTCGTCGTCGACCGGGATGACGGCACCGCCGCAGGCGGCCGCACCACCGGGGGCAGCGGCACCACGGTGATCGCCGGCTATCCGTGGTTCGGCGACTGGGGCCGCGACACCATGATAGCGCTGCCAGGCCTGACACTGGCCACCGGCCGCATCGCCGAGGCCGGATCGATACTGCGCACGTTTGCGATTCACGTCAGCGAGGGCATGCTGCCGAATCGCTTTCCGGACGGCGGCCAGCCGCCGGAATACAACACCGTGGACGCGGCGCTGTGGTACTTCCACGCCATCGATGCCTACCTGCAGGCGAGCGGCGACCACACGCTGTTGCGCGACCTGTATCCGACGCTGCGCGACATCATCGACTGGCATCGACGCGGCACCCGCTATGGCATCGGCGTGGACCCGGCCGACGGACTGCTGCGCGCCGGTGTTGCCAATGTGCAGCTGACCTGGATGGACGCAAAATGTGGCGACTGGGTGGTGACGCCGCGCATTGGCAAGCCGGTGGAGGTCAATGCGCTGTGGCACTTCGCGCTCGAGCGCATGGCCACATGGGCGCTGCTGCTCGGCCACGACGATGCCGCCACCGGCTTTGCCGGCGAGGCTACCCGTGTGCGCGAGTCGTTCATTACCCGCTACTGGTGCGAGCAGTGCGGCCATCTGTACGATGTCATCGACGGGCCGGGCGGCGCGGACGCGACGCTGCGGCCCAATCAGATCTTTGCGGTATCGCTGCTACCCGGATTGCTCGATGCGCGGCGCGCCCATGCGGTGGTGGATGCCTGCAGCCGCGAACTGCTGACGCCGGTAGGCCTGCGCAGCCTGTCGCCACGCCATCCCGACTATGCCGGCGTCTACGCCGGCAGCGTACGCGAGCGCGACGCCGCCTATCACCAGGGCACCGTCTGGGCGTGGCTGCTCGGACCGTTCGCGCTGGCGCACTACCGCGTGCATGGCGATGGCGCGCAGGCGCAGGCGCTGCTGGCGGGCCTCGCACCGCACCTGGGCGAGGCGTGCCTGGGTACCATCAGCGAGATCTTCGACGGCGATGCGCCACACACACCGCGTGGCTGCGTGGCGCAGGCGTGGAGCGTCGCGGAGACGCTGCGCGCCTGGTACGCGATCACGGATGCGGAAGCGAGCTCGCGCAGGCATCGGCCGCAGGCAGCAGCGCCTGCTTCTCGGACAACCTGAAGCGCGCCGTCTCCATGCCGCGTGCCACGTTGGGCGACATCTGCGCCGGCACGTGCGCGCGCACCCAGGCTTCCAGCTGATCCGGCGGCACGGCGTCCCAGAACCAGGCTGGCACATTCTGCGCGGTAATCAGCGGCGCATACTTCGGATTCGGTGCCAGCAGCATCTCGAAGTTGTCGGCAAAGGTACTCCACGCCAGCTGGCCATGCTCGCGCGCCAGCCGCACGATCAGCGCCAGGCGCCAGCGCGCGGCCTGCGGCGGCAGTTCCGGCGACAACGCGATCTGTGCCGCCTGCGCGGCGAGCTGTGGATCGCGCACCTCCATCAGCGCCAGGTAGTAGCGCTGCTGCTCGGTTTCATCCCGGGCCTGACGGGCAATGCTGTGCAGTTGCTCGAAGGTGGCGGCATCGGCGTAGCGGGCGACGACGGACAGGATGTAGGGCTGGTCGTCCGGTGCGATGGCGCCGTGGTCGGCGACAAACAGGCCAAAGCGCCGGCGTGCCTCATCGATGACCTCCTGGTCACCCCAGGCACCCAGGTCGCCTATCAGCACTCGACGCAGTTCGCGCACGTCGGGTGTGTCTGCGTCCTGGGGTGCAGGTCCCAGGCGCCCGGCCGCCGGCTTGATGATCGCGCGCGCACAGGCGCTGAATGCTTCGTATCCGGCAGTGCCGCGCTCGGCATATTCGATAGTGCCGAGCGCCGTGGCGATCTGCTGCCAGGCCCGGGTAGTCAGGTTGGTGCCCATCGCCGAGGCAAGCGCCAGGTAGCTGTCCAGCTGGTTCAGGCCCGCTTGCACCAGAGCCCATTGATCATCGAGCAGGGCGATCCTGTCGCCGTCCGGCAGTGCTGCAAAATTCGCCAGGTTGGTCTGGTAGGTCGCCTGGTCGTAACGCACCCGATAAAACCCGATGGCATCGGCATTCACGCTCAGCGGTTCGTCGCAGCGCCCAGCCGCGCTCGACTGCCCGTCGCTCATGAGCAGCACGGACTGCGGCGTGCCATGACTGCCGGCGCGTACCTGCAGTGGCACGCTCCAGTGTGATGCGGCAGGGCCCGAGGCGGCGGCATCCGAGCCGCGCAACAGGAAGCGCTGCTGCGCCAGCGTGACAGTGCGCCGACCGGCCGCATCGCAGCTGGCCGTGACACCGACCAGCGGGAAACCAGGCCGTTCGGTCCAATCCGACGCGATGGCGCCGATGCTGGTGCCGCTGGCACCGCCGACACCTCTGCCGCCGCTGCCGCCGCTGCCGCCGCTGCTGCCGCTGCTGCCGCCGCCGCCGCCGCCGGCAGCGTTGAGCGCGTCCCACAGATCCGCGCTGGTGGCGTTTGAAAACGCGCGCGCGCGGATATATCGGCGCACGCCGCTGCGAAACGGGTCAGGACCCAGGTACGCCTCGAACATGCGCAATACCGCCTGCCCCTTGCTGTAGGTAATCTCCGGGTCGAAGGCGTTGGCCGCCTGCAATTCGTCGCTGACGTGCTGCTGGATCGCGTGCGACGACAGGCGCGCATCGGCACTCATCGCGACTTCCTTGTCGGCATCCTGCAGCTGCCACCATTTCCAGCTGGGATTGCGCTGATCGGTCTCCTTGGCGGCGCGCCACGAGGCGAAGCTCTCGTTGAGCCATAGCTCGTCCCACCAGGCCATGGTGACCAGGTCGCCGTTCCACTGGTGTGCCATCTCGTGCGCCTGCACGCTGAACACCCGCTGCCTATTGGCGATCGTGCTGCTGGCGGACAGCAGCAGCAGCTGGTCGTTGTAGGTGATCGCGCCCCAGTTCTCCATGGCGCCGCCGAAGCCGCCCGGAACCGCGATCGAATCCAGCTTCGGCAGCGGGTAGCGATAGCCGAAATAATTGTCATAGTCGGCCAGGATCAGCCGCGCGTTGGCGAGCGCGGTCGCGCCGTCCTGCTCGCGCCCGCGCGCCGCCCAGACGCCCAGTTCGACCCCGTCGCTGCGGGCGCCGATGTGCGCCAGCTCGCCGGCGGAAAACTCCACCAGGTAGGACGGCATTTTCGGCGAGCGCTGGAACGTGATGGTGCTGGTGGATCCCGCCTCGAGGCGCCGGGCGACCGGCATGTTGGACACCGCCTGCCAGTCTGACGGTATGGTGACGCTCAGCAGGTAGCTCGACCGGAACGCCGGCTCGTCCCAGCACGGGAACATGCGGCGGGCGTCGGTGCTCTCCATTTTCGTGGACAGCATCCGCCCCCGGCTGCCGTCCAGGCGCTGGTAGTACTGCAGGAACAGCCCGTGTGGCTGGCTCTCGAGCCGGCCGCTGTACACAAACGTCAGCGTATGGCTGCCGCGGGTCGCCGCTTGCGCCAGCGTCACCCTGGTCAGCTGCTGCTCGTCGTCCGACACCACCTGTGCCACCGGCTTTGCGTCCAGGCGCACATCGGTGAGAGTCTCATTCAGGGAGTTGAATACGATCGTGTCGCTCGCGCTTCGAAACTGCAGCGTCACCGACTCGGTGCCGGCGAGCGTCAGGGTGTCGAGATTAGGCACCACGGCGACCGTGTAGCTGATCGGCACCACGTTCTTCGGCAAGCGGCCGGGAGCGCGATCGAACGAGAAAGGCGCGCCGGCACGGGCACACACCGTGACGGCCATGCCGAAGCAGATCGCGACGCTGGCGGCGATTTTCATGCCGTACTTTCCATTTTGCGGAGGATTCTACGACAGTTACCGGGGCTGGCGGGCTTGCAGTGGCGCTTGCGGCTGCGATCGCATCCGGGCTGTGCCGCAACTCCATATCAGACCTGTCTGACTTGCGGCACGGCCGATTGCGGCTAGTTTGCCCTGATGAGCGGCACCTGGTGGCAACGGATCCCGCAGCCGCTGCGATGGCTTGGTGCAGTGGTGATTCTGTTGTTGCTGCTGGTCATCGGCGCCGGGGTGACGGACTGGAATTTCGCGCGCGGCTTCGTCAGTCGCACAGCCTCGCGGCAGCTGCATCGCACTGTGGTCATCGATGGTGAACTGCGCGTGCACCTGCTGTCGTCGGCACCGAGCGTGTCAGTAGGGGACCTGCGCATCGCCAACCCGGATTGGGCCGGTGGCGGCAGCATGCTGCAGCTGCACCGCCTACTGATCGAACTGCAGCTGTCGCAGCTGTTCCGCGGCCGCGTGGTATTGCGCACCCTTGAACTTGACCAGCCGCAGCTGTTGCTACGGCGCGATTCGATGCAACGCGTCAACTGGGACTTCGGCAAGCCCGCCAGCGCCGCTCGCGCGCATCCGACCAGGCTGCCGGCGATCCTGCACTTCTCGCTGCGCGGCGGCGAGCTCGATGTCGCCGACGCCGTGCGCAAGCTCAGTTTCCACGGCAGCGTGGCCGCAGACGAGGCTGGCGCCGGCAGCGGCACCGAGCCGTTCCGCCTCGAAGGCCATGGGACGCTCAACAAAGAGCCATTCGACCTGACGTTCGCGGGCGGTGCGCTGCTGAACGTGAATCCCAATCGTCCGTATGCGTTCACGTTGAAAGTGGCTGCCGGGGCGACCCGCTTGTCCCTCGATGGATCGATCACCAAGCCGTTCGATCTCGGCAGGTTCGATGTCAGCGCCGAGGTCCGCGGTCAGAACCTCGCCAATCTGTATTACCTGACCGGCCTGGCGCTGCCATTGACGGCGGCCTACCACATCTCGGCCCATGTGCAGCGCGACGACATGCACTTTACGCTCGGCGACATCGCCGGCAAGCTCGGCAATAGCGATATCAGCGGCCATGCGACGCTTGATGTCGCGGCCGACGGCCGACCGGATCTCAAGGTCGCCCTGGTATCAAAGTCGCTCGATCTGGCCGATCTGGGCATCGCATTCGGCGCCGGCGCCGCGCAACAGACCCAGGCCACCGGCGCGCCCCAGCAACCGGCGCCGGCGCAGCAACCGATCTCTCCACTGCTGCTGCCGGACTTCCAGTTCCAGTTCGACCGCCTGGCGCTGATGGACGCCAGCTTCGACCTGCACGCCGATTCGGTGCAGGCGCTGAAGCTTCCCATCAAGGCGCTGAGCTTCAGTCTCAAGCTCGATCACGGGGTCCTTGACATCGTGCCGGTGGACTTCGAATTGCCGCTGGGCAAGCTCACCGGGGAAGTGCACCTGGACGCGCGCGCCGCGCCGCCGCAGGCGACCGTGGAGATGCGTCTGAGCGACGTGAATCTGGAGCAATTCAAGGGCGCTACCATGGCACAGGCGCCGCTCAGCGGCATCCTCGACATGCACGCGCATCTCGAAGGTCACGGCAATTCGGTGCACGCAATTGCCGCGGATGCCGACGGCAAGCTGGCAGCGGCGATTCCACACGGCGAGATACGCCAGGCGCTCGCCGATCTCACCGGCATCAACGTGCTGAGCGGGCTCGGGCTGCTGCTGACTGGAAATCAGAACGACGTGGCCATCCGCTGCGGCGTCGCCGAGTTCCAGGTCACCGACGGCGACGCACGCGCCGGGCGCCTGGTTGTCGATACCCAACCGGTGCTGATCACCGGCAATGGACACGTCACGATGTCGGATGAAAAGCTTGACCTGAATATCGCGGGCAAGCCCAAGAAGATCACTATTACGCGCATACGCGCGCCGATCAACCTGCGCGGCACGTTGCGCAATCCATCGGTCAGCCTGTCGGTGCCGAGCCTGGTGGAGCAGGGCAGCATCGCCGTAGCCGCCGCTGTGCTGTTGACCCCGGTAGGCGCGCTGCTGGCATTCATCGATCCGGGCCTGGCCAAGAACCAGGATTGCGCCGCGCTACTTGACGGCTCGGTTGACGGCCCGGCTGGCGGCGCGGCGCCATGAGCCGGGCCACGAGAGTTTGCTGCGGCCGGTGATGATGCTGCTGTTGCGGCTGCCGCTGTTGTGACTGCGGGCGTTGCGGGCGCGGGTGGCGCGATCCTGCGACAGCACGTGTGTGAGCTCGGCCCCGAAGTAGAAAATCTGCGACGAGTAGTACACCCACACCACCACCACGACCAGCGAGCCCGCTTCACCGTATTCGGTTCCTATGCTGGCCTTTCCCAGGTACAGGCCAATCAGGGATTTTCCCAGGCTGAACAGCAGCGCGGTGACCAGCCCCCCGATCCAGGAGTGCACCCACTGCGTCCGGGTGTCCGGAATGTAGTGAAAAATCAGCGTGAACAATGCCGAAGTACCGATCACCGACAGCATGAAGTCGAACCACCCCAGTACCCACTCCGGCAGCGGCAGTGCGCCACCCATGAACTTGCCGACGGCGGCTATAGCCGCGCTCAGCAGCAGCGACACCAGCAGCAGCAGGCCGATCGCGAGTACCAGGCCGACGGAAAAGAACCGCTGCCTGACCAGCGCCACGATGCCGCCGATCTTGAATGAGTTGATCTCCCAGATCTTGTTGAGCGCCGACTGCAGCTCGGAGAATACCTGCGACGCGCCGAACAGCAGCGTCAGCACGCCCAGCACCGATACCAGCGAGGTTGCATGCACGCTTTGCGCGTGAACGATCATGCTGCGCACCGCATTCGCCCCCGCGGGGCCGAGCAATTCCTGGAATTGCAGCAGCACCTGTTCCTGCGCCGACTCTACGCCCACGAAATACCCGGCCAATGCGACCGTCAGGATCACCAGCGGCGCCAATGACAGGACCGCGTAGAACGCGAGCGAGGCGCCGAGGCGAGTGCCTTCATGCCGGTTCCAGTCCAGCCCGGTGTCGCGTGCCAGTTCCCAGATTGCCTTCAGCTTCATTGTGCCCGCCATGGCCGCCGCATGTGGCTGCCGCAACGCAGCCTATGCGCAACGCCTGCGCGCCACAGGCCCTGCCAACCCCGTGCCGGCGTCAGACAGCGAGCCAAGATGCGTGTAGGACGGCCTTTACCGCGGATTGCGCTGTTATGAGCGGTTCCAGTCGCCGCTGTCAGACACAAACGCAGCACCTGCGCGGGTGACACTGCGCGCATGGAAACCCCAACGCCGCAGCCGCAGCCAGAACCGCCACATGACCCGACGCCGGCGCCGATCGGCGATCCTCCGCCGTCATCGGAGCGCGCAGTGTCGCGGCCAACCTTTCGAGGAGAATTCTCTAATGTCGAATGAAACAGCAAAGTCGGTGCCGCGTGTCGCCCCAGGCATCTCCGATGTCGCCACGTTGCGGCAGCGGGCGCGAGCGCACATCGAGGATGGCGCGGTCACCTCCAGTTACCCCAAGGATCGGGAGACGATCATCCAGCTGCTCAACCAGGCGCTGGCAACGGAACTGGTGTGCGTGCTGCGCTACAAACGCCACTATTACGTCACCAAGGGGATTCGCGCCAAAGTGGCGGCCGCGGAATTCCTGGAACACGCGCAGGACGAGCAGGGACACGCCGATGAGATCGCACAGCGCATTGTCCAGCTGGGCGCGAATCCCGATCTGAATCCCTCCACGCTTGCCTCGCGCAGCCACGCCGAATATGACGACAGTACCGAGCTTGCCGGCATGTTGAAGGCGAATCTGGTCGCCGAGCGCGTTGCGATTGAAAGCTACCGCGAGATGATTGCGTACATCGGCGAACGCGATCCCACCACCGAGCGCATGCTCAAGGGCATCCTTGCCAAGGAAGAGGAGCACGCCGAAGACCTCGCTGACCTGCTCGACGACGGCAAGAGCACCTGAGCTGGGTGACGACCGTGGCTATAGCGACGTTGGCAGCTGCTGCTGCTGCGCCAGCAGTTGCGATTGCGCCTCAGGTTGCAGTTGCGGTGGCTGCTCCGCTGGAGGTTGCTGCTCCGCTGGAGGTTGCGGTTGCAGCTGCGCTCGAGCCTGCGTGTGCAGTTCGGGTGGCGCCTCGACCGGAGCCGAGGCGATGACGTCGTGCACGAAGCGCAGCTTTTCGATTGCCGGGGCCGAGAGCACGAATGGATACGCATCGGGCAGTCCCATGCCGCGATTGAGGCTATTGAGTACGTAGGCGACCGGGAACCAGTCGGCGATCAGCTGATCGAAAGCCACCGATCGATCCGCGCTCTGCAGCCTGATCTGTTCCAGCGCCGGCTCGTTGTCATGCGCCGGCCGCAGCGACAATCCGCAGGCGGCGGCGGTTTCAAGCGTATCCGTGATGTGCAGGTAATGTGCCCAGGTCTCGGCCCAGTCCTCCCACGGGTGGGTGGCTGCATAAGCGCTCACGAAGCTCTGCTGCCAGTCGGCGGGCGGGTTGGCGTTGCTGTAGTGATCCTTTAGTGCCTGCGCATAGTCGGCGCGCTCGTCGCCGAACAGCGCCCGAAACGCTTCGATCTGCGGGCTGTCGCGCACCAGCCGATCCCAGTAGTAATGTCCGATCTCGTGCCGGAAGTGTCCCAGCAGCGTGCGGTACGGTTCGTGCAGCTGCACCCGACGTCGCTCGCGCTCGGTATCGTCGGCTTCCGCGATATTGACGGTGATGACCCCGGCGTCGTGACCGGTCAGCGCCGGCTTGTCGTCAGGCGTGTCTTCGTCGGAACAGAACTGGAAGGCAAGGCCGTTGTCCGGATCCTGGGTCTTGCTCTTCACCGCCAGCGACAGCTGCGTAAGCCCGTACATCACGCGCCGCTTGGGGGCTTCGAGTCTCTGCCAGCGTTCGATGGCGCCCGGCCGGCCCAGGTTGGGAATCACCTCCGTCAGGCGGCAAGACTCGCACAGCGGATTGGGATCCTCGACCGGCACCGCCCAGTTGCAGATCCCCATCGAATTGTAATTCTGACACAGGCGGTAGGCACGGCCCTTGGCCTGCGGCCACGGCGAGCTCCAGGTGTCGTTGTCGCCCTGGTCCATCGATGCCATGGCTTTCAGGTCCGGCAGGTAGGCCAGCAGGCGATGGCAGCGCGTGCAGCGGGTATTCTCGAAGAATGCCAGGTTGTGGCAGTGATCGCAGTGAAACGCTTTCATGGTTGTTTCAGGCTTGTCTTGGCGGGGCCGCCCGCGTTGCGCAGGCCCGGCAGTGTGCCCTATTCTCCGGCGCCGCTGAAATCGACCGGCGCGAACGCTCGCGGTAAGGGGAATCCGACATGAAACAGGATGATTCAGCGGCCGGCGCCGGCGGGGCTGGCAGCGCCAGCGGCGCCAGCGGCGGCACGCTCAGCGCAGTCGAATGCGCCCGTTACGGCCACCCCAAACGCCGGACATTGAACACCAGGCCCTGCGGATCGCGCACATAGCAGCGCGGTACCGACGGGT
>Ga0302157_10004997_pt1 | contig 14226 bp, 14 predicted proteins | sample I_Bog_N3_3_FD_193502 | JGI IMG/M metagenome (GOLD analysis project Ga0302157, IMG submission 193502) | Peat permafrost microbial communities from Stordalen Mire near Abisko, Sweden - I_Bog_N3_3 | ecosystem: Environmental > Terrestrial > Soil > Wetlands > Peat | place: Sweden: Abisko, Stordalen...
TGGTTGCCGGCCGCTGCGGCAATCCTTCATAGGCCGCTACGATCCGTGCCACCAGTTCATGGCGGATCACATCTTCGGCCGTGAATCTGACCTGGGCAATGCCCTCGACGCCGGCGAGCAGTTTGGCGGCCTCCGCGAGGCCCGAGGCCTGGCCGTTCGGAAGATCGACCTGGGAGGGATCGCCGGTGATGATCATGCGGCTGTTTTCGCCTAATCGCGTCAGGAACATCTTCATCTGCATCGAGGTGGTGTTTTGCGCCTCGTCGAGAATGATGACGGCATTGGTCAGGGTGCGGCCGCGCATGAAGGCCAGCGGGGCGATCTCGATTTCGCCGGTCTGCAGCGCGCGCTCGACAATGCGCGAATCCATCAGGTCGTAGAGCGCGTCATAGATCGGCCGCAGGTAAGGATCGACCTTCTCGCGCAGATCTCCCGGCAGGAAGCCGAGCCGCTCGCCCGCCTCGACCGCGGGCCGTGACAGGATGATGCGGTCGACCTCCTTGCGTTCAAACAATTGCGCGGCGTGCGCCACCGCGAGCCAGGTCTTTCCGGTGCCGGCCGGGCCAATGCCGAATACCAGCTCGTGGCGCTTCAGCGCGCGAATATAGGAGTCCTGGGCGGCGGTGCGTGCCCTGACCGGGCGCTTGCGCAGATTGATGGTTTCGAACGACGTCTTGACGTTCTTGGCGTCGAATTCGAAAAGCGAGCCTTGCGCAATCACGGCACGGATGGCGCCCTCGACGTCGCCCTGCGCCAGGTCGTGACCTTGGGTCGCCTGTGCGTACAGGGTTTCCAGCACCCGCCGTGCGGCGTCGCAACCATCGCGCGATCCGGCGATGGTGATGTGATTGCCGCGCGAATCCACCACGACGCCGAGCCGGCGTTCGATCAGCGCCAGATTCTGGCCGTAGGGTCCGACCAGCGCCGAGGCTCCCCTGTTGTCGTCGAAGTCGATCACGACTTGCGTCTCGGAGGGGATTTGCATGTCGCGATCGAGTTTGCGGCTGGGCGCAAGTGAAGACGAATCCGAGGCGCTTTTTGGCAAGGGTTCAGGCTCCCGTCATCGTTTGCGAAGGTTGCTGTGGCGGATCGATCCGCTCCGAAACCGACCGTTCAGGCGACCACGCGGGCGGCGCTGCGGGCCGTGGCACGAGTTCGCCGAGCAGGCTATAGCGTTCCAGGCTCTGGATCCGGACCGCCCTGACCTGTCCGATCAAGTCCTTTGATGCCATGACATGCGCCGGTTGCAGATAGGCGGTGCGGCCGACGATCTGGCCCGGGTTGCGGGCCGGTCGCTCGAACAGTACATCGACCGTGCCGCCAATCGCAGCCTGATTAAAGGCCGATTGCTGGCTATCAATCAATTCCTGGAGCCGCACCAATCGCTCGTCCATATCAGCCGCTGACACTGTCTCCCGCATCTCCGCCGCCGGCGTTCCTGGCCGCGGCGAATATTTGAACGAATATGCCCCAGCGTAGCCGATTTGGCGGACAAGCGCGAGGGTGGCGCGGAAATCTTCCTCGCTCTCGCCGGGGAAGCCAACGATAAAATCCGAAGAAAATGCAATGTCTTGGCGGGCGGTACGAAATCTGTCGATGACCCGGCGATAATCTTCGGCGGTATGTTTGCGGTTCATCGCCGCCAGAATGCGGTCGGAGCCCGACTGCACCGGCAGATGCACAAAGGGCATCAGCGCCGGCAGATCGCGATGCGCTCCGATCAGGCTTTCATCGACATCGCGGGGATGGCTGGTCGAATAGCGCAGGCGGACCACGCCTGGAATAGCGGCGAGGCGATGCAACAGGGCGCCGAGCGACCAGGCCCGTCCGTCCGGTCCTTCGCCGTGATAGGCATTGACGTTCTGTCCAATCAAGCTGATCTCGCGGACGCCATGGTCGACTAAACGCGTGACATCATCGATGATCCGGACCACCGGGCGCGACAGTTCGGCGCCGCGGGTATAGGGCACCACGCAGAACGTGCAGAACTTGTCGCAGCCCTCCTGCACCGTAACAAAAGCCGAGATCCCGCGGGCCCGGATCGCATCGGGCAATGGCGGAGCCAGCAAACCGAACTTGTCCTCAATCGGAAATTCGGTCTCGATTGCCCGGCCATGGCGGCTGGCCTGCGCGAGCAGCTGCGGAAGGTGGTGATAGCTTTGCGGGCCGACCACGACATCGACAACCGGCGCGCGGCGGATGATCTCCTGGCCCTCGGCCTGCGCAACGCAGCCAGCGACGGCGACGCTCATGCGGCGACCCTGGCGCGCGGCTTCATCCTTGGCGACACGCAGCCGCCCGAGTTCGGAATAAACCTTCTCGGAGGCCTTTTCGCGGATATGGCAGGTGTTGAGGATCACCAGATCGGCATCGTCGACTCGCGTGGTCTCGACGAAGCCTGCGGGCGCCAGCATGTCCGCCATGCGCTGCGCATCGTAGACGTTCATCTGACAGCCATACGACTTGATATGCAGCTTGCGCGGCGGTGTCATGGAACCTTGATGTTGTGCGGCCCCAGCGTCACGGCGACGCCCCGCTGAATGATAGGAAAAGCCCAGAATTAAAGGCTGAGCCTTCAATTATAGGCTTATCCCTGGAAAATCCAGCGATCGCGTGGGTCGCCTTGTGGGCGCCGGGGTTGACAGCGATCGAATGTGGCTATTTGAAGCCGATCCGCCCGATCAGCTCCGGCAATTGGCGCATATCGTCGAATATCGCCGCCGCCCCGGCGCGCCGCAGCCGGTCGGAATGGCCGGGCCGGCAATGGCTGCCGCCGTAAAAGCCAAGCACGGTCATTCCGGCCGCGCGGGCACCGGTAATGCCGGCAACGCTGTCCTCGATCACGATACATCGTTCGGGTAAGGTCCGCATCTGCGCGGCCGCGAACAGGAACAGATCGGGGGCGGGCTTGCCGCGCGCCACCTGGGTCGCCGAAAACAAATGCGGCGCGAGACGCTGCAATAATCCGGTACAGCCAAGACCGTGGCGAATCTTCTCGGGCGTGCCGCTCGAGGCCACGCATTGCGGCAGACCGATCGCATCGATCGCCATGTCAACATGGGGAATGGCGCGTAGCTCGTCAGCGTAGCGTCGCAGCACCGCCTGTTTGATCTGTTCTTCAAACTCGTCAGGAAGAGGACGGCCAAGTTCTATTTCGATGGCAAGCCGCGCCTCGCGGTCGGAGATGCCGAGAAAGCGGTCCTGCACCTCGTCAGCGGTGATGGCATAGCCAAGGCGGGTGATGGTTTCGGCATGGGCGCGGCAGGAAATCACTTCGCTGTCGACCAGCACGCCGTCGCAATCAAAAATCACGAGGTCGAAGGCCAGATGAGACATCCGATGGCCATCAGGCCTTTTCGTCATCGAGCGGAACGCAATACAGCTCCAGCCGGTGGTCAACCAGCCGGTAGCCAAGCTTGCGGGCGACCTCGGCCTGCAGCTTTTCGATCTCTTCCGAGGTGAACTCGATCACCTTGCCGTCACGCAGGTTGATGAGATGATCATGATGGCTGTCGCGCATCTGTTCATAGCGGGCGCGGCCTTCGCGAAAGTCATGTCGTTCGATGATGCCGGCGTCCTCGAACAGCTTGACGGTCCGGTACACCGTCGAGATCGAGATCTTGTCGTCGACGGCGACGCAGCGGCGATATAGTTCCTCGACGTCGGGGTGGTCGGCGGCTTCCGCCAGCACGCGGGCGATCACCCGGCGCTGCTCGGTCATTCGCATGCCGGTGGCGGCGCAGCGGGCTTCAATGCCGGTGGCCTGCGGCGCGGGCGTCGATTTCAAGGCCGTCATGTGTTCCGCCTCGATCAAGGTAGCCTGTTGTGCCACCGCGCGCGCATCACGACAAGTCGCGGCGCATCAGAAGCGCATCCAATTGTTCACCGCTCGGCTGCCGGTAATAGCGCGCGCGACGACCGGCAACCGCAAATCCGGCACGTTCATAGAGCCGCCGGGCCGGCTGGTTGGATTCCTCGACTTCGAGGAAAACCGCCTTCACCCCGCGGCCAGCGAGATGGCCCAGATGCGTCATCAACAGGTTGCGCGACAGGCCGCGTCCACGATAATTCGCGGCCAGCGCGATCGACAGGATTTCGGCTTCGTCGGCGGCCAGCCGCGATAGTGCGAAACCCACCAGTTTCCGACCGATCCGGAGGCGATGCGCCAGCGCATTGCGCTCGGTCAACAGGCCCTCGAATTCGTTCTCGCCCCAGCCGCGGTGAAACGATTCGGCGTGGAGCCGCGCCAGCGCCCGCGCATCCCGCAGCGTCGCGGGCTCGACCGCAGCGCCGCCGCCGTTCCACCATGCGGAAAGCCAGGTCATCATCGAATGGGCGGCGGCGCGGCGTGGGGCAGCCGATCGGCCGGAAGCTTGGCATCGGGCGCGCGCAGATAAAATGGCCGTGCCGGTGCGCTTTCGGGGCGGACTGCGGCCCCGACCCAGGCCACCCAGGCGATGTCGGGCGCCGGTTGCGCGTCGACCTTGACCGGCGGCGCGGCTTGCGGCGGCCAGCGCTCGGCCAGTATTCTGGCGGCATTGCCGACCAGGTGCGGCGCGCCCAAGCGCCAAGCGTCCAGCGCCTGTTCGATCGGCGCAACCCGTGGCCGGACCAGGGGATGGCCATTACCGCTGACAACCTGGAAATAGACCTGATCGTGACGGGCATCGATAGCGGAGATGACCGGTGGATCGCTGTTCTGGCTGACGACCGGGGCGGCATAGGCCGTCAGCGTGGTCAGCCCGACTACCGGCTTGGCCGCGGCCAAAGCGAGGCCGCGTGCGGCAGCGAGCCCGACCCGCAATCCGGTAAAGCTGCCCGGGCCACAGGTCACGGCGATCCGATCAAGCTCCGCGAAGCCGATACCGGACTGCCTCATGACCCGCGCGATCAGCGGCATCAGGGCTTCGGCATGGCCGCGCTTCATCGGCTCCGATTCCTGCGCAATCAACTGGCCGAGTTCGGTATCGAGAATGCCCGCGGAGCAGGCGTCGAGCGCGGTGTCGATGGCGAGAATCAACATCGGACGCGGGCGAATGGGCAATGGGCGAGTGGCGAGCAGCGAGTGGCGAATTGGGAAACGGTCACAGCGTTGTTCAAGGCCTGGCGGCGCGCTGCCCCGCTATTCGCTATTGGCCACTCGCTATTCGCCACTCTTCTCTCACATCGGCCGAACTTCGACCACTTCGGGCACAAAATGCTTCAGCAGGTTCTGGATGCCATGCTGCAGCGTTGCAGTCGATGATGGGCAGCCGGCGCAGGAGCCCTTCATGTTCAGATAGACGATGCCATCCTTGAAGCCGCGGAACGTGATGTCGCCGCCGTCATTGGCGACCGCCGGCCGCACCCTGGTCTCGATCAGGTCCTTGATGGTCGCAACCGTCTCGGCGTCGGCCTTGTTGAAGAATTCGTCGTCCTGGTCGGCGTCGGCGTCGCTGGCTGCGTGGCCGTCGGTCAATAGCGGCGCCCCGGACATATAGTGTTCCATGATCGCGCCGAGGATCGCCGGCTTGAGGTGCTGCCAGTCGCTGTCGTCCTTGGTCACGGTGACGAAATCCGATCCGTAGAACACGCTGGTGACGCCCGCCACCGCGAACAGCCGCTCGGCCAAAGGCGAGCGCTTCGCCACCTCGCGGGTGGTAAATTCCATGGTGCCCCCGTCGAGCACGACGCGGCCGGGGATGAATTTCAGTGTAGCGGGATTGGGGGTGGCTTCGGTCTGAATGAACATGGTTTTTCTCCGGCGTCGCCGGTTCAAGGCCGGCGCGTAAAGATCCCTTAGCAGATGGCAACGGCAAAAGCACGATCAAGGGTCGCGCTCGGATCGGGTTGTCGCGACAGCCGTCCTGCGGGCAGCGATTCATCCATCAAGCGGGTCACGACAAGGCGTCGATGGCCGCCTCGCAGAGATCACCGGGCACGATCGTGACCGGTATCGGAAACGAGCCGGCGGCGCCGGCGATCAGGCTGATGATCGGGCCGGGGCCTTCGGCCCCGGGGTTGGCGGCCAGCACCAGCATCGCAATATCGACGTCCTGGTCGATGACGCCGAGGATCTGTTCGGCCGGATCGCCCTCGCGGATCATCCTTTCTGGGGTGATCGCTGCGACGCCGTTGGTCCGGCCAGCGGCGCGATCGAGCGCGGCGTTGGCTTCCTCATAGGCCTCGGCGCGCATGATGTCGGCAACGCCGAGCCATTGCTGGTTCTGGTCCTCGGTCTGGATGATGCGCAGCATCACCACGCCGCCTCCTGCCCGGGTCGCCCAGCGGCTGGCATAGTAGACCGCGCGGTCCCATTCTGCGGTGTCGTCGACGATGACCAGGCATTTTGGCCGATGACCAATCTCATAGCTTCGTCGCTGGGTGGTCATTTGTGGACAAAGCCCAGGATGTCCTTGGTCGCCTTCAGGGTCTCGGCGGCGATGGCGCGGGCGCGGTCGGCGCCATCGATCAGGATCGCATCGACATGGCCGGGATCGGCGACCAGCCGCTTCATCTCGGCGGCGATCGGCGACAATTTAACCACGCAGAGGTCCACCAGCGCGTTCTTGAAGCTGGAAAACTGCCCGCCGCCGAATTCGCCGAGCACGTCGGATTTGGTGCGCTCCGATAGCGCGGCGTAGATCCCGACCAGATTGTCGGCTTCTGGCCGCGACTCGAGGCCTTTTTCCTCCGACGGCAACGGTTCGGGATCGGTCTTCGCCTTGCGGATCTTCTGCGCGATGGTGTCGGCATCGTCGGTCAGATTGATCCGCGAATAGTCGGACGGGTCCGATTTCGACATTTTCTTGGTGCCGTCGCGCAGCGACATCACCCGGGTCGCCGGCCCGGTGATCAGCGGCTCCGGCTGCGGGAAAAACACCCCGTCATCGATTCCCAGGCCGCGGATCGAGTCGCCGAAATCATTATTGAATTTCTGCGCGATATCGCGGGCGAGCTCAAGGTGCTGTTTCTGGTCCTCGCCGACCGGCACGTGGGTGGCGCGGTAGAGCAGGATGTCGGCGGCCATCAGCACAGGATAGTCGTAGAGACCAACCGAGGCATTCTCGCGGTCCTTGCCGGCCTTTTCCTTGAACTGCGTCATTCGGTTGAGCCAGCCGATCCGCGCCACGCAATTGAAGATCCAGGCCAACTCGGCATGCCCCGACACCTGGCTCTGATTGAAGACGATCTGCTTGCTTGGATCGATGCCGGAGGCAATGAAGGCCGCTGTCACTTCTCTCGTGTTGCGGGCGAGTTCGGCCGGCCCGCCCCACACCGCGATCGGCATGGTCAGGGCATGCAGATCGACCACGCAATAGAGGCAGGTGTGGGTCTGCTGCAGCTTGACGAAATTGACGATGGCGCCAAGGTAATTGCCGAGATGCAGATTGCCCGTCGGCTGGACGCCTGAAAAAACCCGTTCAACCCAAGCCATTCTCGGTTCCCGTGCATTGCATGTTTGGCGCCGTCCCCATGCCACGTGGGCTTCAGTCGCGCAAGTCAGAGGCTTTGCTTGGCCGGATCGCAGTGGTCGCGCCTTTCCAGTCGATGACGCCGCAGAGCGCCAGCAGCAGGCCGTAGATCATGATCCCGCTGGCGATCAGGACCACCAGCAACGCGGCCTGCGCGGCTGTCGAAGCGTTGGCGGCGAGCGTCAGTACGAACGCCGCCTTCAGCCACAACAGCGCGCCCATCGCACTAGCCGAAGCGACGATGCGCGGCAGCCGCCGCCTGGCCGCTGCATCGAACGAGTATCCGAAGCTCGCGGCGCCGCGCCGCAGCAGCACGAGCGCACTGCTCCAGGCGCCGAGCGCGATGCCGGCGGCAACGCCGGCTGCGCCAACCCAGCGGCCCAGCAGCAGCGCCAGCAGCGTGGCGACGGCGAGCCCTAGCAGCGTCGCCCGTAGCGGCGTTCTGGTGTCATCGCGTGCAAAAAAGGCCGGCGACAGCGCCTTGACCAGCACCTGGGCGGGCAGGCCGAGCGCCAGCCAGCCCAGCACCGATGCGGTCGCCCTTGTATCCGATGCGCTGAACAGGCCGTGTTCGAACAGCATCCGCACCACGGGTTCGCGCAGCACGATCAGGCCAAGCGTCGCCGGCAGCGCCAGTCCGAGAGCGAGTTCGAGACCGCGCGACTCGGCTCTCACGACCGCGTTGCGATCCCGGCCGCGCACCGCCCGTGCCAGTTCTGGCACCATGACACTGCCCATGGCGGCGCCGACCATGCCGAGCGGCAGTTCGATCAGGCGGTTGGCGAAATAGAGCCAGGACACCGCCGCGGGTTGCGACGAGGCGATGATCGCGCCGGCGACAATCAGCGCCTGCGGCCCGGCATTCGCGATCATGCCCGGGATCGCCTTGCCGAGAAAGCCGCGGATTTCGGCATCCAGCGTGAACCGCAGTGGGGTCGCGGTGCCGCCGCCGCGGCGCCACCACAGGATCACGAGCTGCAGCAGCCCGGCGAGGCCGACCGTGGCAGCGATCAGCTGCGCCGCGCTGGCCGCCTCAAGCCGGGTTCCGAGTAGTGCCACCAGCACAACGATCAGCGCGATGTTGAACAACAAAGGCGAGAACGCGGTCAGCGCGAAGCGGGACTGCGCATTCATCAGCCCCATCATGACCGTGACCGGACCGGCGAAGGCCAGATAGGGCAGCATCAGGCGGGCATCGTCGACTGCGAGCCCCAGCGTCGGAAGACCGGCAAAGCCCGGCGCCAATGCGGTAATCAGATACGGCATCAACGAGCCGATCAGCACGGCCGCCGCGAGCAGGCCGGCACTGACGGTGCCGAGCACCCGACCGCCAAAGGCCGCTGCCGCGCCGGCGCCCTCGGCCTCACGGATCCGCAGCCAGGCCGGCACCAAGGCAGCGTTAAGGGCGCCCTCCGTCAACAACCGCCGGATCACATTGACCAGCTGAAACGCCACCAGGAAGGCGTCGGTGACCGGACCGGCGCCCAACAGCGCCGCGATCATCGCGTCGCGCGCGAAGCCCAGCAGCCGCGAGGCCAGCGTTCCCGTGGATACCGTGAGCAAAGACCGGATCATGGAGTTCGTTGCACTGGCTGAAGCGGACGCAGGCGTCGCTTGCTGGCGCGAGGCGGATCGTGATAGGCCGCTGCACCTGACGCCGCCGACTTGGAGCGGATTTTCAGCGCCATCGCAATTGCCGAAACAGGACTTGGTGAATGACCGCAGCGAAATATGATGTTCTCGGCATTGGCAATGCGATTTTCGATGTGCTGGTGCAGACCGACGAAGGCTTTCTCGCCGCGCATGGCATGGCCAAAGGCGGCATGGCGCTGATCGACGAGGCGCGGGCGGCTTCGATCTACCGGGAGATGGGACCGGCGACCGAAATGTCCGGCGGCTCGGCGGCCAACACCATCGTCGGCCTGGCCAATTTCGGCGCCCGCACCGCTTATGTCGGCAAGGTCAGGGATGACCAGATCGGACGCCTCTACAGTCACGATATCCGCGCCGCCGGGGTGGCTTTCGAAACCCCGCCCGCGGCGAGCGGCCCCGCGACGGGCTGCTCCTACATCCTGGTGACGCCGGACGGCGAGCGCACCATGAATACCTATCTCGGCGCGGCGCAGGAGCTGATGCCGGACGATATCGACCCGGCCCAGGTCGCGGCTGCAGCGATCCTCTATCTTGAAGGCTATCTCTGGGATCCGAAAAACGCCAAGGAGGCGTTCGTCAAGGCTTCGACCATTGCCCACGGTGCTGGCCGCCAGGTCGCGCTGACGCTGTCGGATGCCTTCTGCATCGACCGCTACCGCGGCGAATTTCTCGATCTGATGCGCGGCGGCACCGTCGATCTGGTGTTCGCCAACGAGGCCGAGCTGCATGCGCTCTATCAGACCTCGGATTTCGACACCGCGCTGACGCAGCTGCGCGCCGATGTCAGGCTTGGTGTCGTCACCCGCGGCGCCAAAGGCTGTGTGGTGGTGTCCAAGGACGACATCGCCATGGTGCCGGCCTTTCCGATCGAGCGGCTGGTGGATACCACCGGCGCCGGCGACCTGTTCGCCGCCGGCTTCCTGTTCGGCCTGGTGCGCGGCGCCAGCTTCGAAACAGCCGGCCGGCTCGGCGCGCTGGCCGCGGCCGAAATCATCCAGCATATCGGCGCCCGGCCGCAGACGTCGTTGAAGCAGCTGGTGCAGCAGAACGGGCTGCCGGTGTAGAAGGTGTTTCTTCACCTAAGTGTATTCGCTTGGACTCAGAAAACGCTGGATCGCAAACGATTAAGCAATTCGATATCTTGTAGATGCAGAGTAAGTGCTTGGGAGGTCGGTCCCGACTTAGTCTGCCATTTCCTCGATCCGCGTATCGGCTTCGCTCGGCGCCACAAATCCTTCCCGAAGCTCCTTGGCACTGACATATCGGGCGCCGATAAGCCCGCCCTGGCGCCAAACGATGAAGCATACACGTAACACCTCGCCACCTGAGGTAAATGAAATACCAAAAAGCTCCGGCACCGCTATCGAGCCCACTTCCAGACAGACGCCGGCCTCGGAAACATCGACGACCATGCACTGGATCCAGGGCGAGGTGGGCGCCATGATCAGATAGACCGATTTTCGCAATTGGATCCGCGCATGCCTGCGCGCGCCCAGTTCTTTACGGTGTCTCGCCATCGTTCATCCCGGGCCGCAGTGGAGTCCCCGAAACTCGGCTAAAAGACTTAACGGACTGGCCTGACAGCACGCCTTGCAGCTGCAAATTCCGAATCTTCCATCGGGAATCAGCATCCTGCGCGGCTAAACGGCGCTCGGCAACCGCCGCAGGGTGAACGCATGGCGCTGCCGCGGACTTCGCGCCAGCGGACGGCGTCGTTACCGCGATCGTCCAGGCCGCTTCACAAGACGATCACCAGCTCAGATGCATCGGATGTTTTGCCGTCAGATGCGCTCACGAATCTTGTTCCAGAACTCGGGATTATCAGACGATTCAATCCTGACCCATTTGTAGTCCGACTTGGCGACCGCCACCGTCCGTACCGCTTGTGTCAAATTATCCATCACGAAATCGCCTACGTTGGTACGCGCGACTAGAATGAGGTGGTGCTCACCGGACCGAAGAACGACTTCACTGAGGAGCAGTGTTCCCGACGGCCAGCCCATGGCCAACAGCTCATGGCGTTTCGTCACCACATAATCACCGCAATCCCCAGATTGAGGAGAAATCAGCCAATTTGTCGTTGCGGCTGTTGCATCTTGCGGCTGTGGAACAATGCTCTGATTTACGCTTGTATTGACTTCTTTGAGCTGAGTGCGGCGCTCGGGTGTTAATTTAACGAACTTGGAAGTCTCTTTTCCGTCGCCTCCCGTCTTGGCACAATCATCGGGATAGCGGATGCAAAATTGAGTTGCCGCCATCGGCGGCAGGGCGCGATCGCCTGGTACCAGATGACCTACGGAGGTCATCGCCGCGAGAGCCAAAACGGCAATTAAAGCGCTCCCACCCAACAGAATATGTTTTCTTCGCTGCATGACAGCCGCCGTTCGTCATCAGTAAAACGCTTAGCTTGCGCCATATATGCACGACTCGCCTAAATCCACGGGCTTACCTCGATCAAGTTTTAGTGGTCCTGCCGCTCAGGGACCGCCATGGCGAGTTCCAAATTGAGCAAAATTGACCTCTGTATCAGCACCAAGCCGAGCCATCACCTGCATCACGATGAAATCACTCAGGTGAATTTTTGTAGCAGCGGCGATGCTTATGCCACTGTCCGCGACAGTCCGGGCCGTCCCGGCTTCGCTGTGCTCCGCCGGGCCGGCCTCTCCCGCGACGGGCGGGAGAGGCGAAGGAGCGCCGCCGCTACGCCGCCTGCTGCGCGGCATCCAGCCCTGCATAGACGCCACGCTCGAAGCCTGTGAAGGCTTCCAGGCATTGGCGGTCGGCGAACGGCAACAGCTGCATAAGGATGACACCGGCGATATCGCGTGTGGGGTCGATCCAGAAATAGGTGTTGGCGAGGCCGGCCCAGGCCAGGCTTCCAGGGCTGCGGCCCTCGGGCGTCCGGGCGGTGTTGATCATGAAGCTGAGGCCCCATTTCTTGTCCATGTCCGGATAGAGATCGACATCATTGGTGGCGAAGGCGACCGCCGAGGTCATCCTGGTCATGTTGATGTCGCCGATGCTGTTCTGGGCCATCAGGGCTATGGTCTCCGGCTTCAGCACCTGGTTGCCGTTGCCGCGGCCCTGGTTGAGGATCATCTGGGTGAACTTGATATAGTCGCCGGCGGTGCCGTAGAGACCGCCACCTCCCATGTGGAATTCCGGATCCTGTGCGAGTTCGAACGGAATCGGTGCCAACGATCCGTCGTCGCCCCTGGCATGCATCCCGACCAGCCGCTGGCGTTGCTTATCGCCGAGCCGAAAGCCGGTGTCGGTCATGCCGAGCGGCGACAGCAGATGATCGCGCAGATAGACGTCGAGCGACTCACCGCTGACCGCCTCGACGGCCTTGCCGACGAAATCAATATTGCTGCCATATTCCCAGCGCGTCCCAGGGTCAGACATCAGCGGGGTGTTCAAAGCGGCGTTCTTGCAGGTGATGATGCCGGGGATCCCGGTCTTTTCGAGATATGTCACCATGTCGCCGTTCCACATGTCGTAGCAGAAGCCGGCGGTATGGGTCATCAGTTGGCGCAGCGTGATCGCCGATCGGGCCGGCCGCAACCGCGGTTCGCCATTGGCGTCAAAGCCTTCGAGGACCTGCGGTGCGGCGAGATTGGGCAGCACCGTGCCGATCGGCGCGTCGAGCGCGAGCCTGCCCTGCTCGACCAATTGCATGCCCGCCGCCGTGGTGATCGCCTTGGTCATCGAGGCAATCCAGAACACGCTGTCCGTGGTCATGGCGGCATCCTTGGACAGGTCGCGTTTGCCGAACGCGCCCTGATAGATCAACTCCTGGCCGCTGGCGGCCATTGCCACCACGCCCGGAATTTCGAGGGTGTCGCTTTTTTGACGCAGCACCTGATCAATCTGAGACTGATTTTGCATGGGTCGCCTCCCGTTTTATCTTGTTGAATGATTAGATCTTCCGTTGGAACGCGGCGATCCGCAAGCACCGCCTGCGGGGCAGGAATGCGGATAACAGGGGGCTCATTTGCGGTTCCGTCGCCATAATTGTGGTGCATTGCGCTGATTTATCCGCGACCTCTCGCGTCGATCCGCGCTATGTTCAGCCGACTTGCGGAACCAGATTTCCCGGTAAAGCGTTGCAATTGCGGTATTCTTGTAAGCCGTCGGCCCGACCATTTAAGATAATTGATTGCGGCCTTCGCGGCCGAGAAAGGGGTGACGATGATCTCGACCTGGAGCGAATGGAAACGGTACCCGCGGCCAGGCCGCTGCGAAAACATCGAGGCGCCGATTACGCCGGGCCTTTACGAAGTGCGCGTTGCCGCCACCGGCGCGCTGCACTCGTTTGGCGCGGTCGATAATGTCGCGCAGGCCCTGGCGCAGCTGCCGGTCGGTTCGAAGTCGTGGTTCGGCCGCCGCGAACCCGCCGAGCATCCCGATCTCGAATACCGCACCTGCGCGACGGCAACCAAGTCGGACGCCAAGACCATGGCGGAGCGCATGATCGGCCGCCGCGAAGCCTATATGAGCGGCGCGGCCTGACGCGAAGCGGGAGACGATCGAAAGCGTTGCTCCCGCCTCGGAACCGGCTGAACAGCTCTGGGATGGCTGAAGGACTCGCCAGTGCCGCGGGCGGTGCATCGCGGTCGTCATTGGCCTATATAGGTGCCGACGCCCCGGCCATTCGCGGCCGAAAAGCGTTCAAGAATCGTCAAGGGAGAAAGCCATGTCACAGTCCGCCGCTTTCCGGCCGCAGCTGGCCACAGCACCCTCGCTGAAGGATCGTCTCAAGGAGAAGGCGCTGCTGCGCGACCGCTGCTACATCGACGGCGCCTGGACCGGAACGCCGGTCCGTCCGGTGACCAATCCGGTCAACTGCATTGAGCTCGCGAAAGTACCCGCGATGGGACGCGCGGAAGCAATCCAGGCGGTTGAGGCCGCCGAACGCGCCTTTCCCGCCTGGGCCAAACTCACCGCGAAACAGCGCTCCACTATCCTGCGCAAATGGTTCGACCTGATCGTGCTCCACCGCGAGGACCTCGCGCTGATCCTGACCTCGGAGCAGGGCAAGCCGCTGGCCGAGGCGCTCGGCGAGGTCGATATCGGCGGCGCCTATGTCGAATTCTTCGCTGAGGAGGCGCGGCGGGTC
>Ga0302157_10005011_pt1 | contig 14201 bp, 8 predicted proteins | sample I_Bog_N3_3_FD_193502 | JGI IMG/M metagenome (GOLD analysis project Ga0302157, IMG submission 193502) | Peat permafrost microbial communities from Stordalen Mire near Abisko, Sweden - I_Bog_N3_3 | ecosystem: Environmental > Terrestrial > Soil > Wetlands > Peat | place: Sweden: Abisko, Stordalen...
TGAGCCGTCGAGGAAGCCGTGCTTGACGAGGTTGCCGGTGGACGCCGGCAAGCTCAATGCGACGCTGGGCATGCCGGCCGATACGCTCCAGCCGGCCGACCTACGCAGCGACGACACCGGGTTTCGCGCAGCGATGTATCGCGACGAAGAGACGGGCAAGCTCATCCTGGTCCCGCGCGATACGCAGCCCGACAGCTTGGCGGATTGGCAGGCCAACACGCGAAACGGTGTTGGCCAGGACACCCCTCAATATAGATCCATGCGCTCACTCACTTCCAGACTTGCAGCTAACGGTCCAGCCTTCGACATCGCCGGCTATTCGAAGGGCGGCGGCATGGCGCAGGAGGGCGGACTGATATCCGGGTTGTCGCAGATCCGGGTGTTCAATTCAGCGGGACTTCCCGACGCCGCGCTCGGTTGGACGGGCCAGGATAACTTCGACAGCCTGGTATCGCGAACAAAGCTCTTCAGCGCGGATGGTGACTTCCTGACTTACATGAACACCACCACTGATCCGGGCCAGAACATCATCAATGCGCGTTACCTGAGAAAGGAGCTCGCTGGCCAGGGCAGCTTTGCTGCTCCGATCAACATCAAGACACGCAAGCCCGCTACTCGCGGGTCGCCTGATCCGCTGTTCAACGACGAGAAAACCAGATACCTGAGCGAACTCGACGAACATATCGATAGCATGCAGGCCACGTTTGATACAGGCGGAACGGTAGTCGGATTCCCGCCAGTACGAGCCGCGAGCAAGGAAACCATCGACAACAGCGCCACCTGGATCGGAAATGCGCTGGGCGCCAACAGCGATCAACCCAGGCTGGGCAAATTGAATCAGCACAAGATGAGTGTCGTGCTCGATTCTATGGAGGGGAACGTCAAGAAAGATCGAGAAACGCTGCAGGACTTCTTGAAGGAATGCGGATGACACGCGGTACCAAACGTTTGTCCATCTGTCTTGCCGCGGTTCTCGCCGCGCTGTCTTGCCCGGGCACTGCACATTCACTGGCCGACAACATGCCATCTACGAACAAGTTCTTCGCCGCCGGTCCGCAAGCAACCCTCGAAATTGCAGTCCGGGCCAATGACGCCAGCTCGATCGCCCGCGCCCTTGAACGCGGCGCTGACGCCAATGCGCGCGGAAAACTGGACATCACGCCGTTGATGATCGCTGTCGACGCCCAATGTCCGGACGCCGTCACTACGCTATTGAAGGCCGGCGCAATTCCGAATGCCCAGGCGGTCGACCGCAACGGGCCCGTGAGCCTGGCTGTCCAGAGCTATCGTGCCAAGCCGTACGGGCGAGACATCATGGTGGCGGTCTTCCAGGCGGGAGGTGATCCCAATTCACGTCGTCCCGATGGTGACCCAGTCATTTTCCGATTCATCGAGGATCATGATGCCGATGACATCAAGCTGATGAAGGCGCTGGGCGCGAATCTGGACATCCGGGACCGGGGCAACGATCCAATAGTCACCAGCGTTGCCATGGCGCAGGATTGGGACATGGTTTGGGCATTGATCGAACTGGGTGCTCGATACGACTACGAAAATGGTGCATCGAGGCAACCTTTAAGCATGTCGCTGAGCTTGGCCTACCCCGCACCCGATTCACCGCTCTACCCCTACAAACTCAAAGTCTGGCAACTCCTGAAGGAAAAGGGCCTCCCGGTCAAGCCGATGAAGCCTTGACGCCTGTTCAGCTCGCCGAAGTCGAAGCCGCCGCCCTTGCCTTCACCGCCGCCTCCTGATCCGCCTTTCGATCCGCCGTCACCTGCTGCGCACTCGGCCGCTGTTCGATCAACTTGATATATCCCTTCCAGTCGATGCCGGCGGCCTGCAGCGCGTCGGCGCCGTAGAGGATCTTGGTGGCCATCGCGACCAGGGGCAGGCTGACATAGGCGGCGCAGTCGGCGACGGTGAACTCCGGGCCGGCGACGTAGGGGGAGAACTTCGCCAGGCGCTGGAAGGCGGCGATGTTGCGGGTGAGCAGCTTGTGGATGCGGGCCTTGTTGGCGTCGCTCACCTTGCCGCCGAAGAAGGCTTCGGGGTAGAGCTCGCGCACGACCAGTTCGAGGTGCAGTTCCACGAAGGTGACGAGTTCGCGCACCTTGGCCAGTTGCCACGCGTCCGTGGGCATCAGGCGCGGCTCGGGCTGCAGCGCCTCCAGGTACTCCACGATCACGGCGCTCTCGCACAGCGAGCCGTGCTCGGTGCGGATGAACGGCACCTTGCCGAGCGGCGAGCACATCAGCATTTCTTCGTCGACCACGCCCATCGAACAGCGCTCTTCGGTGAACGGTATGCCCTTTTCGAGCAGCACCATCTTGACCTTGTTGTAATAGTTCGAGAGCGTGAATCCGCTGAGCGTGATCATGGGCAATCCTGAGGTGATGTGGCGGCCGGCGAGCGTGGCGACCTCCGGCAGGCCGCAGTGTAGAGGGCCGGCCGACGCGGTCGTGCCGCCTGAGTGACACCAGCGGCACGGATGGCCCCGCGCCGGTGCCTCAGCGATGTCGCCGGGCGGGAATTCGCACGCAGACCCAGGCCAGCAGGCCCGCGGCGATGCCGCACGCATGCGCGACGGGTGCCACCGACACGCCCAGCATGGCGCTGGGGCGCGGTGCCAGCTCCCACGGCGCCTCGAGCACCACCTTCAGCACGGTGCCGGCGACGATGGCCACGCCGATCCAGCGCGCCCGCAACGCCGGCACCGGGTTGCTCTCGACCGGCGCCTGATCCAGCTTCCAGACGGGCAGGCCGGTGGGCGAGCTCAGTTCCTCGAGGCTGGTCATCGCCCACGGCCCTTCGGTGATGCGCGACGGCTCGATCACCGGCGCCCGGGTGGCAACGAAGCCGGTGTCCAGGCGCGAGGGCGCGATACCTGGGCCCGCGGACGGGCGGGTTCGCGCGCGCGCGAGCGGCCATGCGAGCGTGAGGCCCAGCACGATCACGCCCGCATGCAGCACGCCCGACAGGCCCCCGTAGTGCGGCATCGCCGGGCCGAGGCGGTCGTTGCCGAGCGCAGCCATCAGCACCTGCGTGATCGGCCACGCAAGGAACCAGGCGAGGGTGGCCACGAGCGACATGCGGGCGCGCCAGCCCACGAACGCGACGACGACGGCGCCGACCACGTTGACGCCCAGGTGCGCGGCGCTCCAGTGCACCCACGCACACGTCCACAGGCGCCACGGCTCGCGCAGGCCCAGCGCCGGCTGCCAATCGAGCGCCGTCGCCAGCGGGGCGGCGGCCAGCGGCGCTCCCCCCTCGGCCGCGATCGCCGTGACCACGATCGCGCCCAGGCACAGTAGGGCGGCCAGCGCGACCCAGGCCACGCCATCGATGCGAAGCGTGCGCTTCACGCGCCGGGGCCGAACACGGCGCGCCACAACGCGCGCCCAGCGGCGCGCTCGGGCGCCAGCGTCTCTTCGGGGAACAGCGTAGGCTGTTCGTCGAGCCGCGCCCGGTGCTGCGCTCGGCGCAGTTCGCGGTAGGCGTCGGCCGCGGTCGAGCCGATGCCCATGTCCAGCAGGCCGGCGTCCTCGGCGCGCTTGAGCAGCGCGATGTTGCCCAGGTTGTCACGCAGCCCCGGATGCGCACCGCCGTGCGCGAGCACGAGGTACTGCACCGCGAACTCGATGTCCATCAGCCCACCTTGGCAGTGTTTCGGGTCGATGCGTTCGTCGCGCTGCGGATGCGCGTCGCGCACCTTCTGGCGCATCGACGAGATCTCCTGGCGCAGCGCGTCGGCATCTCGCGTGGCCTCGATCACGGCGCGCCGCGTGGCCTCGAACCGCTCGCCGAGTTCTGCGTCACCCGCGCAGAAGCGTGCGCGCGTGATGGCCTGGTGTTCCCATGTCCACGCGGTGTTGCTGCCGCGACCGCGCTGGTAGCGCTCGAACGATTCGATAGCCGTCACCAGCAGGCCCGAGTTGCCGTTGGGCCGCAGCGCGGTGTCGATGTCGAACAGCTCGCCGCTCCCGGTACGCAGCGTCAGCCAGGTGATCAGCTTGCGCACGAAGGCGCCGTAGACCTCTTGCGCTCGGTACGGGTCGGCCTCGCCTGCGTCGTCATAGAGGAACACCACGTCCAGGTCGCTGCCGTAGCCCAGCTCCTTGCCGCCCAGCTTGCCGTAGGCGATCACGGCGAGCCTGGGCGTGTCGCGATGGCGTTGCTTCAGATGGCCCCAGGCCCAGCGCAGGCTGCACGCCAGGATGGTGTCGGCCAGCGCGGACAGCTCGTCGGCCACCGCCTCCACCGTGATGCGGCCCTCGACGTCGCGCACCAGCGTGCGGAAGACTTCAGCGTGGTGCGCGCGACGCAGGGTGTCGAGCAGCGCGCCTTCATCGGCTTCGCCGGAGCGCTTCCACGCCTCGTGGCGATCCTCGAGTTCGGCGGTGAGCGCCGTTGGCTCGAAGCGCTCGATCATCGTGCGCTCGTCGGCCAGCTCGTCGATCACGCCGGGATGCAGCATCAGGTAGCGCACCGGCCAGCGCGCCAGGCCCAGCAGGCGCAGCAGGCGGCGCTGCACGTTCGGGCGTTCGACCAGCAGCGCCAGGTAGCTCTCACGCCGCAGCAGGGGCTCGATCCAGTCGACGAAGCGCGTGGCGGCGGTCACGGAGCAGTTGCCGGAGCGGATCTCGTCCACCGCGCGCTGCACCAGCTTGGCGATGCGCAGTCGGCTCTCCTCGCGCAGGTTCTGCACACGCGGGTTCTCGGCGAAACGGCGCACGCGTTCGCCGAGCTCGGGCGGCAACCGGTCGAGCCAGGTCTCGCTGTCGAGCTGGGCCTTGGGCGTAGCGCAGGAGCCGCTGCGGCAGCCGCCGCTGCGCGGCGGCGGGGAACGGCCATCGTGCAGCAGGGTGTCGAACTCGGTGGAGACGAACTCCCGTGTCTCGCCCAGGCGGTCCAGCAACTCGCAGGCATTCTTGCCGCACGACAGTCCCAGGCTGGCGGCGATCCAGCCGAGGTCCGTATCGGCGGTGGGCAGCAGGTGCGTCTGCTGGTCGTCGAGGAACTGGATGCGGTGCTCGATGCGGCGCAGGAACACGTACGCGTCGTGCAGCCGAGCGGCCGTCTCGGGCTTCATCAACCCGGCGGCGCCGAGCCGTTCGAGCGCCTTCAGCGTGGAGCGCGTGCGGATCTCGGGGAACTGGCCGCCGCGCGCCACCAGCAGCAGCTGCACGATGAACTCGATCTCGCGGATGCCGCCGCGCGACAGCTTGACGTCGTTGGCGCGCTCCGGACGACCCGCGGCGCGGCGTTGCGCCTCCTCGCGGATCTTGTGGTGCAGCGTGCGCAGTCCCTCGAACACGCCGTAGTCCAGGTAGCGGCGATAGACGAACGGCGTCACCAGCGAGCGCAGCGCCAGCGCGCGGCCGCTGGTGACTGCTGCGCGCGGCGCCACCACGCGGCTTTTCAGCCAGGCGAAGCGCTCCCACTCGCGGCCCTGCACCAGGAAGTACTCCTCCAGCATCGCCAGGCTCACCACCGGCGGGCCGGAGTTGCCGTTCGGGCGCAGCGCCAGGTCGACGCGGAACACGAAGCCGTCGTCGGTCACGTCGCCGATCAGCGCGTACATGCGGCGTGCCACCTGGCCGAAGTATTCCTGGGCGCTCACCGGCCTCGCGCCGTCGGTGAGCGCGTCTTCCTCGTAGACGTAGATCAGGTCGATGTCGGACGACACGTTCAGCTCGCGCGCGCCGAGCTTGCCCATGCCGACAATCCAGAACTCCACCGTGTCGCCGGCCGCGTTGCGCGGCACGCCCCAGCGCGGGTCGATGTCCGCCAGTGCCTGGGCGTGCGCACGCTCGAGCGTGGCCTCGGCCAGCTGCGTCATCGCGGCGGTGATGTCGGCCTGGTCGGCGCCCCGTTCGATGTCGAGCACCGCCAGGCGTTCCAGTACCAGCTGGCGCGCGATGCGCAGCGCGCTCATCACCGGCGTGCCCTCGGCTTCCAGCGCGGCGACCAGCGCCGTGATCGTGGCGAAATCGGGCAGGCCGGCCGGAAGCCGGCCCAGCATGTCGGCGTAGCGACGGCGCACGCGCTGCACGAAGCGGCTGTGCGCGGCGTGCGCGCTGCCACGGGCCAGCGGGAGCGTGTCCGGCGCGTTCACGATGGCCGCAGCGCCACAGGGGCGCGTGTTACGAGAAGTTCCGGGGAACAGGCGGCAACAATGACCCCCTCACGCCCGGATTGGCGCCTGTCTTGCCCACCTACACTGTGGTCTGGGGCGTTGCCACCCCGTGCCGAACTTTTCATGAGATTGCAACTGAGCGCATTTTTCGATCCAGTCGTCAGGCGGCTGCGCTTCATGCCGTGGCGGCGCGGGCTTCAACTGGCTTGGCAAACCGGCGTTTACGCCGGCTTGTCCGTGCTGTGTCTGCTCGTGCTCGCGTGGCTGACTCTGCAGTGGGGGATTCTGCCGCACATCGAGGATTGGCGCCCCGAGATAGAGCGGCATGCCAGCCGCGCGGTAGGGGTTCCGGTGCGCATCGGCCACATCAGCGTGCGCTCATCGAGCTGGATCCCCACGCTGGATCTGCGCGACGTCGTGTTGCGCGACGCGTCCGGTGCCGAGGCGCTGCGCCTGCCGCGCGTGTCGGCGGCGCTGTCGGCGCGGTCGCTGCTGGTGATGTCGCCGCGCCTGTCCCAGCTCTACATCGAGGATGCCCGCCTGCTGGTGCGCCGCGACACCGCCGGGCACCTGCACGTCGGCGGCCTGGACCTGGCGGCGCGCGCCACCGTCTCCAGCGCCGACGAGGCGTCCACGCTCGACTGGTTCTTCAGCCAGGAAGAGATCGTGCTGCGCGGCGGCGCCGTGCGCTGGATCGACGAGCAGCGCAACGCACCCCCGCTCGAGCTGACCGACGTCGACATCGTGCTGCGCAACGGCCTGCGCTCGCACGACATGCGCGTGGACGCCACGCCGCCTGCCGAATGGGGCGACCGCCTGACGCTGCGCGCGCGCTGCCGCCAGCCGCTGTTCTCGTACGCCAGCGACTGGCGGCGCTGGACGGGCACCTTCTACGCCGACCTGCCGCGCGGCGATGTCGCTCAGCTCAAGCGCTACGTCGACCTGCCGTTCGAGCTCGAGCGCGGCCAGGGCTCGCTGCGCCTGTGGCTCGATTTCCAGAACGACCATTGGCGCTCGGCCACCGCCGACGTGCAGCTCAACGGCGTCGGCCTGCGCCTGGCCCCCGACGTCGAGCCGCTGGCCATCGCGCACGCCGGCGGGCGCCTCACTGCCAGTCGCGACCCGGGCGGCGTGGCGCTGTCGGCTGAACACTTCGGATTCGAGACGGCTGCGGGCCTGGCCTGGCCCGCGGGTGACCTGCACCTGTCCTGGCAACAATTGCAGCGCAGCGTGGTCGTCAAGAGGGGCCGCCGCGCCTTCGTCAGCCGCCACCGCGACGAGGCGATGGCCGGGGCCGCCGGACACCCGGTGGCTGCCGCATCGACCGCGTCGGCCGCAGCGCGCGGCCGCGTGCCCTGGGACACTCTCGCGCCCATCACCGGCGGACAACTCTCCGCCGACCACCTGGACCTGGCGCTGATGCGCCAACTCGCCACCGCCTTGCCGCTGCCGCCGGCGGCGCAGCAGTGGCTCGCCGACTACCAGCCCGAAGGCATCGTGCGCCAGCTCGACGCGGTCTGGACCGGCCCGGTGGCCGCGCCCGCGCTCTACCGGGTCAAGGCGTCCGTGACCGGCTTCGCGATGGCCGCCGGTTCGATACCCGAAGGCGCGCGCAACGGACGCCCGGGCTGGCGCAATGCGAATGTGAGCATCGAAGCGACCGAGAACGGCGGCGCGGCGCGCCTCTCGCTGGATGGCGGCAGCATCGAGCTGCCTGGCGTCTTCGAGGAGCCGGTGATCCCGTTCGACCGCTTCGCCGCGGTCGCGTCGTGGAAGATCGAACCCTCGCGGGACGGCACGCAGCCGCCCGCGGTCGCGGTCACGTTCGACGAGGTCCGCTTTGCCAACGCCGACGCCGAAGGCACGCTGCAGCTGCAGTGGCACAGCGGCCCCGGTACGGCGCCGTCCGCAGCCGAGCCGCCTGGCGCCGCCGCGAGCCAGTTCGGCCGCGGCCGCCGCTTTCCGGGCGAGATCGATCTGAAGGCCGTGCTGACCCACGCACGCGCCGCCAAGCTGGCGCGCTACATGCCGCAATCGGTGTCGGAAAACACCCGCCGCTACATCGCCACGGCGTTTGCCAGCGGCGAGATGGACAACGTGCGCTTCAACGTGCGCGGCGACCTGGCGTCCTTTCCGTACCAGCGCCTGCACGACGGCGACTTCCGCATCGACGGCCAGGTGCGCGGCGTCAATCTCGACTACGTGCCCGGTGCGCTGGCCGACGACGGCACGCGCGCAGCGTCGCCATGGCCGGCGTTCACGCAGGTGGCCGGCGAGATCGTGCTCGATCGCGGCGTGCTGGAGATCCACGACGCCACGGGCCACATGGGCGAGCTCGTGCTGCACGACGTCAACGGCGGCATCAGGACGCTGTACGACCAGCCCGCGCTGGCGCTGCAGGGCCAGGTCAGCGGTCCGATGACCGATTTCCTCCGCTACGTCGCGCAGTCGCCGGTGGGCGGCTGGCTGCACAACGGGCTGGCCGTGACCACCGCCACCGGCAACGCCGACCTCGACCTGTCGTTGAACATCCCGCTGCAACACGGCAACGGGACCACCGTCAACGGCGTACTCACCCTCGCGGACAACGACGTGCGCCTGGTCGCGGGCGCGCCCGTGCTCGCCGGCGCCGGCGCGCGCATCGCGTTCACCGAGAAGGGTGTCACCGTCACCGGCGGCCATGCGCGTGCGCTCGGCGGCGACACCACGTTCGACGGCGGCACCCAGGCCGACGGCAGCCTGCGATTCACCGCGCTGGGCACGATCAACGCCGACGGCCTGCGTCGCGTCGCCGACGAGGCGGTGCTGGTGCGACTGGCGTCGCACGTCAGCGGCCAATCCCCCTACAAGCTGACGATAGGCATCGCCAAGGGCCAGACCGAGTTCGCGCTGACGAGCCCGCTCACCGGCCTCGGCCTGGCGCTGCCCGCGCCGCTGAACAAGCCGGCCGAGGCCACGTGGCCGTTGACCGTGTCCACCACCGCGTCGCTGGAGGAGGGCCGCCCGCGCGACACGCTGCGCGTGTCGCTGGCGCAGCCGCAAGGCACGCTGCTGCAGGCCGAAGTGCAGCGCGATCGTTCGGGCAGCGTGCCGCGGCCGCTGCGCGCCGCCTATGCGGTGGGCACGCAGCTGCCGGCGCTGCAACCCGGCGGCATCCTGTTGCTGCGCGGGCCGTCGTTCAACGGCGACGCGTGGCTCGCGTTCTGGCGCGACTTGTCTGCCAACCCGGCGGCCGGCCCCGCCGTCGCCACGCCGCCGCCGGGTTCGTCACCGATGGCGGGCGACGAGCCGGCGCCGAGCTACGTGCCCACGGCGGTCGCGCTGAAGACGCCCGACCTGCTCATCGGCGGACGCCACCTCACCAACGTCGATGTCATGCTGGCGCAGGTGATGGCCGCGGGCGACGATGTCTGGCGCTCCAACATCGTGTCCGACCAGACCAAGGGCGTCGTCGAATACCGGCCCGAGACGCCCAGCCGGGGCGCGCAGTTGTTCGCGCGACTCGATCGCCTGTCGCTCGACGCGCACGACATCGACGCGGACAGCGGCGCCGCCTCCGCCACGCCGGCGCCCGAGCCGACCAACAGCGTACCGGCGCTCGACATCGTCGTCGACAACTTCGAACTCAACGCCAAGAAGCTGGGCAAGCTGGAAGTGGCCGCGACGCTGCAATCGGGCGCGCGTGACTGGCGCCTGACCAAGCTCGCGCTCACCACGCCCGAAGCCAAGCTCACCGGCAGCGGCCGCTGGAGCGGTGCGCCGACGCGCCACGTATCGCTCGATTTCGACCTGGAGCTGGCCGACTCGGGCAAGTTCCTGGAGCGACTGGGCCTGGGCCGCGTGCTCAAGAAGGGCAAGGGCAAGCTCGCCGGTGCCGTCACCTGGACGGGTTCGCCGCTCGCGCTCGACTATCCCAGCCTGCAAGGCAAGCTGCATGTCGCCCTGGACGAAGGGCAATTCCTGAAGGCCGACGCCGGCGCCGGCCGCCTGCTGGGCGTGCTGAGCCTGCAGTCGCTGCCGCGCCGGCTGACGCTGGACTTCCGCGACCTGTTCCAGGAAGGCTTCGCCTTCGACAACGTCACCGGCGACGTGGCGATCGACCACGGCGTGGCCACCACGCAGGACTTTCGCATGCGCAGCGTCGCGGCCACCGTGCTGATGGCCGGCCGTACCGACCTGAAGGCGGAAACGCAGGACCTGGACGTGATCATCGTGCCCGAGGTCAACGCCGGCGCGGCCTCGCTGGCCTACGCCGCCATCAACCCGGTGATCGGCATCGGCACCTTTCTTGCGCAGCTGTTCCTGCGCAGCCCGCTCACGGAGGCTGGCACGCGCGAGATGCACATCACCGGTACCTGGGCCGATCCGAAGGTCGACCAGGTGGAGCACAAGGCCGCCGTCGCCGCGGCAGCCGCCGCGGCATCGGCGGCGCGCGCCACGGAAGCGGCGAATGCGGCGTCGGCCGCCGCCGCCGCAGTGGCTCCGGCCGCCCCCTGAGCGGGACGGACTTCGGCGGTCGGCGGATACTCGTGCGAAAGCAAGGAAGCCCCATGACGAAGTTCGCCGCCATCCAGACCGTCTCCACGCCGGACGTCGCCCGCAACCTGGCCGCCGCCGGCCGTCTCATCGCCGAGGCCGCACAGGCCGGCGCGCAGTGGGTGGCGTTGCCCGAGTACTTCTGCCTGATGGGCCTGCGCGACGACGCCAAGCTCGAGATCGCCGAGTCCGACGGCGACGGGCCCATCCAGCGCTTCCTGTCCGACGCGGCGCGCCAGCACCAGGTCACGCTGGTCGGCGGCACGCTGCCGATCCGGGCGAAGACGCCGGGCCGCGTGCGCAACGCCTGCTGCGTCTACGGCCCCGACGGCGCGCGGTTGACGCGCTACGACAAGATCCACCTGTTCGCGTTCGACAACGGCAAGGAAGCCTACGACGAGGCACGCGTGCTGGAGCCGGGCGACACGCCCGTCGCGTTCGAGCAGGACGGCTGGCGCGCCGGCCTGTCCGTCTGCTACGACCTGCGTTTCCCGGAGCTGTACCGTGGCCTGATGCGCCCGCCGTGCGACGTGCTGTTCGTGCCCGCCGCGTTCACCTACACCACGGGGCTGGCGCACTGGCTGTTGCTGCTGCGCGCCCGCGCGGTGGAGAACCAGTGCTACGTCGTCGCGCCCGCGCAGGGCGGCACGCACGAGAACGGCCGCCGCACGTTCGGCCACAGCGTCGTCATCGATCCATGGGGCGACGTGCTGTCGCTGGCGCTCGACGGCGCCGAAGGCGAGGGAGTCGCCCTCGCCGAGCTGTCGCACGAGCGGATCAACGAAGTGCGCCTGCAACTGCCGGCACTGCGGCACCGCAAGCTCTGACGCTCGCGAGTGTTGCGACGGGTCACGCCTCCGCCAGCACCCCGTCGCGATCCGACCCCGACGGCGAGCACAGCAGCTCCGGCGCGCGATGCGCCGCAAGGGCGGACACCTCGATGCCGAACGGCGCCACGTCCGCGGCCACCGCCTCGCAGAAGCCGGCGATCGAGAACAGCATCGGGCCGCGCACCCTGTCGGACGGCGGCACCAGGTGATGGATGCGGCCGGCGCACTGCTCGCGCATCGCCTCCAGCACGCCGCGCGTCACGTTGAACAGCGCGCGCACGGCAGCACTGAAATCGTGGCGCTGCGCGGGCGCGTCGAACTCGCCCCGCGGGCTGCACGCCGCCGCGCCGTGCACGAGCACGTCGATGCCGCCGAAGCGCGCCACCGCGGCCTTCACCGCGATGCCCACCTCGCAGGCGTCGACCTCGTCCAACGGCAGCGCCAGCAGGCGCTCGTCGGCCACGTTGCCCACGCGGCGCAGCACCGCCAGCGGGTCGGCGTCGGTGGCCACGACGCAGTGCCCGGCAGCAAGCGCCTGGCGGACGATGTCGGCGCCGAGGTGCGACGCCGCGCCGGTCACGAACCATGTCTGTCGAATCATCATCTTCTCCTCGGGGGTCATGCCAAAGGCTGCGGCGGAGCGCACGCCTGAGGCGTAGAAAGGGGGTGCATTGGGGTCCAGGCATGACGCGTCGGTGTCGTCACGGCCCGCGGAGGGCGGGCGCCTGCGGTGGTCGGTGCGCGCCGGGCTCGTCGCAGGCGGGAAGGGCGCGTCGTCTCGCTGCGTCGTGCCGCGTGGGCGGGCGCGTTCGCAGGGCAGCCGGAGAGGCCGCACGCGCCGATCTCTTTCGAGGCCGGGTGCATGGAGTTTAGGAAATGCCGGCAACGTAGAGAAGACCAGAAGCTCCAGATTTATTGCCTAAAACTCCAGAAATGACATGAATATGACAATTCAGGTTTCGATTCCTGGCCTGTTCCTTTAGAGTTCGTTCCATTGACGAAGCCCTGGAAGGATGCGCGATGGCGCACGACGAAGCCGCGATCCGTGCGGAAATGACGGCCCTGGTGGCCGAGCTGGCGCTCGACGAAGGCATGACGCCCTCGTTGCTGGAAGGCGTGGCGTTCGGCCGATCCAGCCGGTCGGTTCCCCGCACGCCCGCGTTGTACGAACCGTGCGTTCTGATCGTCTGCCAGGGCCGCAAGCGCGGCTATTTCGGCGACCAGGTGATCGAGTATGGCGCGCACCAGTTCATGGTGGCCTCGGTGCCGATGCCGTTCGAGGGCGAGACTTTCGCCACGCCCGACGCGCCGCTGTTGGCCATCAAGGTGAAGTTCGACCTGGGCATAGTCGCCGACCTCGTCCTGGCGCTCGATGCCGCCGGCGAGCAGACGGTCGCGGCCGAGAGTCTCGTCTCGGCGCCGATCGACCCGCCGCTGGGCGACTCCGTCGTCCGCCTGCTGCGCGCCCTGCGCTCGCCGCTCGAGACGCGCCTGTTCGGCGCGAGCCTGATGCGCGAGGTCTGCTATCGCGTGCTCACCGGCCCGAAGGGCCCGGCGCTGCGCGCGGCGCTGGCCCAGCGCGGCCACTTCGGCCAGATCGCGAAGGCGCTGCACCGCATCCACGTCGACTTCCACCAGCGCCTGGACATCGACACGCTGGCGCAGGAAGTGCACCTGAGCCCCGCGGCGTTCCACGCGCATTTCAAGACGGTGACGGCGACGTCGCCGATCCAGTACCTGAAGGCGACGCGCCTGCACAAGGCCCGGTTGCTGATGATCCAGGACGGCGTCAGCGCCAGCCGCGCCTCCAGCCGCGTGGGCTACGAGAGCGCATCGCAGTTCAGCCGCGAGTTCAAGCGCCTGTTCGGCCGCACGCCGGTGGAGGAGCAGCGCCTCGTGCACGCGGCGTACGCGCCGGCGCACGAAGGGCGCGACCGGCCCTGAGCGCGCATGCCCGGGCGCGGACTCAGCGAATCCCCAGCTCCGCCCGCCTTGGCAGATCGGCCCCGCGGCGCGAGCATGTGATGGCCGCCGCCTGGCTCGCGAAACGCATCGCGTCGAGCAGCACCTCGGCACCCATGCCACGCACACCCGCGGGCGACAACACGCCCAGCTCGTCGAGGCGGGTCAGCAGCGCGGCCTGGAAGGTGTCGCCCGCGCCGACGGTGTCGATCACGTCGACAACCACCGGCGGCACGTCGCACACGCCGCTGGCATGCCACGCGAACGCGCCCTTGCCCCCGCGCGTCAGGGCCACGAGGCCGGCGCCCTTGCCGAGGCAGTCGGCGGCGAAGGCGGCCGGGTCGATGTCGGGGTACAGCAGGCCCAGGTCCTCGTCGCTCAGCTTGAGCACGTCGGTGCGCGGCAGCATCCATTCCAGCGTCGCGCGCCAGACGGCCAGGTCGGGCTCGACGTTGAGGCGCAGGTTCGGGTCGTAGCTGACCACCACCCGGCCGTGCACGCGCTCGATCAGCGCGCGCTGCGTGGTGGCCGTGTCGCCCACCACCATCGTGTACGAGCCGACATGCAGCAGGCGCGCCGCGGCGGGCATGGCGTCGAGCGCGGCGAGCGGCAGCGTGCGGTCGGCCGCCCCGGTGCCGTAGAACGCGTACTCGGGCACGCCCTTGGCGTCGACGCCGATCAGGCTGATCGTGGTGGGCGCGGCGCTGCGGTGCACGGCGTCCAGCGACACGCCT
>Ga0302157_10005012_pt1 | contig 14201 bp, 11 predicted proteins | sample I_Bog_N3_3_FD_193502 | JGI IMG/M metagenome (GOLD analysis project Ga0302157, IMG submission 193502) | Peat permafrost microbial communities from Stordalen Mire near Abisko, Sweden - I_Bog_N3_3 | ecosystem: Environmental > Terrestrial > Soil > Wetlands > Peat | place: Sweden: Abisko, Stordalen...
AACCCGGACTTCGTGCTGAACCAGCCGCGCTACGCGGGCGCCTCGGTGCTGCTGGCGCGCGCCAACTTCGGCTGCGGCTCGAGCCGCGAGCACGCGCCGTGGGCGCTCGACCAGTACGGCTTTCGCGCCATCATCGCGCCCAGCTACGCCGACATCTTCTTCACCAACTGCTTCAAGAGCGGCCTGCTGCCGATCGTGCTGCCCGCGGCTGAAGTCTCGCGCCTGTTCGACGAGGTCGCTGCATTCGTCGGTTATCGCCTGACGGTCGACCTGCCGCGCCAGGTCGTCGTCAAGCCCGACGGCACCGAGCTGCCGTTCGAGGTGCAGTCCTTCCGCAAGTACTGCCTCGTCAACGGCTTCGACGACATCGCCCTGACGCTGCGCCATGCCGACAAGATCCGCAGCTACGAAGCCGAACGGCTCGCGAAAATGCCCTGGCTCGCCAACCGATTGATCGGCTGAGCGACATGGCCTGGCCGCGCGCGCTGCAGTTTCGACGCCATTTCCAGCGCGTGGTGCTGACGCGGCCGTGGCTGACCTTCGTCGTGATGGGGCTGGCGTTCTTCTGCTTCGGCATGGTGTCGCTCAACCTGCTGCACCTGTTGCGCGCGAACGCCGACTTCCTGATCGACAACGGGGTGATGGGCCTGGCCGACGGCGGCGCGCTGCAACTGTTCGAGCTGGTCGTCAACGGCTACGTCGCGATGCTGGCCTATGTGGTTCTCAAGACCTGCGAACACACGCTGTCGCACTGGCTGGCCGACACCACATCCTTCGCGCCGTCGTCCACCGACGCAGAGCGCAACCCTTCCGAATCCAACCCACCACATTGACATGAAGATCGCAATCCTCCCCGGCGACGGCATCGGCCACGAGATCATCGACGAAGCCGTCAAGGTCCTTCACGCGCTCGAGCTGCCGTTCGAGATGGAGTCGGCCGACGTCGGCGGCACTGGCTACGCCAACCATGGCCATCCTTTGCCCGACGCCACGCTGGCGCTGGCCAAGGCCGCCGACGCGGTGCTGTTCGGCGCCGTCGGCGACTGGAAGTACGACAAGCTGGAACGCCACCTGCGCCCCGAGCAGGCCATCCTGGGCCTGCGCAGGCACCTGCAGCTGTTCGCCAACCTGCGCCCGGCGATCTGCCACCCGCAGCTGACCCATGCGTCCAGCCTGAGGCCGGAGCTGGTGTCCGGCCTGGACATCCTGATCATCCGCGAGCTCACCGGGGACGTCTACTTTGGCCAGCCGCGCGGCCGCCGCACCGCGGTCGACGGCCACTTCCCCGGCGCCGAGGAAGCGTTCGACACGATGCGCTACAGCCGCCCGGAGATCGAGCGCATCGCCCACGTGGCTTTCCAGGCGGCGCGAAAACGCGGCGAAAAAAGCGGCGTCAAGCGCGTGACCAGCGTCGACAAGGCCAACGTGCTGGAAACCTTCCAGTTCTGGCGCGACGTCGTCACCGAGGTGCATGCGCAGTACCCCGACATCGAGCTCGATCACATGTACGTGGACAACGCCGCGATGCAGCTCGTGAAGGCGCCCAAGAAGCTCGACGTCGTCGTCACCGGCAACATGTTCGGCGACATCCTGTCGGACGAAGCGGCGATGCTCACGGGTTCGATCGGCATGCTGCCGTCGGCGTCGTTGGACGCCAACAACAAGGGCCTGTACGAGCCCAGCCATGGCAGCGCTCCGGACATTGCCGGCAAGGGGATCGCCAACCCTTTGGCTACAATACTTTCTGCCGCCATGATGCTCCGCTACTCCCTCCAGCAAGCCGACGCCGCCGACCGTATCGAGTCCGCGGTGAGCGCCGTGCTGGAAGCCGGGCTGCGTACCGTGGACATCGCGTCCGCGGGCACGCGCACGGTGGGCACGCGCGAGATGGGCGACGCCGTCGTCGCGGCCCTTCGCGCCACCACCACGACGACCAAAACCACGAGCTGACGCTCCGCCTCGTTTCGCCTCTGCTTCCCAATGACAGAACCCCGGCGACGCGAGTCGAGGGGACGGGAAGCAGGACAAGCGGAGGCTCCTCGCGGAGTCTGATCGACAAAGTTCAAGGCGTGCAGGGCACGCGACAAGGCGAACGACATGGCATTGGTAGGACTCGTAGGCTGGCGCGGCATGGTCGGCTCCGTGCTGATGGACCGGATGCAGGCCGAAGGCGACTTCGACCTGATCGAACCGGTGTTCTTCTCGACCAGCGCGGCGGGCGGCAAGGCCCCGGCGCAGGCGAAGAACGAGACGACGTTGAAGGACGCCTTCGACATCGCCGCACTCCAGCGTTGCGACATCGTCATCACGTGCCAGGGCGGCGACTACACGACCGAGGTCTTCCCCCAACTGCGCGCCGCCGGCTGGAACGGCCACTGGATCGACGCGGCGTCCACGCTGCGCATGAAGGACGACGCCGTCATCGTGCTGGATCCGGTCAACATGCCGGTGATCAAGGACGCACTGTCCAAGGGCGGTCGCAACTGGATCGGCGGCAACTGCACCGTCAGCTGCATGCTGATGGGCGTGGGCGCGCTCTACAAGGCGGGCCTGGTCGAGTGGATGAGCACGCAGACCTACCAGGCGGCGTCGGGCGGCGGCGCCCAGCACATGCGCGAACTGCTGACTCAATACGGCACGCTCAATGCTTCCGTGCGCTCGCTGCTGGACGACCCGAAGAGCGCCATTCTCGAGATCGACCGGCTGGTTGCCGCGACGCAGCGCGCGCTGTCGGCCGAGGAAACGAAGAATTTCGGGGTTCCGCTGGGCGGCTCGTTGATTCCCTGGATCGACAAGGATCTGGGCAACGGCATGACCAAGGAAGAATGGAAGGGCATGGCCGAGACCAACAAGATTCTCGGGCAGGGCGAGGGTTTCGGTTCTCCGGCGGTTCCGGTCGATGGTTTCTGCGTGCGCGTGGGCGCGATGCGTTGCCACAGCCAGGCGCTCACTTTCAAGTTGAAGAAAGACGTTCCGCTGGCCGACATCGAGGCGCTGATCGCCGCCGACAACGAGTGGGTGAAGGTCGTTGCGAATAATCGCGAAGCGACGTTGCGCGACCTGACGCCGGTGGCCGTCACGGGCACGATGACGATTCCCGTGGGCCGCCTGCGCAAACTCGCGATGGGCCCGGAATATCTCGGCGCATTCACGATCGGCGATCAATTGCTGTGGGGTGCGGCCGAACCGCTGCGCCGGATGCTGCGAATTCTTCTCGACAAGTAATCGGCGCAAGTACGCGTTCTGGCCCCTGCGTGCCAATCGCCCTTCGGGGACCGTTTCGCGCTTGCCGCGCGGATTCGTGCACGCGCGTTCGGGAGAACGTTGCGTGCGCGCCAAACCCGCAGGCGAAATATCTTGTTACCTCTGAAGGGTCTCTGGCGCCCAGGAAATACGGCTGCGCGTGGCTTATTCGAGTATTTCGGGGTTAACTCTCCGCTTGCGGCGCACTCGAGGCAGGCAAAATGCGCGCCTGCGCTGGTTTAACCCGGCGCCGTAGTGCGAGAATATTCGGACGAGGTTGCGGGCATTGCGGCAGTCAGTTCACGCAGGCGAGTGCTCAATGGATGAGCTTGTCAGCGTATCTGGCTGGTGCTATGGTCTTTTCCATGATGGGTGTGGGCCTTTATTGCCCGCGCCAGATACCGATGAACTCGTCGAGAGACCTGTCATTCAAGGCGATCTTGCAGAGATCGCCAATTTGCATTCGGGATACAAATTGAAGAATCGCTCGTTGGTCACCACTGGTCGCGCGCTGAACGTCATGGCCGCTGCTGCCTTGATCCTCCTGTCGACCGGTGCTTCGGCACTGGGCCTGGGGCGCGTGAACGTGCAATCCGTTCTGGGCGAGGCCCTGCGCGCTGAAATCGAAGTGACGAGCCTGAACGCGGAAGAAGCCTCTTCCCTGCGTGTGAGCCTCGCTTCGCCCGAAGCCTTCAAGGCATCCGGCGTGGAATACAACCCCGTCCTGGTCGGCGCCTCGGTCACGCTGTCGCGCCGCGCCGACGGTCGGCCGGTGCTGGTGCTGTCCAGCGACAAGGTGGTCCAGGAGCCGTTCATCGACGTCATCGTCGACTTCCAATGGTCCACGGGCCGCCTCACGCGTTCGTACACGCTGCTGATCGACCCGCCGGGCCGCAACACCGCCGCCCAGCCGGGCACCACGGCCACCGCGCCGGTGTTCGCGGCGCCGCCACCGCCGGTCCGTGCCCCCGCGCCGGCACCGCAAGTGGCGCTCGCGCCGCTCCCGGCCCCGTTGCCCGCACCGGCACCGGCACCGGCTGCCCGTGCGCCCGCGCCTGCTCCCGTGGCCCGCGCGCCCAAGCCTGCGCCCGCCCCGAAGCCGGCACCCGCGCCCGTCGAGAAGCAGGCGCCCGCCCCGGTGGCCAGCAGCGGCTCGTCGTCCGGCGAATCCACTGTCAAGGTGCATACAGGCGACACGCTCACGTCGCTCGCCTTGGGCAACAACAAAGCGGGCGTGTCGCTCGACCAGATGCTGGTCTCGCTGTACCGCAACAACCCGCAGGCCTTCATCGACGACAACATGAACCGGATGAAGTCCGGCGTCACGTTGAACGTGCCGAGCGCCGACACGGCCAAGCAGCTGTCCACGGAAGAAGCGCACCAGGTCATCCAGGCCCAGAGCGCTGACTTCGCTGCCTACCGCCATCGCCTGGCCACCGGGGTGACCACCGTGCACACCGACGAAGGCAAGCGCGCGTCGTCGGGCAAGGTCGAGGCCAAGATCTCGGATCAGAAGACGGCATCCGCGCCCCCGGCACCCGACAAGCTGACGTTGTCGCGCGGCACTGCCAAGCCGGGCGCCGTGTCGTCCGAAGTCAAGGACTCCAAGGAAACGCAACGCAAGGCCGAGGCCGCGCGCGTGGCCGAACTGAGCCGCAACGTCGCCGAGCTGAAGAAGCTGGCCGACACCCAGACGCCGCCGGCGCCCACCGCCCCGGCCGCCAAGACGCCGGCCGCTGCGCCGGCGTTGCCGGCCCTCGCGCTGGCGCACCCCACGCCCGCACCGGCGCCGGTGGCGGCGCCGAAGCCGGTTCCGGTTCCGCCGCCGGCTCCGGTGCCCGTGCCCAAGCCTGCTCCGGTCGCGGCGCCGGTGCCCGCCCCGATCCCGTCCACGCCGTCGCCCGTGGTCAAGCCTGCAGTCGTCGCCGCGGCGCCAGTGATCGCTTCCGCGCCGATCGTGGCGGCCAGCGTTGCCGCGGCTCCGCCGCTGGTGGCGTCCGCCGCCGCCCCGCGCGCGTCGTCCCCGGTGCGTCCGCCGGTCGCGCCGCCGGTCCCGGCTGACGACAGCTTTGTATCGTCGTTGCTCGAGCCGCCGTACATCGTCCCGGGCATCGCCGGCCTGGTCGTGTTGCTGGGCGGCTTCCTGTTCTGGCGTCGTCGCCAGGGCGGCGATCGCAACAAGTTCTCGGGCGAGACCTCGTTCATCGAGAGCAAGATCCAGCCGGATTCCTTCTTCGGCGCCAGCGGCGGCCAGCGCGTCGACACGCGCGATGGCGCGGCCAATTCGGCCTCGTCCTCGCTCAACTACTCGCTGAGCCAGCTCGATGCCATCGGCGACGTCGATCCGGTGGCCGAGGCCGACGTCTACCTGGCCTACGGCCGCGACCTGCAGGCCGAGGAAATCCTGAAGGAAGCGCAACGCTCCGACCCGGATCGCCTGGCCATCCGTACGAAGCTGCTGGAGGTCTATGCCAAGCGCGCCGACCTGAAGACCTTCGAGACGCAGGCGCGCCAGCTGCAAGGCCTCACCAACGGCCATGGCGAGGACTGGGTCAAGGCGCAGGAACTGGGCCGCCAGATCGACCCGACGAATCCGCTGTACACCGAAGGCGGCGAGTACGCCATCGTCGATACCGAGCCGACGCCGCTGACGCCGCTGGTGGAGGATCCGGAAGAGATGACGCTGATGCGTCCGCCGGCCGACAAGGGCGCCGGCCATGCCGACTTCTCGTCCACCGACCTCCCGATCGACTTCGACCACGACGAAGTGCCCACGGTCCAGCCGACCGAGACCCAGCCGCACGCCCAGCCGATTGCGCACACCGAGCCGATGAATATGGACTCGGGCGACACGGCACGCCAGCCGCACGCCCCGGCTGCGCAGGACCTGCCGTTCGAGGTCAGCGATTTCGACCTTGAGCCGGGCCACGTGGAAGTGCCGACCCTCGTCGAGGCGCCCAAGGCTGCACCTGCACCGGCGCACGCACCCGCCTCCGCACCCGGCGTGCCGGCCATCGACTTCGACTTCGGCGACCTGTCGCTGGATCTCGACAAGTCGGCGCACGCTGCGCACGTCGTCGAGGTGCCCGAACTGCCCGAGCTCGACTTGGGCGCCGCTGGGGGTGACAGCGAGCCGATGGCCCGCAAGATCGAGCTCGCCGACGAGTTCCGCCGCATCGGCGACCACGAAGGCGCGCGCGAGCTGCTGGAAGAGGTCGTCTTCAAGGCGGAAGGCCCTCTGAAGGCACGCGCACAGACGATGCTGGACGCCTTGGGTTAACCTTCGAGGGGTGAACTCTCCCACCCCCGAAGACCGCACGAGCACGCCGGGCCTTGCTCCCGGCCAGCCGGAATCCGAGACCCCGAACTCGCCCGAGCAGGACGACGCCGCCACCGCGGCGGGTCCGCCCGGGCGTGTTGCTTTGGGCATCGCCTATCGCGGCCAGAACTACCACGGCTGGCAGTCGCAGCCCGACGGCAACACCGTGCAGGACAAGCTCGAGAAGGCCCTGGCCGAGTTCGTCGGCCTGCCGCGCGGCGAGGTTGTCGCCACCATCTGCGCCGGGCGCACCGACGCGGGCGTCCATGCGCTGAACCAGGTGGTGCACTTCGATGCGCCGGTGTCACGGGACATGGCCTCGTGGGTGCGCGGCACCAACCGCTACCTGCCCGAGGACATCGCGGTGCAGTGGGCGCAGGACGTGGAGCCCGACTTCCACGCGCGCTTCGGCGCGCGCGGGCGCAGGTACGCGTTCCTCGTGCGCGAGTCGGCCGTGCGTCCTGCCCTGGAAGCCGGCATGTGCGGCTGGGTCTTCCGTGCGCTCGACATCGACAAGATGCGCGAGGCGGCCGGGGCGCTGATCGGTGAGCGAGACTTCAGCGCGTTCCGCTCGTCGGCTTGCCAGGCGCTGTCGCCGGTCAAGGAAATGCGCCGCATCGACATCGCCCGCATCGGCGACTACTGGCGCTTCGACTTCGAGGCCAACGCGTTCCTGCATCACATGGTGCGCAACCTGATGGGGGCGTTGATCTCCATCGGCAACGGCAGCCAGCCGCCGGAGACCATGGCCCGATTGCTGGCGGAACGCGACCGCGCCCTCGCACCGCCCACTTTCCCGGCCGCCGGCCTGTATTTCCTGGGCCCGCAATACGACCCGCACCTGGCGGTGCCGCGCCGCACCGCCGCGCACGACTGGCTGCCGCGCGTGCCGCCCGAGCTGGCGCGGCCGGACGAGGCGCATCCATTCGTCTCCGGTACGCCTGCCAAGCAATGAACTCCGCCCGCACACGCATCAAGATCTGCGGCCTCACGCGCGAGCAGGACGTCGACGCGGCCGTGGCAGCCGGCGCCGACGCGGTCGGTTTCGTGCTGTACGAGCGCAGCCCGCGCCATGTCACGATCGCTCGCATGGCCGATCTGGCGCGGCGGCTGCCGCCGTTCGTCACGCCGGTATGCCTGTTCGTGAACGCCAGCCCCGACCTCATCGACGCGGCGCTCGCCGCCGTGCCGCAGGCGCTGCTGCAGTTCCACGGCGACGAGGCGCGCGAGCAGTGCGAGCAGCCCGGCCGGCCGTATCTTCGTGCGGTGCGGATGGCACCGGGCATCGATTTGCTAGACTGTGCGTCTGGTTTCGCCAGCGCGGCCGGCCTGCTGCTCGATGCGTACGTCGAGGGTTATGGCGGCGGTGGAAAGGTTTTCGATTGGTCTCAAATTCCTCCAGGCGTCCCCCTTCCAGTCGTTTTGTCTGGTGGGTTGAATCCTGCAAACGTGATCGATGGAGTGATGCACGTCCGGCCCTGGGCCGTTGACGTGAGTTCCGGCGTGGAGCAAGGCAAGGGCATCAAGGATGCCGCCCTGATCCGCCGGTTCTGCGAGGCGGTACGCGAGGCAGATGCCCGCATCGCCAACGCCATGACCTGAAGCGCAGGTCTTCAAGATCCCTGCCGCTTCATCCGGCCGCCCGACGCGGTGGCCGGGCACCTTGAAAGCAGATCACCATGTTCGAATACTCCCAGCCCGACGCGTCGGGCCATTTCGGGCCGTACGGCGGCAGCTTCATCGCCGAGACGCTCACGCACGCGATCGAGGAGCTGAAGGCCGCGTTCGAGCGCTACCGGGCCGATCCGGAGTTCCTGCGCGAATTCCACCATGAGCTCAAGCACTTCGTCGGCCGCCCCAGCCCGATCTATCACGCGGATCGCATGAGCCGCGAGATGGGGGGCGCGCAGATCTACCTCAAGCGCGAAGACCTGAACCATACCGGCGCGCACAAGATCAACAACACCATCGGGCAGGTGCTGCTGGCGCGGCGCATGGGCAAGCCGCGCATCATCGCGGAGACGGGCGCCGGCCAGCACGGCGTGGCCACCGCCACCATCTGCGCGCGCTACGGCCTCGAATGCATCGTCTACATGGGCGCCGAGGACGTGAAGCGGCAAAGCCCCAACGTGTACCGCATGCACCTGCTGGGCGCGAAGGTGGTGCCGGTGGAGTCGGGCAGCCGCACGTTGAAGGACGCGCTCAACGAGGCGATGCGCGACTGGGTCACCAACGTCGAGAACACGTTCTACGTGATCGGCACCGTGGCGGGCCCGCATCCGTATCCGACGATGGTGCGCGAGTTCCAGAGCGTCATCGGCGAGGAGTGCCTGCTGCAGATGCCGGAGATGGCCGGCCGCCAGCCCGACGCGGTGATCGCCTGCGTGGGCGGCGGCAGCAACGCGATGGGCATCTTCCATCCCTACATCCCGCACGAGCGCACGCGCCTGATCGGCGTGGAGGCCGGCGGACTCGGCATCGATTCGGGCAAGCATTCGGCCTCGCTGACGCGCGGCGTGCCGGGCGTGCTGCACGGCAACCGCACCTACCTGCTGCAGGACGCCAACGGCCAGATCACCGAGACGCACTCGATCTCGGCCGGCCTGGACTACCCCGGCGTCGGTCCCGAGCATGCCTGGCTGAAGGACATCGGCCGCGCCGAGTACGTCAGCATCACGGACGACGAGGCGCTGGCGGCCTTCCACCGCCTGTGCCGCACCGAGGGCATCATTCCCGCGCTCGAGTCCAGCCATGCGGTCGCCTATGCGATGAAGCTGGCTGCAACGATGCGTCCCGACCAGCACATCCTGGTGAACCTGTCCGGTCGTGGCGACAAGGATATCGGCACCGTCGCCGACCTGTCCGGCACGGCGTACTACGACAGGCCTTCCATGGCAGGGCATGCCGTCAAGGGCGGTCACGCGGCGGTCGGGGGGGCGCAATGAGCGCGCGCATCGACAACTGCTTCGCGAAGCTGCGCGAAGAGGGCCGCAAGGCGGTGATCCCTTACATCGCCTGCGGCGATCCGTACGCGGACGCGACCGTGGACATCATGCGGGCGCTGGCCGCCGGCGGTGCCGACGTGATCGAGCTGGGCGTGCCGTTCTCCGACCCGATGGCCGACGGCCCGGTGATCCAGAAGGCGTCCGAGCGCGCGCTGGCGCGCGGCATCGGCACGCCGCAGGTACTGGACGCCGTGCGCGCGTTCCGCGCAGGCGACCCGGCGACCCCGGTCGTGCTGATGGGTTACGCCAACCCGATCGAGGCCTACGACCTGGCGCATGGCGCGGGCGGCTTCGTCCGCGATGCGGCGGCCGCGGGTGTCGATGGCGTGCTGGTGGTGGACTATCCGCCCGAGGAAGCGGTCGCGTTCTCGGCCGCGTTGAAGGCGGCCGGCCTCGCGCCGATCTTCCTGCTGGCGCCGACCTCCACCGAGGCGCGGATGAAGCAGGTGGGCGAGGTCGCGGACGGCTACGTGTACTACGTGTCGCTGAAGGGCGTCACCGGTGCCGGGCACCTCGACACCGAGGCCGTGGCACGCGCCGTGCCGCGCATCCGGCAGCACGTGAAGGTGCCGGTGGGCGTGGGCTTCGGCATCCGCGACGCGGCCTCGGCGAAGGCGGTAGCGCAGGTATCGGACGCCGTCGTCATCGGCTCGGCGCTGATCCAATGCCTGGAAGCGCTGCCGCGCGACCAGGTGGCCGAGGGTGCTCGACGATTCATCGCCGAAATCCGGGCCGCGGTCGACGAAACCCGGAAAGCGTAAAATCGCTGGTTCCGGCTCCGGCTTGGCCGGTGTCGCATGCAAGGAGTGATTGATGAGTTGGCTTGAGAAGCTGTTGCCCCCGAAGATCCAGCAGACAGATCCGAGCGAGCGCCGCACGATCCCCGAAGGCCTGTGGATCAAGTGCCCGTCCTGCGAAACGGTGCTCTACAAGACCGATCTCGAGCAGAACCTCAACGTCTGCCCCAAGTGCGACCACCACCTGCGCATCGGCGCGCGGGCGCGGCTCGACGGCTTCCTCGATCCGGAAGGCCGCTTCGAGATCGGCCAGGAGATCATCCCGGTCGATCCGCTCAAGTTCAAGGACAGCCGCAAGTACCCGGAGCGCCTGCAGGGCGCGCTGGAAGCCACCGGCGAAACCGACGCCCTGATCGTGATGGGCGGCGCCGTGATGAGCGTGCCGCTGGTCGTGGCCTGCTTCGAATTCGACTTCATGGGCGGCTCGATGGGCTCGGTCGTGGGCGAGCGCTTCGTGCGCGGCGTCCAGGCCGCCGTCGAGCAGCGCGTGCCCTTCGTCTGCTACACCGCCACCGGCGGCGCGCGGATGCAGGAAGGCCTGTTCAGCCTGTTGCAGATGGCCAAGACCAACGGCGCACTCACGTTGCTCGCCAAGGCGAAGCTGCCCTACATCAGCGTGCTCACCGACCCGACCATGGGCGGCGTCTCGGCCAGCTTCGCGTTCATCGGCGACGTCGTCATCGGCGAGCCTAAGGCGCTGATCGGCTTCGCCGGCCCGCGCGTGATCGAGAACACGGTGCGCGAGAAGCTGCCGGAAGGCTTCCAGCGCTCCGAGTTCCTGTTGACGAAGGGCGCCATCGACATGATCGTCGACCGCCGCAAGCTGCGTCCGACGATCGCCAAGCTGCTGGCTCAGCTCCAACGCCAGAGCGCCGACGCCGTCGCATAGATGGAGCCCCACGGCCGCTAGCGCTCCCTGCCCCCGAGGGGCCGGCCGCGGGCGGCCCGGCAGAGCCGGATCCACCGCTCCCTTGAACTTCACTTTTTGCGTGTGAGCGGCAGCGCCGGAGGCGTGTGCCGCTTCGCGTCGTTGATCACGCCATGACTCAGCCCACAACACTGCCCGAGTGGCTCGCCCACTGCGAACGCCTGCACCCGAAGCAGATCGACATGACGCTCGCGCGCGTGAAGATCCTGATCGAGCGTCTGAACCTCACGTTCACGATGCCGGTGATCAGCGTGGCGGGTACCAACGGCAAGGGCTCCACCTGCGCGATGCTCGAGGCGATGGCGCTGGCGGCCGGCTACAAGGTGGGCGCGTACATCAAGCCGCACCTGGTGCACTTCGAGGAGCGCTGCCGGCTCAACGGCCAGATGGTGAGCGCCGCGGAACTGATCCCGCACTTCGAGGCGGTGGAGGCTGCGCGCGGTGACATCGCGCTGACCTATTTCGAATTCACGACCCTGGCGATCATGCGCACGCTGGCGTCGGCGCCGGTGGATCTCGTGATCCTGGAGGTGGGCCTGGGCGGCCGGCTCGACGCGGTCAACGCGATCGATGCGGACGTCTCGGTGATCACCAGCATCGACATCGACCACGTCGAATACCTGGGCCCCGACCGCGAGTCGATCGGGCGCGAGAAGGCGCACATCGCGCGCCATGGCCGCCCGCTGATCGTCGGCGACCCGATGCCGCCGCAAAGCATCATCGACTACGCCACGCTGGTGGGCGCCGACCTGTGGCTGTGCGGGCGCGACTTCAACTATTCCGGCGATCGCCAGCAATGGGCCTGGAGCGGCCGCGGCAAGCGCTGGAACTCGCTCGGCTATCCGTCGTTGCGCGGCGCCAACCAACTGCTCAACGCCTCCGGCGCGCTGGCTGCGCTCGAGACGCTGCGCGACAAGCTGCCGATGACGGCGCAGGCCGTGCGCCTGGGCCTGGCATCGGTCGACCTGCCGGGTCGTTTCCAGATCGTGCCCGGCACGCCGGCGCTGGTGCTGGACGTGGCGCACAACCCGCACTCGTGCGCGGCGCTGGCGCTCAACCTCGACCAGATGGGCTTCTTCAAGCGCACGTTCGCCGTCTACGGCGCGATGCACGACAAGGACCTGGCCGGCTCGGTGGGCAAGCTCACGCACCTCGTCGACGACTGGATGCTCACCGACCTGCCGCTGCCGCGCGCCGCCAAGGCCACCGAGCTGGCCGAGTGCGTGTGGTCGCTCACAGCCACGGCGCCGTCGTCCACGCCGAAACCGCGCGTGAGCACGTTCGCATCGCCCCAGGAAGCGCTCGCCGCGGCCCTGGCGCAGGCAGACCCGGCTGATAGAATCGTCGTCTTCGGCTCGTTCTACACCGTGGGCGGCGTGCTGAAGGACGGCCCCCCACGACTGGTGGCCCGACACCTCGGTTGATGAGGCGGCGCAAACCGCGCCGCTCCACCGCAACTTGTCCGGCCCCGGACACTGATGAGAAGGCATGGGGCTGCTGTCGATTTTCCAACGCAATGAGCAGACGGCTGCCAAGCCCTCGAAGTCGGGGCGGGGCGGCAAGTCCGCCGCTCGCCAGGCCCCGCTGGCCAATCCCCGGAACCCCGCCGATACCGCCGAAGCCGTGCGCGAGGCGCGTGCGCGCGCGCGCCGCCGCCTGATGGGCGCCACGGTGTTGCTGCTGATCGGCGTGATCGGCTTCCCGCTGCTGTTCGAGACCCAGCCCCGGCCGATTCCCGTCGACCTGCCCATCGAGATCCCGGCGCGCAACGCTCCCGGCGTCGTCGATGCGACGTCCACCACGCGACCGCACGGCAGCGCCTCCACGGCGACGACCCTGTCGTCGACCGCCGGCTCCGGATCGCCGCTGGTCGCCTCGGGGCCGACGCCCGAGTCCGTCTCGTACGACGCGCGGCCGTCGGCTGCCGCGCCGGCATCGAGCCCGGCATCGACGCCGCCGGCCCACCGCTCGGCCTTCGCATCGCTGGCCGCGGCGCTGACGCCGAGCGCCGCCCGCACGAGCGATGTTCCTGCTTCGGTCGCCGCAGTGTCCGCCTTGCCCGTTCCCACCGTTGAGCAAGCGAGGCCGGCCCCCAGGCAGGTCAAGGCGCCGGCGCCCTCCGCCACGGCTTTGGCTGCCGTTGCTGCCCCGAGGCTGGCGCCGGTCGTGCCGGCGTCCATGCCGTCGCCGGCGGCCATCCTGGCGGGGGCGCCTTCTACCAAGCCGTCGGACGCCGTTGCCGCCGGCGGCCGCTTCGTGGTGCAGGTGGGCGCGTTCGCCGACGACACCAAGATCCGCGAAGTGCGCGCCAAGGTCGAGAAGATCGGCTTGAAGACGTACACCCAGCAGGTGGACACCCCGGGCGGCAAGCGGGTGCGCGTGCGCGTGGGCCCGTACGCCACCAAGGCCGAAGCCGACAGGATCGCCTCGAAGATCAAGGCTGACGGTCTGCCGGCCGCCGCGGTGCTGGCGCTGTGAACCTGCCGCACTTCGACATCCAGCTCGGCTGGGTCGACATCGCCCTGCTGGCGGTGTTCTGCCTGTCGGCGCTGGTCGGGCTGTGGCGTGGCTTCGTGTTCGAGATCGTGTCGCTGCTGGGCTGGCTGGCGGCCTTCATCATCGCCAATGCGGCCGGCCCGTTCCTGGCGGAGCTGATGCCTCTCGGCAACGCGGATTCGCAACTGCGGCTCTGGCTGGCCTATGTCGTCGTGTTCGTGCTGGTGCTGGTCGCCTGCACGCTGCTCGCCCGCATGCTGCGGGCGCTGATCGCTGCGACGCCGCTGTCGTTCATCGACCACCTGCTGGGCGCGGCCTTCGGCGTGGTGCGCGGCGCGCTGGTGCTGGTGGTGGTGGCCACGCTGGTCACGCTGTCGCCGTTCGCCCACTCCCCGCCCTGGATGAATTCCCAC
>Ga0302157_10005013_pt1 | contig 14200 bp, 13 predicted proteins | sample I_Bog_N3_3_FD_193502 | JGI IMG/M metagenome (GOLD analysis project Ga0302157, IMG submission 193502) | Peat permafrost microbial communities from Stordalen Mire near Abisko, Sweden - I_Bog_N3_3 | ecosystem: Environmental > Terrestrial > Soil > Wetlands > Peat | place: Sweden: Abisko, Stordalen...
AACTGCGGGTCGAAATCGCGCGTGCAAAAGTTCCGGTCGCTGTGATGGAGGGTTTGCGGCCCGGCCAGATTTTGCCGCTGGTTCTGCTGCCGGATGCGATCGGGGTTGTCGCCGGGATCGACCTGTTTTTCGCCGATTACGGCCAAAGTTTTGGGTTCGTTTGCTGCCGCCCGAAGGATTCGGACCGGCCAGGCCCGGCCGGCGCGCCAACATTTGAAAAGGAAAAAATGATGATGACAAGCGAGACCGATCGGGTCGAGCCCGAGACATTGACGGCCCTGCCGCTGGGCGGCCTGGCGGTGCCGGCCAAGCCGGTGGAGCGCGTGCCGGTGACACTCTCGGTCGAACTCGGCCGCACCAGCATTTCGTTGAAGGATCTCAGACAATTGCGGCACGGGCAGGTGATCACGCTCGACCAGATGGTCGGAGAGCCGCTCAGCATCTTTGCCAATGGGCAGAGACTGGCGCTGGGTGAGGTCGTCGCCGTCGGCAAGAGCCAGTACGGCGTGCGGGTGCTCTCGTTGATCGAGGACCAGGAGCAGTTCCAGAAAGAGGCGGCGGAGTGACGCCGGCGCAGGTCAGTCTGGGCGCCTGGATCGCCTTTGCGGAGCTGGCCGGTCCCGTGCTGGTGGTGATGCTGTTCGTCGGCCTGGCCGCGGGGATTTTGCAGACGATGACGCAGATCAGGGAATCCTCGCTCGCCTTCATGCTGAAGCTTGCCGCCGTCGCTGGCCTCACCTCCGCCGCCGGGCCGCTGATGATGCATGGTGTCGATGGCTACGCGGTGCACGTCATCGCTTCGATCCCGGCGATCCTGCATGGCTGACGCGATGACCTTGCCCCGCGCCGAAGGCGCGATGGGGAATTTCAAGGCGTCCCAGCTTTCTGGGCCGATTGTGATATTGCTGGTGCTGGTGATGCTCGTCATCCCGCTGCCGCCGATCGCGATTTCGTTTTTGTTTGCTATCAATATCTCCGTCGGCCTGGTGATTCTGGCCGCCAGCCTGTTCATCTATTCGCCGGCCGAATTTTCGTCCTTCCCATCGGTGCTGCTGGCGACGACGCTCATGCGCCTGGCACTCAACGTCGCGACCGCGCGCGTGATTCTGCTGAATGGTTTTACCGGACCGGGTGCCGCCGGCCAGGTGATCGAATCCTTTGGCCAGTTCGCCGTCGGCGGCAATTACGTCGTCGGCGGCATCATCTTCGTCATTTTGATCATCATCAATTTCAGCGTGGTTACGAAAGGCGCTGGGCGGGTCGCGGAAGTCAGCGCCCGCTTCATGCTGGATAGTCTGCCGGGGCGCCAGATGGCGATCGACGCCGAAATCAACGCCGGCATCCTCTCGCCGCAGGCGGCGGAAAAGCGGCGCGAGACTCTGCGCCGGGAAGCGGATTTTTTCGGCGCCATGGACGGGGCTTCGAAATTCGTGCGCGGCGACGTGATCGCGGCGATGATCATTCTGGTGGTCAATCTGGTGGGCGGCCTGCTGGTCGGCACGCTGCAGGATTCTCTACCGCTGGCCGACGCCGCGCGGACCTACACGCTGCTGACGGTGGGCGACGGGCTGGCGGCGCAGATCCCGTCGCTCGTGATCTCGATCGCGGCAGGGTTGATCGTAACACGCGTCGCTACCGGCGAGGATATCGGCGCGCAGATCAAGTCGCAGATCAGCAAATATCCGCAGGCGCTCTGGATCGGCGCCGGCATCACCGGCGCGATCGGGCTGATTCCGGAAATGGCGCATCTGCCGTTTTTGATCCTGGCGGCGATCCTGGCATTTTCCGCCTACCGCGTGTCCCACGCGGAGCCTGGCGCGCCCGCCACCGCGCCCGGCGGCCAGGACCGGCCGGCGGCACCCGGCGAGGCCAAGACCGATACGCTGGTCGATGTGACCGGCGTCGATCCGCTGGGCATGAACATCGGCTTCGCCCTGACGCCGCTGGTTAGTCAGGCGGACGGCAAGTTACTCGCGCGTCTCACCGCCGTGCGGCAGCGCTACGGGCGCGCGATGGGGTTTCTGGTGCCGGCGGTGCATATACGCGACGCGAGCGAACTGCCGCCGCACGGCTACCGGTTTACCTTGCGCGGCGCGGCCATCGCCGGCGGCGAGGTCTGGCCCGGCCAATGGCTGGCGCTCGAAGGCCCGATGGTGACCGAAAAGCTGGCGATCGGGCGGCATGTGAAGGACCCGGCGTTCGGGCAGCCCGCGGTGTGGATCCCGCAATCGGCGATCCCGAAAGCCGAAGAGCTGGGCTACACGGTGGTCGATGCGTCGAGCGCGATCGCCACGCATTTCGCGGAAATCCTGAAACGTTTTGGCGCCGAATTGTTGGGCCGCCCGCAGGTCGAAGGGCTGATGACCAGGCTGGCCGAGACCACGCCGAAGCTGGCGGAGGAGGTGCGCAATAATCTCTCGATGGGGCTGGTGCGGCAGGTTTTGCAATCGATGCTGGCCGAGGAAGTGCCGATCCGGGATTTTGAGCGGATCGCCGAGGCCATGGTCGAATCCTCCGATGGCGGCAACAAGGATGTCGATCGCCTGATCAATGCGGTGCGCGCGCGGCTGGGCCGGTTCATCGTTTCGCAGTTCGCCGGCGCCGAGACGGTGCTGAAGGTCGCGGTGCTGGAGCAGAGACTCGAGGACCTGATTGCAAAATCCGTGCGGACCAGCCGCGATTCCGGCTTTGGCGTGGAGATCGAGGCGGAAGCAGCCGGGCATCTGCGGCAGGCCTGCGAGAACGCCGCGCGGATGATGAAGGCCAAGGGCCAAAAACCGCTGCTCGTCGTGCAGGGCGGCGTCAGAAAAGTGGTCGCCAGAGCGGTCGCCGGCATCATGCCGGTGGTGGCGTTGGAAGAGATTCCCGAAAATTTGTCGCTGCAGGTCGTGGTCACCGCTGAGCCGGTGCAACGATGATGACCCGCACCGCCAGCCCGCCGGCCAAAACCGAGCAGATGCTCGCCCAGCACGGCAATGCGATCCGCCGGATCGCCCTGCTGATGAAGGTGAGAATGCCGTGGGCGGATTTGGATGAACTGATGCAATGGGGCGCCATCGGGATGTTGGAATCGATCTCGCGATTCGATGAGTCGCTCGGGATCGATTTCGCCGCCTTCGCCAAGAAGCGCATCAAGGGCGCGATGCTGAACGGGCTGCGGCGCGAAGGCAAATTACGCCGCGGCGAGGCCTCGTTCGACATCGACCAGGTCGATATGAATTCGTTCGCCAATGGCACCGCGGCGAAGGATCCGCTCTCGGAGCTGCTGAGCGGGGATAACGAGCACGCGCTGTCATCTGCCCTGCGGTCGCTGCCCGAGGTCGAGTACCAGGTGATCGCGATGCATTTTTATGAGGACATGAACAATCGGGAAATCGCGGCCGTTTTGGACGTCAGTGAGGGGTACGCGACCAAGATCCGCCAGCGCGCGCTGAAAACACTGGCGCAATTCATGACTGAACGGATGGATGGGGTACCCGCATAATGTCGGCAGTTTTGGGCATATTCTGTGCATTGGCCGTGGTCGTCGGCGCCGGGTTGTGCGACGGCGATCCGATCTCCGCGCTGTACAGCACGACGGCGCTGATCATCGTTTTCGGCGGGACCTTGACCGCGCTGATGACACAGTTCGGGTTCAAGCATATGCTGACCGGTTTTGCCCGGTTCATGTGGCTGGTGAAACCGCCGCTGGTCGATCTTCATGAGTTTATCGAGAACGCGGCGAGATGGTCGAATTTGTGCCGGACCCAGGGCTCGCTGGCGCTGGAGAAGGAGTTGCCCGCGATTACCGACGCGTTTCAGCGCCAGGCGCTGCAGTTGATCGTGGACAATGTCAGTGCCGAGGATTTGCAATACACGCTCGAGGTGTTGGCGCAGAACGCGACGCATGAGGATGAGATTTCCGGCGAGTTGTGGGAGGCCGGCGGCGGCTATTTGCCGACCATCGGCGTCATGGGCGCGGTTCTGGGCCTGATCCATGTGATGATGCGGCTTGACCATCCCGAGGAACTGGGTGCCGGCGTCGCGACGGCGTTCGTGGCGACGATTTACGGGGTTGGCGCCGCCAATTTGATTTTCTTGCCGGTCGGGACACGGCTCTCTGGGCTGGCGAGAATTCGCGAGCGCGAGCGGCAGCTCGTGATTCAGGCGTTTCTGCTCATCAAGGAAGGCAAATCCGGCCTGATGATCAAGCAGACCTTGCACAGCTTCTTGACCGGCCATGCCAAGGGCAAGGAGAAAGAGGTGGTCGCGGAGCCGCCGCTCGATGCCATCGGCGAGGCGGCATGAGCATGCGCAGCGCCGCCAGACCCGCGCGGGCGAAGAAGAAGCCCAACCATGAACGCTGGCTGGTGAGCTATGCGGATTTGCTCACGCTGCTGCTGGCGCTGTTTGTCGTGCTGTACGCCTCGTCAACCAGAAACAAGGATCTGGTCGCGGAGGTTGAAATGGGCATGCAGCGGGCGTTTCATGCGACGCCGATTTCGATCATGAATACGCATACGGCCGGCAACGGCATATTGCAGCATGCGGTCTCGACGGTGCAGCATCCGATCGCGCATCCGGCGACGCATCTGCAGCACGCCACCCCGAAAGTCTCCAAACAGCTCGAGGCGGAACTCGTCGCGCTGCAAAACGTGCAGGTGCAGCTTTCAACCTTGCTGCAGCCGATGACCGCGACCAAAAAAGTCTCGATGGCGGCACAGCCTTTGACGCTGGTCATCAGCTTCGACGCGTCGGCGCTGTTTCCTTCGGGCAAGGCCACGCTGGTGAAGCCGGCGGTGACCCTGCTGGGCAACGTGGCGAAACGGCTGACGAAACTCCCCAATCAGTTCAGCATTGTTATTCAGGGTTATACCGATAACAAGCCGATCGATACGGCGCAATTCCCGTCCAACTGGTCGCTCTCCGCCGAACGCGCGGTGTCCGTCGTGTCCTTGTTCATGAAACAAGGCATCGACGGCACGCGGCTCTCGGCCCAGGGATTTGGTGAATTTGCGCCGTTTGCCCCCAACACAACCGCTGCCGGCCGTGCGCAAAACCGCCGTGTCGTGGTTGTCATTCACGCGATGGATCCCAATGGCCCGTAAACCCGCAAAAAAACCCGTGACCAACAACGCCCAGCCGGGCCTGGCCTTGAAGCCGGGTCTCATTACGGTGGCGATCGCACTCGGCTGGGGGGCGATGAATGAGCCGACCGGCCTGACGATGGAATCGATGACGATATGGCTGCTGAGCATGGGCGCCGTCGCCTTGCTGGCGCATGCCGGCCTGGCGCTGCTGCCGCCCTTGCTGAAAATTCTCGTCGGGCATTGCCAGGTTGCGATCGCGCAAGCCCGTGGTGAGCAGAAATCGTGAGTTACGTCACCATCAGACGTGAGGAGACCAAAAAACCGCCGCCGCGCAAGGCGGGGAATGACGTTGCGCCGGATTCGGGCGCGGCCGCGGTCGAAGCGAGGGTGAAAGCCGAAGTTGAGCGGCTGCGGCAGCAGGCGGAGGCGGAGGGGCGCCGCCTGGGCGAGGAGCAAGGACGGCAGGCCGCGCGGCAGGCGGCCGCGGCGGACATCCGCGGCGCGATTGCGGCGATGAACAACGCGGCGCGCCAATTGGAGGCGCCGTTGCGCGATCGCGAGGTCGATATCGCGGAGATGGTCGCGAGCCTGGCTTTCGTGCTGGCGCGCCATGTCGTCGGCGCCGAACTGAAGGCGAATTCCGAGAGCGTGAAATTGCTTGTCCTCCAGTTAGTGCGGGAAGCCGCGGCGGAGCGCAACCCGCATCAAAGCATCGTCGTGCGGCTCAACCCGGCGGACCTGGCGGCGATTGCGGCCGATGAACTGGTGGAAAATACCAAGCTGGTCGGCGACGCGCAGATCAGCCGCGGCGGCGCCTTCGTCGAGATCACCTCGCCCAACGGCGATCCGATCGACAAGGTCGAGTGGGACGCAACGGTCGAGACGCGGCTGACCTCGATCCAAGAGGCGCTCTCGATCCAGGATGAAGAGGAATCGCCGCTTTGAGTATTTCGATGGAGAGGATCAGGACGCTCGCGGCGGAGCGCGTCAATGAGGCGATTCGGACCGATCCGGTGAAACGCTATGGGCGGGTGGTGCGCTCGAGCGGCGACGTGTTGCGCGCCAGCGGCATCCGCGCGCCGATCGGCGCGCGTTGCCTGATCGATACCGAAGGCGGCCAGGCGATCGCGGCGGAGGTCGTGGGGTTTGAGGAAGGCTCGCTGCTGATCATGCCCGAGCAGGGCACGCGCGGCGTGGTGCGAGGGGCCCGCGTGCACGCCGAAAACCGGGCGCCGGCGCCGCTGATGGGACCGGCGCATTTCGGGCGGGTGATCGATGGCCGCGGCTTGCCGCTCGACAGCAAGGTGCCACCCAACGTCGCGCATCCCTGGCCGCTGATGGGCGTGCCGATCAACCCCATGCTGCGTGAGCGCATCGCGGTACCGTTCGATGTCGGCGTGTCCGCGATCAACGCGCTGGCGACGCTGGGGCGCGGCATGCGGGTCGGGTTGTTCGCCGGCTCCGGCGTCGGCAAGACGACGTTGCTGGGGATGATGGCAAGACACGCCAAGGCCGACATCGCCGTGGTCGGCATGATCGGCGAGCGCGGGCGCGAAATCCGCGAGTTTGTCGAGGACCATCTCGGCGCGGCGAAGCCGCGCAGCGTCGTGGTGGCGTCGCCCGCTGACGAGACCGCGCTCGGGCGCGTGCACGGCGCCTACCTCGCCGCGGCGATCGCGGAATACTGGCGGGATCAGGGAAAACAGGTGCTGCTGGTTGTGGATTCTCTGACCAGGCTGGCGATGGCGCTGCGCGAAATTGGCCTCGCGATCGGCGAGCCGCCGGCGACCAAGGGCTATCCGCCTTCGGTGTTCGGCGCGCTTTCCGCCTATGTCGAGCGGGCCGGGAATGGTGCCAAGGGCAAGGGCTCGATCACCGGGATCTACACGGTGCTGGTCGAGGGGGATGACCATGTCGGCGACCCGATCGCGGATTCCGCCAGGGGCGTGCTGGATGGTCATATCGTACTGTCGCGTTCGCTCGCCGAGGCGGGGTTTTATCCGCCCATCGATATCGTCACCTCGCTGTCGCGGCCGATGCCGAGCCTGGTTTCCAAACAGCACGCCCAGATGGCCGCACGCTTCCGCGCGCTGTGGGCGCGGCTGCAAGAAAAGCAGGACATTATCGATCTCGGCGCCTACGCGCCGGGCCGCGACCTTTTGCTGGATGAGGCCATTCGCCGGCGCGCGGCGATGGAACAGGTGATCCGGCAAAACACCAGCGCCGTCAGCCTCGAAGACAGCATCGCCGCCCTCGCCAACTCAATCATGGATCCCAACAAATGAAGCCGAAAACATTGCAACGCCTAGACTTGATCGCTGCGGTGGAGGAAGCCAAGGTTGAGGCGGAAATCCAGCGCCACATGCTGACCCTGGCAAATATCTCAAGCCAGCGCGGCATGCTTGCGAATTACCGGGATCGTCTGGCGGATACGTGGAAGAACGGCGAGGTCGTGCCGGTCGGTCAGGCGATGCGCGCGTCGCGGTTCAGCAATGTTTCGCACGCCGCCAAGTCGCAGATCGATGCGTTGGAGGCGCAGACGATGCAGGCGCTGTCGGCCGCCGTCAGCCGGCTGACGGAGATCAGGCGGCGTCGAGAGAGCCTGAGTAACGGCAAGCGCCGCACGGATCTGCAGGCGGCCCGCCTGGCCGAGCAAAAACTGGAGCGGCTGCAGCCATGGCGTCCGGCGCTGGCGGGCTTGTAGCGATGGGGCAGGTTGAATCAGAAAAGCAAGCAAGGACTTCTTTTTCTGAAGAAAAAGAAGCAAAAAGACTTTTTTTTACAGCTTGTGTTGGAGACTCCTTCGCCAAAGCCGACAGGAATCAAAAGTTTTTTGGTTACTTTTTTTCAAAAAAAGTAACTGCTTTCTTCTGACTAAGTAACGATGTTAGCGGTTAAACGAACAAGGGTTTGATATGGATCTCGCGTTCTACACAAACTTTGCGGCGAATCTGACGGCGCAGGAAAGCCAGTTGAACACGCTGCAGGAGCAGGTTTCGACCGGCGTCGCCGTGAGTTCGCCGAGCCAGGGGCCGGCCGCTTACGAAACCGCGACGCTAGGCGATGACCAGATCAGCGCCCTGAACAGCGACACGACGGCGCAGACCAACATTCAGGACCAGCTCGGCATCGTGAGCGACACCTATTCGTCGGTTAGCAGCCTGTTCGACAACGTCCAGTCTCTGCTGGAGCAAGCGCTTAACGGGACGACAAGCTCCGCCAACATGGCATCGCTGGCGTCCCAGGTCACGGCTGCCGGGGGTCAGCTGCTCGGTCTCGCCAACACCACTGGCGCCAACGGCCAATTCGTTTTTGGCGGGTCGCGGGGCTCGGTGCAGCCGTTTCAGACGAACCAGGACGGCGGCGTCGCGTATATGGGGGATGGCGGGCAATCTCAGGCCAGCATCGCGCCGGGTGTGCTGGCGTCGAGCCTGGCCAACGGCGAGGTTTTCATGACCGGCCTCAGCGGCAATGGTTTCGGGACCGCAACCGCGGCGGCGTCCAACACGGGTGACGCGACGCTGGTCTCGCAAGGGGTGAACAATCCGGCCGCGGCTTCCGCGTTTCAGGCCGGATCGTCGCCGGTCACGATCAGCTTCGCGCAGGGTGCCAGCGGACTCACCTATACCGAGACGCAAAACGGTGTCTCGGTGGGGACCGGCAACGTTTCCGCCGGCATGAGCCTGCAGGTGGCGGGGCTGGACTATCAGCTCAACGGCACGCCGGCCGCCGGCGATAGTTTCACGGTCTCGCCCAGCCGTCCGCAATCGGCGTTTTCGCTCCTGCAGAACATCGCCGCCACGCTGTCGGCGGCCTCCTCCAATCCGGCGCAGGCGGCGCAGACCAACCAGCAGCTTAACGAGGACCTTTCCAGCCTCGCGCAGTATCAGCAGGCGGTGGTCACCGCCTCGGCACAGAACGGGGTGACGCTGCAGGCGGTCTCGAACGCTTCCGCCTCCAACACCGCGCAATCGACCGCGTTGCAGGGCGCCGTGCAGAGCGCGATCGGCGTGAACATGCCGTCCGCCATCACGCAGCTGGATAACACCCTCACCTCCGTGCAGGCGGCGATGAAGGCGTTTTCCGACATCCAGAGCCTCAGCCTTTTCAATTATATCTAGGGAGCCAGCCGTGTCCGACGCCATATTCATCGCCGGCTATTATCGCAGCGGTACCTCAGCTCTGGCCGGCGCGCTGCATCGCGTCGGCGTGGGCTTTCATAATGACGCCGAAGCGAACGAGCATAACCCTCTCGGGTTCTATGAAATTCCGGAACTCATTGAATTCGACGTCGATCTCTTTGCGCAGCTCGGCGTCGAATGGACCGACGTGCGCGGCCTGCCGGAGGGCTGGTGGGACCGCGCGGATCTGGCCCGGCCGCTCTCGCGTCTCGACGAGATTTTGCGGCGCCGCTTCGGTCAGGACAAAATCTGGGGTTTTAAGCATCCGCATATCTGCCGGCTGTTCCCGCTGTATGAGCGCGCCGCGTTGGCGGCCGGGCATAAACCGCATGTCATCCATATGTGCCGCTCGCCCTGGACGGTGGCCGCCAGCCAGCACAAAAAAAACGGACTCTCTCGCGCACACGCGGTCTTGCTTTGGTTGTCTTATCTCATTTCGGCCGAGCGGCACGCCCGGCATCTGCCGCGCGCCTGGGTGACCTACCAGGATCTGCTCGCGAACCCCGCCGCCGAACTCACCCGCATCACCACCGAACTTGGCCTTGACCTCTCGGTTGCCAAACACCTGCCCGACGCAAGACAATTTCTCACCAAGGAGCTCAACCGCAGCGCGCCGGTTTCCGACGAAAAACTGTTCGGCCCGCTGCAGGATTTGACCGCAAAAGTCTGGGACGCGGTGCAGTCGAGGGATTCCTCGCCGGCGACATGGGACGGTTTTTCCGCTTCCTGCGCCAATATGGTCGGCTTTTTGTCGGAGATGAGCCAGAGCAAGGGCGTCGTGATTCCAGGCTTTGGCGCCGCAGTGGTGCATCAGGTCGCCGGCCAGAGCGACAAGGCCGGGCTGCGTCCGGCCGAGCGGGTTGATGAAGGTGCCAAGCAGCGCCTGCTGAAACTGAAAGAGGCGGCGGCGATGCCGTCGCTCACCATCGTGATCGCCGTGCCGCCGAACCGCGCGCACGCGATCCATGACACATTGGCATCGATCAACGAGCAGTGGCATAAGCCGGGCGATGTCGTGATCGTCTCGGCCGATCCGCTCGAAATCCCCGGGCGGAGAATCGTCCCCGCGACGGCGCAGGCGGGGGAGGTGACAAAAATCCTTTGCCGGGAACTTAACGCGGCGGCGGCGCATGCCGATTATGTCGCGATCATCAACGCCGGCGATACGATTGCTCCAGATGCTTGCCTGCGGTTTTCGTTGGAGGCGGCCGGCAGCCAGGCGGACATGATCTATTCCGACGAAATCGTGCCGCATGATAAGGGCGCCTGGATCCGCTACAAGCCGGGCTGGGATGTCACCAGGCTCCGCCAGGCGGCCTTCATCGGCGACTGGGTGTGGTATCGCGCGGCGATGCTGTTGCGGCTCGGCGGGTTCAATCCGCTGCGCGCCGGTGTTGAGGAATATGATTTCCAGCTGCGCCTGGCGGAGATTTTTCCGCGTGTCTCGCGCCTGCCCGAGGCCGTTTTCACGCGGGCCAAACATAGCCGCCGCGATAACATCCCTTCCACCGATTTCGGGCCGCGGGCCGTCGATGCCGTCGCCGATCATCTACGCCGGATGGGGATTGCCGGCGAGGTCCAGCCGCGCGAGCATCTCGGGCTGTTCCGCCATGTCCGCCAGGTCGCGGACCCCGCCACCTCGATCATCATGCTGTGCGACGGCCTGGACCTGACGACGCTGGATCGCTGGATGAACAATCTGCTTGGCGCCACGCTGCTGACCGGGCCTGTGATTCTGGCGGGCGCCGCACTGGCGGAGCCGGTGGCGGCATACTTGTCGGCGGTCGCCGCGCAGGTGGCGGTACCGACGGGGGGTGGCGCGCGGCTGGGTGACAAGGTGCGCGCCGTGCCGCCGCAGGCCGGGCTTTCGCGCGCGGCGGCGCTGCAGCAGGCGATGGGCATGGTGACGACTGAACATGTCGTGATCCTGGATGGCCGTTCCGCGCCGCTGACGGCAAACTGGATCGACCATTTGCGCGGCTGCCTGGCCGACCCGCGCGTGGCGGCCGCGGGCGCGCGCACCTTGCTGCAGCTCAGCGGCGATCAGTCCAAATATATCGTGCAAGGCCCCATCATCATCGGCGCCGACACGCGCCTCGGCGCCGGGCACCTTTCCGACGACCCCGGACCGGGCGGCTGGCTGGCGGTGGAACAGGAAGCCTCGGCGGTGGCGCCGTCCGCGGTGCTGTTCCGCCGGGAGGCGCTGGCCGCCTGCACGATCGCCGACCTGCCCGGCGACGCGCTTTGGGTCGATTTGTGCGCGCAATTGCGCACCGCCGGGCATGCCGTCGTCTGGACGCCGGACGTCTCCTTCGTCAGCATCGCGGAGGCGATCCGGCCGGACATTTCGGGCGTTTCGTTTCACGCCGTCGGCTCCTGGGAAGATCCGTACCATCACCCGGCCTTGTCGCTGCGGGGCGATCTGCTGGCGCCCGAGCAGAAACTGGGCATCGTGCGCAGCGGCCCCATGGACCATCACAGCCTGCTGCTGACCGGCCCGGCCGATGCCGGTGTGGCCGTCATCAATGCCGCGCGAGCGCTGCGCGGGACCGGGTTTTTGGAGGCCGGATGGGCGCCCGATGTGCTGTTGCCCGCCGAAATCGGCCGGCGCGCGCCGTCCGCCTGGGTCCGCATCAACCCGGAGCGGGAAGCCGCGGCGGGGAGCATGGAGGCGGTCGCCATCTATACCCGGCCGCCGGAGCCGGCGGCCAAGGCGGTGCTGAAGGCGACGCCGCGGCTGTTCGCGACGTCGCCGGAGCTTCAGCAAAGCGTACAAAAAATGCTGCCGCCGGGGCGGCGGGTCACACTCTGGCGGCCGGCTTTGTCGCGGCCGATCTGGCAGACCCTCGCGGCCACGACGGCGATCAACAGCAAGCCGCGGATTTTGTGGATCGACGAGGGCATCGCGCCGCCATGGTTCGCCGAGATCATCAACCAAACGCTGCCTTCCGCGTCCTGGATCGTCGTCGAGCGTCCCGGCACCACCTATGCCGGCGCCATCGCGCGGCTGAAACGCCCGGAGGACGAGCAGAGCTGGGCGCGCGAACTGGCCGCCCTGGCGCCGCATGTTCTGGTGCGACCGGCGGATACCGAGACTTTTGCCGATTGCTATGTGGCCCTGATGGCGGCGGCAGCGGGGTGCCAGATTCTGCAGGACGAGCGGCTGGACATGCCCAAAGGTCTTTGCTCGACCGCGCTGCCGAGCCGGATTGCGGCGTGGCAGCGCGCGCTCCAGAAGGCGCTTGGCGACTTGCCGGAAACTATTTCGCAGGGCCAAAAGGCCCGGAACGCGGCACTCGCCTTGCCGTCGATCGAGGAAGAGCCGCCGGCCTGGTCTGGCGATTTCGGCGCCGGAGTTGTCGCGTGCGCCGCGGAGTGATGCGGCAAACGCCGGTCTTTGGGCTCGGCATTCTGCTTTCGCTGGCGATCGGGTCGAAGGCGATGGCCGGGCCGGACCGGGAAGATCCCAGCGCGGTCGCCGCCGCGGTCAAGCAATCGGTCGCCGCGACCACCGCCGCGGATTCGACCATCACTTTGGGCCCCGTCGCCGGGGCGGCGTATATGCAGGCCTGCGGCGCGCCGCTGGCGGTCACGGTTTCCGGGGCCGCGCCGTATGAGGAGGCGAATGTCCACTGTGCGCAGCCGGACTGGACGTTGTACGTGGCGGTGACCGTCGCCGAAGATCAAGGGGTGGCGGTGGCGGCGCGGCCGATCGCGGCCGGGGCGCAAATCGAACCCGGCGACATAAAAATCGTGCAGGAGCCGGTTTCCTTGTTCGCCGGGCGGCAGGTCTATTACAATACGGCGGATTTGATCGGCGCCGTCGCCGTCATGGGCCTGTCCCCCGGTACGATTCTCACCTCCAGCGGCATCAGCCAGAAGGTGATCGTGCAGGCCGGGCAATCGGCCAGCGTCACGGTTTATAGCGGCGGCTTGACGCTGACGATCGACGCGATCGCGGATCAGACCGGTCATGCCGGCGATTCTATACTGATGACCAACCCGTCGAGCGGTCAGCGTTTTCACGTTTTGGTAGGGCGGGATGGTCTATCTGTGGATTTGCACTGAAGCGGATAAAGACGCCGCTTTTTTGTCTCCGGCCTATGAGCGGCCAAACCGTGGCCGCTCAAAGGCCATGAAAATCAAAAGTTTTTTGGTTACTTTTTTTCAAAAAAGTAACTGCTTTCTGACTAAATCTTCGAAAGGACGCACCGCATGAACCTGAAATTCCCCGGAGTCTTGCTGCTCAGCCTCGTCGCGGCGCAACCGGCCTTTGCGTATGGCAATGATCTCATGACCTGCGCGAAGGCGACGGCGATGATCGCCAACGCGCCGGGGATTGAGTCCAACGCCATCCTCAGCATGGTTACAAACCAGTGGCAGCAGCTGGATTTGAACACCGAGGCGGCCGGCCACCCCGCGATCGAACCGGCGATGGTGGGGCAAAACGGCTTTCAACAGCTCACCAGCCAATGTGCGCTCAACCCCGGCGAGTTGCTGCGCGCGGCGGCGTTTCAAATTTATCGCTCTGACCGCGAACAACTGGACGGATACTGACTAAATTTCTCTTTTAAATTGTCAAGAAATTCTATATTGATCGCTTAGGTTACCGAAAATTTAGGCGAAGGAGTTTTTTGACGTGGCCAAAATGGGAGCAATGCTGAAGACGGCCGGCATCGCGGTTGTGGCCCTCGGTGTCGGCATGGGTGGGGCTTTGGGTGCGATGCACTTTCTGGGCGGCACGGTGGCGAGCGCGCATGCCGAGACGCCGCCGCAAAAGGCCGCGCCGATCTATTTCGCGCCGCTCGACGATATCACCGTCAGCATGCCGCCGGCGGCCGGCGAGCCGGCGGATGCCTATGTCGATATCGGGATCCAGTTCGCCACGCATGATCAGAAGGCCGTCGATGCGTTCACGGCGCTTGAGCCGATCGTCAAGGCCAATGTGCT
>Ga0302157_10005017_pt1 | contig 14185 bp, 11 predicted proteins | sample I_Bog_N3_3_FD_193502 | JGI IMG/M metagenome (GOLD analysis project Ga0302157, IMG submission 193502) | Peat permafrost microbial communities from Stordalen Mire near Abisko, Sweden - I_Bog_N3_3 | ecosystem: Environmental > Terrestrial > Soil > Wetlands > Peat | place: Sweden: Abisko, Stordalen...
TACGGCGGCTACGCCCGCCGCAGGGCGGCTCCCATCCGACCTGCAGTCGATCCCGTTCGCCCAGCACATCGCCACGGCCGGTGCCAGCGTCACTGATTGGGGCGTCGCCCACGGCATGAGCTCGATCGTGGCGTCCAGCGGCGACCAGGTGATGTTCTTCCAGATTGCCGGCGACGGCAAAGCCGCGGTGTCCGGCTTGATGACGGACATCACGCCCTCGCAGATCACTTCGTTGGTGGGCGACAGGGTGATCGACCTCGGCGTGCTGCACGGCTTGCGCGGGATCTTCGTTCGCAGTGGCGCGCAGTTTCAGGTGTTTTATGCCACGCCGGACGGCGAGCGGGTGATACCCGGCGTGCTCTGGGATGCCGAGGGGAAGAACCTGACGCGCCAGCAGGTCGCAAACGTGCCGGGTGCCATCCCGACCGTCGTGGTCGGCGACGCAGATCCCGCGAAGCCAGGGGCCGCCGCAGACGTCGCTGCGCTGGCGCTCGTGCAGAAGGCACATTTCGGGACCATCGGCCAACCCTCCGCGCCGCATCTTTGGATGCTGATTGACCCGCAATGCATCTATTCGGTGCGCGCCCTGCAGCAGCTCCAGCCCTATGTGGCGAGCGGTCGGCTGCAGGTGTCGGTCATCCCGATCTCGTTGATGGACTATGCCGGGCAAAGCACGAAGAGCGCGCTGGCGCTGTTGAGCCGGCCGGCCGGCCAGCTCGTGTCCGCCTGGCAATCCGGGAGCGTTGCGGGTGCCCCGAGCCCCGACGCGCCGGCCCTGTTGCGCACCAATATGGCGATCGCCGAGGCCATCCACCTGGAAGGCACGCCGACGTTCGTCTGGAAGAAGCCTGACGGAACCGAGGGACGCCTCGACGGCATTCCGAGCAGCGTGGAAGCGCTGGTCGCCTCGGTGGGGAGCTGAGACGATGACGATTCCCCTTGGAGACCCCGGGTTGTCGCCGCCGGCCCCACCTCCCACACCAAAGCGTCCGTCGATCTTCCGTCGCGCATTCCGCGGCGCCGGATGGCTCGGCGGGTCGATCCCCGATTGGATGGGCGCGCGTCGCATCGCGCGGAGCTGGTCGTTCATCGGCTACCTGCTGGCGACCCTGCGCGGTGGCCCGCGCCGGGATGATCGCTTCAAGGCCGGTGAGGGCGGCAGGTTCGATCTGCAGGAGGCGGCGCTGGCCTATGGCATATCAGTCTCCGAGCTTGAGGCTCACCTTATCGCCCGGCGCCGCCAGACGGCGAAGATCGCGTACGCAGCGTTTGCGCTGGCGTGCCTGTTCTTCTTCGGGTGGCTATGGCAGGCGCTGTCGTCGCCTTGGAACGCCGTGCGCATTGCGTCGATGGTGAACTTCCTGCCGTTCTGCGCGGTGTTCGCTCTGATCGGTTTCTATCAGGCGCTGCTGAATTTCCAGATCCGGATCGGGCGCGCGGCGAGCTGGCGGGAGTATCTGGCAACCAGCGAGTCGTTCTGGCCGAGCTGAGGATCTGCCGGTGATGGATCTCCATCTTCGCCAAGCGTTACTCGGCCTGTCCACCCTGGCGCTGGTCGCATGCAGTCTTCAGCATCAGGATCTGTCGCAACCACGTGTCGGCCAGTCGGAGAATTTTTACTGGACCAAGCCGGCGGTCGGGCAACGGTGGTGTCTTTCGGTGGACCCGGGCCTGCCCGTTCTGCAGCATCCTGGCGGCGGCGCGCTCGCTGGCTACACCCGGGACGTCGTGGCGATATACGGCATGCAGGTGGGACAGTACATCAGCATCGTCTATTACACTGGCGCACTCGGCTGGATCGAGGTGAGCAAGGTCCGGCCATATCGCGGGCGTCGCGCCGACTCGACGTGCATCGTCGAAGGCGTTGATTCCAGCAGCGACCGATCTTCCTGATCCGTTAGCCGGCGCGGTGTCGCGACTGAGTCCGCGGCGGGGACGTTCCCCGCCGCGGCTTTCGTTTGGCGGGGCGGTCGCCGATAAGTCGGTGGCGGAACATTCTCAACCCAGTCGGTATGAACATTGTAGCCAGCGCGACGAACGTTGCGGCGGCTAGGACGCGCGCCGAGAGCGTTTGCCGCTGCACGATCTCTGCCAGAGGACGGGGATCGGCGGCAGCTTTCATCGGCGCCAAGTTATGCCAGAAGGATGGCCGTCCCCTGGCTTGCCGCGTCGCCGGCAAGTTGGGCGATGCCGACGATGCCGGCGATCGCCCCCGCTGCGGTTGAACCGGCGGATCGCCAGGGTCAAAAGGTTCCGGCCGGCGCGAACTGCCTGCCGCCTTCGGCGCCTGTCGCCCAGGGGGCCGACTCATAGTTCGGCCGGTCGGATTGCGAGGATGGTTCGGCCAGCTTCACGATTGTGCCGTCGCGATTGAAGACGGGCGGCTGCCAGGTGGCGTTGGCTTCGCCGTACGCGGCGTTCGGGTTGTAGACCGGGTTGCGGACGGGCGGTGCCGGGGGTGGGTGATAGTCGGCAGCCGACTTCACGTTACCGCCAGCGCAGGCGGCGAGGGCCATCGTGAGCAGTGTAAAGAAGGCGAAGGAGAGTGGTCGCATGGTGAGTCTCCTGTTGGGGAGCCCACCATACGTCGCGTGGTTGCGAACGGGCCGTCAGAACCCGAGCAGGTGATCGAAACGATGGGCCTCGGGATGAAGCTCGCGGTCGAGTTCAACCATGACGGCCAGCTCGGTCGAGACATCCCTAAGGCGCGACCGGAGATCCTCGTTTTCTTTTCTCAGGCGCGCCAGATCCCTGGCCTGCTGGTCGTAGCGCTCCGCAAGGCCCGTCGCCCAAGCATTGAGCTTGTTGTAGTCAGCGGCAAGCTGGTTGTGCTGCTGCACGAGCCAGGCGTCACGCCGGCGCAGGACCGCGACCTCCGCTGCCTGGTTGTGCAGCCGGTTGATCTGGTGCCTGTTCATCGCGCCCTGGTGCGCGATTTCACTGCTCACCATGTAGGCGCCGAACATCGACCCCATGAAGCCACCGTCACTCATGCTTCCTCCCCCTCGCCAGAGGTTCCGGAGGCAGCACGTAGCGTGGAGTCCATGCCCCCGCCCGTTTCTCCGGAAGATACTTCCGGCCCTGAGATATAGCCCGCCGGGCCGCGAGGCAATGATTCCGTGGTCTTCGCCAAGCTGGTGGCGCCGGCCGTGATGCCCTTTCGGGTCTCGTTGGCGACGATCCCGCCGATACCCCAGGCGGCTCGGTTCTGGAAGTCGTCCATATCCACCCGGTTGGCGGAGGTGAATCCGATGAGCCGGGGCAGGTGATGCGGCAGCAGGGCGACCATGCGGAATGACATCAGCGCCGCAACCACGTGGGTCATCACGAAGATCGAGAGCAGTACCGCCATCCCGAGGAAGTTGCTGACCAGCCACCCGTTGGCAAGGACGAACCCGACCGCGATCCCAAAGGTTTCGCGGATCAGCCAGGACATGCAGTCGAAGACGAAATATCCGAGGAACAGACCGATGACCATAAGCGTCGGCCGGAACACGACGGAGAACAGCAGGCTCCAGCCTTCGGTGGCGCGGCCGTGCAGCCCGTCGCCACCGAGCGTCATGTGCGCGAGCATCCAGAGTGGCACGGCGACCATGGCTTCGCAGACCAGGATGATCCAGCCGGCGACACCAGCCATCCACATGATGTAGGGGATCATCGGCAGGACGTAGGCGATCACGATGCCGGGCACGAGAATCGCGAGGATTGCGGTAAAAACCGGTGTCGCGAGGAAGCTCATGACGGCATGACCGCCGACGGCGGCGGCTGCCGCTGCCCAGTCCCCGGTCAGGAAGTTGAAGACGGCAACACCGGTGGAGGTGGCTGTCGACGAGAGCAGCACCGCGGCCCCCATCGCGATCAAGGCGGTGTTGATCAGCGTCTGGCCGAGCGCCATCAGCCCGCCGAACGGATCGGTCCAATACTGTGAGCCAGGCAGGAGATAGTTCGCGATAGCGTGCAAAAAGCCCGGCTGTGACAGCCCGAGCGCCCCGAAAACCGTCGTCAGAACGCCCTGGCCATTATTGGAGGATTTCGCGTCGGCCAGCGTGTACGGTGCGCCGGAAGGCGAGTTGGTGCCGTCGCTGGTCTGAACGACCGCATTCAGCGTCGTCATGAAATTCCTCTGCGCCGCCGCGAGCGGGGCCAGGTCATACGAGATCGCCGGACCAAGCCCCTCATAGGTCGGCGACGTGGTGGTCGGAGTCGCGTTGAGCAGCGAGAGCGTGCTGGCGTTGAGCTTGGCGATTTCGAGGTAATAGGCGCCGGCCGCGGTCCAACCCAGAGCGATCTGCTGTTGCTCACCCGTTAGGAGATCGTTGGTGCCATTGCGGTATTGCTGGGCGTTGGCCTGGACCGCGGCGTTAAGACTGCTGGCGACGCTGGTCGCCGCGGCAGTGAGTCCGGTGGTATAGGTCTGGACCGCGTTGGTGAAGATGCCTTGCAGCGGTGAGAGTGTCGATGCCTGCCGGTTCTGCCACAGGTTCTGCGCGACGCTCGCCACCTGGTTACGGATTGCGCCGTTTAGCACGTTGGACAACACGGACTGCTGCACGGCCGCCATGTCGACGTTGACGCCGGCGACCGTGGCCGGCGTCTGCTGACTCCCTCGGATGGTGACGCTCCCGCATACCGGGTTGCCGGTCTCGTTGCCGGTTGACAGCGAATAGCGGGAGGTGATGAAGCCGCCGTTGGCGTTGTCAGTGACTTTGACCGGGTTCGGAATCGGGACCAGCGGGCTTCCGGTAGCGGTCGTATTCGACGCAAGATTGACCAGGTCCATGCACAATTCGCTGTCAATGAGTCCGGCTACGATCTGCTCTGTTCCTGGCACCATGGGCTGGGCGATGACCATGGCGTCCGGACCAACCGCCTGGATGGCATTGGTGTAGACAGCCTTCGCCATTCCGACGCCGATCATCGCTCCTTGCATCACCAGGACCTGGCCGGCGGAGAAGCCGCCGCCGAGCGGGAACATCATGATGCCGGCGAAGCCCAGGCGCACCACGAACATCGAGGACTGGTTGGTGCCAAGAATGCGCCCCGCCTCGGCCGCGCGATGGATGTTGACGATGACGGTGTACGAGACGAAGACGCAGGCGACCGCCGCCACGAAGCCGGTGAACTGGCCAACGATGAGCTTGATGACGTTGGCCTCGTTGCCGGTCGAGGTGCCCGGGGTTCCGCCTGGGATGGGGAAGATCGACCTGATGACCTGGGCGGCCCAATCGGTGCCCGGGTCGAGCGCCGCCCAGCTTACGTTGTATGGGTTGACCGCCTGGGCAAAAGCGGGGCCGGCGATGGCGACCAGCGCCAGGGTGAGCAGGACGAGCCAGGGCGTGCGCATGCGATCCTCACGGGGGTTCCAGTCCGCGACGGTCGCATGGGTTTTGGTGAATGGCGCTTATCCCGCGCTCATCGATGGCGAAGCGGCCGGTTGCGACGTTGGCGCCGGCGGTCCGGTGACGGCGGCCTTCACGGCATCGACCGCGCGCTGCAGCAGCTCGGCGGCTTTTTTCGGCAGGTCATCGAACCTGCTGCGGCCGTCGTTGCGGGCCGGCGTCTCGGCGGCAGCCTCGCCGATCTCGGCATCCATCCGCTCGAACCGGCCGGTGATGGCATTGGCGGCGTCCGGACGGCGTCCAGCGATGTCCTCGACGGCACTGCGGTCCTTGCCGTAGCGGTCAAGGGCGGCTGCGGCCCTGTCGTAGGCGTTCGCCGTCCCAAGCCCGGTCGAAAGGGCGGTGTTGAACTGCCCTCGCAGGTCGGCGAACCGGCCACCCGCGCGCATTTCGGCGAGCACCCCGGCGATGCCGTCCGGGTCGGTCCTGGCGGCTTCGCGGATGCGGCTGATGACCGCGCCACCTTCGCCGTGGCTGAAATTCTGGAGCGCGCCGAGGGCGGCGCGGCCGGATACGATCGCGCCCTGGATGGCCCTGTCGTCGCGCTCGTCCTGCGTCTTTTTCTCGAAGGCCGCGAGGCGACTGGCCATTGGGGTCTCTGCTGGTTGCCCTGGGGCGCCGCTGCCATTGGTGCGCAAGCCCGAGAGAAGTGTGTCGAGAGCCGAGCGCGGATAGTGGATCTGCGGCTGCTGCAGTCCGGCATTGCCACCAGCCGTCGCGGGCTGGCGGGTCCAGTTTGCCGCGCGGTCCGCCGGCTGGCGTTCCCCGGACGGCGTCTGGACGGCGGTTCGGCCAGGGGCTTCAGGCGACGGCGCTGTCTCCGACGGCCGCGCTGCCAAGCGAACCTTGGCCTCCAGCGCGTCGAGCCGGCTTTGGATGTCGGGGGTTGATTGGTCGCCTCTGAGCCCGATGTTCCCGGCCACGCGGCGAATCTCTCTCACAACCTCCCCGTCTTGGATCGACGCCGTCGCGGCCATGAGCGCAAGCATGCGCTGGTTTTGGAGGCCAGGCGCCGAGCCGGCGAGGCGGATCATCTCGCTGCGGGTCTCCGGTGACAGGGCGATCGGGCCGGTCTGCTTCTCCAGGTCCTGCAGCGTATAGCCCACATTGTGCCGGAAGCGCGGCTGGGCACGGCGATCCGGATCGCTCCCTTGCTGGATCAGGTAGGTCATCATGTCGGCCAGCCGGAGATCAGCGCCCGCGGCGACGTGATGCATCTGTTCCATCCGCTTCAGCACTTGGGCGACCGGATCGCTGGCGTCGGCGGGTGTCGCCGTCGGCGGCTCATCAGGCTTTCCCGATGCCGGGGGATTCGTCGATGCTCCGGCTTTCGCCGCGCCGGCGAGCGTTGCCTTTGGTGGCTCCTCGGGTTTTTCAGATGCCGGGGCGCTCGTCGATGCACCGGATTTCGCCGCCCCCGTTGGCGCACCGGCCGCAACCTGCTCTACCGGTTGACCAAGTGCTCGTGCCCGCAACACGTCGTTCCAGTCGTTATGACCGGACGGCGCCGCCCGCTGCGCCGGCACGTTCGCCGCCGCTGCCAGATCGGTGAGACGCGTGGCATAGCGCTCCCCGGCTGAATCCGCATCGGTCGCGGCGACCATGATGGCGCCTTGACGCTTGGCCAGTGCCGTCAGCTCCCGCTCCAACGCCGCGATCGTTCCCGGCCCCATGCCGCCACCCGTGGCGACATAAAGCGTGTCCTTCCGCATGCCCTCCAGCACGGCCAGGCTCATGGCGTCGATCGGCGCCTCGGTGACAGCCAGCCGGATCGGTGGGTCCTGGCCGAGCTGCAGGCGGAACAGCGATTTGTCCCCGCCGCGAGAAAAGCTACGGAAATCCGGACCGCGCATCTCAAAGCCGATGACCGCATTATCACCGTCGCGGTGGGCGAACCAGGCGGACCCGTATGGCCCCTGGCGGAGCGCGTCGGCTTTTGTTGCGGTGGCCACGATCTCCGCCGGCAGCCCGCGTCCCTCGGTCAGGTAGGTCCAGGTGCGGGAGCCCTTCTCGACCGGCGGCTGGCTCAACCACCTCTGTTGCGGCGGGATGCTTTCGCCCTTCTCGCGCGGGGCTCGCTCGGCCGGCACGTAGGTTGGCGTCATTCCGACCAGCGCACGCAATTCGCTGCGCACCTGGCCGAAGTTGAGTTTGGGATTGAGGTACTGGACCAGCGTGAACACGTCACCCTTGGCGCTGCTGCCGGTATCCCACCAGCCCTTGCCCTCATGATTGACGATGACGATCTCGCCCTTGCCGCGCCGGTACTTCAGGCTGTCCTCCGTGCTTTCCTCCTTATCGAGCTTGAAGCCGCGCTTTTCCAAAACCAACGCGCAGCTAACCGCTGCTCTTAGCTGCGTGGTCTCCTCATCCCCGGCCATCCGGTTTCTCCTCGCGGGATTCCATCCCCGCGAGGATCACACCGGTCATTGCTAACGGGGCTTACCCCTACGGGCTCATCGACGGCGAAGCTGTCGGCTGCGACGTTGCTGTCGGCGATCCGGTGAAGGCGGCCTTCACGGCATCGACCGCGCGCTGCAGCAGCTCCGCAGCCTTTTTGGCCAGGTCATCGAACATGCTGCGGCCGTCGTTGCGGCTCGGTGTCGCGGCGGCAGCTTCGCCGATCTCGGCATCCATCTGCTCGAAGCGCGCGTTGATCGCGCCGAGGTCGCTGCGGCGGCTCAGTATTTCCTGCGCCGTGCTGCGGTGGGTGCCATAGCTGCCGAGTGCGGCTGCCGCCTTGTCGTAGGCGTTGGCAAGCCCGCGGTCCTTTTCGAGCGCGGTGTTGAACTGCCCGCGCAGGTCAGCGAACCGCCCGCCGTCGCGCATCTCGGACAGGACGGCGGGGAGGCCACCCGGGTCGGATTTGGCGGCTTCGTGGATGCGGCTCATGACCGCGGCGCCCTCGCCGTAGTTGAAGGCTTGCAGCGCATCGAGGGCGGCGCGGCCAGATTTGATCGCGCCTCTCAAGGTGCCTTCGTCGCGCTCGTCCTGGGTCCGTTTCTCGAATGCCGCGAGGCGATCGGCCATCGGGGTCTCGGCTGGTTGCCCCGGCGGCGGGGCGCCATTGCTATGACCCGACATGCGGAGGCCGGAGAGGATCGTATCGAGGACCGAGCGCGGGTAGTAAATCTGCGGCTGCTGACCGCCATTCTGCGCGCCGGCATTGCCGCCACCGCTGGCGGGCTGGCGGGTCCCGTTGACGCCGTTCCCGGCCGGCTGCCGTTCCCCCGGCGGTGACTGTGTACCTTCATCGGCTGTTGGCGATGGTCCCGCCGCCAAGCGAACCTTGGTCTCCAGCGCGTCGATCTTCTCGTGAATGTCTGGCTTCTCCTGGTCCGCCTGTCGTCCGATCGCGCCAGCCAGCTTACGGATTTCGTTCACGACCGTTTGGTTGCCGATAGAAGCTGTCCTGCCCATCAAGGCAAGCATGCGATCATTTTCGAGGCCTGGCGCCGAGCTTGCGAGCCGGGCCATCTCGTTGCGGGTATCTTGCGACAGTGCGAGCGGAACAACCCGTTTTTCGAGGTCTTGCAGGGTATAGGCGACGTAGTGCTGAACGTCCGGCTGGATTCTCCGGTCGGGACCTTTGCCCTGTCGGAGCACGTAATCCAATCGCTCGGCGAGCTTCGGATCGGCACCTGAGACGAGAGGATACACCTGCTCCATCTTGCTGAGCACGTCCTGCACCGCGTTTCTCTCGCTCGCCGTCGGCTGCTCGCGGCCTGCCCTTGTTTCTCCCGCCGACGCGTCGCTCGCGTTGTTGCCGGCGCTCTGCGTTGGCTGCGACGGTTGTGGCGCCAGACGGACCTTGTTCTCCAACGCTGCGATGCGACTCTCAACCTCCTGCGTGTTCTGATCAGTCTGGAGCCCGATGTCCGCCCCGGTGATGCGAATCTCCCGAATGAGTCCCCGGTTACCGGCGATCGAGGCTGTGGCGTTCATCAGCGCCAGCATGCGCTCATTTTCGAGGCCCGGTGCGGAGGCGGCGAGCCGCGTCATTTCGGCGCGGCTCTCGCCGGACAGCGTGACCGGTCCGACCGGCGTCTTCTCCAGGTCCTGTAGCGCATAGGCCACTTTATGCTGGAACGCCGGCTGCCATTGCTGGTCCAGATCGCTGCCTTGCCGGACCAGGTTCTGCAGCGCGTTGGCGAATTTCGGGTCGGAACCCTGAAGGCGCGGGGCCGATTGTTCGATCTGCTTGAGGGCCTCTTGGGTTGCACTCGTTCGTGCGTCCGAAGCGGCCATATCCTGGTACTCCCGGTACTCCGGCGGTTCGACGAAGGTCAGCTTGGTATCGACCGTGAACCCCGCCGCACGCAGGCTGTCGATTGTCGGTGTCAGCAGGCCGATCATGGTGTCGTGGCGCTGCCTGGCCTGGTCGGCTGCGCTCACGTGCTCGATCCCGCTGTCTCGGTCGGCTGCCGCCGCTTCGGGATCGTAGCCGTCGTCTGTGACCGTTCTGCCAAGATTGATCCTGCTCCCGCTCGGGCGCCCGATCGCGTTCGCTGCATCTGCCAGGTCGCTGATGTGGTTCCGGAGTTCCAAGCGCGTGGCGTAGGAGTCTTCGTCAGTACCGTCGAAGCGGGTCCGCAGATCCTGGAGTGAGGCGTTGATCGCTGTCAGAGCTTCGCTCTGCGCGGCCTTCATGGCTGCGGGGAGTGCGGCGGTCGGGGGATCTGTCGGCGTCTCGGCCATGTCGTTTTTCCTTACGTTGAGTCTGCTGCCGGCGTTCAGTTCGCGGCGATGGATGGAACCGGCATCTGCACCGTCCGCTGGGAGTTGCGTTCGGTGTCCTCGGCCAGGTGGGTTGCGCTGATCGTCGTGTGCATGAGGCCCAGCTTGAAGTTCTGGTATTGGAGGTAGTTGTTGAGCGCGAGTTCGATCGCGATCTCCCGCTCCACCGCTGGTGGTAGCATGTTCTGCAGCGCTGTGTGCCAGGCCACGTCGCTGATACGGCGTTCGGACTCGATTTGCAGGGTCTGCAGCCATGAGCCGTTGGTCTGTGCCGGAAGGCCGATGTTTTGCAGATATTGCTGCTGCAACGCCGTGAGCGGCACGGATGGCGTCTGCATACCGATCGTGCTGTCGACGAACGCCTGGGCGAGCGACATGCGGGCATTGAAGCTGCGGCGACGCACGGCGGCATCCTGGCCGGCAATCGAGGTCCGTTGGTCGCCGCGCAGCGCTGCCGGCGCCACTGGTTCGACCAGGTTGGTCGCGTAGTCTTTCGCCGCGTTGACTGCGGTTTGGTCCGCGTAGGTGCCGGAACCAAACAGGCTTTGCATCTGCTGATCGGCATCCGGGGTGGCGCTCGCGGCGGCGCAAAGGTTTGCGGCCACATCATCTGCGTTGCAGTAGTTGGCGATGTGCAGGGCGGCCATCGAGGCAACACCCTGCGCCTCTCCAAAGTGGGATGGCATGCCCGGTCCTGCCTCGCCTCGCAGGTCGTGGATGTGGGCTATCGTGGCGCCTACCGAGAAGGCTTGGACGGCTGCCGCCTGCGTGCTGACCCCGCCGTCGATTGCCGTGCAGTGGGCCGGGCTCGCCGTGTGCTCGTCGCGGATCTGTGCGTTCCGCGTGTCGCGAGCGAAGCGGGCCATCGCGGTGTTCGAGGCGTCGGCAATCTGCATCTGCGCGCTGATCTGGGCCTTCGCGTAGTTGGCGTTCTGGGTGAAACCTTGCTGTAGCAACTGTTGGACCGTGCCGAACGTGTTGTCGCCGATGGAGCCCAAAACGCTATTGACCGCGCTTTGCACCTGTTGGACCGCGGACTGCACTTCTTGCACGGCAGATTGCACCGCCTGCACGGCGCCCTTGACGGCCACCACCGCGGCGTTGACCGTCGCATCGATGGTCGGCATGTCGGCGTGGCTTGGCCCGGTGTTGAACAGCACGGCGCCAAGGACGACGCCGAGCGCCGTTGACCCGGCGAGTGTGAGCTTGCGCATAGCGTGATCCTCTTAGCTTAGAATGAGCCATGGGCGACGCCGGGGTCGTTGTACCCGGTGGGGACCATCCCGTTGCCGTTGATGTACAGGCCCCCGCCGCTGGTGGATGTCGTGCCGATGCCGACCGAGCCGATCGGTGGCCCGCCGCCGCCGAAGGAGAGCTTCGGACACGACAGGCCGCCGCCGATGCCGCCGAAGCCAATATTGAAGCCGGTGACCGTGAGCCCGCATTGGGCTGAGCCGAGCAGCGAGTTCCACTCCTGCCGGACCAGCGAGCAGATCTTGCCTTCGACGACTTGCAGAAGGCTGCTCGGGTTGATCAGGTTGGTGACCAGATTCAGCCCGACGCCATTGAAGAAGTTGTCGAGGCAGGTCAGGTTCGTGACGCTGGTTGGCGGGTTGATCGTCGTGTCGTCCGCCTGGACGCGCGAGGTCACCCCGTTGCTGGCGGCCTGCGTGATCGCCGCGCACCCGACGCTGCCCGTGGTGGTTGTCGTGGTCGTTTGACCGAAAACCGGACCGCACACGCCGGCTGTGAGCAGCGTCAGGACTCCGAGCGAGGCAAAGCGGCTCATCACACCGGCTCCCGGATGGTTGCGTTGCAGGCACGTTCAAGGGCGGCGATCCGGTCGGGCGCGAAGATGCGGCGGAGGATCGCGGGACGCGTCACCGCGGCCACCGTGGCGCGCAGCGCCACCGCGGAGCCGCCGTCGCCCTGAAGAAGGCCGGCGATGACGGCGTGGCAGTCCGGCAGGTTGGTCTCGGACAGCCAGTGCAGCAGCCGCAGCACGCGGGCAGCGCCGAGCTGGGCCAGGAGCGCGGCCATGTCATCCCGCAGCGGCGCGCTCCGAAGCGCGGCCGCGACCGGTTGTGGGTCGCCTTGGGCGGCGGCGTCGAACGCCGCCCCGAGCGCCGTGAGGCGGTCGGGGACGTCCTCCTGGGTCTCGATCGCGCGGATCGGCGGCGGCCACGCCGGAGTGGTCGGGTCGGGCCTGAGCACGGTCAGCCAGGCGGTCACCGTGCTCTGTTCCAGGTTGGGCATGGGTGCTCCTCGACGTTCTGGGACCAGCCTGCGGGGTGGCGCGGTGAATGGCGGTGGCTATTTTCGGATTTCCACCGCCCTGCCCATCATCACCAGGTGAAGCCCGAGCGGCCTGACCGCGGCCAGCAGAACGCGGTCCCAGGCCGCCCCACCCTTCCAGTCCACGAGCGCGGCCGGGTTGGTGCCCGGCCCGTACGTTACCTTGACCGATAACGGTACGATTTGCTTCACAGCAAAAGAGAGGGGAATCTGCTCGCCGAACCCGTGGGCCGTCGCCAATCGCGGTGGCGCGTGGTGGCGGGCTGGGGTCGCATTGTCGTTGTTGCTGTCGTTGTCCTGGGACGATGGCGCCTCCGGGGCCTCGGTTGTGGCTGGCGGCGATGGTTTCGCTTCGGATTGGGGAGTACCGACGATGGCGAAATCGGCGCGAGCGGCCGGCACGAGAATGATGGCGGCAAGCAGTCCCGTGATCATGCGCATGGAGATTCGATCCTCTGGCTTGGCGGTGGGCGAGCCTCGCCTCCGGCGTTGCGAATGGGGATTGCAATCTCGTTGCTCACGTATTCGTTTCCGCACGGTATTGGGATACCGATGTGGCCGGCAGCGTGCTGGCTGGGTGAGTTCGCCGTTGGCAGTGTTCTGCCGTAGCAAGCGGGCGGCGCCGCCCGCGCGACGCAAGATGTGAGGGCTCTGGTGTGGTCAGAAGGCGTGCTGAGGATGTCAGGCTGGATGCTGAGGCCGAAGAGAAGCTGACGCCGGCTTTAAGGGAGTTTGGTGCTCGGTTGAGAGACGCCAGGCTGAATGCAGGCATGACCCAACAAGAGCTTGCAGTAAAAGTAAGGACAGCGCCATCATATATCTATGAATTAGAGGGGGGCTTACAGAATCTGACCCTTAAGTCCATGATTAAACTCGCCCTATCTTTAAACGTCGATGTCAGTGATTTGTTGCCTGGGAGCGAGTCTAAACCACCGACGGCCAGGGCGCTCGACTCTTTCATGCAACGTCTGGATCGTCTGGCCGCCCAGCTTGCTGACTTGGAGGTGCGGGAAGGGCGTCGTCAAGAATTACAGGCATCTTTTATCGAGCAGATCCGCTTGTTCACGGATATGCGGACGTCGTTGCAACATCTCCGAATCCCTCCGACCGAGGCCATCGCGCCGGCCATACCGCCGAGGAAGAAAGGGGCGCGTAAGGGCTCGTCAGTGGCACCGGACGAATGAGCCGGTGAAGCCGGCCGCACACAGGGTTTTTTAACCGAGACCTCTGGACACGCCTTATAAACTCTGCTCCCGTGGCGCCACACGTCACGCCTGGGGTGTTATTGGTGTCTGCGAACCTTGCGAGAGCAGGTCGGTCCGAGGAGGCCCCCAGTCCGGGGCCTGGTCCGCTGCTTTCGCTGGTTGCAGCAGCGGTTTTCCCGTTTGATAGTGTCCTGGCCGGCATGGTGGCGGCCGGTCAGGGCGTCGCGGGCATCTGTCTCTATCTGGGACTCTCGCGCGCCGCGCTCGATGACAGCCTGGTGCGCCTCGGACTGCGCACACCGCACGACCGGCCGCTCCGCAAACCCGGACGATTCGGCTGGTCCGCTCAAGATATTATGCGGCTCATCGTCTGGCGTGTCGCCGGGGTCCATCCCGAGTCGATCGGCGAGCGGTTGGGCCGGAACGCCAACGCCGTCCGCGCGAAATGCCGCCGCCTCGGGGTCCCGACGCCATCTCGCAAGCTACTGCACCGGGTCGATCATGCGGCGTTGGTCGATCCCGCTCCCGGTTTCGCGGCTCCGGCACTCC
>Ga0302157_10005018_pt1 | contig 14183 bp, 14 predicted proteins | sample I_Bog_N3_3_FD_193502 | JGI IMG/M metagenome (GOLD analysis project Ga0302157, IMG submission 193502) | Peat permafrost microbial communities from Stordalen Mire near Abisko, Sweden - I_Bog_N3_3 | ecosystem: Environmental > Terrestrial > Soil > Wetlands > Peat | place: Sweden: Abisko, Stordalen...
ACATGTTCATGCGCAGCTACGCCGCCCGCCATCACAACGACCCCCGAACGCTGCTGCTCATGGCCCCGGGCTGGGTCAAGACTCGACTCGGTGGTCCCAACGCACGCCTCACCATTAGCGAGAGCATCCCCAACCTGGTCAAAGTGATCGACGCTCAGCACGGTCGCGGCGGGCTTCAGTATCTCGACTATCGCGGGGAGACCGTCGCATGGTGAACAAGAGGACCTGGCGCCCCCGCAGTCCTCACTGCGTCAACGAACTTCCGCGGATGACCGCTTAGCCCCGGTCACCTCTCCCCGGTCGGGGACCGGTGAGGACGAGGCCGGCGTGACCGGGAAGCCGGGCCGACTCCACCGTCGCGACCAGCGCCAGCACGGCGATGAGCACGAAGGCCACGGTGAAGGGCGCGGCGCCCGTCCCTCCGGTACCCAGGAGGCGACCGATGGGAGCACCGGCGTGGAGCGCCAGAGCGCCGACCGTCACGCCGAGACCGGTCGAGAGCTGCTGGACAGCGCTCGTAAGCGTGTTGGCATTGCCGATCTCGTCAGCCGGGACATCGGCAAAGACAACGGTGTTGTAGGCAGTGAAGCCGACCGAGCGGGACACACCGCTGGCGAACAACACGACCAGCGTTATGGCCAGTGGGAATCCGGGCCTGAAGGCGGCACACAGGCCCAATGTGATGGCGACAGCGCTGCCAGCGGTGACGAGGACCGTGCGAAACCCGAACCGGCGCAGGAGCCAGCTGGTGAAGGGCTTGACCCCGATGTTGCCGACAAAGATGGGACCCACTATCAGGCCGGCCTCGAGCGGATTCCAGCCAAAGACCTCCTGGAACAACAACGGGAGCAGGAAAGGCGCAGCGCTGATGGCCATGCGGAAACAGGAGCCGCCCGAGTTGGTCACCCGGAACGTCGGGATCCTGAATAGCCGGAGGTCGAGGAGCGGATGTGCGCTCCGGCACAGGTGAAGCACGGCCCCCCCGAGGAGCACCGCCCCCACACAGAGGGTGACGGCGATCACCACCCACGCGGTGCCGCCGTAGGTGATCAGCTCCAGTCCACCGACAAAGGCGGCGAGGCCGGTGGCCGTCAAGGCAAAGCCCGCCCAGTCGAGCGGCACTCGTTCGGTTGCCCTCAGGTCGGGGACAATGCGCAGGGCGACCGCGAAAGCGACTATTCCAAGTGGGATGTTGACGATGAAGATCCAGCGCCATGAGGCGTAGGTGGTCAGGGCCCCGCCGATCGCGGGAGCAATGATCGGCGCTGCGAGAGCCGGCCAGGTCAAGTAGGCAATCGCATCTATGAGGTCGCTCTTTGTGGTGGCTCGCAGCACCACCAGCCGTCCGACGGGGACCATCATTGCCCCTCCCAGCCCCTGGGCCACGCGCATGGCGGTGAGCTGGTCGAGATTGGAGGTGGCCGCGCACAGCGCTGACGACACGGTGAACACGGCAATGGCGGTGGCGAAGGTCCTGCGAGCCCCGAAACGGTCCGCCACCCAACCACTGATCGGGATGAAGATTCCGAGAGTTAGCAGGTAGGCGGCGATGGTGACGTTCAGGTCGGTGGCCGGCACACCGAACGAGCGGGCCATTCGCTGGGTCGCGGTCACCACGATTGTCCCGTCGAGGTTTTCCATGAAGAAGGCGCTGGCCACCAACAGTGCCAGGGCGCGCCAAGGCCGGGCCGGCTTGACGGACCTGCTCACTGGCGGCCACTCCTCAAAAGGGCCCGCGCTGAACGACGCGCCTCTATGGGAGGCGGCCACCAAGAAGAGTCAAATCGCCAGGGCTCAGTCGGTCGCCCGCTGACTTCGCCTGGTGCCAATAGGGATAGATGAGAGGCACGGCGCTGATCTCGTCGAGACGCGCCCGCGACGCGGGATCGAGGGTCCACGTTGCTGAGGCGAGGTTGTCGGCGAGCTGCTCGCCAGTCCGCGCACCGATCACGACCGACGTGACACCCGGCTTGCCGAGGATATAGGCGAGCGCTGTTTGGGCCGAGCTGTGACCGTGCTCGCGTGCCACGTCCGCCAGCGTCTCGAGGATGTCGAACATCCGGGACATGTCGTAGATCGGAGGCTCGGTCCAATCGGTCGTGTGCCGGGCGTCGTTGGGAACGGTCCCATCACGCCGGTACTTGCCGGTGAGAAGGCCGCCGGCGAGCGGGCTCCAGACGATGATGCCAATCCCCTCGTCGATGGACAGCGGGACGAGCTCGTACTCGCCTCCCGGTGCAAGAGGGTGTAATAGATCTGCTGGCTCACGTAGCGCGCGAGGCCGAGCCGCTCTGAGGTGCCGAGCGCCTTCATGAGATGCCATGCCGAGTGGTTGGAACACCCGACGTAGCGGACCTTGCCATCATGCACCAGCGTGTCGAGCGCAGCCAGGGTTTCCTCGACGGGCGTCAGGCCGTCCCGCTCGTGCACCTGGTAGAGGTCGATGTGGTCGGTGCGCAAGCGACGCAGGCTCGCCTCGCACGCTCGGATGAGGTGATGGCGCGACAGCCCCGCGTCGTTCGGTCCGGCCCCCATGGGGAAACGCGCCTTCGTCGCCAGCAAGACGTCGTCTCGCCGGCCCTGGAGGATCTCGCCAAGGATCTCCTCGGAACGACCATCGGCGTACATGTCGGCGGTATCGATGAGGTTGACACCGGCCTCGAGTGCCTGGTCGACCAGGCCTCGCGCTTCACGGCTGGCCACACCCCCGAGGGCGGCGGCCGTCCCTGCGTCCCCGAAGGTCATCGTTCCCAGAGCCAGCGCGGACACTCGGAGGCCACTGCGGCCCAGCTGTCGGTACTCCACGTCAGCTCCTCCCTGCTTTGTTGGTCGCCTCGACGGGTGCGACAGCCTGAAGACCTCGCTAACGCCAGCGAGGCCCCTCACCGGGCGATTATGCCATGTAGGCCGAGCGAGAGCCCGACCCTGCGGTGGCCGGCCGCTCTACTTGAGCAGCTCGAAAGCCGGCGCCATCTGATCCATCTCCTGGCGGTTGAGACCGCAGCGGGCCGCGACGTCCCTCCATGATCGCAGGGCATCTGCGACCTCCTCGATCACCGCGGTCGCTTCCGCGGCTGAGAGCCGATAGAGGGATGCGGTGCTGCGAACCGTCGCCAAGCTCGGCACCGTGCTGGTGTCGTCGAGTGCCAGAGCATGAAGCTCCTGCTCGGGTGTGGGGTTGAGGTCGAAGGCAGGAGCCGGTCGCCAGCCGACCCCGTCGTGTACGAAGCCGTGATTCCGGAGATGGTCATCCCTGTGAGCGGAGGAAACATTGAAGACGAGCCGGCGAAACACCTGGTGCAGGTCGTCGGGCAGGGTGGCAGGATTGCCGTATTGCTCCAGCGCGGCGGCAACGTCGAGGTAGCTCGCTGACGCCCGATCCGTCTTACCTGTCAACGTCATCGCCGAGGCATAGAGGCGGCGGCCTTGCCCGTCGCGGTCGAATCGGCGTGCGCTGAAGGTGTGGTGTGACGCCAGGCTGAGCAGCCGAGATTCTGGAACTGCAATGCCGGCACTTGCCGCCAGACGGTTGAGCACGTACTCCCATGCACCCACGTCGTGCCGGTCGTTGTGGGACGGGAACTTGGCAATCCAGAGACTTCCGTCCACGTCTCGGACCGTCGCCTTTGGTCGAGCTCCGCCGAGGGAGCTTCCTGGGATGACCAAGGTTGCCAGCCAGGCTTCTGCATCAGCCGTCGGCAGCGGGCGGCCACGCTCGAAGGAGTCCGCAAGCTGCTGGATTCTGCGCACGTCTGCCAGTGGCGGCACCCCGAGACGCTGATCTGCCAGGAACACGCCGGTCTCCCCGGCGAGGCGAAGTCCTCCCATCCGGGTCTCGTCCTGAACGCCAAGCAGATAGTCCCAGTCGTTGAGGGTTCGCGGTTGCCGTCCGCGCGCACGCGCCTCTATCTGTTCGCGCCGATCGAGGAGGATCCGACCCCATCGGTCTGGAGAGGCGTCGGCAAAGGCGCCAGGCAAGGCCTGAAAGTGGATCTCGCTCGGAACGAGAGGGAGTCGAGGATCAATCGCGATTGCCGCCCGGCTCTCGATCCATTGGGAGGTGTAGGCGAACGAGAACGTGCCCGGCGGACGGCTCCGGTCATAGGTCAGGTACCCGACGGGCTGGTCCGATCGCCAGCGAGGATCGGCCACATGAACCGACACTCTTTCGCGATGGCTTGGCATCACGGGGTCGTCGGCTTGCGCTGGATGGGACGCTGAAGGGGTGCATCCTGCAACTGGCGGCCGAGTTCGTCGTCACGGGCGACGTTGTCCAAGTCGCCGTCCAGGCCGAGTACGCCAAGAACCCGAAAGAGCACGTCGAGGCTTACGGTGAGTTCCCCTCGTTCCAGCCGGCTGAGCGTGAGGCGGTTGACATTTGCTCGCGTAGCCAGGTCCGCCTGCGTCATTCGACGCCTCAGGCGGGCTAGCCGAATACGGGCGCCCAGCGCCAAAGCACTCCGCCGCTGGCCAGGAAACAGTGGATGCGCTATTCGACCCATGACGCATACTTTATGCGCACTATGCTGTCTGTGTCAATACTATGCATCACGAAGACTGTGTTCTTGGGCCTCTCGCTCTGCCGGTGCCCGCACCTTGCCGCCGGCAAGGAAGCGACGCACGTATTCGTCGTCGGGGTAGGCGGTCATCCCCGAGAAGGCGCGCACCGAGAGTACCTTCCCGGTTGCGTCGCGCGTGAAGCGAAACCGCTCCCCCTCACTCGTGTAGCCGTCGTGGGCGCGCACCAGCAGCGCCGTGTCCGGATCCTCAGCAACCAGCTCGCCGAGTACCTCCGTGGGGTCGTTCTCGTCAGTGGGAATTGCCAGCAGCCGCGTGCCGAAGCGGGCGATGTCGATGGCGCCTGAGAGGGTGTTGAAATGGCCGGTGTAGCTTCTCAGGTCGACGCCGTCCGCGTGGCTGGGGATGCTCTCGTCAGGGTGGGACAGGTGTTCCACAAGTCGGAAAATGCCGTTGCACAGCGGGGTCGCCGCGGCATCCGACGCGTTGCAGAGCACGGAGACGACCAGCTGATCCTTGGGGTCGCACCAGGTACGGGTGATGTGCCCTGGGAAGCCGCCGGAGTGCCCGATCAGGCGGCGTGCGCCGATGTCCATGAGCTGCAGACCGAGACCGTACTGCTCCTGCGCGCGCGGTGCCCACCAACCGTGCTGCATACGGCGCTTGGCGTCATCGCTCAGCAGCCGAAGGTCGCCGAGGCGGTGGGCGCTGAAGTACAGGCAGAGGTCCTGAGCGGTGCTGGTGAAACCCGTCGCTGGGGCCATCGCCCTGGCAGCCAGGTGGTCGATGGGGATCCGCTCGCGCCCGTCCTCGGCGCTGGTGTAGCCCATGGCGAACCGGCGACCTGAGCCCGTCGGGTCGAAGTCGGGGGCGGTGTCTGTGAGCCCGAGCCGGTCGATGATCGACCGCTGCACGAACTCGGCGTAGCTGCAGCCCGCCGCCTGCTCGATGACCCGGCCGAGCAGCGAGTAGGCGATGTTGGAGTAGTGAAAACGGTCATTGGCGGGGTAGGGCGACGCGCTTCGCTCCAGAAGAGAGAGCAACTCGGCGGCGTCGGGGAAGGGGTGCTGGAGCTGCCAGTAGTCGCCATCCACGCCGTCGCGGGTCATCCCCGAGCCGTGATGGAGGAGGTCGGTGATGGTGAGGCCGCCGAGCCGGGACAGCCCGGCGGGGGAGGGCGGCAGGTACCGAACCAGACGGTCGTCCAGTCGAAGCGACGGAGGGTCGGTCTCGGCGAGCTGGAGAATCGCCGTGGCCGTGAACGTCTTCGAGTGAGAGGCAATGTGGAAGGCGTGTCGAGTGCTGAGCGCCTCCCCCGCGCCCAGGTCCGCCATCCCATGGGCGCCCGTCGTCACGATGGTTCCCTGATGGGCGATCGCGAACTGCACCCCTGGGATCCGGAGGGTGCGCTGGCGGCGCCCGAGCCATCCGCCGGCCCACGCCGCCACGTCCTCGACAAGCTCGCGGGTGATGGGCATCGGGGAAGTGTACCCGGCCGGCGCGAGCGGGATTCTGGGCCTGGCGACGATAATCGGCGAGGAAGAAGGATCGACCATGAGGAACAACCCGACCATCACACCGAACCGAGGGCGACGATCATGACCGGGCTGGCGCTCATCACCGGGGCCTCCTCCGGCATTGGCCGCGCCTTCGCTCTCCGGCTCGGCGTCGAGGGCTACGACCTCGTGGCCGTGGGCCGGCGTCGGGATCGGCTCGATCAGCTCGTGGCTGCACTTCCCGAAGTCCAGGTGCGTCCCCTGGTCGCCGACCTTGGCACTGACGCCGGGGTTGAGGCCGTCGCCGAAGTGTGCGCGGAGGAGCCCCTCGTCGTGCTGGTCAACAACGCCGGGGTCGCGCACTACATGCCGTTCGTCGACCTTCCGGCCGACAAAGCGAACGAGCTTCTGCATGTGAAGGTCGTCGCTCCGACCATGCTGGCCCGCGCCGCGGCCCCGGGCATGGTGAGCCGAGGCAAGGGAACGATCATCAACGTGTCGGGCATGCTGGCTTTCAGCGGGCCAGCGTCCCTCGAGGAACTACCGCTTCGTCGGGCGGTCTACACCGCCGCACTCGCGCACATCGTCGCTCTGTCGCAGGTCCTGCACGAGGAGCTCAAGTCTCACGGCCTCCACGTGCAGGCGCTGTGCCCCGGTGTCGTGGCGACCGAGTTTCACGAACGCCAAGGACTGGACCTCAGCTCCGTGGCACGAATGTCAGCGGATGATGTGGTGACCGCCAGCTTGCGGGGCTTGGAGCGGGGCGAGGTCGTTTGCGCACCTGGGGTCGAGAGGTCGGAGCTGCTGGACGCCGTGTTCAGCGCCGACCTCGCAGCCTTCCGAGGCCAGACGCCTCAGCTCGCGGGGCGCTACCGGGCAAGCTGACCCCCCTGGGCCCCTCTTGGGAGAACCGCGCAGAGTAGGATGGAATGATGGGAAGAATGGCAATACTTTACGGGCTCGCGATGATAGCCGTCGTGGTCGTCGTGGACGTGCTGTTCTTCAGGAACCAGTCCGGGGAGCGGCTGTTAGCAAACGTTGGGATTGTACTGGTGTTCGTGGCGTTCTATTTCAGGTTCCTGAGGCGTCCATGAGCGCAGCCGCCGCAAAGCGGCTCACCCAGCTTCACGGCGAAGGGCTGGGCCGGGTTTAGCCAAGAACAATGGAGAGCAAGTCATGACCGTGACGCTCATCACCGGCGCCAACAAGGGACTCGGACGCGAGACTGCCCGCCAACTGATCGAGCGTGGGCACACCGTCTACATCGGGGCGCGCAGCATCGAGCGCGGGGAGACCGCGGCGTCTGAGCTGGGTGCCCGGTTCGTGCAGCTCGACGTCACCGACGACGCGTCCGTGGAGAGCGCCATGGGCGTGATCGAGGAACGAGAAGGTCACCTGGACATCCTCGTCAACAACGCCGGCATCGGGCTCGTGGCCCTCAACGGCCCAGACGCACTCAAGGTATTCGACACCAACACGATCGGCGTCATCCGTGTCACCCAGGCCGCACTGCGGCTGCTGCGCAAATCGGAGAACCCGGTCGTGGTCAACGTCTCCAGCGCTCTCGGCTCGTTCTGGGCCGTCACCAATCCCGAGCGGCCCGCATCCCACGTCCCCGCCATCGTCTACGGCGCGAGCAAGGCCGCGGTCTCCATGCTCACACTCCAGTACGCCAAGGCCCTTCCAGACATCAAGTTCAATGCGGTCGAGCCCGGCCACACCGCCACCCACCTCGGCGGCGGTGGCGGTGGGGGCCGGCCCGTCGAGGAGGGCGCCGAAGTCATCGTCCGCATGGCCAGCATCGGCAAGGACGGCCCCACCGGCACCTTCCAGGAGGATGCCGGCGAACTCGCCTGGTAGGTGGGATACGATCGGTGCGGCCACGATCTGGAGGCTGAATCGTGAGGCGACGCGGCGTGACGCCGGACGCGGGCGTGATCCGAGCTGGGCTGGAGGAGAGGCGGCGCACTCTGGAGGACCAAGTGCGAGCCCTCAGTGAGCACGACCCCGCGGAATCCGCCAACCTGCAGTTCGGGAAGCGCATCGGGGACGGCACCGCGTATGCCATCGAGCGCATGACCGGCGCCTACCAGGCGCGAACCCTGTACCAGACCATCACGCAGATCGACACCGCGCTCGACCGTCTCCGCGATGGCACCTACGGCACCTGCCAGGGGTGTGGCGAGGCCATACCCACCGAGAGGTTGGAGGCGGTCCCGTGGACCACCTTGTGCGTGGGCTGCGCCTCGCGTCCGAGCACGCGCCGGTAGGAGCCCGCTGCCCTGGGGCGGGCGGCTCACATCGAACCGAACGCCTCGGCGGGAGGCACGCAGGCGGCGCGCAGGGTCTAGTTCGAGGCGGCGGGGCGTGCTCGGACTTCTGTGCGTTGCTGCGGACGGAGAGCCGGCCACGGTCGAGTAGGGCGGTGCGCGGGGCGCGGCGGGCCAGTGACGAGTCGTGGGTGACCACGATCAGGCTGAGCTTGCGGTCCTTCCAGAGCCGCTCCATGATGGCGACGATCTCGATGCGGGTTGTCTCGTCGAGGTTGCCCGTGGGCTCGTCGGCCAGGATGACCTTGGGCTTCTTGACCAGCGCCCGCGCGATGCCGACGCGCTCGGGAGAGGTCATGCAGCTGGTACATCGGAGGTCTCCAGGTGCGGGACGGCGCCCGCGCTGATGCGGTCGGAGAGGGTCCTGAGCATCTGGCTACTCCACCCGGCGCAGGGCCGCGGCCGGCCTTAGCCGGGAGGCCTGCCAGCCGCCGACGGCACCAGCGATCAGGCCGCCGGCCACGGCCAGGGCGATGGCCACCAGCAGGATCTCGAGGCTGAGCGGTGCGGTCATGTGCACGGTCACGGGCTTCAGAGGGTTGCCGAAGGTGCTGGAGATGGCCCCCTTGGAAGAGGAGCCCCCCCACGGGCACCGGCACTCCCCCAGAAATCGTCTGCGGAGCGCCGCCGAAGGTCGGCGCCGAGCCGCCCCCGGGGCTCTCGTCCGCCTGCACGGTGGGAACCAGCTTGGTGAAGACGAAAGCGCCGAGGTAGCCCACCCCCACCCCGAGTCCACCCCCGATCAGGCCCTGCACCAGCGACTCGCCCATCACCTGGGCGACGATCCGCCACAACGTCGACGGTGGATCCGTGGAGGTCTCGACGGTCACCGGGGGGCACGGGCGGTGCTGCGGGTGGTCAACAGAGGGCCCGTGGTACCGGAGGCCGAGATCGATCGGCTCTTCCAGCCATTTCAGCGGATGGCCCCCGAACGAACGCGTCGTGGGGACCGCGGCACCGGGCTCGGTCTCTCCATCATCCAGGCCATCGCGGACGCGCATGGCGCCGCCATCGCCTCTCGCCCGCACCCGGACGGCGGCCTGGAGGTGGAGGTGACGTTCCCCCTTCCCGCGGCCCAGCTGTGAGGTGGGTGGGGGAGGGGGTGGTCCCTAGACTGGGGATGGTGCGGAGGTAGACCATGGCAGCCAGCGCCGATCTGATGCGGGCGGTCCGGTTCCACGACTACGGTGACCCATCGGTACTGCGGGTCGACGAAGTGCCCCGCCCCCGGCCCAAGGCGGGCGAGGTACTGGTCGAGGTGCGCGCCGCGGGGGTGAACCCCATCGATTGGAAGCTCCGCTCCGGCAACCTCCAGGCTTTCCTGCCCGTCGAGCTGCCCCACGTTCCCGGGATCGAGCTCGCCGGCACCGTCTCCGAGCTGGGCCCCGGCGTGACCGAGTTCAGCCTCGGCGACGACGTCTTCGGCCGCGGCCAGGGGGCGTACGCCGAATACGCCATCGCCCCGGCGCAGTCGATTGCCCGGAAGCCAAAGGTCCTGAGCTTCGTGGAGGCTGCGACCCTGCCCAACGGCGGTATCACCGCCTGGTGGGGGCTCTTCGAGATCGCGGGCCTGGAGAGCGGTCAGCGCCTGCTGATTCACGGTGGCGCCGGCGGGGTGGGCGGGCTGGCGGTCCAGCTGGGTCGCTGGAAGGGCGCCCACGTCATTGCCACCACCTCAACGGCCAACCTCGACTTCGTCCGTTCTTTGGGTGCGGACGAGGTCGTCGACTACTCGGTCTCACGCTTCGACGAGACGGTCGGTGATGTCGATGTGGTCCTCGACACCGTCGGAGGCGATGTCACCGACCGATCGTGGAGCGTCCTCAAAAAAGGGGGCATCCTCGTCTCGGCGTCGGGGATGCCACAGCTCGAGCGGGCCGAGCAGCACGGCGTCCGCGCGGCTGGGGTGCGGGCGGCGCCGGACGTCCGGCGGGTTCTCGGTCAGCTGGCCGCGCTCGTCGTCGACGGAAAGCTGAAGCCGCTCGTCGGCCAGCGCTTTCCGCTCGCGGAGGTGGAGGCGGCGCAGCGCGTGTCCGAGACCGGCCACGGTCGAGGTCGCATCATTCTCGACGTGTCGGACTGAATCGGCCACTTAGCGGAGGTCTCAGATGCGCGACATTGGTCTCCTCGCCACCCGATCCGTCCTCGGCGGGTACCTCGCCGTCCACGGAGCACAGAAGCTCTTCGGCAGCTTCGGCGGACCAGGCCTTGACGCTACGGCGACCGCGTTCGAGGCGCAGGGCATGCGGCCGGGGAAGGCCATGGCTCTGGCTGCGGGCGCGAGCGAGTTCGGCGGTGGAGTGCTCACCGTGACAGGCGTGGCCGCTCCGCTGGGACCGCTCGCCATCGCGGGCGCCATGGTCGTGGCCACGGCGGTGCACCGCAAGCAGGGGCCGATGGCGCAGAAGAAGGGCTTCGAGTTGCCTCTGACCAATCTGGCGTTGGCGGTCGGGTTGATCAGCTCCGGATCGGGTCGCTGGGTGCTGGGCCCTCGCCTGCCGAAGTCGATGGCTCGGGTCGCGGCTGTCGCCGGGACGGCTGTGGCCGCGGGCTCGCTCGTGCAACTGCTGCGGGCGAAACCGGCGGCCAAGGTCGGGACATGACAACGAAAGCATGCAAATCTCGCGACTCTGGGACATAATGCGGAGGTGGCCGGACAGCCTCCACGAGTAGCGGGTCTTCGTCCCTACAACCTCGTTGCGGGATGCCTCCATCTGGCGCAAGCCGTGGTCATCGTGCTCCTGGCCAACAGCTTCTCGCTGCCGGTTCGGGCCATTTACCTGGCGGGGCCTCCGGGGCCCGGCGTTGGCCATCACGCGGTCACCTTGTTCAGCGTCAACTTCGCCTGGGCGATCGCGGCCTTCTTTGCGCTCTCAGCGCTGGCGCACTTCACCGTGGCCGGTCCGCGCTGGAATTCCTACAAGGCCGAGCTGCTTAAGGGTCGCAACCCCTATCGCTGGCTGGAGTACTCGCTCAGCGCGTCAATCATGATCGTGCTGATCGCCATGCTGGTCGGCATCGGTGATATCGCAGCGCTGGTTGCCTTGATTGGGGTGAACGCCTCGATGATTGGGTTCGGTTGGATGCAGGAGCGCTATGAGGCCCCGGGCGCGGGGCTTGGCCCCTTCTGGATCGGCTGCATCGCCGGCGTGATCCCGTGGATCGCGATCGCGATCTACCTGTACGCACCAGGCGCCAACCAGCACGCCCCTGGATTCGTGTACGCCATCTTCTTCTCGATATTCGTCTTCTTTGACTGCTTTGCCGTCAACCAGCTGCTGCAGTACAAGCGGGTGGGCAGGTGGAGGGACTACCTGTACGGGGAACGGGTGTACATCGCCCTCTCTCTCGTCGCGAAGAGCTTGCTCGCATGGCAGATCTTCGCCTCGACGCTCGCCTCCACTGCAGCTCACTGATCCACGGGCATCGGGCTGGTGGCCCTCAACGGGCCGGACGCACTCAGGGTATTCTGGATGTGAAGGTGACGTTTCCCGTCACCTAACGCAGGATCTCGACGTACCCATCCGTTCCGTGCACGCGGATCCGCTCCCCATTCCGGATCAGCCGGGTGGCATGCTCCACCCCCACGACGGCCGGCAAGCCGTACTCCCGTGCGATCACCGCGCCATGGGTCATCAGGCCCCCCACCTCCGTCACCAGGCCCTTGATCGCGACGAACACAGGCGTCCAGCTGGGGTCGGTGTAGGCGGTGACCAGGATGTCGCCCATTTCGAGGTCCGCCTCGGCCATGTCCAGGATGACGCGGGCCCGCCCCTCGACGGTACCGGCGGAAACCGGTAAGCCGACCAGCGCGCCGGCCGGGACATCGACGCGTCGGTACGTTCCGACGACGACCTCGCCATCCGACGTGAGCACCCGGGGTGGCGTGAGCGCCTGGTACGACCTGAACGCGTCCTGGCGCTGGCGGAGGAGCTCGTCATCCACCTGGTTCGTGCGCACGACGTTGTGGAGCTCCGTGAACGTCAGGTAGAAGATGTCTTCCTTCTCACTTAGCACGTGAGCCTGCACGAGGCGCTCGGCCTCTTCCAGCAAGGCCTGCTTGTAGACGAAGTAGCGGCTGACCATGCCGTACTTCGGATACTCCCGGTACCCGATGAAGGTCCGGACCCGGTCGATCATCCGCTTGGTCTCTCCGGCTTTTCGCTCCCCGTCCGGCAGGGCGCGCAATCGCTCCACCACTTCCCGTTCCTTCTTCCAGGCCTCCTGCCGGCCTTGCTCTGAGCGCCGCTCGCCGGCGCCCGGCTCGAAGTTCTTGATGTTGCCGAGGATCACGGGCACGAGGGTGGTGGGGCGTTCGCTCCACCGCGGCCTCGTGATGTCGATCTCGCCGACGCAGCGCATGCCGTACTTGTCGAGGTAGGCCTGGATGGCGTCTCGCGCCTCCCGCCCGCCTGCGAGTGTGGGCAGCTCGTCCAGGAAGCTCTCGTCCTCGACGTGCTGCAGGAAAGCCACCACGTCCGGATGCGGGCGGATCACGTCCGCGACGTCCAGGAGCGCCAGGCCCATCTCCGACGTGACGTTGTGGGGGACGGATTGCGTGAGCGCGTCGGCCGCGTTCTTCTCGCCCAGCCACGCCTGCAGATGCTCGTTGAGCCACCAGGTGGCCTCCATCGCCGCCATGAACACCTGATGGCTGTGCGAATCGAACAGGATCCGCTTCAGCTCCGGGATGTCCGCCAGGATGAAGTCGAGCAGGGCCGATCCAGACTTCGTCCGGATGTCGCGCTTCAAGGTGGCGATGGAGGCCTGGCTGTGCTCGATCAGCTCGACGACGATGGCCGGATCGGTCTCGATCGGGGCTTGCGCGCCGCCGGCCGGCGCCCCGGCAGGACCCCCGTCCGGGAGCGTCGGGATGAAGTCGCCGCGTTCGACGATGGTCTGCAGCGCGTCCCCGATCAGCGGATCGGATCTCCCCAGGGCCTTCAGGAGGCCTGCGCGACTTGTTGGCGAACCCAGATCCCGGGTGACGTCGACGAACAGTCTCCCGCCGGCCTCGGACATGGGCCGCAGCGCCGTCAGCTGCCACAGGGAGAGCCCCAGGGGTTTCATGGGGTCGGTCATCATCTGCTGATGACCGACGGAGACGTAGACGTGGCTCTCTTGATCGTTGGCCACGGGGATGGGAAACAGCGTGGTGATCGGGCGGCTCTGGACGATCTGAAACTCATCGTCGATCAGGCACCATTCGATGTCCTGCGGGTGGCCGAAGTGCGCTTCGATCTGCCGTCCCAGCTGCGCGAGCCGCACAACCTGCGCATCGGTCAACGCCGGCTGCTCCCGACGTTCTGGCTCGATCGCCAGCTGCTGCGTCCCACCTGCCGGCGAGGCGTGGATGGCAAGCTGCTTGGTGGCGACCGCCTTGGCGACGACTTCACCGTCCCGCACCTTGTAGACGTCCGCGTTCACCAGGCCGGCGACCAGGGCCTCGCCGAGGCCGAAGCTGGCCTCCACGCAAGCAACCTTCCGGTTTGACGTGACGGGGTCGGCCGTGAAGAGGATGCCGGCCGCCTGGGGCAAGACCATCTTCTGCACGACCACGGCCATGTGGGCCTTCCGGTGGTCGAACCCGTTCCGCAGGCGGTAGGTCACGGCCCGCTCGGAGAAGAGCGAGGCCCAGCAGCGGCTGATGTGATGGAGGATCGCCGCCGGCCCCAGGATGTTCAGGTAGGTGTCCTGCTGGCCTGCGAAGGAGGCGACCGGCAAGTCCTCTGCCGTCGCGCTGGAGCGGACGGCGCAGGCAGCTTGCTCGCCAAGCCGGGCGAGCGCGAGCCCAATCGCCTCCGCCAGATCGTCGGGGATGGCGATCCCCTCGAGGGTC
>Ga0302157_10005025_pt1 | contig 14172 bp, 7 predicted proteins | sample I_Bog_N3_3_FD_193502 | JGI IMG/M metagenome (GOLD analysis project Ga0302157, IMG submission 193502) | Peat permafrost microbial communities from Stordalen Mire near Abisko, Sweden - I_Bog_N3_3 | ecosystem: Environmental > Terrestrial > Soil > Wetlands > Peat | place: Sweden: Abisko, Stordalen...
GTGGGATAGGGATAGACCGGCTTTGAATAAAAATACCAGTCATCGTCAAGAAACCACCACCAGCCGAGCGCGCCAGTATGCCAGACATGGCGCCATTCGCCGGTAGCCCAGTGCTGACGCTCTTCGGGGCGCAACGAACTGAACACGCGGCCATGAAATTCGGGGCCACGCGCCACCCCAACTTGTTCGCCGACACGCAAACCGGAATTCGCGCTTGCGCCACCACGCGCGGGTACGGGTACAGATACACTGCGCTGCGACGTGCCAGTGGGAACGGCCCGTTGCGGCGCGCCCGCGGAACCGTGAAATCCGCCACCGCGATTGCCTTCATGCCTCTGTGCTTGCGCGGGCACTGCCACAACGATCATCGCAACGCCAAGCAAACCGATCAGGAGTCTTGTCATCAGCTTCTCCCGCCTCTCGCCGAAAAAGCACCATAGACTCGGCACAATGACAGGCGCATTGCCCCCGATCAACCAACACTAAAATTCCGCATCGTGATATCAATCATCGTGATATTAATTACGCCTGATCGTTCGACGTTATCGGACGTCTGCCCTGGGAGGGCGTTGTTCATACCCGTTGCTGACGATTCTGAAGATAATGTCATGCCGTAATGGCCTGGACTGTCCGAGCCAGCGATGGAAGACACGCTGTGGGAAACGCCGTTGTTTCGCGAAGCGCAGGAAACAACTTCGACTTCGCGGGCGTTATGAAGCGCGTTTGGCCGCTGTATCCATACCGCGCGCCAGCTTGATTGCCGTGAACGCCAGCACCAGTGTCGCCAGCAGTAACGCCCCCCACAAGACCAGCTTGCGCAGATCCAGCGCACCATCTTGTGTGCCATCTTGCAGCGTGATGGTTGGATTGGGCGTTGCGGCGAATTGCGCCGCGGGCAGGGCGGATAGCGCCGCCGGGGCGCTCTGAGGCGCGATCTCCGATAGCGCCAAATAGGCGCCGGGCGCCGCCGCCTGCCCCACCGCCAATTGGTAAGGCGGCGTGCCACTTGCCGCCATCAGCAGCGTGACCGGATCGAACAACAGCTCGACCTTGGGGGCGGCGGAGAAACCGGCGGTACGGCTGTCGGCTTCCACTTTGAACTGGGTCATCGATGGTCCGGGCGTATCGAGCACACTGGCGCCTGTGCCGGATTCCAACCGGCCTGCGCTCAGCAGTGTCCAGGGATCTTGCGGTGCTGTCCGGCCATAAAGCTGGACAGGGATGACCCCGTCAGGCCCGGTTTCGGTCAGGCGCATGGCGGAAAAGGTGGTGGTGGCGGCCAGATCAAAGCGCAGTTCATGCGCGTTGCTCAAGCGGGCGCCACGGGTCTGAAGGGTGATCTGTGGGGGCGGGGCTTGGGCTGTCGTGATGATGTGCGCAGCCTTCAGCGTGATCCCATGCGCCTCGCCCCAGCTAATCCCGACATAGCGGTCATGCAGATCGATGCCCGGCAGCGCAATCTCGCCACCACCAAGCGGCCCTGCGCCATCCGTCGGGCGGAACAGCACCTTTTGTGCGAGCGGCTCCCAATCCTTGAGGTTGGCGCTGGTCAGCAGGTTAAGCGTGACGGGTTGGCCCGTGGGAATGGCAATATTCAGCGCGAGGCCGCTGGCCGGTTCGTGCAAGGCGCGGGTGTCAAGCAGGGCGGCGGCGGGCGCATCGTAGCTGGCGGGCGCTGTGGGGCTGGAATCGAGGGTGACGACGCGCGTTGCGCCTTGGCTTTCGACCTTGATCGACAGGCCATCGCGCCCCAACGCCGCTGCCGCGCCCGTTATCGGGTAGACCGGGACGGTGGTCGTGTGGCGGGCGGTGTCGGGGGTCTCGGCGATGCGTGCCAGCGGCACCACTTTGCCATGCCCATCAAACACCCGCACATCGCCAAGATCGGCGCGTTGCGCGGCGGCGAGTGCGGCAGCGGGTAGCTCCAGCCTTTGCAGTGGCGCGCCAGCGGCTGGGGTGAGCGCAATGTGCAAGCCATAGGCCTCCGGGTTTGCCGGGGCTGCCACGGGCGCGCGATGACAGGCTGTGGCGCTTAGCGCGCAGGCGGCGATGACCCATTTGGCTGGGCTCATGGCACTGTCTCCTCTGCTGTTCTGAGGGTCGGCCGGGGCGGCAGCGGCACGAAATAGCCGATCACCAGCATCAACAGCCCAACGCCGATGAAGGTTGTCGCGCGCTCCCAGCCTTGCGCCTTGGACATATCGACCAGCAGCAACTTGGCCACCACCGCCGCCAACAGCCCCGCACCCACAAGCCACGACACGCGCAAAGCCCGACGGTGCGCAAACAGCATCAGTGCCATCGCAATCAGCGTCCACAAGATCGACAGGCCCGCTTCGACCACCGGGTTCTGGCCCAGCGCCTGCCCGCTCCACCCGGCGCCCAGCCAATGATGCGCCGTGCGCAGCCATACGCCGTTGAGCGCGGCAAAGGCCAGCGCGCCGCCCGCGATCAGCGCGGGCATGCCCAGCAGGGGCGCCGCCGGGGCGGGTATGTCATGCGCGCCTGCCAGCATCCGCCGCCACAGGGCCAGCGTGACCAGCGTCAGCGCGACAGACAAGTCCACCGGATTGATCAGCGGCAGATAGGGCAGCGGGTCGGTCAGCCCTTCGGCAAACAAGGCCGCTGCGAACGCACCGATATAGGCCAGCACCGCAAGGGGCGCCGCCGCAATCCACCAATAGACCTGTGCCCAAGGATGGCGCGGCCAGCCCAGCCCTTGCGTGGTGGCGAACGGCGCCGCCCGGCCAGCCCAACGCGTCAGCCCCGCCAATATCGCCACCACGCTGATCAGAAAGACCACGCTTACCCAAGAGCTATGCCACAATTGCCCGCGATCGCTGCCCAGATAGAGGCTGTCGGCGACCATCATGGTGATCAGCCATACACCGCCTGCATGAGCCAGGCGGTTCCAGCCGGGCACCTCGCCCGCCCTATCGGACCTTCGCAGCAGCGCGTAATGCGCCACAAGGCCCCCGGCCCATACCGCCGCATCGGGCCAGAACGCCACATGGCGCCCTTGCGCCACCGAGGTCATAAGGCCCAGCCCCAGCAGGGGCAGGCTGGCGCGCGCGGGCCACAGGGCGACATTCCAGGCCTTGCGTCGCCCGAACCATTCAGCCGCCCCTGCAGCGATGATCAGCGCCAACATCCCCAGCAAAACCTGCTGCCATGGCTCGAACACGCTATGAGGGTAATCTTGCGCTTGTGTGGCGGGCAATTGGCGTGCGATTTCCTGTATCAGCGCAAAGCTTGCCATGGCAAAACCGGCCAGAAACACCGCATGGCGCAGCGCGAACTCGGCGGGTGCATAGGCCTTGGCGAGGGCGGAACCGCTGTGCGGCAGCGCGTGGCGCATCCACCATGCCGTGACCAGCGTGGCAACCGCCACCAACGCTGGGCCGATAAAGCCGTTATTGGCCAGAGGGACCGCCGAGACATTGGCCGATAACGTGGAAAGCAGGATCAGCCCGGCGATCGCTTGTAACGCCAAGCCAAAGGCGCGCGGCACCCAGCGAGCCTGCCGTGCCCCCACCCAAAAGGCACCCGCCCCTTCGAGTGCCCATGCGGACGACGTCCAGCGCACATCAAGCGCCAGCGGCACCGCCAGCGTGATAAAACCGACCCCGATCGCCAGCAGGCATTCGTTAAGCAAACGCATCTCCTCGCGGCGCTGGCGCAAGGTATAGGCGGCAATGCCGAGGTAAAGGGCGGCGAAGGCAAGCGCGGCAAAGGCGCTGCCCATGGCGCGATCATGGACCAGCCCCACTTCCAGCCCAAAGCCTGCCATCGCCGGGCCGAACAGCAGCGTGGTATCGGCCACATTGCCCAGCTTGCCAGGCGTATTATGCGCATAGAGCACGGCGGCGGCTAGGTAGATCACCACCGAGGCACCAAGAAACATCTGGCAGACCAGATAATTCTGCGCGCCATAGCTGGTGATGCCCCAGAGGGTCGCGGTGCCAAAGGTTGCGAAAAAGCCCAGAAGGTTCAGCTCGCGCCACGACCGCGCCCGCGCGATGACCAGCAGCGCCAGATTGAGTATGGTGAAATAGGCGAACAGGCTGATGGGGCTGTGAGCATGGCCGCCCAGCAAAATGGGCACGCTATAGCCGCCCAGAAACGAAGCAAACGCCAGCGAGCGCGCATTTTGCAACAGTGCCAGCGCACAGCCCAGCGCCGCAAACACCACCATCAGGCCAAAGGCGGCCGGCGGCGGCATCAACTCAAGAATGCGCGCCGCAGCAAAAACCGTGAGATAGAGCACGCCCACGCCTGTGCCCTGCAAGGCAAGGCCAAAGGCGGGGCGTACCTCGCGCCGGTTAAAGCCCACCGCCAGCAGGCCTGTGCCCGCCAATGCGACCAGCGCCAACCGCGCCTCGATGGGGAACAGCCCGAAATGCGCGGCCATCCGCGCAAGGAAGCTCAGCCCCACAAACAGGATCACCAGCCCCACCCGCACGATGGTGTTGCCACCCAAGAGCCAGTCGCGCGCTTTGCCCAAACCTTGCTCGATCAGCGAGGGCTCGGTCGGCTCGGCGGTATAGGCATTGCTGGCGAAATATGGGGTGGGGGGCTCGACTTTGGCGATCGTGCTGGAGCTTGTATTTTCGATCAGGAGTGGGGGCTGATCGTAAAGCGGTTGCGCTTTGGCCCGGGCCTGGGGCTGCACAACGGGCAAATCGTCACCGTGCTGTGTTTTTGGCTCTGGGGCGGGGGCCGCGGCGATGGGGTGTGAGGCGATGGCTTTGGCAACGGCGCTGGCGATTTCGGTTTGGATCGCACCGCGCAGCCACGCGCCCATGATCGCCCCGATGATCGCGCCGCACACCGCCCCATATCCCGACATGTCGCTCAGCCCCAGGCCGATCAGCACCCCCGCCACGATTGCCCAAACTACCATGCATCCCCCTTCACTTCGCGATCAGTCGTCGCAAATGGCCCTTGCGCCGCATGGCGCCGCCCAAGCCGACCCGCGCAAGCGATCGATGCCGCGCGACAGCCCGGCCCTGTGCGCTAGCGCTGCCAGCAACGACGCACGGCGTTCAGCTCAGACAGTCCTATTTCGATCGGATGACTCTGCGATCACCTTGCGAACCAAAGCGCACCCCTGCTCCAGTTGCGCCAGAAAGGCCGGAAGCAATTCGACTTCGTCCTTGTCCAGATTGCTTACGGCCTGCGTTATCAATTGTTCAATGGTGGTTTTGGCTACGACCGTCATGGCGCCAAACATGCCGGCAAGGTTATCGTCATTGCCCTTATCAACCTTGCTATCGCTGAAACATACCACCTTACCCAATGCATTGAGATCGAGGTGGAACGCGCAACTTGGCAAGGTAACGCCTTGCACGAGGGCGGCGGGCAGCACGAAGCGGAAATAGTCCTCACCGTCAGCCGCGCGCACACCCATGGCATAATATTCGACCTCAGGGTCGCCGACCAAGCCGATATCCTCGCCCGCTTCAAAGAATATGACTGGGTTTTCGGCGGGAACATATGCCATCTGAACAAGCCTCACTCTTTTCCATAATTGCCACCCGGCCGGAAAGGCGTGTCGGTTCAGAACCGAATCCTGGCGCCGATATGGCCGACCATGGCGTTTGACCCGGTCTGGTCGATGCTGAACTGATACCCGCTATCGGCATAGAGTTCGGCGGTCTTCGACAGGCTGAAGGTCGTGCCAAAGCCGACATCGCCCCAGGTCTTGCGATAGGTCACCTCGCCCGGCGCCGAGACGCCGACCGTCAGATCGGTGGTGCCGCCCGCCAGCGTGCGCCACACATTGGCCTTGAGGTAGGCGGTGAACAGTTTTTCGCCGCTCTTCTGGCCAAAGTCCACCGTCCGCTTCAGGCGAAAACCCACCCGACCGGTCAGGCTGTCCTTCATCTGCCAGGTGTTGAGAATGCCCGTGCTGTCATAGGCGGGGTTCAGGCTCGTCGTGCCATAGATCAACTGCGCCTGCGGTTCGATCTGCAACAGCTTTGAGCCCAACGCGTAGGGCTTGCCCACCTCAAGCGAGGCCAGCCAGGTCTTGCTCTTGGCTTTCAGCGTGGTGCCGTCATTGGCATTGGCATTCTCGGTCAGCCGGTTGGTTTGCACCACCGCGTCGGCATACCAGCCGCTGGCCGCGTAATGGGTCGCATAAAGCCCCGCGATCCAGCCATCGCCGCTGGTCTTGCCCACCCCAAGATAGGAGGGCACCAGTTCCGCTTCGTTGCTGCCCGTCCAGGCATAGCCGCCATAGACGCCGACCAGCGTGCGCGCGCCATCGCTGGCCACTTTGCGCACGAGATCGAGCCCCATCTCCATGCCGCCATACTGACCATTGGAACGCATGTCGCCATAGGCTGACGAGCGGGCCGTCTCGGTATATTCCTTGCCGATCGCTCGCGCCCACATGCCGCCGGGCGCCGCTGTCGCCACAGCGGGTTGCAGGCCCAGATGTTCCTGATCGCCTACGCGTTCATGCAGGGTGCCCAGGAAGTCCATCCCCACATCCGCGCCGATCCGCGCCACCGCAACGCTCGGCACTACAATGTCGCGCGCACGCGAACGCAGATACCAACTGGGGTCTGCGGCGGCGGAGGGGGTTCCGGCGAAAAGGTTGTAGCGGAACGCGCCCACGTCGATCGGACCGCTTGTCAGGGCAAATGCCCCGGCAGCCGATGTGCCTCCCACCTTCACCACCTGGATGCCGTTGCCTGTGGTCAGCGCGCCGGTGCCGCCGACATTGTTGATCTGAAGGCTGCTCGTGCCGGTGACGTTGCCCTTCACATAGAGCATGTCCGTCGCAGAGCCGCTGTTGCCAAGGACAACATCCAGAACCACCTTGCCATTGGTGCCTGCGTAGTTGCCGTTCACCGTCAGTACGTCGCCGGCGACCTTTTGTCCCGCAGGGCCGGTCAGGCGTACCGTGCCGGCATTGGCGAGATTGCCGTTGATGAACATCGCGGCATTGCCGGCGGCATTGCCGGCAATCAGCGTCGAGGTGCCATCCACGTTCACCGGGGCATTGACGATCGGGCTGTTCGAGCCATCCAGCGTGCCGCCATTGGTCACATTGACCACCCCGGCGGTAAGCGTCGAACTCAACACGACATCGCCGCCATTGATGTTGAGGTATTCCCAGTTGAGCAGGTTCGCACCGTTCACTGTGCCCGACCAGCCATTAAGGTTGAGCTTGTCGATCCAGCCATCGGCGACCGAGGTGTCATCGCCACCATCCAGTTTCTGGCCTGCAGTGTTCAGGGCAGTCACCGTTGCCCCGGCCGCGATGTTCACAATGTCCGAGCCATTGCCCAGCGATACATTGCCGCTGAGCGTTGCGCCGCTTGCGACATTGATCGTGCTCTCGCCCCCGTTGTTCTGGATGGCGTTGCCCGAGGTGGCGCTGACATTTGCACCCGCATTCAGATTGATCGTCGTGGTGTTGCCAGCGTTGCTAAAGGTGTTGATCCCCCAGCCAGAACTGCCCGCAACCGCCCCGTTCACGGTGATCGTTGTCGGATTGGCGCCCACATTATTGGTATAGATGCCATCCGTGCCGCCCGTGATCGTGCCGCCGCTTGCTTGCGTGACGTTGAGCGCACCGGTATTTGCGCCATTATACGCACCAACGCCGATCCCACTCGTCCCTGTGACCGACCCTGCCGTCTGGATCGTCGTCGCGCCCGTACCGTTGTTGGTGGCATTGATGCCCGTTACGCCTGCGGTGACCGACCCTGCCGTCTGGATGATCGTGATATTCGTTGCGGGCGCGAGATTGGTTGCGTCGATGCCGTTGCCGGTCGCCCCTGCGGTAATCGAACCGGCTGTGGCAACGCTCGTAGCCCCGGTGCCGGCGTTCACCGCGTCGATACCATCCATGCCGCCCGTGATCGAACCGGCGGTCTGATTGACCGTGAGGTTCGTGGCGGTTGGGCCATTGTATATGTCGAAACTGTCCCCCGTCGTTCCCGTGAGCGTGCCCGCTGTGGTGACTGTCGTGGCGCCCGTGCCGGAATTGTTGGCGAGAATGGCGTGCTGGCCGCCAAGGACGGTGCCTGCCGTTTGATTGATGTTCAGGTCGGTAGCGGTCGCGCCATTGATCACGTCAATGCCGGTCTTGCTCGTCCCGGTGATCAAGCCAGCCGTCTGGGTGACGGATGTCGCGCCCGTGCCGTTGTTCAGTGTGTAGATGCCGTAAGTGCCACCCGTGATCGCGCCACTCTGCTGCGCGACCGCCAGACTGGTGGCGGTCGCGGCGTTGACCGCGTAAATGCCTTCGTTCGTTGTCCCCGTCACCGTGCCGGTCGTGGTTACGGAGGAAAACCCGTTCCCGTAGTTCCAGGCCTCGATCCCGCGCGTGCCGCCCGTCGCATTGGCCGCACTGATCGTCAGATTGGTGCCCGGATTGGGAGCAAGGCCAGCATTGTTGACGGCGTAGATACCATCATGGGCCGTGCCGTTCGACGTGCCATTGGCATTGATCGTCAGCGATCCGGCATTGTTGTTGGCGTTGATGCCATCAATCCCGCCGCTGGTCGTCGTGCCCGCTGCCTGCGTGATCAGCGTCGAATGCGTGGTGTCGTTGCTGCTGTTATATGCAAGGATGCCATAGCCGCTGGTGCCGGTCACATCGGCATTAGCCGTGATCCGCAGACCGCCCTGACCGTAATTGTTTGCCACAATGCCGTTCGTTCCGCCCAGCACCGCTCCACTGGTCGCGATGTCGATGCTCCAGGGCAGAGCCGTCGCGGCGCTGCTGTTCTGGGCGTAGATGCCATCGCCGCTCGTGCCCGTGACCGTCCCCGCCGTGGTGATCAACGTGGCGCCTGTGCCGGCGTTCTCTGCGTAGATGCCAGTATTAGCGCCTGTTACGCTACCGCTCTGGCCAACCTGCACCGAGAGCGAGCCGCTGGTTGTGTCGTTTGAGACATAAACGCCAAGGCCACTGGTCGGATATCCTCCGGTGATGCTGCTTGGTACGGTACCTTGCCCGGTAACGCTACCGGCGATATTGATCGTGGTGGCACTCGTGCCATAGGCCTGTGCCCATATGCCACTGTCAGTGCCGGTGATCGTGCCAGTGCTCGCCTCGGCGATGGATAGAGTCCCGTTCGTCGGGGAGGAATTGACGACATAAATACCGTGGCCCGCCGTTCCCGTGATGGCCCCTGCCGCGGTGATCGTCGCATTGCCTGCGCCAAAATTCTGGACCGCGATAGCATCGCCCCCGGTGATGCTCGCCCCTGCCGATTGCGCAATCGCGGTGGCGCCAGAGCCCCAGTTCGTGGCATAGACGCCCTGCAGCCCACCTGAAATCGAGCCAGCCGTCTGCGTGACGTTGAGCGCGCCAGCCGTGCTGGCATTATAGGCTTCAACGCCGTAGCTGCTGGTTCCCGTAACCGACCCTGCCGTCGCGATCGTGGTATCACCCGTCCCGTTGTTCTGGGCGTTGATGCCGTTGGTTCCCCCCAGGATCGTCCCGCCGCTTGCCTGCGTGACGCTCAGCGCGCCCGCGCCGGTGGAGTTAACCGCCGCAACGCCGTCGCCAACCGTTGCCGTGATCGCCCCACCATCCTGAGTGACCGAGTTGGCACCCTTGCCGTAGTTCTCGGAATAAACACCCTGAGCGGAGCCGGTGATGGTCCCTGCCGTTTGCGTGACGGCAAGGCCGGTGGTGTTCCCGGCGGTATAGGCCAGAATGCCGCTGTAGCCTGCTCCTGTCCCCGTAACCGCCCCCGCTGTGGTGATATTGGTGACACCCGTGCCGAGATTTCGGGCATAGATACCGCCGGCGTTCGTGTCCGAGATCGAGCCGGCAGTTTGATTGATCGTAAGGTCGGTGCTGTTCGCGCCGAGGTTCTGGGCATAGATACTGGCACCATACCCTGCCGTTCCCGTGACCGAACCTGCCGTGCTGATCGACGTGGCGCCCGTGCCGACGCTTGCTGTCCAGATGCCCCAGAAGCCAGAAATCGAGCCGGCATTCTGATTGACCGAAAGAAGCCCCGTGCCGTAGTTCTGGACGGCGACGCCGTTGGCGCCGCCCGTCCCCGCGATCGTGCCACCATTCTGCGTGACGGCAAGGTCAGTGGCGGTCGCACCGTTGTAAGCGGAGATGCCAGCGCCATTCACATCCGTTGCCGTCACCGTCCCTGCCGTGGTGATCGCCGTGGCGCCGGTGCCAAAATTCTGGGTGGCGATGCCGGTGCCGCCCGTGATCGAGCCGGCATTTTGCGTAACAGTGACGCCTGTGATGCCGCTAAGGCCATATGCGGCGATGCCGGAGGCACTGCCCCCGGTGACGGTACCAGCGGTCGTGATCTTCAATGCGCCCGTACCTTGGTCGAAAGCGGAGATGCCCATAGCGGTCCCCGTAATCGTGGAAGTAGACGCCTGATTGATGGTAAGGTCTGTGCCCCGATTGCCTGCCTGGAGGCCATAGCCGTAAGAGCCCGCCGTCACAGTCGTATTCGCGATCACCCCCGCCAGATTGACCGTCATGGGACCGGTGCCGTATCCTCCTCGCAGGAAGACGCCCATTTGCCCGCCCGTAATGGTCGATGTAGCCGCCTGCGTAAAGTTGACAGTGGGCGTGGTCGTGGCATTGAGCCACACGCCGATCCCTCCTGCCGCCTGCGCCTGGACCGAACCGGCCACAGTGATATTCGTCATATCGGTCGAGGTAATCGGCGGGATAGGTGCATAGTAATCATAGATAAAGATGCCGGAGCCACCGCCGCTGCTGTTGCTGATAACGCTGCTGCCCGCCGCCTGATTCAGCGTCAGGCTACCATAGCCGTTCACTCCGACCGCATCGCCGTTTATACCGGCCACTGGATTGACGAATGTGCTGTCCAGGTTGACGGTGATCGGAACACCGCCCAAGGACGTGTTGGTCGTGGTGCTTCCAGAGCAGGTATAGGTGCTGCCCGACAAGGTGCAGCTCTGGGCCAGTGCAGATGAAGCCCCCATCAGACCGCCGATCGCCGCAAGACCCATCGCCAGCGCCGAGCGCGAGACCGCGCCCATCAGCCCCCTGAACCTGGTCGTGTGATCACCGCGTGTGATGGACGTTTCGAACCCGGCGTGCGCTTTGTTGCCAAAAGTCATGGTTAGTTTATCCCCATCGCGCGCGCGGCAACGTCAAGCAGATGTTGCGCGATGCGCTTTTCTGCGGACTGCCACGCAAACAACCAGGGTCGGCAAGACAATGACCCGCCATCCAAGGCTAGCAGCCATCCCTGTGGGGGCTAATGCACAGTTATTGCCTTACCCATTCATGCGGAGAATTGCCCAACCGGGCAGGGCGGAATTCAGCCTGGTGTGGCGAAGTGCGCCGCGTGTTTCCGGATGATCGCCAGCATTTTGCTGTCACTGTTGAAATTACCATACCAGCCTTGCGGCTCGTGCGGTGGATCACCCATGTACTGAGTGTCGCCGAGGCGAAAACGGTGGTCAGAGTTGGACGTGCGCGCCTCACCGTTCCACGCCCAGAAATTGGTTCCCGCTATCGGCCCCGCATTGGCGAGGCTGTGCTCCGCAGCGGCATAGATCAGCTCGTAATAGCGCTCGCGAAAGCGGGTGGAGGCAGCCGGATCATATAGTTCGTCGTCGCGCGGAAAGCCGAATTCCTCGATGACCAATGGTTTGCCAGCAGCGTTTGCGAGGCGGATATGGGTGGCGAGATAGTCCTCGACCCGTGCCTTGCCAGCATCCCACGTGCCGGCAAGGTTCTTGCCATCCACCCAGCCCCAGTTGAGCGGCCAGACATGCGCCGTGAGATAATCGATGTTGCGGTGCGCGCGCAACACGATGTCCTCGTTGCCATTGGTGGCAATCGTGCCCTCCATGCCCAGCGAAACCATGTGATTGGGATCAAGCTTGCGAATAAACGCCGCAGAACTGTCGATCCAGCCGTAATAGGCGGGCAAAATGGCCGCCATCACCGACGGACTGCTCCCCGGGCGCGGTTCGTTGCACAATTGCCAGGCCATGATCGCGGGATCATCCCGGTAGGTCACGCCCGTGACGGTGTTGGTGCGCGCAATCAGCGTGCCCGCATAACTGCAAAAACGCCGCACCGCGTCAGCATTGCCATAAAAGCCACTGACCGCGTCCGGAAATTCCGGCCAGGGGTGCGCGGGATCGTTGTTATCGATATAGTGGCCAGTCTCGTACCACAGCCGCGTCATCATCCCGCCAGACCATTCCCAATTGTTGGTCAGGTAAAGCACGGCCGTCATGCCACGCCGGGCAATCTCGGCAATTGCGTAATCGAGTCCAGCGAAGAGCTGCTCGTTGAAATGGCCATCGCGGTCCACAAAGCCGGGTGAAACAGCATTTTTCAGCGGCCCCTCCTCATCACCGGCAAGCAGGCGGACATTGGTGACGTCAAGATCGCGCAGCGCGTCAAGTTCGCGGATCAGGCGCGCCCGGTTTCCATAGGCCGCCTCGCTGCCCAGCCAGGCGAGATACCACGCGTTGGCGCCAGTGTGGCGCCATGACTTGCCATTGCGAACGAAGCCGTTGCCCAGCCTGCGGATGAAGGCATTCGCGTCGCGCTGCCGCGCGACAGCCGGAACCGATCCTGCCAGCAGGCCTATTGCGCCGGCGGCGAGCAGATCGCGGCGGCTGAACTTTCCCGGCGTGATACGCATGGCAAGGTTTCTGCCAGCTATTGCGGACTGTGGCAAGCGGACACTTCACACCGCATCGACACACCCCGATCCCGACAAGGCAACCGCACAACGCGCGCAAACTATTTTTTTCGACCGATCTTGATTACGATATATCGTGTAATAGATATGGCTAGCCGGGACGCCACGGTGGCATCGCGGCCCAACTTTGAGGAAGACGACATGACCACCACCACTCTCGATGACAACGAAGCCGCACCTGCCGGCGCTCGCGGGCGCTGCGGCCCCCGGGGCCGTGGTCCCGATTGGAGCTTTGGCCCCGGTACCGATTGGGCGCACAACGGCCCGCCCCCGCCGGTCAAGGCGCTGGGCGTTCTGGTTGCCTTTCTGATCTTTCCGCCGCTCGGCATTCTCGCCTTGGCTTTCCTCGGCTGGAGGGCCTGGCAGCGCCACCAGAATGGAGAGAGCCCGTTCATCCGGCAGGGCGTCGGAAACAGCGCTTTTCGGGCGCATCGTCGCGAGGTGCTGAACAAACTCGATGCCGAAGCGCGCGAACTCGCTGCGCACGAACGCGCCGAACGCGAAGCGCGCGACCGTGCCGCGCTTGATGCTTTCCGCATCGCGCAGGCGGCCAAAGCTGGCAACGATCCAGCCAACGGCTAACGCCAGGATCGTCGCGTCGTTGCTGTGTCCCCGCCCGACGGCGGGGACACAGATATTTGTGCGCGACCGATTGTCCAATGCCGCCAACTAGCGATAAGAAGCCCCATGCGCTTGCCATTTCCACCACCCTGCGGCACCAGGCCGGACGACGACGAAGGCAATGCACCCCGTTTTGGGGGGCTGTTCGGTAGCCATCGGCGCGGCCCGTTTGCCGGCAAGCGCGGCGCGCGCATGTTCGATTCCGGCGCCTTGCGTCTGGTCGTGCTCGGCCTTGTCGCCGAAGCACCGCGCCATGGCTATGACATCATCCGGCACCTGAAAGACCGATTCCAAGGCTCTTACAGCCCCAGCCCCGGCGCCATCTATCCCCTGTTGAAATCGCTGACCGAAGTGGGCTTCGTTACAGTCAATGCCGACGGCAAAAAACGACTGTTTACGATCACCGGAGCCGGGCGGGAATGGCTTGCCGCTCAGGCAGACGAACTGGCGACGATCAACCGCCAACTCGACCAGGCGGCTGGGCCCATCGACACACACAACATCGGAGGGGCAATTGCCGCCTTCCGCGCCGCTCTTTTCGCACGAATTCGTGGTCGCGACTTTTCGACAGCAGAGGCGGAACGCATCACCGCCATTCTCGACAGGGCCCGCAGGGACATTGAACAGGGATAGTGGCTCGCCCCCAAGACCCCGTCAAAAATTCATATCATGCATACTACTTGAAATTCTCCGCATTTGCCCGCGGCAGGCTGCCGCGGCAGGTTTGAGCTTCCAAGCCTGCCTGCGCATGCGAGCCATATGGTCGCGTCGTCGCTGGGTAACGATCGGTGGTCCATATGGCACTGTATTTCGCCGGAGCCTATCTGCTCTGTTCTATTTGCGGCCT
>Ga0302157_10005028_pt1 | contig 14159 bp, 17 predicted proteins | sample I_Bog_N3_3_FD_193502 | JGI IMG/M metagenome (GOLD analysis project Ga0302157, IMG submission 193502) | Peat permafrost microbial communities from Stordalen Mire near Abisko, Sweden - I_Bog_N3_3 | ecosystem: Environmental > Terrestrial > Soil > Wetlands > Peat | place: Sweden: Abisko, Stordalen...
CTGCATGGCTCAGCGGCTTTCGCAGCGCCTATCCGGATGTCGCGCTGAGCCTGCGCGAGGCGACGCTGGACGTGCAGCTGGAGCTCTTTGCCGCCGGCGAGATCGACGCCGGCTTCGTGCTGCATGCGCCCGGCGCGACGCCACCGGGCTTCGAGCATGTGCGCGTGATCGACGAGGCGCTGGTGATGGCGCTGCCGGAAGGACACGCCGCATGGAAAGCCGCTGCGACGGCGACCGCGATGCCCAGTCTGCGCTGGCGCGACGTCCACGCCGAACCGCTGGTGATCTTCCCGCGCCAGATCGCGCCGTCGCTGTTCGACGCGCTCGTCTCGGCGTACCACGCGGGCGGCGACACGATGCACATCGCCCAGCAGGCGATCCAGATGCAGACCATCGTCAACCTCGTGTCGGGCGGCATGGGCGTGGCGTGGGTGCCGGAGTCGCTCACGCACCTGCAGCGTGCTGGCGTGCGTTACGCGCGCGTGACCGGGCTGCCCGGCCAGGCCTTGCGCTGCGAGACCAGCCTCGTGTGGCACGCCGGCGCGGCGCCCGTGGTGGAGCGTTTCGTGGCGCACGTTCGCAAGGGTTCGGGCCGGGTTTCGCAAGCACGCTGACAGCGGCACCGAAACTGTCTCGCGAAACAGCGACAATCGCCGGCTGTTCAAGGAGTCTGTTGATGCTGGTCCATCCCCAGTTCAATCCCGTCGCCATCCAGCTCGGCCCGATCGCGATCCACTGGTACGGTCTCACCTACATGGTCGCGTTCGGCCTGTTCGTGTGGCTGGCCGGCCGGCGCGCGCAGTACCCGTGGTTCGCGCGCGACGGCTGGATCCGGCGCGACGTGGAGGATCTGCTGTTCTACGGCGTGCTGGGCGTCGTGCTGGGCGGCCGGCTGGGCTACGTGATCTTCTACAAGGCGTCGTACTACGCCGCGCACCTCACCGAGATTCCGGCCGTGTGGAAGGGCGGCATGTCCTTTCATGGCGGCATGCTGGGCGTCATCGTGGCGATGGCGTTGTTCGCCTGGCAACGCAAGCGCCCGCTCCTGCAGGTGACCGACCTGATCGCGCCGTGCGTGCCGCTGGGCCTGGCGAGCGGGCGCGTGGGCAACTTCATCAATGGCGAGCTGTGGGGCCGCGTGGCCGATCCGTCGCTGCCATGGGCCATGATCTTTCCCGAGTCCGGCTCGATGGTGCCGCGCCATCCGTCGCAGATCTACCAGTTCCTGGGCGAAGGCATCCTGCTGTTCATCATCCTGTGGATCTACGGCAAGAAGGAGCGCGGCCTGGGCCAGGTGTCCGGACTGTTCCTGATCGGCTATGGCGTGCTGCGCTTCGCGGCCGAGTTCTTCCGCGAGCCCGACGACTTCCTGGGCCTGCTGTCGCTGGGCATGAGCATGGGCCAGTGGCTGTGCGTGCCGATGGTGATCGCCGGCGTCCTGATGTTCGCGTGGGGCTCCAAGCAGCCGCGCGGTGTCGCGGGCCCGGCGGCCTGACCGGCCGACCTGCTGCAAGATCAAAGCCTTCTGTCCCGACCGAACACGACCATGCGCCAGATATTTCTCGACACCGAAACCACCGGCCTCAGCCCGGAGAACGGCGACCGCGTCATCGAGGTGGGCTGCATCGAGATGGACAGCCGCCGCCTCACCGGGCGCCACCTGCATTTCTACCTGAACCCGCAGCGCAAGAACCACGAGGACGCCGTCAAGATCCACGGCCTCACCGACGAGTTCCTCGCCGACAAGCCGCTGTTCGCGCACATCGCCGAGGAACTGATCGAGTTCGTGCGCGGCGCCGAGATCGTCATCCACAACGCCAGCTTCGACGTCGGCTTCCTCAACGAGGAACTGCGCCGCTGCGGCCTGCCCAAGTTCAGCACCCACGTGTCCGCCGTCACCGACACGCTGGCCATGGCGCGCGACCAGTTCCCCGGCAAGTCCAACTCGCTCGACGCGTTGTGCAAGCGCCTCGAGGTGGACAACACCAACCGCACGCTGCACGGCGCGCTGATCGACGCCAACCTGCTCGCCGAGGTCTACATCCGCCTCACGCGCGGCCAGGATTCGCTGGTGATGGACATGACCGAGGAGAGCCGCGGCGGCGGCCTCAACGACCTGGGCGGCCCGATCGACCTGAGCACCTTCGCGCTGCCGGTGCTCGCGGCAAGCGAGACGGAGCTCGGCGCCCACGAACGCGTCCTAGGCGAAATCGACAAGGCCAGCGGCGGCAAGACAATCTGGCGTGCTCGGCAAGAAGCTGTGGCATAATCCAAGGCTGTCCTGATAACAGGGCAAAAAGTTATCGGGTGGTTAGCTCAGCGGTAGAGCATTGCCTTCACACGGCAAGGGTCACAGGTTCAATCCCTGTACCACCCACCAAAATATGGAACAAGCACTTGGCGGAAACGTCAGGTGCTTTTTTCTTGGCCGTATGAATTTGCGCGGGACTTGGCCCGCAGGTCGTCCCGCAAATCGTCCGAGGCAACTTCGTCCAGCAGCCTGAACGCGCCGGCGAGGCGATCGATGAGGGCGCCGGGCACGCCGTCGGCCTCGAAGTGCTCACGCCAGCGCAAGGTTTCGTTGACGACGCGCGCCATGAGCGCAACCGCGGCAGGGCGTTCGATGTCGAACGCGACGTGCGCAGCCAACGCGTTGTCGAGCGTCGCGACCTTGCCCTGCGGCCCGACATCCAACTGCAGGAAGCGATCGTAGGCGACGCCAGGCCGCGGCACGACGTCGTACAGCGGACTGAGCCTCCAACCGCCCAGGCGGGGGTCGAGCACGAAGCCGTGATTGCGCAGGTGGTCGTCGTCGTTGCTGACCAGGATGTTGAACACAATGCGTGCGAACAGCTCGCGGTTGTCGCCTCGAATGGCCGCCGAATGAGCATGGCGGCGCACGGCCGCGGCGATGTTCGCATAGCTCTGGACGTGGGCTTCGCGCTCGTGGCATCCGACGAGCGTCAGCGCGCTGATGAAGGGCAGGCGCAGCTCGAGCGCCCGGGGCTGGGGCTGGGTCTCGTGGAGGACCAGGTCTGCGGGCAACCGTGCGACGCCGGCGGCCTGTTGATCGGCAGTCGCCCAGTACCGATCGAAGCGACGAATGAGCAGGCAGCTCTTGCCGCCCAGGTCGACGACACGCGTGTCCGGCACGGTCAGGCCGCAGCGAGCGGCGAGCCGCAGCGTGGCCGCCTCGGCGGTGGCCATGTCCAAAGTGTCGGTGCGGCTGGCGAACTTCGCGAGCCAGAGCAGGCCGGCCTCGTCGCGTACGCTGGCCTTGGGTCGCGCGCCGCCGGCGCCAGGTCCGGAACCGAACAGATCGGTCAGCCTGGCGGGAACGGGCAGGCCCATCTCGATGCGCTCGACCGTCTCCAGCAGGTAGGGAAGGGCGTGCACCGTGGCCACGCCCGCTCGTCCGGCGTCGGTCAGGTGCGCGCGCACGTCGAGCGCGCCGATGCGATCACTTCCGGCCTCGAGCATGTAGACCGATTCAGGCAAGCTGTTCGCGGGCACCCTGCGCTTGGCTTCGATGACGCGGCGGCCCCACGAGTCCGGAGCGGCATCGCGCAGGCCCCCGAACAGGGGCAGGCCGTTGGCAGGGAACAGCAGCCTCCCCTGGACGGCCGCGCGATCGGCCAGCGAGAGGCTCACAGGTTCGATCTCGAACGACTCCGGGCGATCCAGATAGCGCGTGCCGTAGGCGAAGTTGGACGCCTGGACCTCAAGCGCGGTCTCCGTGAGCTCGGCACGTCCTGCTGGGACGAAGCCGGTGGTCGGCAGATGAGCAAAGACGAAGAGTTCGGTCGCCATCAGAAGTCCAGCTTCTTCAGTTCGTCACCCGAGAGCTGTCGCGCGCGCTGGCGCTTCTCGCGGATGCCGAGGGCGATCACGGAGGGGTCGTCGCCCGAGAGCAGCTGCAACAGGCTCATGCCGGGCGCGATGGCGCCCAGGTATCGAAGCAACTGACCCAGCGTGCGTCCCGGATCGCCGGCCTCGATGAGTGTCGCAGTCGGGCGCGAGATGCCTGCCCGAACGGCAGCATCGGCCTGCAACACATTGCGCGCACGGCGCAGTCGAGCGATGCGCTCGCCAAGCGTGCGCGATTCGCCGATCTGTTCGAGCGTCATCAGGAGCTGTTCTTTGCGCTTCATGGCAGCAATCGTTGCGGTTATTCGTTTTAAAGAAGGGATTGCTTCCATTTTTACTGATTGCAGAACCCCATGCAAGGAAGCAATCGTTGGCTTTAAGAATATTAAGACAAGGATTGCTTGCTTTCGTCCTCCGCCCGTGAAAGCAGCTCTGCCGATCACCGTGACCTCGCGGACGGTGGGTGGCCGCCTGCCTGATGCCAGCCAGGGTCACAGGTTCAATCCCTGTCCCAGCCCTTTCCCTGACGGATTTTCGGATCCGCCCTGACCGTTCGTATCCTTCGCGAGCACCCCCTCATCTGGGGGAGCCATGACAGACGCCTTCGCTCTAGACTGAGGCAAATATCGCGGCAACGGCGACGAAAGCAGCCTCTCGGGTCGAGAGGCGCGACCGTCCATCGGCGAGCGCGCGGAGGGGTAAGACGATGAGCCATGTCATGAAGCCCGATCAGGAAATCCTGCGGGCCCGTATCCGATTTGCATTGCGCCGCGCCACCGGTTTCGTTTTCGACATCGACGCGATGCTGCGCAAGCCTGAACTGCGAGCGCGCCGGATCGGCCTTTGGCGCGACGTCGCTTCCGACGAATTGAGCAGCCTGCTCGATCAGCTCGAGACCGAGTTCCAGGACGACTCGGGCTCGTGTGACGACGATGCAGACCGCACGGTCGTCATCCGCCGCCAGGAACCGCAGTCGGCTCTGCGCTGATGGATCAGCCAGGAGGGGCTGGCAATCGGCAGCCAGGCGCCAGGGATGAGAAGTTCCGGATGGAGGCGGTCCGTGCTCGACGTTGCGGCGCGGACCTTGAAGACCCTCGTTGCCTCGAAGCTGAAGCCTGATTGAACTGCTTGCGGCTGGCTGACCGACGTCTGCACCGGCGTGCAGAAGTCACACCGTGCGCTTCAATTGGTTACAGCTTGAAAAGAACGACGACGATAACGGTTCATCGCGGCCCGTCCGCATCCACCTGTCGTCGTCACCATGAACAAGCCCACGTCTTCTACCCTCGCCAGCCGCGTCGAGTGGGAACTCCTGCCCTCGTTGCTGAACATGCTCGGCAAAGGCCGTCCGCGCTCGCATCCGGCCTGGATGGAGACGATGCCGTCGGAGCTGGACATCGCGATGCCGTCCGGGCCGTTCGAGGAAGTGTTGCCGGGGCTGTCGATGCGCGAGGTGCGCGAGCCGGACATCTTCCAGATCTTCTTCGGCTGATAGTCCGCGCGTCGTGCGTCGCGCGCCCGCGTCAGTCGCGCGCCGAGTCGTCTCGACCGGCCCCACAATGAAGCCCCGCCGTTGTTCGGGGCTGTTCCTCCAGGCACCTGCCTGGCGACCCGGCCCCTCTTGCCATGTCGCCTGCCACGCACCACCATTTCGTCGAGGCTGCCATCCTCGCGCTTCGTCCCACGCAGATGACTGCCGGGTTCGCCGAGGTCGCGCTCAAGCGCCGCGAGTGGGCGGCGCTGTCGAAGAAGAGCCGCAAGCAGTTGCTGGCGTCGCACTGGTTTCCCGCCGTGCTCGGGCCGCATGGGCGCAGCTACATCGTCGACCACCATCACCTGGGCCTCGCGCTGCATGAAGAAGGCGTGGAGCACGTCAAGCTGATGGTGCTGGACGACCTGTCCTATCTCGCGCCGACGATCTTCTGGCGCGTGATGGAGCAGCGCAGCTGGGTGCATCCGTTCGACGAGACGGGCAAGCGCCGTCCCTACGCCGATATTCCCACCCGCATCACCGCGCTCGCCGACGATCCCCATCGCAGTCTGGCCGGCATGCTTCGCATGGCCGGGGGCTTCGCCAAGGACACGTCGCCGTTCGCCGAATTCCTCTGGGCCGACTACCTGCGCCCGCACATCACGCGCGCGCAGATCCGCAAGGGCATCGATGTCGCGCTGCGCGAAGCACAGGGCCTGGCCAAGAGCCCGCTGGCGCGCTATCTGCCGGGCTGGGCCGGCGTGACGGTGGCGGCGGGCGACGCTCGCGCATGACGTTCCGGGACGGCACGGCCGCCGCACCGACATCGCGTGTCGCGGACCTGATCGCCGGCGTGTCGATGGCCGGGCTGTTGCTGCCGGAGGCGGTCGCGTATTCCGGCATCGCCGGCATGCCGCCGCAGGCCGGCGTGCTCGCGCTGTTTGCCGGGCTGCTGGTCTACGGCCTGATCGGCCGCTCGCGCTTCGCGATCGTGTCGGCCACCTCGTCGTCGGCGGCGGTGCTGGGTGCGGCCACGTTGTCGCTCGCGGGGCACGACGCGGTGCTGCGAGCCGCACTCGCCGCCGGCCTCGTGCTGGCCACCGGCGCGGCCTTCCTCGTCGCCGGCTCGATGCGGCTCGGCTCGATCTGCAGTTTCATCTCCAAGCCGGTTCTGCGCGGGTTCTCGTTCGGGCTTGCGCTGGTGATCATCGTCAAGCAGTTGTCCAAGCTGACCGGCACGCACCCGTCCGCCGATGCGGCGTTCGAGATCGTCTGGCAGTTGCTGGGCCAGTGGCCGCAGTGGAACTGGCGCGCCATCGCGTTGGGCGGCACCTCCCTCGTGGCCCTGAAGCTGTTCGCGCGCATGCCCAAGCTGCCTGGCGCGCTGCTGGTGATCGCCGCGGGTATCGCGGCGGCGCAGTGGCTGCACCTGGCCGCACAAGGCGTCGCGGTCGTCGGCAGGATCGACCTGGCGTTGCCGGCGCCGTCGTTGCCTGCACTCTCGCAAGGCCAATGGGTCAGCATCGGGGAACTGTCGCTGGCGCTGGTGCTGCTCGTCTTCGCCGAGAGCTATGGCGCGATCCGCACGATGGCGCTGAAGCATGGCGATGCCGTCGATCCGAACCGCGACCTGTTCGCGCTCGGCGCCACGAACCTGCTGTCCGGGCTGCTGCACGGGCTGCCGGTGGGCGCGGGCTTCTCGGCGACCGCGGCCAACGAAGCCGCGGGTGCGACGAGTTCGAAGTCGGCGTGGATTGCCGGCATCGTCGTGCTGATGCTGGTGGCGCTGTGCCTGCCGTGGATCGAGCTGACGCCCGAGCCGGTGCTGGCTGCTGTGGTGATCCATGCGGTGTCGCACACGCTGTCGCTGGCGGCGTTCAGGCCTTACTTCGCCTGGCGCCGCGACCGCTTCGTCGTGGTGGCCGCGGCCGTGGCGGTGGTGTTGTTCGGCGTGTTGAACGGCCTGCTGGCCGGCATCGCGATCAGCCTGGCGATGACGCTGCGCGGTCTCTCCGAGCCGCGCATGAGCGAGCTGGGCCGGCGCGGCGACGGACACGATTACCTCGGCCTGCAGCAGCGCGACGTCGCGCCGGTGTCCGGCGTGCTGATCCTGCGTCCGGAGGCACCGCTGTTCTTCGCCAACGTGGAGCGCATGCTCAGCGAGATGCGCACGCGCCTTTCGGCCTCGTCGGCGCGTGCCTTCGTGCTGAGCCTGGAGGAAACGCCCGACCTTGACGGCACGACGATCGAGGCCTTGACGGCCTTCACGGCGGAGCAGGGCGCCGCCGGCCGGGTGACGGTGCTGGCGCGGCTGAAGGACCCGGTGCTGGCGTTGCTGGAAGGCGCGATGGCCGGGCAGGCATCGACCCGGCTGGAGGCCGGCAGCGTCGACGACGCCGTGGCCTCGCTCGCGACCGCGTCGGCCTGAGCGCGCCTGTCAACTGGTTGTCCATGCGTCCGCCCGCGTTGGCGGGACCTTCGATTGCCATGTCCGGAGGGTCGTTCTAACGTTTTGGAGAATATCAATGAACAAGTCTCTCGCCACTCTGCTCGCCACTGCCGCCGCCGCCACCTTCAGCCTGGGTGCCTACGCGCAGACCACGGATACGATGCCGGCCCCCGGTACGCCGGGCACCACCACGACCACCACCACGGTGACCACCGACACGGTCGAGACCAAGCTGGTGCCGGCGCCGACGATCTCGCATTCGGAAGCCAAGGATCTGAAGACCGAATCCAAGGGCGACTACAAGGCGCGCAAGAACATCGCCGAAGCCAACCACGACCTGAACAAGGCCGACTGCAAGGTCAATTCGGATGGCGCCGTCGAACGTGCCTGCAAGGCCGATGCGCGCGCCCAGGAAAAGAAGGAAAAGGCCGACGCCAATCTGATCCACAAGTCGGAAACGGCGGATATCAACGCCGTGACCAAGTAAGACCGCCGGACGCGGTGACGGCCTTCGGGCCGTGACCGTTCCCGCTGACGAAGGCCCCGCGGAAACGAAAGCTCCGCGGGGCTTTTTGTCATCTCGGCACCGACGATGAAGAAGCGCCCCGCAAGTCCGACGACCTGCGGGGCGCTCCGTGCAGCGTGTCTTACTTGTCGAGCCAGTCGCTCAGTTCCTCGGCATGTTCCTGCTCCTGCGACAGGATGTGCTCGACGATGCGGCGCGTCGTCGAGTCCTTGTCGCCGATCAGCTTGACCATCTGCGAATAGGCTTCGATCGCGACGCGTTCGGCCACGAGGTTCGCGCGGATCATCGACTTCAGGTCCTTCGATTCGTCGTAGTCGGCATGGCTGCGCTGCAGCAGCGTGGACGGCGAGAAATCGGGCTCCCCGCCGAGCTGCACGATGCGCTCCGCGATCATGTCGGCGTGTTCGGTTTCCTCTTGCGCATGGACCAGGAACTCGTCGGCGATGGCCGGCGAGGCCAGGCCCTTGGCGGTGTAGTGGTGGCGCTTGTAGCGCAGTATGCAGACGATCTCTGTGGCGAGCGAGTCATTGAGCAGCTTGACGATGTCGTCGCGCCACGGGCCGTAGCTGGGCGTGACGGCGCCGTCTTCGAGGTGGTTCTTTGCTGCGTCGAGGGCGCCCTGGTCGAGCTTCAGGGGAACGTGCGTGGAGCTGGCTTTGTCGGACATGGCGGGCCTTGGAAATTGGGAGTTGAACCGAGGTGCACGAGCAAACGGGATGCCAGGCTTGCCTGGGCACGCCAATGGCGGCGTGGCTCACGTTGCGGCAAGCCCGTATCCCCGCACGAGTTCGGGGATGCGACTACAGTCGCCGGCAATACCTGAACGAGGAGCCGCATGACTTCGAAGAACGCGACCGTCGCCGTGGCGGTGCTGGACGACTACCAGGGCGCCGCGCTGCGCCTGGCCGACTGGTCGACCCTGGCCGGCCGCGCCGCCGTCACCGTCTTCACCGACCATGTGTCGGACACCGACGCCGTGATCGAGCGGCTGAAAAGCTTCGACGTGCTGTGCGTGATGCGCGAGCGTACGCCGCTGCCGCGTGCCACGCTGGAGCGACTGCCACGCCTGAAGCTGATCGTGTCCACCGGTGCCCGCAACGCCGCCATCGACGTGCCTGCCGCCACCGAGCGCGGCATCGCCGTGGCGTTCACCGGCTACACCTCCGCACCGACGATCGAGATGACCTGGGCGCTGATCCTGGCGGCCAGTCGCCACGTCGTCGCCGAGAACCTCGCGTTCCGCCGCGGCGGCTGGCAGCAGGACATCGGCGTCGGCCTGACCGGCAAGACGCTGGGTGTGCTGGGCCTCGGTCGCGTGGGCGGCGCCGTCGCCAGGGTGGGCGCGCTGCTGGGCATGAACGTGCTCGCGTGGAGCCCGAACATGACGCCCGAGCGCGCGGCCGAGGGCGGCGCCACCGCGGTGTCCAAGGAGGAGTTGCTGCGCCGCTCCGACGTGCTGACGATCCACATGGTGCTGAGCCCGAAGACGCGCGGCCTGCTCGGGGCCGACGACCTCGCGCTGATGAAGCCGTCCAGCCTGCTGGTGAACACGTCGCGCGGCCCGCTGGTCGACGAGGCGGCCCTCGTGTCGGCGTTGACATCGCGCCGCATCGGCATGGCGGCGCTGGACGTGTTCGACGTCGAACCGCTGCCCGCGGACCACCCGTTCCGCTCGCTGGACAACGTGCTCGGCACGCCGCACATCGGCTACGTGGCCGACGACCTGTACCGCACGTTCTACGGCGACACGGTGAAGGCGCTGGATGCCTGGCTCACCGAGCGCGCCAAGTCCGCCTGATGCGCGGACGGCGCGCGGCGGCGGTCGCGCTGGCCGTGCTGGCGGGCCTGGCGGCGGCGATCACGCTGACGCTGGCCGGCTGCGAATCGTTTGGCGAGCACGCCAGCGGCGAACGACTGGCGCGGATGGAGCGTTCACCCGAGTGGCACGGCGACCGGTTCGCGAATACGCAGGCGATGTGGAGCGACCTGCGCGACGCCTTGCTGCATGCGCTGGCCGGTGGCCCCGATGTCGAGCCCACCGCGCCGGTGCCGGTGGTGCAGACCGATCCGGCCGCCTTGGCCGTGGCGCCCGCGAGCGGGTTGCGCGTGACCTGGTTCGGGCATTCTTCGACGTTGATCGAGGTCGATGGCGTGCGCGTGATGACCGACCCGATCTGGAGCGAGCGCGCGTCGCCGCTGCAATGGGTCGGCCCGCATCGCTGGTATCCGCCGACCATCGCGCTGGCGAAACTGCCGCCGGTGGATGCGGTGCTGATCTCGCACGACCACTACGATCACCTCGACTACGCGACCATCGTCGCGATGCGCTCGTGGAAGAACGTGTTCATCGTGCCGCTGGGCATCGGCGCGCACCTGGCGCGCTGGGGCATCCCGGCCGAGCGCATCGTCGAGCTCGACTGGTGGCAGTCCATGCGCGTGGGCGCGCTCACCATCACGCTCACGCCCGCGCGCCACGCATCCGGGCGCCTGCAGGCGCAGAGCGACCTGACGCTGTGGGCAGGCTTCGCGCTGGTGGGGCAGCAACACCGCGTCTATTACTCGGGCGACACCGGCCTGTTCGACGCGATGACCGAGATCGGCGAACGCTTCGGCCCCTTCGACGTGGCGTTGATCGAGGCCGGCCAGTACGACGCCGACTGGCCCGACTGGCACCTGGGCCCCGAGCAATCGGTGCTGGCGGCGCAGCGCGTGCGCGCCAAGGCCTTGATCCCCGTGCACTGGGGGCTGTTCAAGCTGGCGCATCACGGCTGGACGGAGCCCGTGGAACGCGTGCTGGCTGCGGCGAGTTGCACCGACTTGAAGGTGCTGACGCCGAGGCCGGGACAAAGCATCGAGCCGACGGCGTTGCACCCGGGCGACTCGCAGCATTGGTGGCCGGCGACACCGTGGGCGACTGCGGCCCAGAAGCCGATCGTCGCGACGAAGGACGGCGACGCGATGCATCGTGTGTCGTTGCCTGCGTGCCCGGCGGGTAATCAGGCGTCGAGTTCGCGGTAGAAATAAGTCGTCGCGCACTCGCCGCCCGCGGGCAGCAGCGCGTAGCGCGGGACGGTTCCGGCGACCTGCCAACCCAGTCGCGCGTACAGGCGCGCTGCGGTCTCGTCGGCGGTGTCGAGCACCAGCAGCGTCTTGCCTTCGTCACGTGCAGCGCGCTCGGCCGCGCGCATCAGCGCCGCGCCCGCGCCCTGGCGGCGCGCGCGTCGGTGCACCAGCATCTTGGCGACGTCGGCGCGGTGCGGCTGGTTCTCCGGCTGACCGAGGATCACCTGCACGGTACCGACGATGCCTTGCGCATCCTGCGCCACCAGCAGCGCGCGTTCGCCGCGCTCGACGTCGTCGGCCACGCGGCGCCAGAACGCGAGCGCCTTGGCGCGTGTCATCGGCAGCATGAAACTGACCGACGCGCCGCCCTCGACGCAGTCGATCAGCACGTCGGCGAGCGCCTGCAGTTGCGCTGCGCTGACCGAGCCCAGGCGTTGCACGTCAAGGGTAGAGGCTGGGGCGCTGGTCGCCATAGGATCTCCGGAACGGCAAGGGGTAGGGCATGGACGCCAGCACCACGGCGTAGCGGGCGGCGATCCGGTGCGGGTTATGGAACGTGATGGGCCTGTCCAGCACCATCGCCACGCAGTCGCCAGCGGACAGGCAGTGGCGCTCGTCGCCGACGGTGACGTCGATGGCGCCTTCGAGTACCCAGATCTGCTGGTGCATCACCGGTTCGCGCGGGCCCGTCTCGTACGAGACGCGGGCCGCGGCGGGGAACGACACCTCGACGATCTGGATCTGCGAGCCGATGCCGCTGGGCGAGACGTTGCGGCGCACGTAGCCGGAGTGCGGGTCGCGCCACGAGGGCTGGTCGGCTGCACGCGCCACCGGGCTGGCCGACGGCTGCGGCGTGTCGAACAACGCAGCCAGCGGCACGCCGAGCCCGCTGGCAAGCTTCTCGAGCAACACCGCGGTCGGGCTGCTCTCTCCGCGTTCGATCAGCGAGATCATCGAGCGGCTGATGCCGCAATGCGTGGCGAGCGAGTCCAGCGACAGGCCGCAGGCGGCGCGCAGGTCGCGCACGCGCTGGGCGATACGGTCGTTGAGACTGTCGGACGGCGCTTCTTTCATATTGGACAAAGTGTCCAATATGTTGGATGCGACGTCAACCAAACCGGTTCACCGAAGCGCAGGCGCCTCGGTAGCGAGCCTCAACGTGCCGTGTAGCCGCGACCGTCCATGCACGCGAGGGTGGCGCGCTGGAAGATGCTGCCGTCGGACATGGCCCTGGGCTGCGTCGTCGCCCAGCGATTGCAGGCCTGGCGGTCGGCTTCGACCTGCGCGGCGGCTTGGCCGTTGCGCGGATAGAAGATCGGATCCGCCATCGGTGCGGCGGCCGGCGCAGGCGCGGGTTGTTGTGCCGGATACACAGGCACCGCTGCCGGCGGGTAGTAGTACGGCGTCGGGTTGACCACGACGTAGTTGGGCTGGTCGTAGTAGTACGCGCCGGCCAGGCCCAGACCGAGACCGAGGCCGACGCCCCAGAACGGGAAGCCCCAGCCGCCACCTCGGTAGTAGCCGCCGTGATAGCCCCCGCCGTGATAGCCGCCGCCGTGGAAGCCACTGCTGTGGAAGCCGCCGTGGCCTTGCGCCTGGGCGCCGCCACAGGCCAGCGCCAGCGCGCCAAACGCGATCGCGACTGCGCGGCTGAGCCTGCGGGCACGCACAGGCGCGGATGCATGAACGATTGCTGTACTCATTTCGGACTCCTTCGAGCGCGCGTGACGCGCGCGTATGCCGTCATTTTTTGCCCTTCGGGCCGCCATGTCGAGCACAGGGACTCGGCTTTACCGCTGCGCAACCTTGGATGAGCAGTCGGCGTGCCGGCCGGTGCCGAAGGGATACCGAATACGTGAGGCCTGGCGGCGCAATATCAATGGACGAGCCGCCGCGCCTGTCAACCTTGCCCCGGCAGGGGGCGCCAGCACGACCATCGGCAACTACCTGCTGCCGTCCCTCACCGCCGGCCTGGCCGTGGTGCGGGACCTGCTTGCGCCGGGCCGGCTCGTGCGCGCGCAGACCGCGTTGCCGCGGCTGGTGCGCCGCTTCCGGCTGGTGCACCATCGCCGCAAGCAGTTCTCGCCCAGCCTGGCGCGCTTCGTGGCGTTCTGCCGGGAGGCCATCGCGGCGGCCTGAGCGTCGTCAGGGCACGATGTGCAGGTCGCCCTGGGCCTGCGGCGGGGTCTTGATCGCCAGCACCTTGAAGCGGCCGCTGGTGGCCACGCTGGCGCCGTGGGTCGTGCCCTTGGGGATGATGATCAGGTCGCCGGGGCCCACGTCGCGCCTGGTGTCGCCGAGCCAGAACGTGCCCGTGCCTTCGATGACGTACTGCACCTCCACGCTGTCCGCGTGGAAGTGCTTCGGCGCGTCGCCGGTCTGGACGGCCACCGTCGCGCCGGGCGTGGCCAGCAGCGTCTGCGAGCGCAGCGTGCCGACAACCGGCGCGCCGAGATCCTCGTCGGTCATCTTCGCCAGGTTGACGATGCGCGGCGCGGGCGCCGCGGCATCGGCGGCGCCCGCGCTGGGCATGAAGCGCGCGCTGAGCGCTCCGAGGACGAACGTGCAGGCGAGCGCAGCGGTCAGGGCAACGGGTTTCATCGTGTCTCCAGAGGTTTGTGGGCGAATCGTAAGCCCATCGTCCGCACAGGGGTCGGACGGCTTGGCTACCATCGTCGCCGGCGTCGAATTCGACGTGACCCGAGAGGCCCCGCATGACCGACACCGACCGCTTCGAGCTGTTCTCCTACTGGCGCACCTCCGCCACCTACCGCGTGCGCGTG
>Ga0302157_10005032_pt1 | contig 14152 bp, 14 predicted proteins | sample I_Bog_N3_3_FD_193502 | JGI IMG/M metagenome (GOLD analysis project Ga0302157, IMG submission 193502) | Peat permafrost microbial communities from Stordalen Mire near Abisko, Sweden - I_Bog_N3_3 | ecosystem: Environmental > Terrestrial > Soil > Wetlands > Peat | place: Sweden: Abisko, Stordalen...
CAGGAGTTTCCTCATATTTTGCGCGCGACTTCCGGTAAGCGATTCCAGATCAACAGGTTGCCCGAGATGTGAAGTGGCTGGGGACGAGAACTGTGGTAGAAGGGTTTTGCGAAGAACTCAACGAACCACGGAGCCGCCCCCGAATGCAAGATAGCAGACTGCGGTCACGACTGAAAGCGCAACTGACGAAGTTCTCCTCGGAATTGTGCGCCGGACTGAGCAAGCCGCTCGAGAAGTTTGTCAATCAGATGTTATTCGGCATCCAGGCCAGCCAGGATGTGAAGCTGAGTAACATCGCGCGCAGCCTGAAGGAAGACATCCCTCTCATCAAGACCGAGGACCGTCTGTCGCGCAACTTAAAGACAGCGGAGTTGGAAACCGAACTGACTTCGCAGTTAGCCAAGATGGCGAGCCGGCGAGTGGACGCCAACACCGTGCTGTGCCTGGACCTGAGCGACATCCGCAAAGAGTACGCCAAGAAGATGGAGTATCTGGCTCCGGTACACGACGGCAGCACTGGAGAAGTGCATGCGGGCTATTGGTTGTGCGATGTCACCGGGGCCGAAGTGAACGGCAGTGAGATCGTCCCACTCTATCAGAAGCTGTACTCGGCCGAGGCTAAGGAATTCCTCAGCGAGAATGCGGAAGTGTTAGCCGGCATCGATTTGGTCCGGACACACACGCAAGGCCGTGGCATCTGGACAGTGGATCGGGGTGGTGATCGAAAGAAACTGCTGGAACCCATGCTGGACAGGCACGAGCGCTTCGTCATCCGCTCTACGGGGAGACGATTCGTCATCGACAGGAAGAATGTCAGCCGGAGCGTGGCCGAGCTGGGCGCGAGGTGCCGGCTGCGCTATCCAGCGCGGATCGTCAAGATCGAGGACGGGAAAGAGAAGACCTACGACCTGCGCTACGGCGTCGAACCGATTCGTCTGGCGGGACGCCCGGAGCAGTTATACCTGGTGGTTGTAGCTGGGTTCGGAGAGGAGCCCCTGCTCCTGCTCACCAACGCGCTGGACGGAGCGCGGGACTCACAATCACTCTGGTGGATCGCGCGCATCTATCTCACACGATGGAAAATTGAGGAGACTTTTCGCTTCATCAAACAGAGTTACAACCTGGAGGACATACGTGTCATGAAGTATCAGCGACTGAAGAACTTAGTCGTGCTGGTGACGGCGGCGGCGTACTTCGCGGCGACCTTCCTGGGGCAGAAGATGAAACTCCGCATCCTTTGCGAGAAGCTGCTGATCATCTCCCAACGCTTTTTCGGCATTCCACCGTTCCGATTCTACGCGCTGGCCGATGGAATCAAGAACATCCTCTCCCAAAGCAGCCCAGGCCCACCGGAAGAGCCGCTTCCCAATCTACAACTGGAACTGCTGCTTGCTTGGGACGGGCTCAAAATCTGAGGAAACTCCTAAACAGTATTTCCTTGACATCGGCCGGCCTTCTCATGGAAGCCACTGGAGTTTTCCTGAGTCCGCAGGGGCTGAAGCCCAAACCTTTCTCCCGATCCTTCGGCACGGCTCAAGCCGCGCCCTGATACAAAGCCTCCTGACAGACCACAGCCTTGCGTACTCCTACGTTCCGATTCATGCGAATTCACAAGGAATGGAGAGTTCCGCCACTTCTCGGTCGCGCACCCGCTCATGGATTGCAAGTTGCTTCCGCGGCCCGCGCTGCGCCACACTGAGAGTGGTTCCCTTCGATCATCATGCCTGACTTTTGCAGTTGCGGCGCCGAGCTTCCCCCGGATGCATTGTTCTGCCATAAGTGCGGCAAGCCGCAGAGAGAGCTGACGGAAGTGGCCGCCGAGGCGCCGGAGCCCGCGCCGGTCGTTGTGCCACCACCGCACGAACGAACGCAGCCACAGCCACCGCCGGCGCCGCTCGATTTCCGCAATCCGCTGGCGCTGAAGATTGCCTTGTTGGTGGCCCTGGGCGCGACCGCACTGTTCTTCCTGCCGTACGTCAACTGGCTGGCTGCGGGGTATTTCGCGGTGTTCCTCTACCGGCGGCGGACCGGTTGCGCCATCAACGTAGGCGCGGGTGTGCGCCTGGGCTGGATCACCGGGCTGTTCACCTTCCCGCTGGCCGCCGTGTTTTATGCCGCCGTGTTCTATGTGATCAACGTGGCGTCGGCGCTGCCGCAGTTCCGCGCCGAACCGCGTTTTCAGGAGCTGCTGGGCCTGCTGAAAAGCTGGTCGGACATCGCCGTGTTGCTGCTGCAGTTGTTCATCCTCACCACCTGCCTCAGCATGGCCGGCGGCGCACTGGCCGCCAAGCTCGGCCAGCCTAGCCCGCCACGGGGCGGGAGTAACGCTTGACCAGCGCCACCGCCGCGAAGATCACCAGCATCGCCGCCGATTCCCGCCGGCCGAACGGCTCGCGGTAGAATAGCCATCCCAGCGCCACCGCGACCACCGCGTTCACGTACGGGTAAATCGATACCACGGCTACCGGCAGCCGGTCCATCACGTAGACGAAAGCGCTGTAGCCCACCAGCGAACCGAAGACCACCAGGTAGAGCAGCGCGCCAACGCCGCGCGTGCTCCAGTGGATGGGTTGATGCGGGACCAGCCACGCAAACGGCACCATCGCCAAGGCCGCCGCCAGTTGGTGAATGCCGCCGGCGACCACCGGGTGCGCCTTGCCTGCGTTGCGGCGTTGATAAATGGAGCCGAACGACCAGCCCGCCATGCCGATTTGCAGAACCAGAAAGCCGACCAGCAAGCTGTGACCGGCGCCCTGCGGGCCCGCGCCCGGCGTCACCAGCAGCGCCGCGCCCGCCAGACCCAACGCCATCGCACCGATGGTCGGCGCGTGCAGGCTCTCGCCGCCGGGCAGCAGCGCTTCCACTCCCACCATCCAGAACGGCGACATGGCAGTGATCAGGCCGGCCATGCCACTAGGGATGAGGGTTTCGGAGATCACCAGCGCGCCGTTGCCGATGGTGAGCGTTCCCAGACCGGCGATGCACGCCGCGGCCAGTTCCTTTCCGCGCGGAATGTACAGGCCGCGGTACCAGGCGAACGCGAGCGTCAGCGTTCCCGAAATCAAATAACGCACCGCGACCAACGTGAGCGGCGGAAAGGTTTCGAGCGACATCCGTATGCCCAGGTAGGTGGTGCCCCAAAAGAAACACACCGCCGCCAGCGCTACATACGGTTTGAAGAGGGGATGCCGGGACAACCCCCAGCTTAACATCGGCGTGTGCGGCGACGCGGGTTGCGGCGCAACCCGTCCTAACGGCCGGCGGTTCGGTTAGAATTAAGGCTGAGATGGTGGAGATTCAACCGATTCGTGTCGAAATCGAACGCGAGGAAGATGGCCGAATCCTGGCCTCGGTGCCGGACCTGCCGGGCGTCATGGCTTACGGCAGCACCGAAGACGAGGCTGTCCGAAGGGTTAAGGCGATAGCTCTGCAGGTACTGGCTGACATGATCGAGAGCGGCGAGAATGTGCCCGAACCGCTGAAGGCGCTATTTGCCGCGTGAGTGTCTGGCGCGCAACGAAAGCCAAACGGGTGTACGCCGCCCTCTTACGTCTCGGTTGGACGCTCAAGAAGCAGGTCGGATCTCATCGAAAGCTACAGCGCCCCGGGTGGTCGAACTTCACTTTCTGTTTTCATGATGGCGTAGAGGTTGGCCCAGCGGCTCTGGCCAAGATCGGAAAAGATACAGGTCTTCGCCCGGAAGACTTGTGAGCCCGGCGCTTTGAAGCCGGGCCCCGGCGACAATCGTGGCCGCCCCGTCGTCAGACCGATACGCGCAGCCCCAGGTGCTTCGCGAACGGATCGAAATCCCTGTCGTTATGCAGCAGGGTGTACCCGCCCTCAATGCAGCGGGTTGCAATCACCGTATCGATAGTCTTGCGAACCGTGATGCCGCGGTTGCGCAGCGCCCGAAAATTCTTCGCCGCTTGAATCGCGATCCTCTGCCCGCCCAACTCGACGACAATCAACGAAGTGAGCATTCTCCTGGCATGGTTGAAGTCCCGCTCGTCGGTGAATCCTTGCAGGACCTCGGTCAGAATCAAGTCACCGATGGCCAAAGGCTCATTACCCAGCAGGCTATCGAGTTTCTCGGTCTGCGCTGTGATCGTACCGTTGAAATAGTCGATCCACACGCTGGAATCGACCAGGATCAACTATCGCTCCGCATCGAGTCGAGATCGCCCTGCCAGTGCAGCTTGCCGCGGAGACGGCGGATCTCCGCCTGTCTGCTGAGGCGCAGCACAATCCGCAAACCCTGTTCCACGGCCTCGCGCTTGGTCTTGAGGCCGGTTGCGCGAAGCGTGTCCCGCATCAGCTTGTCGTCGATCACGATATTCGTCCGCATGATGTGTATCCTACTAAACAATTATACACATTCCGGGAGATCGCCAAGAGGTAGGATAGACGATCGGTTTTTGTCGTCTGTCAAGGTCGTGCTCGATCGAGGCATGACAGACCACAAAAGGCGATGGTCTGTCCTACCTGGCCCGCCTTGCCCAGCCCGGCGGCTCCTACGGCACCGGCGGGAGCGGCACGCGCAGACGCCCTTGAAAGACTTCGCCGAAGGCTTCCAGCACTTCGCCGTGCAGCGAGCCGTTATCGGCCAGCAGGTGGTCGGATTGGGTCACGCTGTGCGGCGCGCCCCGCATGTCGGAAACGCGGCCGCCGGCTTCGGTTACCAGCAGCGTGCCCGCCGCCACGTCCCAGGGCTTGAGTCCGAATTCCCAGAACAGGTCCAGCCGCCCGCACGCCACGAAGGCCAGATCGAGCGCCGCCGACCCGGTGCGGCGCACGCCGTGCGAAGCCATCGCCATCTGGTAATAGAAGTGGATGTTCACATTGTGATCCCGCTTGCGGGCGGGAAATCCGCTGGACCCCAGGCATTCGGCCATCCGCTTGATTTGCGAAACGTGAATCCGCCGGTTATTTAAGTACGCGCCGGCGCCGCGTTCGGCGGTGAACATCTCCTGATGAATGGGGTCGTATACCACGCCGGCCACCATCTGGCCCGCGCGCGCCAGGCCGATCGAGACATTGAACGCCGGAAAACTGTGCGCGAAATTGGTGGTGCCGTCGAGCGGGTCCACGTACCAGCAGTATTCGGCTTGGGGGTCGTGGCCGCCGCCCTCTTCGGCGACAATTCCGTGGGAAGGGAAGTGCGAGCGCAGCCGCTCCACCACCAGCTTTTCGCTGGCCCGGTCGGCTTCCGTCACCAGATCGAATTCGCCCTTGACTTCAAACGCCACCCGCCGCTCGAAATAGTTGGCGAGCAAGGCGCCGGCCTCGCGGGCGATTTCCACGGCTGTTTCGAGATAGGGCATGCGCGAGAAAGACGGCTGCCGGGCCTAACCCAGCTCCACCACGTAGTTGATGTCGTGCTTGAAGATGAAGAGGTTCGGCTCGCCCTGGCGGGTAATCCGGATGAAGGAGTGATCGTAGTATTCGATCACGCCCGTTACTTCTTCGCCGCCGGCCAGCTTGACGCGCACGGGCGTCGCCTTCTCGATCAACTGCTTGAGGTATTTGGCCTCTTCCAGGGTGTGCTCCGGCGCGCGCGCGGACTTTGGCTCTTGTATCGTACGCTTCTCCTAACGCTTTTTCCGGCTATCGGGCTTCAGCGTAATCTGTTCCGCCGGCGTTCCCGAGTTAGCCTCCGCTTCCCCATAATAGCCGTTGCGCGCCGAGGCCCGCAATTCGGGAGATTTGAGCCGCACTTCCAGCTTGTGAAAACGCTCCTTGGTGAGCGGAACGTCGTGCGGGTAATAACCCAGCAGGTATTCGGTGCGCAGCTCGGTGATGATGGAGTTGAAGGCGCGGTCGAGCTGCGGGCCCTCGGAGAGCAGGAAGGTGCGTCCGCCGGTGCCTTCGGCCATGAATTGCAGGGCGTGCTCGCCGCCGATATCGCGTCCCGCATCGTTGGTGATCGGCATCACGATCACCGGATAAATTACCGCATCGGCCAATTGCGCCGCTTCAAGCGCCCGGTGACTGTCGATCTTGCTGGTAGTTTCGCCGCCGTCGCTCACCAGCACCAGCGCCTTGCGGCCTTCACGCAGCTCCAGGTCGTGCGAAGCCAGCCAGATGGCGTCATAGAGGGAAGTTCCGGCCGAGCCGTGCATCTGGCGCAGCATGGCTTCGAGCGACACGATGTTGCGGGTGTAGTTGTGCACCTGCGTCACCGAGTCGTCGAAGGCATAGAGCGCCACCTGGTCCTGGGAGTTGCGGAAAGAAAGCAGGGTGCGCACGAAGCGCACGGCGGAATCGGTTTCGAACTTCAAGTCCTGGTTGGTAGACCCGCTGACATCCACCAGCAGCGCGACCGAGAGCGGCTGATCGGCCTGGCGTTCGAAGATCGCCACTTCCTGCCGCACGCCGTTGTCGAAGATTTCGAAATCCTCCTGGTGCAGCGAGCCCACCAACTGGCCAGCGCGATTCTTCACCGTGGCGGCCACGTGCACCAGGTTGACCTTGACCGGAATCACGAGGTCCTGGGCGCCCAGCGCAGAGGTCAGCGCTACCGCCGCGGCGAACATGGCGCCAAGGTGGAGCAGGCACCCCGGTTTTTGGGCCCGTGCCGGATTTCGCCTGCCCACTGTTCCTCTCGTGTTTTCCTGGGGGCTCGCCTGAAAATAACCTCGCCATTCCATCGTGGTGCACGCACTCGTGCGTGCCGCGTCGGCACTCGTGCCGACGCCCGGCTTCCCAGCGCCGAGCAGGTGTCGAGAAGAGTCTCGACACGGCACGCACGGGTGCGAGCGCCACCCCGGCCGCCAGCTAGCGCGCCAAAGGGACATCGGGGTCCCACGCTCCTTCCACCCAGACCTCGCCATCGGCAAAATGCTCTTTCTTCCAAATGGGGACGCGCTTCTTGAGGCGGTCGATACCTTCGAGCGCGGCCTCGAACGCCGGCCGCCGGTGGGCCGCGGTAACCGCCACCACCACGCTGGTTTCGCCCACCAGCAGACGGCCCAGCCGGTGCGCCATGGCGATGCGTTCGAGCGCGAAAGAGGCGGCCAGTTCGCGGCCGATTTCCGCCATGGTGCGCAATGCCAGCGGCGCATAGCCTTCGTAATCGAGGTAGAGCGTGCGCCGCCCGCCGGTGTGGTTGCGGACGGTGCCTTCGAATGTCACCACCGCACCTTCTCCGCCTCGCAGCAGCCGGCCGGCGATCCGGCGCGTATCGATCGACCGGTGGGTGATGGCGAAGTAGTTGCCGGATTCTTCGATTTCGAGGCCGTCCGCGCCATCTTCCGAGCCGCCGCTGACCGGCGGCAGAAGCGCGATCTCGTCCCCTTCGGCGAGCTTGGTGGCCAGCTCCGCGAACGCCTGATTGCGCGCCACCACGATGCTTCCCGCCATCTTGCCGACGCCCGGCGAGAGCGCCGCGTAATGATCCAGCACCGTGCGTAGATCGGCGCCCTCGGCGAACTCGGCATCCTCCGAGCTGCGGCCGGCCAGGTCCTTCAAAACCCCGAAAAACAACACACGAACGCGCATCTGTAGCGTTGGAATTCTCAGTCTATCAGACGGTTCCAATCGGCTATCCGTTGCGCCCTTGTTGCGGGTGTGCGACACATGCCGTTCACCGCCCTTGCAAAAATGTTTGCCGCCCGTTTTCAATCGCTTGGGCCTTTGCGCCCGGCTCTTCGGGCCAGTGCCCAGGCTATTCTGAAATCGAAAAAGAGCTGCTCGCTCGCCAAGACGCAGCCCGTTTCGGAGCCACGTCCGGTGCCTATCCGCCTGCAGGGGGCATTTGAAACCGGGTCGCGCGGTGCAACGTTCGCATAGGCGGCCATAGAGGCTTGTACTCCTCCTCGAGAGGAGAAAGGAACCGGTTCCTCGCAGCCCCGGCGTTTCCGCGCCGGCATTTACGTACCATCGCAACGCAAAGCCCACAAAAACAGCTTCCGAAATCGCTCTCCGCGAACACGATTCCGTCACCGCCCGCCCTCGCACACAGGCGTAGTGTGTCCACGCCACCCTTCCCAATTCCGCCCAGCTCCCGGAGCAATGACGGAGGCCGCCATCGGTTTCAAGATTTCGCGCCGCTTGCCCGCCGGCCCGTTTCAGTGTTGGAGTATAGAGGATGCATCGATTGCTCCTGATTTCAACCATCGCGGTTTCGGGCTTTGGCGCCCGCGCCGCCGACCCTCCGGCGCTGATGCCGCTGCCGCTGAAGCTGGAAGCGGGCGCGGGCGCGCTGGCGATTGACCAGAAGTTCACCGTAACCGCTTCGCTGGCCGACCCACGCCTCGAGAGCGCGCTGAACCGGCTGGTAGCCCGCCTTTCGCGCCAGACCGGCATGGCCATTCCGCGCGGCAAGCCGGCCGCCGGCGCGCACGCCACGTTGCGCGTGGAATGCGCGGCACGTGGCGCGCTGTATCCAACCCTGGGCGAGGATGAATCCTACCAGCTTGCGGTCACGCCCGAAGGGGCGCTGCTGAAGGCCGCCGCTGTGGATGGCGCGCTGCACGGGTTGGAAACTTTCGCGCAACTGGTCCAGCCCGGAGCCACCGGCTTCCAGGCGCCAGCGGTGCGCATTGACGACCGGCCGCGCTTCCCGTGGCGCGGGCTGCTGATGGACGTTTCGCGCCATTGGATGCCGGTCGAGGTGGTGGAGCGCAACCTGGATGCGATGGCCGCGGTGAAGCTGAACGTCTTCCACTGGCACCTCTCCGACGACCAGGGCTTTCGCGTGGAGAGCAAACGCTATCCGCGTTTGCAGCAGTTCGGTTCCGGCGGCCATTACTATACGCAGGCCGAAATCCGCGCCGTGGTGGCTCACGCGCGCGAGCGCGGGATCCGCGTGGTGCCCGAGTTCGACATGCCGGGCCACACCGCGAGCTGGTTTCCCGGCTATCCGCAACTGGCCAGCGGGCCGGGCCCCTTTGAAACCGGCGGCGACTACGGCATGTTCGATCCGGTGATGGATCCGAGCCGCGAGGAAACCTACCGCTTCCTGGACGGCTTTATCGGCGAAATGGCAACGCTCTTCCCCGACCCTTATTTCCACGTGGGCGGCGACGAAGTGAACGGCAAGCAATGGGGCCAGTCGGCGCACGTTAAGGCGTTTGCCAAACAGCACCGGTTCAAGGACGCGCGCCACATCCAGTTGTATTTCAGCCAGCGCATTCGTCAGATCCTGGCGCGGCACGGCAGAACCATGGTCGGCTGGGACGAGATCCTGCAACCGGGATTGGGTTCGGGCACCGTGATTGAGACCTGGCGCGGACGCGCGGCGCTGGCCGAATCGGTGCGGCAGGGCTATCGCGGCATCTTGTCGTGGGGCTACTACCTGGATCACCTCAGCCCGGCCAGTTTTCATTACGGCATCGAGCCGCTGGCCGGCGACGCGGCGCAATTGACCCCCGAGCAGACTCGCCACATTCTGGGCGGCGAGGCGTGCATGTGGGCGGAGCTGGCGAGCGCGGAGACGGTGGATTCGCGCATCTGGCCGCGGCTGGCGGCGATTGCCGAGCGGCTCTGGTCGGCGCCGGACGTAACCGATGTGGACTCGATGTACCAGCGCCTGGAAGCCGTCAGCCGGATGCTGGAGTGGACCGGCATCGAGCATCGATCCAACTACGCGCCGATGCTCGACCGGCTGAGCGGCAACCATTTCGCGCCGCCGGTGCGCGTGCTGGCCGATGCCTGCGAAGCGTTGGGGCTGGGACCGCGGCACGTCGATGGCATCACCACCGAGACGCCGTTCAACCGCATGGTGGACGCCGCCCGCCCGGAGAGTGAGAGTGTGCGCGCGCTCGAATTGGCGGCTGCCCGTGTGGCGGCGGAGCCGGCCGCCGCCGCGGCCGACGTGGCGGCCCTACGCGCGCAGTTCACCCGCTGGGCAGCCAACGACCGCGACTTCGAGCCGCTGGCCCAGGCCAATTCGCTGCTGGAGGAGTTGAAGCCGATTTCGAAGGATCTATCGGCCGCGGGCGCGCTGGGGCTGCGACTGCTCGATATCATCGCCACTGGCCGACCGGCGCCGCCCGACTGGCTCGCCAGCCAGGACACCGAACTCAAACGCATGTTGGAGCCGGACGCGGACCTGCGCCTGGCCGCCGTGCGCCCCGTCAGGATTCTGTTGGATCGCGCCGCGCGCGCCGGCAAATAGGGAGAGGATCTCTCGGTAGCGCCGGCGGTCTTGCCGCCGGTTCTTTTTCTTTGCCGCAGGACGCCGGCGGCAAGACCGCCGGCGCTACCATGCTCCTCAGTTCTGGGCGGCTAAATAAAACTGCAACGTAGGCGAAGTCGAGTTACCCACCCCGACCGCGACGCCGAATGGAGGCGGGCCGGCCATGTACAAATTCGCCGGCACCGGTACATCCACCCGCAATATATCGATCACCGCGCCTGGAATGCCGCCAGCGTACGCCGGCGTTGCCGTCAGCGTACCGATACCGATGTTGGGAGGGCAGTCGACCAAGCAGAACGCGAATAGAGTAAAGAAAAAATCAACCTGAATCCTCGCGGCTGGCGCCGGAGCGGGCGACGCGGCTATCGTCCCATCCGGTAAGTTGGGATTGAGCGCGCCAGCTCCGCTGACGAGGATGGTTACCGTGTCGCCCGTGGACGCGGGGTTCGACGATGAGTTGACGCTGCCATCGGAATTCAAAACGGCCATTATGTTTGGTTGCGCCGCGGCCACCTGCAAAGGCAGGGTCTGCGACGAACCGGCGCCGGTCGAGATCGTCATGTTCACCTGCGTGCTCCCCGCGACTTCGTAGGGCACCAGCACATTGATTTGATTTTCCGCCGCATAGAAAAGCGGCGCGAGAACACCGCCGAACGAAACCTGCGTGCCTCCCAGCGAGCTGGCAACTCTGCCGTTGGAATCGATCTGCATTCCGACTCCTACGGCCGGCCCCAGGCCGTTCCCGTAAATGCTGATGAATTCGCCGGGCGCCACCACGTCGTTCGCGGCGTTCGCGGCCGAATCCGCCACGCCGAGAATGGATACTCCGGTGGGTGCCGCGCGCGGCTGCCGCAAGACGAAGCCAGTCCCTATTTTCGCGTTGAATGCCGCCTGCGGCGGTCCGATTACCGTCAGGCTGCCATCCGGATTCACCGCCAGGTCCTGACCCGCCATGCCGTTCGGCACCAGTTCGGCAAACAGCACGCTCGAGCCATCCGGCGCGAGCTCGGCAATCACGGCATCGCCCAAAACGATCGAGTTCGGGCCCAACACCAAGCCTGAAGGATCGGCAAGCGATTCGGTGATCCACACGCCGCCCTGCGCGTCGAGTCTCAGTCTCGGCGCAGCATTGACGATGCCATAATACGTCGAAAACAGGAGGCTGGCGCCGGTCGAATTCAGTTTGGTCACAAAGCCATCGACCAGGTTGAATGTCGTTTGGGCGAGCTGAGGTTGGATCGCCCCGGGTGTGATGGGGATTGGATCATAAGTAGTTCCGGCGACCACCACATTGCCGCTCGAATCCAGTGCGATTGCGTCCGGCGCCCCTTCGCCCAGCAGCGTGGACCAAATCAAGCCGGTGCCTTGAGCGTTCAAACGCGTGATGAACCCATCGGAGTCATTAGCGCCGCCTTGAAATTGCGTTTGAAACGCCCCCGGTGTAACCGGGAAATCGGACGCATACGTGTAGCCGGCAACCGTGGCTACACCGTTCGAATCCACGGCCAACGCCAGAATGAAAGTGGGCGCCGCCAAGGTGCCGGAAGGCTGACCGCCGAGCAATGTCGAATAGGCCAACGTGTAGGGTGGAGTTGATTGACTGGCCGGCGTGAGCTTTGCCACAAAGCCGTTGGGCACGTATGCCGGCGCGGTAATCAGCGCACTAATAAAGGCGCCCGGCGTGACCGGGAAATCCGTCTGGCTGGTTGAACCTGCCAGGTACGGATTGCCGGCCGGATCGAACGCGATGGCGCTGATCGCAGTGGCGCCAATGGGGTCGAGCCCGCCGAACGTGCCGCTCGACAGCAGATGAGTGCCGGTGCTATCGAGCTTGGCGATAAGACCGAGCGTGGGGTAACTCTGCGACGAAACGGCTATCGAACCGGCGATCCAAAGGTTGCCCAGCGGGTCCACGGCCGCGGCGGCGGCTTGGCCGTCATTGCCTGCCGGGAAAGTGAACAGCGAGATGGCGTTGCCGCTCGAATCCACTTTCACCACCGTAATCGTCGTCATCGCCACCAGTTCCTCGCTGGGACCCGGCGGCAAAGGTGACGAACTTACGATGAAATTGTTCCCTTGCCCATCCGGGGCGATGCAGCAGGGGTTAAGCGAAACGTAGGAAATGTGGGATTGCTGCGCAGCGGCAGTTGCAACCGAAAATGCAAGCAGCACGGCAGCCGATAGGGAAGACCTGGCGACGCTCATACTACTATAATATCGGTGTGGCTCGAACCGAGGGTTTTCTGGTAACCCAAACGGGCTGAAATTCGTAACTATAATATTGCTGTGTCACAACTTCGTAGTGGCAGACTAGTCGAGACGGCGCGCTGCCTGCAGCCCCTCGGGCGAGCCTTGCTCGTCCTGCTGCTGCTGTCGGTGACCATCGCGGCCCAGTCCTCCGCACTCGACCCGCGGCACGAATCGCACCATGCGCCGGGCCATTGCTGCCTGCTGTGTTATACGGGGCCGCTGCCCATGCTGCGGACTACCGTGCCGGCGGCGGTGACGCCGGTTTTCCTAGTGACCTGGCTGGCGCCCGCGCCCGATTTCCAGTCTTTCCACGAAGTGCTGCTCACCGCGAGCTCCTCGCGCGCCCCTCCCGCCGCATAGCTCCTCCCACTGTCAATTCGTTGGTCCGGCGCCGTTTGCGCGGCGCGGGATCATGTGTTTTTTGGAACAGGAATCAGGAGAAGAGTTTGCCATGCAGGCAACATCGCGCATTGGCACGCAGCTATTTCCGGTAGCCGCGTGTATCCCTGCAGTTCTCTTAGCGGCGCTCGGATTATTCCAAGCGGCTTGCGGTGAGTTGAAAAAGGCGGAAAGCAAACCCGCCGATGAGTCCAACCCGTCCGCCGGCTTTTTCACCGTGCCGCCGGATCAGTTGGCTCATCTGAAAACTGCGCAGGTGGCGAAGACCTCCTGGGAAGTCGCCATCCACACTACCGGAACGGTGGATTGGGACCAGGACCACACCACGCAGGCCATCACCCAGGTGAACGGGCCGATCGCGCGGATTCTGGTGGACGTGGGCACGCCGGTTCAGAAAGACCAGCCGCTGCTCTATGTCTCGAGCCCCGATGTCGCCAACGCCATCGCCGTGTATCGCAAGGCCCGCAACCGCGAGCGATTCAACAAGACAATCATCGACCGCATGAAGGAAATGCTGGACCGAGGGGCGGTGGCCACCAAGGATTACGAAAGCAGCGTGGCGGATTACAACGACGCTGCAACCGACGTCCAGAACAGCCTGCAGCCGCTGAGAATTTTCGGCATCACCGCCCAGGAGATCGACCACGCGGAGCAGCAGGGCGCCTCCATTAATACCGAGCTGGCCGTCCGCTCTCCCATCTCCGGCGTGGTCGTGCAGAAACTCATTTCGCCAGGCATGTTGATCCAAGCGGGGCAGACCGTCTGCTTCCAGGTCAGCGACACTTCCACCGTTTGGGTGCAAGGCCACATTTTCGATCGCGACCTGCCCTCGATAAGGATCGGGGATCGAGTGGAGGAGACCAATCCATCCTTCAACCGCAACTTCAGCGGCACGATTGCCTACATCGGTTCCTTCGTGGATCCGAACACGCGCACCACGCCCGTCCGCATCGTCACGGCAAATCCCGGCGGCCTGTTGAAGAAGGATATGTTCGTCGACGCGGTGGTTCGTACCAGCACGCAGAACAACATTCTGGTGGTCCCGGTGGCGGCCGTGTTGCGCGACGACAAGAACGAGCCGATCGTGTACGTACAGGCCGAGCCGGGCAAGTTCGCGCAGCGTTCGGTGGCGACCGGGCCGCAGCAGAACGGATTGGTCGCCATCACCAGTGGATTGCAGGAGGGCGAAACCATCGTGAGCGACGGAAGTCTCTTCCTCCAGTTCGCCAACGCCATTCAATAGAGGCGCAAACGGCATGATCGCAAGAATAGTCTCCTTCGCCCTTCAGCAGCGGTTCCTGATCGTGATCGCCTCGCTGGCCCTGATGGTCTGGGGCGCGTTCTCCTTCCTCAACCTGCCGATTG
>Ga0302157_10005039_pt1 | contig 14140 bp, 16 predicted proteins | sample I_Bog_N3_3_FD_193502 | JGI IMG/M metagenome (GOLD analysis project Ga0302157, IMG submission 193502) | Peat permafrost microbial communities from Stordalen Mire near Abisko, Sweden - I_Bog_N3_3 | ecosystem: Environmental > Terrestrial > Soil > Wetlands > Peat | place: Sweden: Abisko, Stordalen...
ACCGAGCAGGCCCTGGATGTCGGTCTTCAGTCCCGCCAGCTGTTGCAGCTTGGCGTCGACCTTGGTCTCCGCCGCCGACAGCAGGGCCAGCTGGGTGTCCATGTCCCGTTCGCGCTCATCCAATTGAGTCCGACGCGCGCCCAGATTCTGCAGGGTCTGAAGTTCGGCTGGCGACAGTCCGGCCTGTTTGGCCAATTCCGCCGGCGTGGGCGCGCAGACCGGCGCGGCCGGCGCGCTGCTGACCGCCATCACGTCGCCGGGAGGGACCGCCGACGCGGGACCGGCGTTGGCCGCGGGCGCGGACGGACTGGATTTGGCCGGATCGGCCGGGCTGCTCTTGCCCTTGGCGCCGGGCGCCAGATCCTCGGCCCAGGCCTTGGCGCCGGCGGCGATGGTCGGCAGGGATGCGGCCCCGCCGATCACGCGCACGGCCAGGACCCCGCCCACGGCAATCAGCAACAGCGGCAGAAAACGCGGCGCGCGGCTCATCGGCGGCCTCCGACGACCGCGGACAGGCCGGGCCGGGCATGGGCGCTTTCGAACAGTTCATCATCCACCGTCGCTCGCGCACGGACCGGCGGCGCGGTCGACGCCTGCACTTCAGCGACCTTGCCCAACAGCGAAGGCCGAGCGGACGCCAGGGACGGCGCGGCCGCGCGGGCCTTGATCAGGGCCTGAGCCTTGGCGTCGGCCTCGCCGGTGAGCTTGACCAGCCTTTCCGCAAGCCCCCGGGCGTTCGTGAGCTGCTCGGTAAGTTCGGCGCGCACGCCCTCCGCGGTGGCTTTCAGTTCGTTCAGGCCGGCCTGGGTGCGCAGCGACGCCTGGTCCAGTTCGGACACGGCCTTTGCGAAACTCAGATGGCTCTCGCGCAAGGCGCGCAGCCGGCGGTCCAGGCGCAGGCCCAGCATCATGGCGCCCACGAGCAGAACGCCGAGGGTCAGATTCAGGGTCAAGGCGACCAGGCTCATCGCAGATCCTTCAAGGCTTGGCGCGCGGCCGGGTTGAGGGGGCCATCGCAGCGCACGGCCACGGAATGGTTGCGTCGGCCAATGCGTCCCCGCGTCAGGGCGATGGAGCCCGAGCGCAGCTCCACCGTGGCCTCGGGCGAGGCGTTCAGCATCAGGGTGTCCCCGACCTTCAGGTCGAGCACCCGGCGCAGACTAATGAGTTGTTCGTCCAGCACGGCGCGGACCTCCATTTGGGTCGTCCACAATTCTGTGGCCAAATGGCTTTCCCATATGTTGTCGCGGCCGAATTTTTCTCCCATGAACTGCTGGAGCAGCATCTTTCGGATGGGCTCCAGGGTCGCGTAGGGCAAAAGCAGCTCGATGCGGCCGCCCCGGTCGTCCATGTCGATGCGGAGTTTCACCAGGATGGCGGCGTTGGCGGGCCGCGCGATCGCGGCGAACCGCGGGTTGGTTTCCAGCCGGTCCAGGTTGAAGTGCACGCTGGTCAGCGGCTCGAACGCCGCGTGGGCGTCATTGAGCACCACCTCGACCATCCGCTGAACCAGTACCCGCTCGATGGTGGTGTAGGGCCGCCCCTCGATGCGCATGGCCGCCGATCCGCGCCGCCCGCCCAGCAGCACGTCGACGATGGAATAGATCAGGTTGGAATCGACGATCAGCAGGCCGTAATTGTCCAGCTCTTCCGCCCGGAACACCGCCAGGATCGCGGGAAGGGGGATGGAGTTCAGGTAGTCGCCGAAGCGGACCGAGGAAATGTTGTCGAGACTGACCTCGACGTTGTCCGAGGTGAAATTGCGCAAGGAGGTGGTCATCAACCGCACCAGGCGGTCGAAGACGATCTCGAGCATCGGCAGGCGTTCGTAGGACACCAGCGCTGAATTGATGATTGCGCGGATGCCGCTGCGTTCGACCGTCTCGTCGGCCAGGTCGAAACCGAGCAGACTGTCGATTTCCTCCTGATTGAGGATGCGCTCGGCGCTGGCTTCGCCCTCGCCCCAGGCGCCGGCCATCGCCGCGTCATCGGCGCCGCCCGCTTCGGGCGCCCCCGCGTTCACGACGCCTTCGGTGTCTTCGGCGGTTTCGGCCATCGGCTAATTGACCAACATTTCTTCGATCAGCACGGCGTTGGCCTTGGACGGAGCGATCACCAGATTCACCCGCCGAAGGATTTCCATGCGCAGTTGATAGCCGCCTTCGCTGCCGGCCAGATCTTCCGGCCGCAACTCACGAAGGAACACCTGGAACATGTCCTGCAGGCGCGGGAGATTGGGATCGAGCGCATCGGCGGTGTCGTGGTCGGGCAGTTCAAGGGTGAGCTTGAGCTTCAGAAAGCTCGGCCGGCCGTCCGCCGTCTGCATGTTCACCACCAGATCCGGCAGGGTGTAGTAAACCACGCCGTTAGGACCATCGGCCACCACTGGCGCGTTGGGGTCCTTCTTGCCGTCGGCGCTCTTCTTATCGTCCTTCTTCTCTTCCTTCTTGACCGGCTTGGCCGCGTGGGGCGGCCCGCTCTTGCCCAGCAGCAGGAAGGCCGCCGTCCCACCGCCGCCCAGCACCACCACCGCGGCGGCCGCCGCGATCAGGACGATCTTGGGCAGACCCTTCTTGGCTGGCGGCGCCTCGCCGTCCGCGCCGGACGCCGCATCGCCCGCAGGCCCCTCGGAGCCCGCTTCCGCGGCAGCCTCGTCGGTCTTGGCTTTCTTCTTTCCAAACATGGCGTTCGTCCGCAGCCCCCGCCCCTGCTGAATCAACGCCTCGGGGCTGAATGATGAATCCGGCGAATATGGTTAAGGATGTCTTTTTTCCGCCCGGGGAGGACTGCAGTTTTTGCCGGGTACAGATCGGCGCCCGGCGCCTCATTAACTTTATATATCTTTGTTTTTATTGATTTTTTTTATGGCCCAGGGCTTGCACATGACTGTGGTGAGCGCTGGAGGCCGTTAATGGACAACACCCTGTACGTCAGCTTGTCGCGGCAGATGACCCTGCGCAAGGAGCTCGATGTGGTCGCCAACAACATCGCCAACGCTGATACGGCCGGCTTCAAGGTCGAATCGCTGATGGTCGCCAACGATCCCGTGACTCCCCCCGCCGCGCCCGGCGCGGCGCCGATCCAGTTCTCCTTCGACAACGGCCTGGCCCGCGATTTCAGCCAGGGCGCCCTGCGCCAGACCGGCGGAACCCTGGACCTGGGCCTGCGCGGCGACGGCTTCTTTCAGGTGCAGACCGCCAACGGAACCCGCTACACCCGCGACGGGCGCTTCGCCTTGGACGCCCAGGGACAGATCGTCACCGCCGCGGGCGATCCCGTGCTCAGCGACGGCGGCGCGCCCTTGAGCATCGACCCGACCAAGGGACCGCCCCTGTTCGGGCCGGACGGCACCGTCACCCAGGGCAAACAAATCGCCGGCAAGATCGGCGTGGTCCGTTTCGCCTCTCAGTCCGCCCTGCAGAAAGACGGGGGCGGATATTTTGAGAACGTCTCCAACCTCGGCTCACAGCCCGCTCAGGACACGAAAGTCGAACAGGGCATGGTGGAGAGTTCCAATGTGAACCCCATCGCCCAGATCACCCGGCTGATCGAGGTCAGCCGCGCCTATGAGCAGATCGCCAACATCATGGACGGGAACAGCAGCCTCTATAACGAGGCGGTCCAGCGTCTGGGCAAGGTCAACTAAGGAACATCGGAAAAATGCGCGCTCTTTCCACCGCCGCGACCGGCATGGCCGCCCAGCAGCTGAACGTCGAGGTCATCTCGAACAATATCGCCAACATGAACACCATTGGCTACAAGCGCCAAAGGGCCGAGTTCCAGGACTTGCTGTACCAGGACCAGGAGCAGGTCGGTTCGCAGTCAGACGCCTCGGGCACGATCGTACCGACCGGGCTGCAGATCGGCTCGGGGGTCAAGGCCGGCTCGATCTACCGCATCACCCAACAGGGCTCGATGACCCAGACCAGCAATCCGCTGGACTTGGCGATTCAGGGCATTGGCTATCTTCAGGTTCAGATGCCGTCCGGCGAGACGGCCTACACTCGGGCAGGCAACCTGTCGGTCAACAACTCCGGCCAGCTCGTCACCGATCAAGGCTATACGGTGCTGCCGGCCATAACCATTCCCGCTGGAGCCACCAACGTCGTCATCTCCCAGAGCGGTCTGGTGCAGGCGACGCTTCCCGGCCAGACCACGCCCCAGACCCTGGGTCAGTTCGAGCTGGCCAGCTTCGTCAACGAGGCCGGGCTGGAAGGCTTGGGCGACAATCTTTGGCAGGTGTCGGGCGCGTCCGGCCCCGCGGTCGTCGGCCTTCCGGCGGCCAACGGCATGGGCACCCTGCTGCAGGGCTATACCGAAGCTTCCAACGTGGACGCCGTCAGCGAGGTCACCTCCCTGATCGCCGCCCAGCGGGCCTACGAAATGAACTCCAAGGTCGTCACGACGGCCGATCAAATGCTGTCGACAACAGTTCAAGAAAAGTCCTGACGATGATGCGCCCCCGCCTGTTGCTGATCTTCGGCGCCCTGGCGGCTCTGGCGACGGGCGGCGCGGTCGCCACCCCCGCCCACGCCGGGCAGCCTGTAAGCCTGAGATCCTCGCCGGCCGACGAGAACGGCCAGGTGACGCTGGGCGATCTGTTCGACGCCGCTGGCGACGCGGCTTCCGTTGTGATCGCCACCGGTCGTCCCGGCTCTGGCATGGTGCTGGACGCCGGGCGCGTGCAGATGTTCGCCCGCGCTCACGGATTGGATTGGGACAATTCCGGGGGCATCCGCAGGCTGATCGTCCGACCTGGCGCCGAACGAACGGACGCCTCGGCGATTACCGTCACCGCGCCTTTGACCCACGCGATCCAGGTCTTGGCCTATGCGCGAGACATCAACGCCGGGGAAATCGTGCAGCCCGACGACCTGGCCTGGAGCCGCACGGCCATGCCTTTGGGCGATGCGCCGCGCGACGCCCAAACCATCATCGGCATGGCCGCGCGCCGACCCCTGCGCGAGGGCTCGGCGGTGGCCCAGCACGACGTGACCGCCCCGCAAGTGATCAAGAAGGACGATGTCATCGCCCTGATCTACAGCGACCAGGGCGTGACCCTGACCCTTCAGGGCAAGGCGCTGGAGAATGCCGTGGTCGGTCAGGTGTTCAACGCCCTCAACCCTGAGTCAAAGAAAATCATCCAGGCGGTGGCCACCGCGCCCGGCCAAGCCCAGGTCGGCCCGCAGGCGGAACAGCTAAGGGCCGCCGCCCGTCTCAATCCGTCCTTGCTCGCTTCCCTTCATTGAGGATCAAGATGCGTTCCTTTCCCCGTATGCCGCTGGTCATCCTGGCGCTGGCTCTTCCGATCACCGCTTGCGCGAGCGCCTCGGAGGCGATCAGGGGGCCGAAAATGACGCCGGTGGGCGACCCCACGCCCCTGGTCGTCGAACAGCCGTCCGTATTGTCGGCCTATCGGGCGCACGATGAATCGCCGCGGCCGGCTTCGGCCAATTCGATCTGGCGGGTCGGCGCGCGCACCTTCTTCAACGACCAGCGCGCGGCCAAGGTGGGCGATATTCTCACGGTGTTGATCACCATCGATGACAGCGCCCAGGTGCAGAACGACACGACGCGCGAGCGCAAGACCGCCAACACCATGGGCATGGCCAATTTCTTCGGACTGGAGACCGTCCTGCAGCACGCATTGCCAGGCATGACCCCCTCCACCATGGTCAACACCAACGGCGACAGCGCCCTGACCGGCACGGGCAGCATCAACCGAGCGGAAAAGATCAATCTGACCATCGCCGCGGTGGTCACCAAGGTGATGCCCAACGGCAATCTCGTGATCCAGGGACGCCAGGAAGTGAAAACCAACAGCGAGCTTCGCGAATTGACCATTGGCGGGATCGTGCGGCCGGAGGACATTTCCTCGTCCAACACCATCAATCACACCCAAATCGCGGAAGCCCGCATCAGCTACGGCGGCAAGGGCGACCTGACCCGGTCCAACGCGGCGCCGGGCGGCCAAGCGCTCTTGGAAACCTTCCAGCCCTTCTGACAGTGGCTCCAGGTCCAGTTCGGCAGACTATCTGACCCGAAGGCTCAGCCCGCTGAAGCCATGAGCTTGGCGGCGGCTTCCTCGCCGCTGAGCGCCTCGAGCGCCGCCCGGGTTATGCCCGTCGCATCCAGGCCGGCCTGGGCGTACATGACCTCGGGCTTTTCGTGATCCTGGAAGACGTCCGGCAGCACCAGACTGCGCAGCTTCAGGCCCTTGTCCAGGGCGCCGTGCGTGGCCAGGGCCTGCATCACGAATGAGCCGAAGCCGCCGACCGAGCCTTCCTCGACGATGATGAGGGCCTCGTGCTCGCGCGCCAGCCTGAGCACCAGATCGACGTCCAGCGGCTTGGCGAAGCGGGCGTCGGCGACCGTGGCCGAAAACCCGTGGGCCGCCAGGCGGTCAGCCGCCTTGAGCGCCTCGCCCAGGCGCGTTCCATAGGACAGGATCGCCACCGCGGAGCCTTCGCGGATAATCCGCCCCTTACCGATTTCCAGCGGCTGGCCCGGTTCGGGAATATCGATGCCCACGCCTTCGCCGCGCGGATAGCGGAAAGCGCTGGGGCGATCGTCGATCGCCGCCGAGGTCGCCACCATCCGCGTCAGCTCGGCCTCGTCGGCCGCCGCCATGAGCACGAAGTCCGGCAAGGCGCCGAGATAGCCGATATCGAAGGAGCCGGCGTGGGTCGGGCCGTCGGCGCCCACCAGCCCGGCGCGATCGATGGCGAAGCGCACCGGCAGCTTCTGGATGGCCACATCGTGGACCACCTGATCGTATCCGCGTTGAAGGAAGGTGGAATAGATGGCGCAGAACGGCTTCATCCCATCCGCCGCCATGCCCGCGGCGAAGGTCACCGCGTGCTGCTCGGCGATGCCCACGTCATAGGTGCGATCGGGAAAGCGCTTGCCGAACAGATCCAGCCCCGTGCCCGAAGGCATGGCCGCGCTGATCGCCACGATCTTGTCGTCGCGTTCAGCTTCCTTGATCAGGGCCTCGGCGAACACCTTGGTGTAGCTGGGGGCATTGGAGGCGGCCTTGGCCTGCTTGCCGGTGACCACGTCAAACTTGACCACGCCGTGATACTTGTCCGCCGCGCTCTCGGCCGGGGCGTAGCCCTTGCCCTTTTGGGTGACCACGTGGACCAGCACCGGCCGGTCGTCGATGTCGCGCACGTTGCGCAGGATCGGCACCAGATGGTCCAGGTTATGGCCGTCGACGGGGCCCACGTAATAGAAGCCCAGCTCCTCGAACAGAGTGCCGCCGGTGGCCATGCCGCGGGCGTATTCCTCGGCCTTGCGCGCCGCTTCCTGCATGGGCTTGGGCAGCACATGCACCATGGTTTTGCCGACCTTGCGCAGGGTCTGATAAAGGCCGCCGGACACAAGGCGCGCCAGATAGGCGCTCATTCCGCCAACGGGCGGGGCGATGGACATGTCGTTGTCGTTCAGCACCACGATCAACTGACCCGTCGTGTGGGCCGCGTTGTTCATGGCCTCATAGGCCATCCCCGCGCTCATGGCGCCGTCGCCGATCACGGCGATGACCTTGTTGTCCTTGCCCTGGTGGTCGCGCGCCGCGCAAAAGCCGAGCGCGGCGGAAATGGAGGTGGACGCGTGTGCGGCGCCGAAGGGATCGTATTCGCTTTCTGCCCGCTTGGTGAAGCCTGACAGCCCCCCGCCCTGGCGCAGCGTGCGGATACGGTCGCGTCGGCCGGTGAGAATCTTGTGCGGATAGGCCTGATGGCCCACGTCCCAGATCACGATGTCCTTGGGCGTCTCGAACACATGGTGCAGGGCGACCGTCAACTCCACGACGCCCAGTCCCGCGCCCAGATGCCCCCCCGTGGTGGACACCGCGTCGATCATCTCCTCGCGCACGTCGCCCGCGAGCTCCTTGAGCTCAGTAAGCGAAAACGAGCGAATGTCGGCCGGGGTTTTGACCGTGTCGAGCAGGGGTGTTTTCGGCATGATGAGCGTCGAGACTGCTAAAGAGTTGAAAGCGTTATAGACCGTCAGCGACGCTTGGGCGAGCGGCGCCGCAAATTTCAGTTGAACTCGGCCGGTTCGGCGCGCTCGGCCGCCCCTTGCGGCCCCACCACGATCTTCTCCACTTTCAGCCGCGCGGCTTCAAGTCGAGCTTCGCAATGAGCCTTCAGCCGCGCTCCGCGTTCGTACATCTCTATGGATTTTTCCAGCGGAGCCTGTCCCGATTCCAATTCCTGCACGATCGCTTCCAATTCGGCCAGCGCCTGTTCGAAGCTCAAGCTGGATAGGTCTTTGGCGTCTGTCATCAGTCTTTTCGCAAATGGGCGGGCAAAGTCGCCTTTTCGTTCATAGCTTAGGCTAGCGCAGCGCAACATCAACCTTGCTGCGGCGCCCAGGCGAGCCGCGCTCATTTTTTAAGGCCTAGGATAACCGCATGACTCGCATGTCGATCCGCCACCAGACTCGATATCTCTACGGCCAGCCGGTGCGGTTCGGCGTGCAAAGAATGCTGCTGCGTCCACGCGACAGCCACGCCGGCCGCATCATCAGCGCGACCTTGGAGCTGTTCCCGGCTGGTCGCACCTCATGGACATACGACGCGTTGGGCAATTGCGTGTGCTGGTTTCAGCCGCAAGGCGAGAGCACCGAACTTGAGATCATCAGCAATCTGGTGCTCGACCGTTTCCCGGCCCAGCCGGTGGGCCTTGCCATTCAGGACCCGCGCACGGCCGCTCCCATCCAGTATCCCCTGGCCGACCGCGCGGTCCTGACGCCCTTCATCACGCCGACCAGCGAGTCCGATCCGCGCGTCCTTGACTGGGTGCAGGAGCGGATGGGACAGCCCGATGAGCCCGTGCTCGACTTCCTCATTCGGCTGAACAGCAGCATCCATCAGGGTTTCGTCTATGGCGAGCGTCAGGAATTGGGCGTGCAGAGCCCGGCCGAGACCCTCGCGCGCGGTTGCGGAACCTGTCGGGATTTCGCATGGCTGATGATCGAGACCCTGCGCTTTCTGGGTTACGCGGCGCGGTTCGTGACCGGCTATCTGCATTCGCCCAACGCGGATCATGCCGGCGCCGGCGCCACCCACGCCTGGTGCGAAGTGTTCTTGCCCGACATCGGCTGGATCGAGTTCGACCCCACCAACGGCCTGATGGAATCGCCCGATCTGGTTCGCGTCGCGACGACCCGGACACCGGCGGAGGCCTCGCCCGTGCTGGGGACAATCGTCGGCGATCCACACACTTGTGAAATGCTTGTGGCTGTAGATGTGCGCATTATCGATCCGTAGACACGACGATTGCCGACTGCGGTCACAAAAAAAGACGGGTGTTTGGCGATGATGACAGGTCTTCAGCAGCAACAGCCGTGGGGCGTTTCGGCGCCGACGCGGTCGGCGCCCCAGGTTCAACACGGGGCGAACGTGGACACCCCTTCGTTCGGGAAGCAGCCCTCGACGCCGAGCGAGGCGCCGCTGTTGGCGGCGAAGGGCAAAAGGGCCCGGCGGTCGAAAGCGGAGCGCGCCACGGAGCGCTGATCGAACGCGCAAGTCTCTCCAAGGCCATTGATCGCCGCCCGCCCAAGGCTCTAGCCTAAGGGGGTGAGCCCTACTGAAACCGAATCGGCCCCATCGACGGGCGCCCCCCTGCACATGTCCCTCGCGTCCCGCCTGACCCTCCTGTCGGTGGCCAGCGCGATGTTCATGCAGTCCATCGACTCCACGGCCCTGTCCACGGCGCTGCCCACGCTGGCCCGCGCCTTCGCCACTGACCCAATCCATCTGAAGTTGTGCCTGACGGCCTACATCATGGCCCTGGCGGTGTTCGTGCCGGCCTCGGCCTGGGCGGCGGACCGGTTCGGGGCGCGGCGGGTGTTCATGGCCGCCATGGGGATATTCCTGTTGGGCTCGGTGCTGTGCGCCTGGTCGCGCAACCTGGAGCAGTTGGTGGCCTTCCGCATCGTGCAGGGCGCCGGCGGTGCGATGATGGCGCCGGTCGGACGGATCATGGTGGTGGGGTCCTATCCGCGCGAGCACCTGATCAAGGCCATGGTCTGGATGACCACCCCGGGCCTGCTGGGTCCCATTCTGGGCCCGCCCCTGTCAGGCTTCATCCTGTCGATCGCCGACTGGCCTTGGATCTTCTACATCAATGTCCCGATCGGCATCCTGGGCATGCTCGCCGTGTGGCGCTTCGTGCCGAAGGTTGTTCAGCCCCATCCGGGACGGTTCGATGTCTGGGGCTATGTGATGGCGGCGAGCGCGATCTGCGCCGCCATGGTCGGCGCGGAAAGCGTGGGCGTGCATATGCTGCCGGTTTGGGGCCAGATTCTGGTCTGGGCGTTCGCCCTGGCCGTCGGCTGGGCCTACATGCGCCACGCCAAGCACACCGACCGGCCCGTGCTGGACCTGACGCTGCTCAAGGTGGCCACCTATCGGGCCAATCAGACGGGCGGCACGCTGCTGCGGATGAGCTTGGGCGCCTTCCCGTTCCTGCTGCCCCTCCTGCTGCAGGGCGGCCTCGGCTGGACCCCCCTGCAGGCTGGGCTCCTGACCATGTCCATCGCGGTGGGCTCCATGAGCGCCAGGCTCGGCGCCCAGTTCGTCCTGCGCCGGTTCGGCTTTCGCAACACCCTGATGTTCACCGCCGTGGCCTGCGGGCTGGTCGTCTCCACCACCGGCTTTTTCCGGTCGGACACGCCCATCGCGGTGATGGTGGCGGTCCTGGCCGTGGGCGGATTCCTGAGATCCAACCACCTGACCTGCGCCAGCACCTTGGCCTTCGCCGATATTCCGGACGCCTCCGTCAGCCAGGCCTCGAGCCTGAGCTCGGTGTTGCAACAGGTGGCTCAGGCCCTCGGCATCACGCTCGCGGGTCTGACCCTGCGCCTGTCCCAGGTGATGGGCGCCTCGCACGGTCTGGCGTCGTTGGCGCCCGAAAACTTCGTCCTGCCGTTCGCCGTGGTCGGGTTCGCCTCCCTGTCGGCCACGGCGGTCTACTGGGCGCTGCCCCCCGACGCGGGCGCCAACATGCAGGGCCGCAGGCGGCGTTGACCGCCGCTACCAAGCGCCCGTATTGGCCATGGACGCCCAGGGCTCCTGAGGCGCGAGGGCCGGCCCCTTTTGCAGCAGCTCGATGGAAATTCCGTCCGGCGAGCGGATGAAGGCCATGTTGCCGTCGCGCGGCGGACGGTTGATGGTCACGCCGGCTTCGGCCAGACGGGCGCAGGCCGCGTAGATGTCGTCCACCTCATAGGCCAGGTGGCCGAAATTACGACCGCCCGCATAGACTTCCGGGTCCCAGTTATGGGTCAGCTCGACCAGGGGCGCCGCATCGGCCCGGGCGCGCTGGACATCGTCCGGCGCCGCCAGGAAGACCAGGGTGAAGCGGCCTTTCTCGTTGACGTTCCGCTTGACCTCGATCAGGCCCAGCTTGTGGCAGTAGAAGTCGATCGCCGCGTCCAGATCGGCCACGCGAACCATGGTGTGAAGGTATTTCATGCGGACCTTCGCCCTTTCGTCCTAATTTTACGCCTCGGCGGCGGCTCTGAACACGAGGCTGGTGTTCAGCCCGCCGAAGGCGAAGGAATTGACCATCAAGACCCCGCAATCGATGGGCCGCGCCCGGCCAAGCACCAGATCCAGCCCAGCGCAGTCCGGATCGGGCGCCTCGAAATTCAAGATTGGCGGCGCCAGCCCCTCGCGCAAGGCCTCGACGCCGATGGCGGCCTGAAGGGCGGTGGTCGCCCCGATCAGGTGGCCGTGGGCGCTCTTGGTGGCGGTCACCGGATGGCTGGAGGCGCGTTCGCCGAACACCACGCCGATGGCCTCGGCCTCGTTCTTGTCGTTCAGCGGCGTGCCCGTGCCGTGGGCGGCGATCAGGATGTTGCGGGCGTCCAGTACGCCGGCCTGGGCGCAGGCCTGGGTCATGGCGGCGACCGCGCCGTCCAGGCTCGGTTGGGTCAGATGGCCGGCGTCCGACGACATGCCGAAGCCCGCGAGCTCCGCCAGGATGGGCGCGCCGCGCGCGACCGCGTGATCCCAGTCCTCCAGGATCAGGCTGGCCCCGCCCTCGGCGATGACCATGCCGTCTCGGCCCAGGGAAAACGGCCGACAGGCGGTGCTGGTGGTGGCCTGGATGCCTTCCCAGCAGTGCATGTCGGCGGCGGTGATCAGGGCCTCGCCCCCGCCGACGATGGCGATGTCGGCCCGTCCGCTCTGAATGAGCGTGGCGCCCTGACAGATGGCGTGGCCCGAGGATGAACAGGCGCTGGACACGGCGAACACCGGCCCCTTGATGCCGAACGTCATGGCGATGGCGCTGGACGGCGCCGAGACCATCACCCGAGGCACGGTCAGGGGATGCACCTTGGGGTTCTTCATGCCGAAGAACCGCTCGTAGGCCTTTTCCTGCGTGGTCAGGCCGCCAATGCCGTGGCCGAACACCACGGCCGCCTTGGCCAGGTCGGGCGAGCCGATCAGGCCCGCGGAGGTCAACGCCTCGAACGCGGCTTTCAGGGAAAACACGGCGAACGGATCAAGCGAGGCGCCGATGCGTCGGTCCAAAGCCTTTTCCAGCGCGGCCAGGGTGTCGCCCTTGACCCGACCGACCAGCCAGTCCTTGCCTGGAGGGCCATAGGGACCCGCGTCGATGAACGTCACCGCCAGGCCGCTGACCCCGTCGCGCGCCGCGCGCCAGGTGGAGGCCATGTCGTCGCCGAGCGAACTGACCGCGCCCAGCCCGGTGACGGCGATCCGCCGCGCCCCGGATGTCACTGCGTGGCGGCCTTGTCGGCGATCTTGGCTTCAATCAGGGCCAGCATCTGGCCGAGGGTCGCGCTCTTCTCCAGATCGTTCTCGCCGATGGTCACGCCGTACTTGTCCTCCACGGCGAACACCACGCTGACCAGGTCCACCGAATCCAGGCCGATCTCTTCCAAGGTCGAGTCCATCTTCAGCTTTTCGACGTCCACCAAGGCTTCCTTGGCGACCAGGTCGATCAGGTCCTGTTCCAGCGACATGAGGGCTTTTCCGCGGGCGAGTGAGGTTTGCCTGCGTCTCATGAACCGAACGAGCGCGGTCGACAAGCCGCTGAATGGCCGCGCTTGAAGCGGCCGCGCCGATCAATCGGTGAGAATCGCTGCGGTTCTGGCGCGCAAATAGGGGACCACCTCGGCCTCGAACCAGGGGTTGCGCCCGAGCCAGGCGGTGTTGCGCCAGGATGGATGCGGCAGGGGAACCACCGTGGGCAGTCCCTCGCGCCAGGCCCGCACCGTCTCGGTCATGGACCGGCCCCTGACCTGCGGCATATGCCACTGCTGGGCGTAGCTTCCCACGGTCAGGATCAGCTCGACCTGGGCAAGCTCGGCCATCAGCCGCGCTTGCCAAAGCGCCGCGCAGCGCGGCGGCGGCGGAAAATCCCCGCCCTTGGGATCGGTCCCCGGAAAGCAGAAGGCCATGCCCGCCACGCCGATGCGCCGATCGCCGTAGAAGGTCGCCCGGTCCACGCCCAGCCAGTTCCGCAGCCGATCGCCCGAGGGATCGTCGAACGGCAAGCCGCTCTCATGCACCCGCCGCCCCGGCGCCTGACTGCAAATCAGCAGCCGCGTCTGCGGCGCGACGCGCACCACGGGCCGCGGTTCGTGCGCGAGTTCGGCGGCGCAGGCGCGGCAGGCGGCGATCTCGGCGAGCAGGGGGTCCAGCAGCGACATGACGGCAATATAGGTTGCCCCGCTCGCCGTTGGACCCCTCTTGCCCTATCCTTGCGCTTCATATGAGAGGGAGCCGCCCGTGGCGCGCAAAGTTGCTCAACTCGCCCCGGCCACGGCCGGTCCCGCCCTCAGCCTTCTGGCGGTCGCCTTCGCCGCCGGCGCGGTGGGCGCGTTCGCGGTGGGAACCCTGGCCATTGGCCGCATGGCGGTGGGGCGAATGGCGATCCGGCGGCTGCGGGTGAAGGACTTGGAGATCGATCAGCTGACGGTGCGCAGTCTGCGCGTGCTGGAGCCGGACGATTGACGCCCTCGCGCTGTCATAGCGTTGCTTAAAACCGCCGTTGGAGCCATCGGCCCAAAGCGGACAGCGCGAAGGCGTCCAGCCGAAAGGGGCGGTGGCTCGCCGACAGAATAGCCCGCCTCCCTACGTCGACCCTCAGCTGGG
>Ga0302157_10005045_pt1 | contig 14127 bp, 9 predicted proteins | sample I_Bog_N3_3_FD_193502 | JGI IMG/M metagenome (GOLD analysis project Ga0302157, IMG submission 193502) | Peat permafrost microbial communities from Stordalen Mire near Abisko, Sweden - I_Bog_N3_3 | ecosystem: Environmental > Terrestrial > Soil > Wetlands > Peat | place: Sweden: Abisko, Stordalen...
CGGATTCTTCTCGAGCGCGTTCGCGGTCAGATCGAGCAGCCACGAGCGCACGACGCTGCCGTAGCGCCAGATCTCGGCGATCTTGTGCAGGTCGAGTTCGAACTCCTGCTTGTGCTGCAGGATCGAAAACCCTTCGGCGTACGCCTGCATGAGCCCGTATTCGATGCCGTTGTGGATCATCTTCGTATAGTGTCCCGATCCCACGGGGCCGACATGCCCCCAACCGCGGTCAGCGCCCGGCGCGAGCGTCGCGAAAATCGGCCGGTGCCTCTCGACGGTCGGTCCGTCGCCGCCGATCATGAGGCTGTAGCCTTCTTCGAGGCCCCAGACTCCGCCGCTCGTACCGCAGTCGATAAAGCCGATCCCGTGGGGCGCGAGCGCCGCGGCGCGCCGTTGGCTGTCGCGGTAATTCGAATTGCCGCCGTCGATGATCGTATCGCCCGCCGCCAGCAGCGGCTGCAGCACGTTCACGGTCGAGTCCGTGACCTCACCCGCGGGCACCATGATCCAGACGGTGCGCGGGGCATCGAGCGCGGACACCGCGGCCGCCAACGTGGCGGCGGTATGCGCGCCCTTTTCCTCGAGCGCCGCACGTGCCGCATCGGCCGGATCGTAGCCGACGACACGATGGCCCCCACGCAAGAGACGTTGCGCCATATTCGCGCCCATCTTCCCCAATCCAACCATGGCGAGTTGCATAAGCGGTCGACCCGATGTGACGCGAGCTTCGCGATGGGTTCGAGTATACGACCCGGAGCGGTCCAGGTTAAGTGCGCCTTGCGGCGTCACGCGGATGCGCGCTCGAAACCCCTTCGCGGCATGACGATGACGGCGGGACTTCCGACCGCCGCGAAGCGGCCCGTGAACTGCAACCCCCCCGTGGCGGCATTGACCTTGAACGACGTGATCGAGTCGCCTTTCTGATTGCAGGCGTACAGATACGATCCGCTCGGATCGAATGCGATGCTGCGCGGATAGTCCCCATGGACCCATACATCTGCGAGCCAATGCAGGCGGCCGTCGGCAGCGATCGCGAAACTCGCGATCGCGTCGTGCAGGCGGTTTGCCGCGTATAAATACCTCCCATCGGCTCCGATCAAGATCTCGGAGGCGAGGTTGCTGCCGGCAAACCGGGGCGGAAGCGTCGCGATCGATTGCTGGAAGCGCATGGCGCCCCGCGCGCCGTCATAGGCATAGACCGCGATCACGGCATCGTGCTCGTAGAGATTGTAAAAAGTTCTTCCGTTGGGATGAAACACGAAGTGCCGCGGCGCGGAACCCGCCGGTGCGGCGAGTACCGGAACGTCGGCCGGCAGCAGCCGGCCGGCGTGCACATCGAAGCGCCAGACGAGCGTGAGATCGAGGCCCGCGTCATTCGCAATCACGAACGTTCCCGAGGGATCGGCGGCCACCATGTGGATGTGGGGTCCCTCGTGATCGCTGACGGCGAACTGGCCCGGCGGATCATCGGCAGAGTGCGCCACGTGGCGCGAGCCGACGCTGGGCCTGACATCGCTCGCCTCGCCCAGGGCGCCGTCGGCGGCAACCGGAAACACGGCGACGTTGCCGCCGCCGTAATTGGCGACGAACACGAAGCGTCCGGATGGATGGACGCTCACGTGCGCCGGAGTCGCGCCGTGCGAGTCGATGATCCCGATCCGCGTCAAACGGCTGCTCTCGGGATCGATCGCGTAGCTTGCGACCGCTCCGCCGCGTGCGCCGAGATAGTGGTCGATCTCGCTGACCGCGTAGAGCCGCGATTGGTCCGGGCTCAGCGCGAGCCAGCTCGGATTCTCGATATCGCCTTCCACTTGGAACTGGACCAGTGTTCCGTTCGCGGGATCGACGCGAAATGCATAGATGCCGCCGCCGTTCGGTGTGTAGGTGCCTACGTAGGCGACGCCCTGCGCTTTGGGGGTCGCCGCGGTGGGTTCGGCGGGAAGCGCGGGGCCGGCGAGGACGGCACCCGTGAGTTTGAGGAGATCGCGGCGTTTCAAGGGGTCCCAGGGGATCGATGGTCGCGCGTCGCGGCGACCGCTACGCAGGTCTCAATAATAGAGCAAAGAGACGTCCGAACCGTCATTTCGGCGGCCGATTTGCTAGCATGACCCGGATGACAGGCGACCTCAACCAGCAAGGCTTTCGTCCCTTGATCGTCGGGATCGGCGGCACGACCCGTTCGGGATCGACCTCCGAGCGAGCGCTGCAGTTCGCGCTCGGCAAGGCACGCGAATTGGGCGCCGACACCGAACTGCTCGCGGGACCGGAGATCGTGCTGCCGATCTACGCGCCGGAAACGCCCGAACGCAATGCGACGGCGCAGCACTTCGTGGCCGTGCTGCGCCGGGCCCACGGGATCATCGTGGCCTCACCCGGGTACCACGGCTCCCTGTCGGGCTTGATCAAGAATGCGCTCGACTATGCCGAGGACATGCGCAACGATCGACTGCCGTATTTCGAAGGGCGGGCCGTCGGCTTGATCGCCTGTGCGTTCGGTTGGCAGGCGACGGGCACCACATTGAGCGCATTGCGTTCGATCGTGCATGCCTTGCGAGGGTGGCCGACGCCGCTGGGCGTGGCGATCAATACGAGCGACAGCGGCTTCGACAAGGACAACATCGGGGCAAGTGCCGCGACCGGCGGTCAACTGACGATCCTCGCGAGGCAGGTCGTGCAGTTCGCGCAGCAGCGCGCTGCTTGGGAATCCGGTGCCTAACGGTCTGGTGGCAGGCCGGTAGACCGCGTTGGCGGGTAGAATCCGCGTCGGAGGCTAAACCGCGTCGGAGGCTAAACCGCGTCGGCGGGTTTGTTCAGCTCGCCTGCGGCCGCGGCAATCGGTTCGCCGGCTTCGGCGGGCGCATTCGGTAGCGCCGCCGCGCGCCGCTGCTGCTTTGCGTCCTGGCGCGCCTTGCGAGCGCTCTCTTTTTGTTTCTTCGCGTGTCGGTAATTCGGCTTGGCCAAGGGCATCTCCTGAATTTGCTCGTTCTTGAGCCGAGATCTTACTCCGGCTGGACTGAAACGCGAACGGATAAACGATGCCGGCCGCCGCCCCGGATGACTCCACGCAGGGGCGACACGTCGCCGAAATCGCGACCCCAAGCGACGGTGATGTGATCGGTGGATACGGCGCAATCGTTGGTCGGATCGAGGTCGACCCAGCCGAAGGGCGGGCAGAACACCGAGACCCAGGCATGCGACGCGTCGGCGCCCACCAGATCGGCTTCGACCGGGCCGGCGTCGAGCGAACCGGCTGCGACGATCGCGTCGGCCGCGTCTGCCTTCGGCAAGGGCACGGTGCGCAGGTAGCCGCTCACGTAGCGAGCCGCCAACCCGCGCGAGCGCAGGCAGGCGAGCATGATGTGGGCAAAGTCCTGGCAGACGCCGCGCCTTGCCGCGAACGCGTCCAACACCGAGGTCTGCGTGTCGGTAGTCCCGGGCGCATAGGTGAAATCGCGATTCATTTTGTGCATCAGCGCAAGCGCCGCGCTCAGGATCGGCCGGCCTGGCTCGAAACAGTCGGCACCGTAATCCGTGAAGCCGTGCTTGATGCGCACGTGACCCGACTCCATGCGGAACCGGCTCGCCTCGAGTACCTCGGCCGACGCCTGATTGGCCGGGTATTCGAGCGCCTGTCGCACCTGCTCCCAGGTGAGGGCGGCATCGGACGCCATCGGTGGCGGGGCGCGCACCTCGACGTCGACCCGCGCAAGGACCTCGAGCCGGTCGTGCGGGCGATCGTATTCGAGGCGCGTGACCGGGTTGCCGAAGGCGTCGACGTCGTCGCGCCGTGAGCTCGGGCTGGGAAGAAGTTCGAGGGAATGCCTATGCGTCGTCTGGTTCGGCGCGACCCGAGGCTCGAGGTGCAGCAGCTGGTGCGAATGCGCCACCTCCCCTCCATAGGAATACACGGTCTCGTGCCGGACGCGATAGCGGCGCGTCGTGCTCACGCCGCCACGACGCGCAAGGTCGAATCGATCAGCGAAAAGTGTTTGAGGGAAAGCCGATCGGACAGGATGCCGGCCGCCGTCGCAAGATTCGCGAGCTGGTGTGCGAGCGCAAGCCGCGCACGCTCGGCCCGGGCGCTTGCGCCGTCGAAGGCCGCGAGCTGCATCTCGGCGACGATGGCGACGACGTCGCTGAGTGCGCTGTCGGGCGTTCCGCCGAGCGACGCGGCGATGCGCAGCAGCGAATGCTCGATTTCCTGCCACTGGAACGCGAGCGCACGCGGATTGCTGTGGTCGAACACCAGCAAATCGATCGTCGACTCGAGCTGTGGCGAAGCGAGATACCGTGTGCGATAGGTGATCGTGCTGTCACCGATGTCGAGCAGCCATTCGAGTTCGGCCTGCCCCGGGATGGCTCCGGAGTCCAATCGCTCCCCGAGCAACTCAGCGAGAAATTGCAGGCGCTCGAGACGGCGCCCGAGCATCATCAAGCGCCAGCCATCGTCCTGCGTCATGTCGTCGAGCGCGAATCCGGCGAGGGCCGCAAGCGATAGGAGCATCCGATCCAAAATCTCGCGCACATCGACGCGCTTCACCGCGCCATCCTGAAACTCGCGCTGCAGGACGCCGACGGCGCGCCAATTCTCGGCCGAAAGACGGCTGCGCGCCTGCGAAGCGCACCAGACGAGGCGCTGCAAATCGGCGGGCAGCCCGAGCGGATTGGCTTCGCCCAAAGGCTCCTCCCCGTTCGAGCCCAGCACGCCGAAATGGCGGCAGGCGGCGAGCGCCTGCGGCCAGGTCGAGGCATTGCCGCGGCAGGCGAGGCTCGCCCGCAGGAGGCGCGCCTTGCCCTCGCAGCGCTCGGTGTAGCGGCCGAGCCAGAATAGACTCTCGGCGAGCGAGGACGGCAACTCGTCGTGGCGGATCTGGCTGCGTGACCGGCCCACGGCGACCCGCTGATCCTCCGCTTGTTTCAGTTCGGCGCCGGGTTCGCGATCGGGCGCGAGCACCCACACGTCCTTGCTGCCGCCGCCGCGCTGCATCGAAACGACGTCGACGGCGCCATCGCCCGCGATGCGGGCGAGTCCGCCCGGCATCACACGATAGCCGCCCTCCGTCGGAATGGCATAGACGCGGATGCCGAGAGCGCGGGCTGTGAATTCCTCGCCGGCGGCCGGCCGCCCGGCATTGGCGCGCCAGACCGGCGCCTGCGAGAAGGTGAGGCGCTCCTGAGCGACGTAGGCGTGCGGCCGGCGCCGGATGCGCTCGACGAGGCGCAGGCGCGCCGCGGGCGCCATGTCGCGGGCGAAAACCGCTTCGAAGCGTTGATTCGGATAGGTCGGTTTGATCACCAGAGCGGCGATGTTGCGCACCACGTATTCGAGCGCCGCCGGCTCGCCGCACCACCAGGTCGCGACCGACGGCAGGCGCAATTTTTCGCCGAACAAGCGTTCGGATACCGCCGGCATGAAACCCATCCATGCCGCCGATTCGAGCACGCCGCTGCCGAGCGCATTGGCCATGAGCACGCGACCGGCGCGCACGACGCCGATCAAGCCGGGTACACCGAGGGCCGAATCACCGCGCAGTTCGACCGGGTCGCAAAAGTCATCGTCGAGCCGCCGAAGCACCGCATGCACGCGCCGCAGGCCGCCGAGAGTCTTGAGGAACAGCGTATCGCCGCGCACGGTCAGATCGTGGCCCTCGACGAGGGGCAGGCCGAGCTGACGCGCGAGATAAGCGTGTTCGAAATAGGTTTCGTTGAAGGAGCCCGGGGTGAGCACGACCGCGAGCGGCGGTTCCGCGTCGGTGGCATGCGCGAGCAAATGTTCGCGCAGGGCAAGAAAGAACCCCCCGAGGGAGCGTACGCCCAAGTCCGCGACGAGATCCGGAAAGACTCGGGTCACGATCTGGCGGTTCTCGAGCGCGTACCCTTGCCCGGACGGCGTCTGCGTCCGGTCGGCGAGCGCCCACCAGCGGCCGTCGGGGGAGCGGGAAATATCGACCGCGTAGATGTGCAACCAGCGATTTCCGGCCGGATTCGAGCCGTGGCACGGCCAGAGAAAGTTCGGATGTCCGAACGGCAATTCCGGCGGTACGAAGCCCTCGGCGAGCAGGCGCTGGGGACCGTACAGGTCGGCGAGCAGGGCATCCAAGAGGCGCGCTCGTTGCGCGACCCCGAGCTCGATCTCGCGCCATTCGGCCGCCGTCAGCAGCAAAGGCAAAGGGTCGAGCACCCACGGCCGATCGCGCCCCTGAGGATCGGCGTACACGTTGTAAGTGACGCCGTTTTCCACGATGAGCCGGCGCGCAAGCTCTGCGCCGCGGCGCACCGCCTCGGCGCCGTCCGCGGCGAGACGCTCGATGAGCGGGCGCCAGTGCGGACGGACGCCGCCGGCGCCGTCGAGCAATTCATCGTAGCGCCGTTGGTCGCTCAGGTACGCAAATCCAGTGTGAAGGGGAACTCCGCGTCGATCGGCTCCGCGGCCACCGCAAATTTGCCCGGCGTATGCCCCATGCGCGAGAAGCGCGCCAGACGCCGGCTCTCCGCTTCGAAGGAATTGACGGGGAATATCTCGTGACTGAGGCCGCCGGGATTGGTCACGTGGTATTCACAACCGCCGAGGGAGCGCTGCATCCAGGTGTCGAACAGATCGAAGGTCAGGGGCGCGTGCACGCCGATCGTCGGATGCAGGGCGTTCGGCGGCTGCCAGGCGCGATAGCGCACCGCGCCTACGAATTCACCGACCCGACCCGTCGGTCGCAGGGGCACGCGCCGGCCGTTGCAGGTCACGGCATAACGGTTCGGCGCGAGTCCCGTCGCCTTGACCTGCAGGCGCTCGACGGACGAGTCCACGTAACGCACCGTGCCGCCGGGCGTCCCCTGTTCGCCCATGACGTGCCAGGGCTCGAGTGCGTGCCTGATTTCGAGTTCCACGCCGCGCACCGCGAACTCGCCATGCTTGGGAAAGCGGAACTCGAAATGCGGCGCGAACCAGGCGGGGTCGAGTGCGTAGCCGGCGGCATGCGTCTCGGCGATCACGTCGTCGAAATCCGCCTGCACGAAATACGGCAGCATGAACCGATCGTGCAATTCCGTACCCCAGCGCGCGAGACCCGCCTCATACGGCGTGCGCCAGAAGCGCGCCGTGAGCGCGCGCAGCAGCAGTTGCTGGGTGAGGCTCATGCGCGCGTGCGGCGGCATCTCGAAAGCGCGCAGCTCGAGCAGCCCGAGCCTGCCCGTCGCACCGTCGGGCGAGTAGAGTTTGTCGATGCAGAACTCCGTGCGATGCGTGTTGCCGGTGACGTCGACCAGGAGATTGCGCAGCAATCGATCGACGAGCCATGGCGGGCATGAAGCCGCGCCGTGCGCAGGTTTGGCCGGAAACTGCTTGAACGCAATCTCGAGCTCGTGCAGCGAATCGTTGCGCGCTTCGTCGACTCGCGGGGCCTGCGAGGTCGGACCGATGAACAACCCGGAGAAGAGATAGGACAGGGACGGATGATTGTGCCAATAGCCGATGAGGCTGCGCAGCAAATCGGGTCGGCGCAGGAAAGGCGAATCGTTCGTGCTGGCTCCGCCGAGCACGAAATGATTGCCGCCGCCCGTGCCGACGTGACGGCCGTCCAACATGAATTTTTCCGAGCGCAAGTGCGACTCGCGCGCCGAATCGTAGAGGTAGGTCGTCCGATCGACGAGTTCGTCCCAGGTAGCCGAAGGCTGAACGTTGACTTCGATGACGCCCGGATCCGGCGTGACGCGAAAGTTGGCGAGCCGCGGATCCGCCGGCGGCTCGTAGCCCTCGAGGATCACCGGCTGATCGAGCGCCTCGGCGGCTGCTTCGACGGCCGCCACGAGCTCCAGATAATCCTCGAGTTCCCGTACCGGCGGCATGAACACATAGAGCACGCCGTCGCGCGGTTCGGCGCACATCGAGGTGCGCGTGAGCTCGGCGGCCGACTGCTTCGGCTGCGGCGGCTCGGCCGCAACCTCAGGGGCCGGGGTCGCGTCCCGGCTTTGGATTTGGCGTCGGATCTCGGCGTGCGTCGCGAGTGTCGGAAACGAGCGCGTCGGATCCGGAGCGTGCACGAACGGATAGTCGCCGCGGGTGGCCCAGGGTTGCGAGTCGAGCGGCAGGCGATAGCCGATCGGTGAATCGCCGGGAATGAGATAGCAGCGCTCGCTGCGCAGGAACCAGGGACCCGTCTGCCAGCGGCGGCCGTCGGCGCTGCGCGCGACGGGCAGCACATGGCCGACCACACTCCCCAATCCCTGCTCGAAGACCTTGACGAGCCTGGCGCGTTCGAGCGCATCCTCGAGCCGCGAATCGAACGGATCGACGTTGACCGGCAGCCGGCGCTCACGCCACAGATAGTAGAACGCATCCTCGAAGGCCGCGAACACGTACTTGGGATCGAAACCCAACTCGGTCGCGACGCGCTCGAGAAAGCGCTTCGCGGTCGTCTCGGCCACGGCATAGTGGGTGCTCTCGTCGGCGACGAGTTTCGGATTCGCCCAGATCGGCTCTCCGTCCCTGCGCCAGTAGCAATTGAGCGACCAGCGGGGCAGCTGTTCCCCGGGGTACCACTTGCCCTGGCCGAAGTGTGCAAGACCCTGCGGCGCATAGCGTCGCTTGAGCCGGTGATAGAGTTCCGCTGCGTATCGGCGCTTCGTGGGGCCGAGCGCGGCCGTGTTCCATTCCTCGCCGTCCGGATCGTCGATCGCGACGAAGGTGGGCTCGCCGCCCATCGTCAGCCGCACATCGAGACTCCCGAGGTCGGCATCGACCGCGCGGCCGAGCGCTTCAATCGCGGTCCACTCGGCATCGCTGTAGGGTTTGGTGACCCGGGGCGCCTCCCAGATCCGCGTCACGGACATGCGGTGCTCGAACTCCGTGTTGCATTCGTCGACCGCGCCGCTCACGGGCGCGGCGGCCGAGGGGTCCGGGGTGCAGGCAAGAGGGATGTGTCCCTCGCCGGCGAGCAGTCCCGAGGTCGGATCGAGGCCGATCCATCCCGCGCCCGGTAGATACACCTCGGCCCAGGCATGCAGATCCGTGAAATCCTGGGCGGGCCCCACGGGACCCTCGAGTGCCTTGACGTCCGGCACGAGCTGAATCAAATAACCGGATACGAAGCGCGCCGCGAGTCCGAGATGCCGGAACAGGTGCACGAGCAGCGCCGCCGAATCGCGGCACGAGCCGGAGCGTTTCGCGAGCGTCTCTTCCGGGGATTGGACGCCGGGTTCGAGCCGGATCAGGTATTTGACGTCGGCAGCGAGGCGCCGGTTCAGGTCGACGAGGAAATCGATCGTCCGGCGCGGTTCGCGCGAGATGCTGCGCAGGTAGCCGGCGACGAGCGGCTCGGCCGGCGCCTTGACGAGATACGGCACGAGTTCGCGACGCTCGTTCGCCTCGTACTTGAAGGGGATTTTTTCCGCATAGGGTGCGAGGAAGAAGTCGAACGGATTGAATACGGCCATTTCCGCGACCAGGTCCACTTCGATCTTCAATTCGCGCGTCTCGTCGGGAAACACCAGCCGGGCCAGGTAATTCGCCTCGGGATCCTGCTGCCAATTGATGAAATGGTCGGACGGCGTGACACGCAACGAATAGCTCAAAATGCGGGTCCGGCAGTGTGGCGCGGGCCGAAGCCTGACGATTTGCGGGCTCAGGCCGACGAGCCGATCATAGCGGTAATGCGTGAGATGATTCAGGGCGACATGGATCGACACAGACTTTTCTCCAAACCAGATGGAACGGTCCGCACCATGTTGGTGCGTTGGACCGGGCGCGCGCCGTCGACGCGACGTCAAGGCCGCTTAGTTTATACGCGGGTGCGCGCCTTTCGGGACGAGAACACGGATTATCGGTTCAAAAGCCCCGTCGCAAGAGCCGTTTCGACCCGAAGCCGCGTCGAGCGTCAAGGTCGACCCGCAAGTACCAAGCGGCTGGCGTAGCGCTCGACCTCGCGCAGCGGCACGCCGGCGGCCGCCAAATCGTCGAAAGTCCGAGCCGGCATGATCGCGTAGGCCTCGCCTTCGGCGCTCCACGCACGCGAGAATTCCGTGAGGGTCGCAAGCCCGCGCGGCGGGTCTTGGGCGAGCCCGAACGCAAACTCATCCCGATAATCGACGAGCACGACGGTTCGGCCGAGATAGAACGGCAGGGACTGCTCGTAGGTATGCACGGAGTACACGCGGGCGCCGGGCGAAGCGACCGCATGCAACCGCAGGGCGATGTCCTTGGCGCTGAAATACTGTTCGACGGTGGTCGCGCCGAACGTGATTGCGGCCGCCGCCGTGAACCAGCCTGCGGCAAGTACCGCCAGAGCCGCGAGCCTGCGGTCGCGGCGGGCAAGCATGGCGCAGCCGAGCGCGGCCATGGCCAGCGCCAGACTCGTGCACAGGAGCGACGGGCGCAGCTCCAGCGCGAGCGCTCGTCCCTTGGCGGAACTCCAGACGGCGCTTGCATACACGAGCACACCCAGCGCGAAGGCGAACGAGGCGGCGGCGCCCGCGAACAAATGCGCGCGCTCCGCGCTGCCGGCGGCCGCGTCGCGCGGCGCCGCCGCGAGCAGCGCGAGGGCCGGGATCGCGGGCAGTATGTAGGGGATCAGTTTTGCGTTGGACGCCGAAAAGAACACGAGCACGAAGACCGACCAGATCCACAGAAGCCGGCGCGCCGCGAATCCGCCGGGCGGCGCCGAATCGCGCCATCCGGTCGCGAGCGCGCTCGCTGCCTGAGTGATCCACGGCAGTATCCCGACGATCAGCACGGGCACGAAGAACCACCACGGCTCGGTGCGCATTTCGATCGGCGTCAAGAAACGCTTGAAGTGTTCGCGCACGAAAAAGAAGTACAGGAACCCGGGTTGGGCGCGCGCGGCCAGCACGAACCACGGAACTGCGAGAATCAAGAATAGCGGCAAGCCGCAACGAACGTTGAGCCGGCGCAGCGTCGCGCCGTCGCGCTGCCAGACGACGTAGGCCAGCAGCGTGAACCCCGGGATCAACACGCCGATCAGGCCTTTGGTGAGCGTAGCCAGCGCCATCGCCGCCCAGCAGCCCAGCATCCAGAATTGCGCGGTCCGCTCCGCTCGGCGCGCGGTCCGCTCCGCTTCGCCCGGTATGCGGTCCTGCCCCGCGATCGCGTCCGACGGGACCCGGGCGAAGACGAAGCAGGCGAGGCTCGCCGTGAGCCATGCCGTGAGGCTCATGTCGAGCGTCAACTGATGGCCGAGCAGCACGAACAGAATCGAGCCGCCCGTGAGCAGGAGCGCTTTGAGGCCGGCCGCTCGGCCCCAAAGCCTTCGGCCGATCGCGTAGACCGCCGCGAGCACGAGATATCCGGCAACGCCCGTCGGGAGCCGCGCGGCCCACTCCGACCGGCCGAACAGGCCGAGCGATCCCGCGCCGAGCCAGTATTGCAGCGGCGGCTTTTCGATATAGGCGTAGCCGTCGAGATGCGGGATCACCCAGTCGCCGCTTGCCTGCATTTCACGCGGTATTTCGGCGTAGCGTCCCTCGTCCGGGTCGTACAGCGGCCGACCGGCGAGCATGGCGAACCAGAGGATCGTGAAGACCAGCGCCGCGGCGGCGAGGGGCCATTGAATGCGAACCGGCGCCATGAATGCACGCAAGTTTAAACCCAATCGCGAGCCCGCATTGCTACTATATGGGCACGCATGGCCACGGCATCGACCAAAACCTCAAGCGTCGGCGCGGGTCTCGGCCTCGGCATTCTGGCCTTCGTCAATCTATTCAATTATCTCGATCGATACGTCGTATCCGCGCTGTTCCAGAGTCTCAAGGCGTCCGCGCTCGCGCTGTCGGACGCAAAATTGGGTTCCCTGATGAGTGCGTTCTTGATCGTGTACACGCTTGCCGCGCCGGTGTTCGGCGCACTCGGCGACCGGCGCGGCCGCCCGCGGCTGATCGCCTTCGGGGTGTTCGTATGGAGCCTCGCGACCACGCTGTCGGGATTCGCCGCAAGCTATCTGTGGCTGCTCGCTGCGCGTGCTTCCGTCGGAATCGGCGAAGCCGCCTACGGTACGATCGCGCCGAGTTTGCTCGCGGATTATTTTCCCGAACGGCGCCGCGGGCGCGTGATGGCGATCTTCTTCTGTGCGATACCCGTGGGTTCTGCGCTCGGCTACGTGCTTGGCGGATGGGTGGATCAACGCCATGGTTGGCGGACGGCATTTTTCATGGCGGGCGGCCCCGGCCTCGTCCTCTCTTTGCTCTGTCTGTTGCTGCGCGACGCCCCGCGCGGCGGTGAGGATTCGGCGCCGCAGGGCACGCCCTCGGGTGCGGCGCCCGCCGCCGCCGTCAGCCCCGCGCCCCGCGCGCCGCGCTCGATCGCCGCCGAGACCCGCGCCACCTACCTGCGCCTGGCGCAGAACCGACCTTACCTGTTGACGGTGCTCGGCTATGCCGCCTACACGTTCGCCGTCGGCGGACTCGCCGCGTGGATGCCGGCCTTCCTCGAGCGCGTGCGCGGCTTTCCGCGCGGGACGGCCGCCATCGGCTTCGGCCAGATCGTCGTCGTCACCGGTCTCGTCGGCACATTCGCGGGCGGCTGGCTCGCGGACTATTGCCGCAAGCACTCGCGCGATGCGTATCTCTGGCTTTCCGCCGCCGCGACGCTCCTCGCTGCGCCGTTCGTGTGGGCGGCGCTCACCACAGCCTCGCGCGAGGCATACTTCGTGTGCATGGTCGTGGCGCAATTGCTCATGTTTCTCTCGACGGGCCCGATCAATGCGACGATCGTGAACCTCGCCGCTCCCGCGGAGCGCGCCTCGGCTGTGGCGCTCAGCGTCTTCACGATCCACATCCTCGGCGACGTGCTTTCTCCGTCGCTGATCGGGGTCTTGTCCGACGTCACTTCGCTCGGCGCGGCCGTCGAAATCATTCCGGTCGCGGTGATCGGATCCGGGATTCTGTGGACGCTCGCAGCGCGCGCGCAGGCGCGCTCGCGCGGCGGCGCGGCCTTCGCCCTCGGGGGTGCGCCGTGATCCGCGATGCGACGGACGAGGACCTGCCGCAGATCACCGCAATCTACAACGAGGTCATCGCGAGCACGACGGCGGTGTTCAGCGATCGGGCCGTCGGGGTGGAGGATCGCCGCGAGTGGCGACGCCAGCGCATTGCCGCGGGCTACCCCGTGCTCGTGGCGGCCGACGCGAGCGGCGTGATCGGATTCGCCTCGTTCGGGGATTTTCGCGCATGGCCGGGCTACCGCCATACCGTCGAACACAGCGTGCACGTCCGAGCGGACTGCCGCGGCCGCGGAATTGGGCGCGCCCTCGTGGCCGCGCTGCTGCCGCGCGCGGCCGCTCTTTCGAAGCACGTCATGATCGCCGGCGTCGATGCGAGCAACGAGGCCTCGATCCGGATGCACGAGGGTTTGGGCTTCGAGCGCGTCGCTCATCTGCGCGAGGTGGCCCGCAAGTTCGATCGCTGGCTCGACCTCGTGTTCTTGCAGCGCCGGTGCGACTCTTGACAAGGCCGTCATCGCAAGCCTAGTGTCCCCGGCTTGAACAAAAAAAACGGCATTCGCCACGACGCCGATGCCGGACCGAATCAGACGGGGGATTCATGATCAAGCGATTCGACTACAAGAGAAACGTGCTTGCGGCCGCGATTTCGGCCACGCTCGCGGGGGGCGCAGGATTCTCGGGGGTCGCCTGGGCACAGACCGCCGATGCCACCTTGCGCGGCAGGACGGCGCCCAACGTCGAGGTCACCGCGAAGAACGTCGCGACCGGCGCGATGCGCCGAACCACTTCCGGCGCCGACGGCAGTTACACGCTCGCGGCCATGACCCCCGGCACCTATCGTGTCGAGGCGGGACCGGGCACCGAGACCACGGTCAAGCTCACGGTCGCCTCGACGGCCACCGTGAATCTGCTGCCGTCGGAGGAAGCGACCCTCGCGGAAATCGTCGTCCATTCGCGGGTGCCGGTCGACGTCAAGACCTCCGAAGTCGGCACCACCGTGTCGCTGCACGAGATCGAGACCGTGCCGCAGATCACGCGCAATTTCCTCGAGTTCGCGGACTCGGTGCCGGGCATGGTGTTCACGGTCAACTCCCAGGGACAGACGTCGCTGCAGGGCGGCGCGCAAACCACGAGTTCCGTGAACGTCTACATCGACGGCGTCGGCCAGAAGGACTACGTCAAG
>Ga0302157_10005051_pt1 | contig 14116 bp, 10 predicted proteins | sample I_Bog_N3_3_FD_193502 | JGI IMG/M metagenome (GOLD analysis project Ga0302157, IMG submission 193502) | Peat permafrost microbial communities from Stordalen Mire near Abisko, Sweden - I_Bog_N3_3 | ecosystem: Environmental > Terrestrial > Soil > Wetlands > Peat | place: Sweden: Abisko, Stordalen...
CTTGAGCTTCAGCGGCACCGATTATGGCCTGAAGGTCAACGACGAGCGCATCAGCACCGAGACGCTCAACCGCGCCTGGCAGCAGCGCCAGGCTCAATTCCAGCAGTCGCTCAATGGCGCCGAGATGACCGACGCGCAGAAGAGCATGCTGCAGCAGCAGCTCATCGATGAATACGTGCGCCAGTCGCTGCTGCGCCAGCGCGCGCAGCAGTCCGGGTTTCGCGCCACCGACGAGCAGGTGAAGCAGGCGGTAACCAGCGAACCGGCGTTCCAGCTCGACGGCAAGTACGATGCGCGCGTGGCGCGTAACATGCTGGCGCAGGTCGGCATGACCGAGGACAGTTATCTGGCCGAACGGCGCGAGGCGCTGCAGATCGGCCAGCTGAGCGAGGCGATAGAGCTGTCGGATTTCCTGACGCCCGCGGAGCTCGATCGCATCTACGCGCTGGAGAACGAGCAGCGCGAGCTGCGCTATGCGCTGCTGAACCCGGATCATTTCCTGGCGGCGGTCAAGATCGACGATGCCCGGATCAAGGCGTGGTACGACAGTCACCCGAAAGACTACATGAGCCCGGAATCGGTGCGGCTGCAGTACGCCGAACTGTCGCTGGATTCGATCGCCTCGCAGCTCACGGTCACGCCGGAGGAGCTGCACGCGTACTACGACAAGAACCAGGCCCGCTATGGCGAGATCGAGAAGCGCCACGCGCACCACATCCTGATCGCGCTGCCGGCGGGCGCCGACGCGGCGGCCGATGCGGCCGCGCTGGCAAAGGCGCAGGACATCGTCGCACAGCTCAAGGTGGGCAAGGACTTTGCCGAGCTGTCGAAGAAATACTCGGCCGATCCGGGCTCGGCAACGCGCGGCGGAGACCTGGGCTGGGCCGACAAGGCCACCTACGTTGCCCCATTCGCCGATGCGCTGTTCAGCATGCAGCCCGGGCAGATCAGTGACCCGGTCAAGACGCAGTACGGCTATCACATCATCCGGCTGGACGAGATCAGGCCGGCGCACGTGCGCAGTTTCGACGAGGCACGCGCGCAGATCGAGTCGGAATACCGCCGCGACCAGGCCGGCGAGATCTTCGGCGACCGCCAGGAGCAGCTGCAGCAGAAGCTCGAAAGCAGCGCCGGCGGCGATATCGACGCGATCGCGCGCCAGTTCGGCATGCAGAATGGAGAGGTGAAGGAGTTCACGCGCTCCAGCGGCGGTGCGCCGCTAGGCGGCAAGCCGGATCTGCTGCGCGCCGTATTCAGCGATGACGTCATCGGCAGCGGCAAGATCGCCGGTCCGGTGGCGCTGGCGGATGATCAGCTGGTGGTGTTCAAGGTGCTGGAACATCACGCGCCGGCGCCGCAGCCGATCGCCAGCGTGCATGAGGAAATCGTCGCCGCGATCCGCAAGAGCGACAGCAGCGCAGCCGCCCGCGCGGCGGCCAACGAGGCGGTAAAACGGCTTCAGGCAGGCGCTGGCTGGGACGAGGTGCTGAAGAGCGTAGATGCCAAGGCAGCGCCCGCGGCCTTCATCGGTCGCAGCGATCCGCAGGTGCCCGCGCAGCTGCGCCAGGCGGCGTTCGCCGCGCCACCCCCGGCCGGAAAACCGGTATATCTGGCGCTCACGCTCGACAGCGGCGGGGCGGCGGTGCTGGCGGTCAGCGCCGTCAAGGCCGGAACGCCGGGCACCAATCCGCAGAACGATGAGCAGCTCGTTACCCAGTACATGCGGCGCGATCGGGAAGGCGACATGCATGCCTACCTGCTGGAGCTGCAGCGCCGCGCGACCATCAAGACCAATCCGACGGTATTTCAATAATGTCAGGCACGGCACCAATCCGGATGGGCGCGATACTGCTGGCGCTCAGCGCACTCGCAGGCCTACCGGCGCCAGCACACGCGGACGTCACCACGCAGGAGAGCACCTCGCTCGATGCGATCGGGGTCGTCAAGATGCACGGCACTTCGGTCGAGCGCACCACCTCCGACAAACAACGCCGGCAGAGCGAATACCACTGCGAGGGGTTCATGTCGCTGCTTTGCGGCAACACCAAGACCGACGACATCGTCCGCATCGACCGCTCGCTCGAGTGGAAGCTCGATCCGAAGGACAAGACCTACCTGGAGACCCCGTTTCCGACGCCGGAGGAGCGGGCCGCCGCGCAGCAGAAGATGCAGGAGACGCTGGAGAAGATGAAGCAATGCCAGCAGCAGCAGCCGCAACAGCCTGCCCAGGCCAAGACCGACACGTCGAAGTGCCAGATGAGTCCGCCAAAAGTGGACGTCAAGCAGACCGATGATCACGCCACGCTCGCCGGTCACGACACCCGCAAGAGCAGCGTGACCCTGACGCAGACATGCACTGACCCCGACACCGGGGACGTGTGCGATCTGGTGTACGGGTTCGATGTATGGCTGACCGGCGACGAGCTTGCAGGCGCCGCGGACCGGCGCGAATTCGCGCGCGCCTACATGAAGAAGCTCGGGCTGGACGAGAATAGTCCCGGCATGAAAGACGCGACCCAGCAGTTCCTGGCGCAGTATGCCGGCACCATGAAGGACCTGGCCGCCAAGGCGAAGGATCTGAAGGGCACTCCGCTGCGCACCACCTTCAGGTTCTCGATGGGCGGCGAGCACTGCGGCAAGGCCAAGAATGCATCGAGCCAGGCCGACAGCGGCTCCGGCGGCAACTCCGGTGGCGGCGGACTCGGCGGCATCAGCAGCCTCGGTGGTCTTGCCTCCCAGGCCGGCAGCAAGCTGCTCGGAGGACTGATGTCCAAGAAGAACTCCAGTTCCAGCAGTGGTTCTGACCCGAACGCACCGCCGCCCGCCGCACCGGGCGACCCGCCGAGAACGCAGATCATCGCCTTCACGATCGAGACCACAGCCATCGACACCGCAACCATTCCGGCCGAGCAGTTTGAATTGCCGGCCGGATTCAAGCTGGAACAACCGAAGCCGGTCCGGGACAGGGAATTCACCTGCCCGACCCAGGGCAAGTGAGCGCTGCGGGAGCAGGCGCAGGCGCCGGCCAAAGCGCCGGCGGCCGCAGACGCAGCCGCAGCTATCAGCCCGCGCTGTCGCCGATGCTCATGCCGATGTGGCTGAAGCCGCTGTCAACGTAGAGGATTTCGCCGGTGATGCCGGCTGCCATGTCGGAGCACAGAAACGCCGCGGCGTTGCCGACATCCATGGTGGTGACGTTGCGGCGCAGCGGCGCCACCTGGGCCACGTGCGCCAGCATTTTGCGCAGACCGCCGACGCCGGACCCAGCCAGCGTCTTGATCGGACCGGCGGAGATCGCATTGACACGGATGTTGCTGGGGCCGAGATCTGCTGCCAGGAAGCGCACATTGGCCTCCAGGCTCGCCTTGGCGAGGCCCATCACGTTGTAGCTCGGGATAGAGCGCACCGCGCCAAGGTACGAGAGTGTCAGCATGGCGCCAGCCCGGCCGCTCATCAAGGCCGATGCGCCGCGCGCCAGCGCGGTAAAGCTGTAGCTCGAGACGTCGTGGGCGATGCGAAACGCCTCGCGCGAGGTACTGGCGGTGAAGCCCCCTGCGAGCGCCTCGCGCGGGGCGAACGCCACCGCATGCACGAGGATGTCGATCTGGCCCCACTCGCGCGCCAGCAGCGCAAACGCGGCGTCGATCTGCTCGTCGAACTGCACGTCGAGCGGCATCAGTAGCGTCGAGCCAATCGAGGCCGCCAGCGGTTCGACCCGCTGCCGGAAGGCGTCATTGGCATAGGAGAACGCCAGTTGCGCGCCCTGGTCATGCATCGCCTGCGCGATGCCCCACGCGATCGAGCGATCGTTGGCCACGCCCACGATCAGCGCGCGCTTGTCCGCGAGGATCCCCATGCGCTCGCGTAAGCCTTTAGCTGCGCGACTTGACGAATGCGACCAGGGTCTGGCCCGGCTTGAGGTTGCGCTGGCCGGCCATGCCGTTCCAGCCCATGAGTTCGTTGACCCGCACCTGCAGCAGCCGCGCGATGCCGTAGAGCGTATCGCCGCGGCGCACAATGTAGGTCATGCGCCGGCCGATGTCCGACGACAGCGAGGCACTGGTGGCAACGTTTGACGCCGCGCTGCTGGTGGCCGACGCGCTGCTGGATGGTGCGGCGCCGGAAGCGCCGCTGGCGGGCTCGGCGCTCGCTACCCGGGTGCTGCCGCCACCAGCCACGCGCAGCTTCTGTCCGGCGTGCAGCCGGTCGCCGGCGTTGAGGCCGTTGATCTGCGCCAGGGTCTGAACATCCGTGCCGAGGCGCTGCGCCAGCGCGAACAGCGTATCGCCGCGGCGCACGACGTGAATCTGCGGCCGGCGGCTGCCGCGGCGCAGGCGGCCCGGGGAGTCCACCAGCATCGCGGCGCGCGCGGCCTTCGCCGGCAGCTGGATGTTGGGATAGGGCACCCGCAGTTCGCTGTCGATCACCGGCAGGTCGTGCTCGGACAGGCCGTTGAGATCGCGGATGACGCCGGGCCCGACGTCGTAGCGGCGCGCGATGCTGGCGATGGTGTCGCCGCGGCGCACCGTGTAGTGGGCGACGCGCATGCGCTGCTCGGGCGTCAGCTGCAGGATTGCTTCCTGCAAGCCGTCGGCGGCATCGGTCGGCACCAGCAACCGGTACGGGCCGGTCGGATCGGTGGCCCAGCGATGAAACGCGGGGTTGAGTTCGTACAGGTCCTCGACGCTGATGCCGGCGATATCGGCGACCACTTTCAGGTCGATCTGCCCGCCGGTTTCGATCGCGACGAAATACGGCTCGTTCGGTATGCGGCTGAACTCGAGCCCATAGCGCGCCGGGTTCGCTACCAGGCGGCGCATCGCCAGCAGTTCCGGTACGTAGCCGCGCGTCTCGGTGGGCAGTTTCAGGTGCCAGAAATCGGTGGGCTTGCCGAGCCTCTGGTTGCGCTCGATGGCGCGGCTGACCGCGAGCTCGCCGCAGTTGTAGGCGGCGATCGCCAGCAGCCAGTCGCCGTCGAATTCATCGTGCAGCGCCTGCAGGTAGTCGAGCGCCGCGCGCGTGGCCTCGATCGGGTCACGGCGACCGTCGTACCACCAGTCCTGCTTCAGGCCGAAGCGGCGCCCGGTGTCCGAGATGAACTGCCACAGGCCCGAGGCACGCGCACGCGAGTAGGCGTACGGCTCGAAGGCGCTCTCGATCACGGGCAGCAGCGCCAGCTCGGCCGGCATCTTGCGCTGCTCGAGCTGGCCGACGATGTAGTACAGCCACAGGTCGGCGCGACCCCAGGTGCGCTCGAGGAAATCAGGATGGTTGGCGAACCAGTTCAGCTGGCTGGCGACCGCCGGCTCATTGACATCGTCGAGCTGAAAGCCGCCGCGCAGCCGGGCGAAGAGTTCCGGCTGGCGCACGACGATCAGGCTATCGGCAGGCGGGCCGGGCAGGCCTTCGGCGTCGGTAGTCGTGCCGCCGTCCGGCGCATCGGCGCTGGCCGGCGGCAGGGCGGTGACGGTGGTGTTCGCAGCGGCAGCGGCGGCGACTGGTACGCTCTGCGGCGCCGCTGCAGCGTCAGCGCTGGTGGCCGGTGCCGCAGCACTGGCGGCGGACGGTGAGATCGCTTGCGGGGCGGCGGCCGACGCGGTCCTGGCGGGCTGATGGGCGCAAGCGGCCAGTAGGACAACGGGCAGCAGGATCAGCGGCAATGGCGTGCGGGACAGCGGTTTTCGGCTCAAATTCTGCCCCCGTTAGCGGGTGTATTGGACGTGTTACGGTATGTCATTCAGCCTACACGGCAAGGCGACTGTATTTAACAGCTAAGGTCACAAGATTGCTACTGTTTTGCAGCAGCTGATCACACTGCCGAGGTACCCCACCAAGTTATGACAGCCAGCCCTGAATCCGACCCCGTGTTGCACCAATGGCAGCGTAGGCCGCTCGGGCGTGCATTGATCCAGGCCGAGGCGCAGCTGCTGGCCAGCACCTTTGACGACGTGTTTGGCCTGGAGCTGCTGCAGCTGGGCACCTGGGGGCCGGGCCGCGAGCTGCTGGCGCCCTCCCGTATCCGCCGCCAGAGCGTCATCGCAGACCCTGCCGAGGGCAGCGCGCGCGGCGACCTGGTGGCCCGCCTTGCGCACCTGCCGATCAATAACGCCTCGGTCGACGCGGTGCTGCTGCCGCACACACTGGAATTGACGGCCGATCCGCACGCGGTGCTGCGCGAGGCCGATCGGGTGCTGGTGGCCGAGGGTCAGCTGATCGTGCTGGGCTTTCGGCCGGCGAGCCTGTGGGGCCTGCGCTCGGCAGCCTCGCGCGTCGGCTTCCCGCCGGGGCTGCGCCGGACGCTGTCGGCCTCGCGGGTGCGCGACTGGCTTGGCCTGCTCAGCTACGAGATCGTCAACGTCCGCAGCTACCTGTACCGCTTGCCACGCGACCCTGGCGGCGGCATCGATGCGGCTATCCCGAGCATCCTGTCGCGCGGCTGGTTCTATCCCTGGCCGTCGGCCGCCTATGTGATCAAGGCGCGCAAGCGTGTCTACACGCTGACGCCGATCAGGCCGCGGCTGCGCGAGCGGCGGCCGGTTTTCGACGGCCTGGCGGAACCGAGCGCGTGAGCGGCGCAGTAGCCCGCGAGAACGGTGTAGTCATCATCTACACCGACGGCGCCTGCCGCGGCAATCCCGGGCCCGGCGGCTGGGCCGCGGTGCTGTCGTCTGATGGGCGCGAGAAGGAGATCTCCGGCGCCGAGCGCGACACCACCAATAACCGCATGGAACTGCGGGCGGTTATCGAAGCGCTGCAGGCGCTCAAACGCCCGCTCGAGGTACGCTTGTACACCGACTCGCAGTACGTGCGCCGCGGCATCCTCGAGTGGCTGCCGCAATGGAAGGCGCGCGGCTGGCTGACCGCCGACCGCAAACCGGTCAAGAACCAGGACCTGTGGCGGCAGCTGGAGACGGCGGCCGCGCGCCACCGCATCGAGTGGCACTGGGTGCCGGGGCACGCCGGGATCGCGGGCAATGAGCGCTGCGATGTGCTCGCCAATGCCGCGATCGATGGCCTGCTTGCGCTAGACTCGCGGGTGAACTGACGGCGTATGAACTGACGGATACCGCGTCCAACCCATGCGACAGATCGTGCTCGACACTGAGACCACGGGCCTTGCAGCCGAGCTTGGCCACCGGCTCATAGAGATCGCCTGCATCGAGCTGGTCAATCGGCGGCCGAGCGGCCGGCAATTCCATCGCTACCTGAATCCCGAGCGCGACATCGACGCCGGGGCGAGCGCCGTGCATGGGATCACGCGCGAACGGCTGGCGCAGGCGCCGAAGTTTGCCGAGGTCGCCGAAGAGCTGTTCAGCTTCATTCGCGACAGCGAGCTGATCATCCACAACGCGCCGTTCGACCTGGGATTTATCGATGCGGAACTGACGCGGCTGGCGGGCATGAGCGGCGCGGGCGCTGGCACCGGCCCAGGCGCAGCGCTTCCGGCTGGCGTGCGCAGCGTGTGCACGGTGCTCGACACCCTGACGTTGGCGCGTGCGCGCCATCCGGGCCAGCGCAACAGTCTGGACGCACTGTGCAAGCGCTACGGTATCGACAACTCGCAGCGCGATTTGCACGGCGCGCTGCTGGATGCGCGGATCCTCGCGGATGTCTACCTGGCCATGACCGGCGGCCAGAGCCTGCTGGCGCTGGATGAGGCCGCGCGTGCCAGCGGCGGCGAGAGCGACGACGGCGTGGCGGTGAGCGTGCGGCCGGCAGGCCCGCTGACCGTGATCAATGCCAGCGAGGAGGAGCTTGCAGCACACGCGCAACTGGCGGCGCTGCTGCATAAGGCCAGCGGCGGGGCATGCCTTTGGACCGCACTGGAATCGGGTGGTGCGCGCGTCGGCGAGACGCCATCGACCGCTGCAACACCCACGGCGGCACCGCCCACGGCTGGACTGCAATGAGCCAGGCGCTGCGTTCGGCCGCCGACTGCGCTGCCTGGAGTGAGCTTGCAACGCTGGCTGCACGCTTTGGCGTCGGCTCGACGCGCGAGCTGTTCGCGCAGGATGCGCAGCGCTTCCAGCACTGCTGCATCGAGGCGGCAGGACTGGCGCTCGACTATTCGCGCCAGCGCGTCGATGCGAGCGTGGTCAACTGCTACGCGGCGCTGGCCGACCAGCTGAGCCTGCGCTCGCGCATCGAGGCGATGTTCCGCGGCGATCCGATCAACAGCAGCGAGCACCGCGCGGTGCTGCATACCGCGCTGCGGCGCGCCGACGACACGGCGCTGGTGGTGGCGGGCGAGGATATCGGTGCGCTGGTGCGTGCCGAGCGCGAGCACATGCTGGGATTTGCCGAGGACGTACGCCAGGGCATCATCCGCTCCAGCAGCGACCAGAGTTTCGCGCTGGTGGTCAACATCGGCATCGGCGGCTCGGACCTGGGACCGGCGATGGCGGTGCAGGCGCTGAAGCAATATACCGCCGGCGGCCCAAGCGTAGCGTTCGTCTCGAATGTCGACGGCTGCCAGCTCGCCGATGTGCTCGAGCACGCGGACCCGGAGCGCACGCTGTTCATCATCTGTTCCAAGACCTTCACCACGCTGGAAACCCTGACCAACGCGCACACCGCCCGCGCCTGGATCCTGCAGCGCCTCGGCGCCAAACGACTGCCGCAGCATTTTGCTGCGGTGTCGGTCAACGCCCACGCGATGGACGAGTTCGGCGTCCACCCCTCGTATCGCTTTGCGATGTGGGATTGGGTCGGCGGGCGCTATTCGATCTGGTCCTCGATCGGCGTGAGCCTGGCGATCGCGATCGGGCGCGCCGGCTTCGAGGCGTTCTTGTCCGGTGGGCGCGAAATCGATGAGCATTTCCGCGCCGCGCCCTGGCACGAGAACCTGCCGGTGATCGCCGGCATGCTGGCGGTGTGGAACAACGACCTGCTTGGGCTGCCGACACTGGCGGTGCTGCCGTACGACTCGCGGCTGGCGCGCCTGCCGGCCTACCTGCAGCAGCTGGAGATGGAGAGCAATGGCAAGCACGTGAAGCTCGACGGCACGCCGACCACGCTGCCGACCTGTCCGGTGATCTGGGGCGAGCCCGGCAACAATGCGCAGCACTCGTTCTTCCAGCTGCTGCACCAGGGGACGCAGCGCGCCGCGATCGATTTCCTGCTGCCGATCAATTCATCCTGCGGCAACCAGGCGCAGCAGGACCTGGCAATTGCCAGTTGCCTGGCCCAGGCAGAGGCGCTGGCGCTCGGCAAGGACGCCGACGAAGTGCGTGCCGAGCTTACGCGGCAGAAGCTGTCGCCCGAGCGCATCGCCGCATTGCTGCCGCACAAGATCCACGAGGGCAACCGGCCACTGAGCCTGCTGCTGTTCGAGCGCCTGGATCCGGCGACTCTGGGCCGCATCATTGCGTTGTACGAGCACAAGGTGTTCGTGCAGAGCGTGGTGTGGGGCAACAACGCGTTTGATCAGTGGGGCGTAGAGCTCGGCAAGACCCTGACGGAGAGCTTCATTCCGCTGGTGCAGAAGCCGGAGAGCGTGAGCGGGCAGTCCAGTTCGCTGATGGGTGCGCTGGGCTACGTCAAGCAATGGCGCAACTAACGACCGGGAGCGCTGGTCTTATCTGCGCAGTGAGGCTGCTCAGCGGGAATACAAGTGAAGGCGGTTCGGCAAGCCGCTCGGATACCAGTACAATGCGCGGCTTTACGTCGCCCGGGGAAGAGGTAGTGACCGGCAACCGAGCCCGTCAGGAAATGGCTGTATTGACCGCACGCGCGATGGTCGCGATCGTCGCGATCGGCTTGCTGCTACTGCCGGCCTACGCGCCGGCGCAGCAGGCCGACCTGAGCCAGCAGATGCAGCTGTTCAACAGCCTGACTCCTGATCAGCAGCAGGCGCTGCTGCAGCGACTGAGCGGGGGCAACGGTCTTGGCAGCAGCGGCATCAGCGGCGTGGGCAGCAGCGGCCTGGGCGGCAGCTCACTGTTCGGCGGCGGCACTACCAACCGATCGCAGTCGCTGCTGCTGCAGCAGTGGCAGCTGCAGCAGCAGCGGCGCATGGCGGCGACCCTGCCGGAGCAGGGCGAGTTTCCGGTGTTCAAGCCCGGCGACACCGTGCTGGTGGAGGTGAACCTGCTGGCCGAGAAGCCGCCAGGCAGCGGCGACCAGAACGGCCCCAATGGCCAGAACACGCCCGGCCAGAACATGGCGGCTGCCAATTCGAATGCACCGACTGCCAGCGCCTCGCGGCTGAGCAATTCACAGCTGTCTGCACTCGGCCTGGACAATGGCATGAGCGCTCAGCGGGTACAGGAACAGCCGCAGCGAACCATCGAACAACTGCAGGCCGACGAGAAAGCGAAGCTCGAGGACATGATCGAGCAGATCAGGGCGCGCAACCCCTATGTGATCGACTCCAACGGCCAGTTGCACCTGCCGGGAATCCCCGAGATGGAGCTTGCGGGGCTGACCGAGGACCTGGCGACGCGCCGGGTGGCCGCGGAGCCGGCGTTCGACAAACTGTACATTCGACTGACACGGCTGCCGCTCGACAAGTCCGGCAAGGATGCGCTCAAGCCGTTCGGCTATGAGCTGTTCGACAATTCGATGCTGAGCCTGCTGCCCACGCTGGATGCGCCGGTGCCGGACGACTACGTGATTGGACCGGGAGATGTGCTGCAGGTGCAGCTGTTCGGCAGCAAGAACGAGAACCTGACCCTGTTGGTGGCGCGCGATGGCCATCTGAGCTTTCCCGAGCTCGGACCGATCCAGGCGGGGGGGCTGCGCTACAGCGCCGTGAAGAGCGAGATCGAGTCGCGCGTTGCACGAGAGATGATCGGCGTGCGCGCCAACGTGACCGTCGGCAATACGCGCACCATCAACATCTTCGTGCTGGGCGGCGCAAAGTATCCGGGCTCGTACACGGTCAGCGGCCTGGCGACAGTGACTACGGCGCTGTTCGCGGCGGGGGGCGTGGAACCGATCGGCTCGCTGCGCTCGGTACAGGTCAAGCGCCAGGGCCAGACGGTGCGTACCTTCGATCTGTACGACCTGCTGATGCGGGGCGACAGTGCCGGCGACATCAAGCTGTTGGCAGGCGACGTGGTCTTCATTCCACCGGTGGGTGCGACCGCCGCGCTCGATGGCGAAGTGCAGCGGCCGGCGATCTACGAGCTCAAGGAGCACGACACGATCGCCAACCTCATCCAGATGGGCGGCGGGCTGACGGCATCCGCCGATGACAGCAACGCGGCGCTGATACGTATCGATGCGCAGCAGCGGCGTGTCGTCATGGACGTGAATCCATCGGGGCCGTCGGACGGCGCGCTGCCGCTGCGCAACGGCGATGAACTGCATGTTGCCCGGATGCTGCAACAGCTCGATTCCGGCGTGACTTTGCAGGGTTACGTGTACCGCTCGAAGTATGTTGCCTGGCACCAGGGGCTGCGCATCAGCGCCGTGATCCCTTCGATCGACGAGTTGCGACGCGACGCCGACCAGCACTACCTGCTGATCCGCCGCGAGCTGCCGCCGCACCGGACCATATCGGTGCTGTCGGCCGACCTGGCGGCTGCGCTGCAGGCTCCGGGTTCGTCCGCGGATGTCGAACTGATGCCGCGCGACACGATTACCGTGTTCGACCTGCAGACACCGCGCGAGCATGTGATCGAGTCCTTGATGGGCGACTTGCGGCTGCAATCCAATCTCGGACACCCGACCGAGATCGTACACGTCGACGGTCGGGTCAAGGTGCCCGGCGACTACCCACTCGAGACCGACATGCGCGTCAGCGACCTGATTCGCGCCGGTGACAGCCTCGATTCGGCAGCCTATGGCGTGCATGCCGAGCTGACTCGCTACACGGTGGAGAATGGCGGCCAGCGCCATACCCAGGTGATCTCGATCGACCTGGCCGCGATTCGCCGCGGCGATCCAAGTGCCGACATCGCGCTGCAGGCATTCGACCGGCTGTCGATAAAGCAGGTGTCCGGATGGACCGAGCAGGACCAGGTAACGCTCCGTGGGGAAGTGCGATTCCCTGGTATCTACACCATCCAACCCGGCGAGACACTGCATTCCGTGGTCGACCGCGCGGGCGGCCTGACGGAATATGCGTTTGTCGAAGGCAGCGTGTTCACTCGCGAGGAGCTCAAGCGGCGCGAGCAGGAGCAGCTCGATCGGCTGGCCAATCGCATGCGCACCGAGATTGCCGAGGTGGCGCTGATGGGAGTGCGCGCACAACAGGGTAGCGCGCCTTCGGCAATCAGCGTTGGTGAGGCGCTACTGCAGCAGCTGACCGAAGCGCGGGCAATCGGGCGCCTGGTGATCGATCTCAAGACTCTGCTGCGTACCAGGCCGGGATCGAGCGACGATGTAATCCTTCGCAATGGCGATGAACTGATCGTGCCGAAGAAGCGCCAGGAAGTCATGGTGCTGGGGGAAGTCCAGGACCCCACCTCGCATCTGTTCAAGCGGCGTTTGACGCGCGATGACTATATCGACCAGAGCGGTGGTCCGACACGCCAGGCCGATCGCAAGCGCATCTACGTGGTGCGGGCCGACGGCAGCGTGGACTCCGGGTCGAGGGGCTGGTTCCACGGCGGCGACAGCGTCGAAATCCGCGCCGGTGACGCGATCGTCGTGCCGCTGGACACCGAGCGGCTGCCGGCGCTCACGCTCTGGACCGCGGTCACGGGGATCCTCTACAACCTGGCGATCGCCGCGGCGGAAGTCCATGCGACGATACCCTAGCAGCTCGCGAATGCACCGGCGGAGGAACCCATGCTGCGCTGGTACCTGATTCACACCAAGCCGCTGTGCGAGGGGCTGGCGCAGGCGAACCTGGAACGCCAGGGGTACCAGGTCTATCTGCCACGCGCTATACAGTCGGTGCGCTGCAATGGTCATTGGCGCGAACGGATCGTCGCGTTGTTCCCGCGCTACCTGTTCCTGCGCCTGGCAGAGGGCCGCCAGTCGCTCAGCCCGGCGCGCTCCACGCTCGGGGTGACGAGCGTGGTTCGATTCGGCTCAAGCTACACCATCGTCCCGGACGCAGTCGTCGATACCCTGGTGGCGCGCGCCGATGCAGTCACCGGACTGCACCGACTGGTGCGCAGCGCGAGGTTGATGCCCGGCACGCCGGTGCGAATCCGCCAGGGGCCATTCGATGGGCTGGAGGGCGTGTTCGAACGCGAGGCGGGCGCAGAGCGCGTCGTGGTACTGCTGAACCTGTTGGGCCAGGCGGTATCGGCGCACATCCCCGGGGATTGCGTGCTGCCGCAGCTGGTTGTGTAGCCGCATGCCGATGGATGCGGACGAAGAGATCGATCTGGCCTCGATCAGCCGGCTGGCGTGGGCCAATAAAGGGCTGATCGGATTCTTCGGGCTGGTGGTTGCGCTTGGCGCGGGCGTCCTCGCATTCACTACTCCACCGATGTTTCGCGCCGAGGTGACGATAGTCGCGGTGCGCGAACGCGATATCAACGGCAGCGGCATCTCCGGTCAACTGGGCGCACTGTCGAGCCTGGTGGGGGTGACGCTGGGTCAGAACGGCGGCAGCGGCCAGACTGCTGACGCGGTGCTGGACTCGCGGCGCCTGGTGGAGGAATACATCAAGCGCAACGACCTGCTGCCGGTGCTGTCTGCCCAGACGAACAAGCCGCCGACGCTGTGGCTTGCGGTGAAGACATTCAAGGAAGGCTCCCTCACGGTGCGCAAGGACGCGCGCAAGGGCGTCACCACCGTTGCGGTCGAGTGGACCGATCCGGCGCTTGCGGCGCGCTGGGCAAACGGACTGATCGCCCTGGCAAATGACCTGATCCGCACGCGCGCGCTGGATGATGCCACGCGCAACATCGCCTATATCAACAAGCAACTGGAGCAGACCAATACTGTCGAGATGCGCCAAGTGCTGTTCGACATCATCAAGAACGAGACCAAGACGCTGATGCTTGCCAATGGCCGCACCGACTACGCCTTCGAGGTGGTCGATCCAGCGGTAACTCCGGAACGGAAAATCGGCCCGCACCGTTCCATCTACATCATTGTCGGATTTGGGCTGGGCGCGTTCGCGGGACTGGTAATCGCTTTCATCCGTGAGCGCAGGGGTCGGTCCCGATCGTGACTGCCGCGGCCGTTCGCAGCGCACCATCGGCAAAAT
>Ga0302157_10005052_pt1 | contig 14113 bp, 10 predicted proteins | sample I_Bog_N3_3_FD_193502 | JGI IMG/M metagenome (GOLD analysis project Ga0302157, IMG submission 193502) | Peat permafrost microbial communities from Stordalen Mire near Abisko, Sweden - I_Bog_N3_3 | ecosystem: Environmental > Terrestrial > Soil > Wetlands > Peat | place: Sweden: Abisko, Stordalen...
CAGGGCCTGAATCGCGGTATCGAGATCGAAGACCATGCTGCGGGCGTGGGCATCCCGGATCATGCTCTGCAGCCAGAAAAACGACGCCACCCGCGTGCCGCGCGTGACCGGCGTCACCATGTGCAGGCTGGTCGCCGGATAGAGCACGAGATCGCCGGCAGCCAGTTTGATTTCATGGGAACCGTAGAGGTCCTCGATCACCAGTTCCCCGCCGTCATATTCGTCCGGCTCGGACAGAAACAGCGTGACCGACAGATCGGTCCGGATTCTCAATCCGGTGAGGCGATCGCCGCGCACCGCGTTGTCGACGTGGATGCCGAAATGGTGACCGTCGGCCGCGGCATAGCGATTGAACAGCGGCGGAAAGATCTGCAGCGGCACCGCTGCCGAAATGAACTGCGGATTGGCCGTCAGCGCCGAGACGATGCGGTTGCCGAGCCTGCGCGCCGCTTCGCTGTCGGGCGGCAGTTGTTCGTTGCTCTTGACCAGCGCCGATTGCGCGCCGGCGGTGGAGCGGCCGTCTTCCCAGCCCTGAGCGTCCATCGTGCGGCGGAAATCCGCCACCTCGTTCTTGCTCAGCACTTCGGGGACACAGATCAACATCGCGATCAGAACCTTGCCGAGATGACCAGCGAGGCGCTGCGCCCCGGCGCTTCCAGCACGAACGGCGCGGAGCTCTGATACATCGCATCGTAATAGAGCTTGTTGAAGATGTTGCAGACGAACAGTTTCACCTTCCAGTTCTTGTCGATCTTCGCCTCGGCAAAGGCATCGAAGCGCCAGTAGCTCGGCAGCGAGGTCCCCTCGTTCGCGGCGAGATAGGTTCCGCCGTAGATCTTCGAACGATAGACCGCCTGCCCGCCCAGCTCCCAGACATCCGTGAGCTGGTATTTGCTGAGCACGCTGAACGATTGATGCGCGACGTTGGCGAGCGGAAGACCGACATTCGTCGTGTACAAGGCGGTATCGCCCGGCGGTATCAGCGACTTCGTCACCTTCGATTGCATCAGCACGAGACCGGCGGTCAGGCTCCACTTGTCGGTGATCTTGCCCGCAGCTTCGAGGTCGACGCCCTGGATGCGATAGGCCGCGCCCGCGCTGATGCAGGATACCGTGCCCGTGGTGCCGGCCGGATACGGACAAGCCGGCGTCGCCGTCGCGCTGGAGGTGATGTTTTGCGCCTCGCGCGCATTGTCCTTGGTGGTATGAAACAGCGCCGCGGTGAGCAGGAGATGCCGATCGAACAGCTCCCATTTGGTACCGACCTCGGCGGCCTTGTTTTTCTCCGGCCCGAAGATCGCATTCGAATTGCCGTTCAACGACGGCGACAGGCCGCCATACGCCGCGCTGGTGCCGTCGAATTCCGATCCGACGGGATCCGATGACGTGGCGTAGGCGGCATAGATGCTGGCGATCGGCGCCGGCTTGACGACGATGCCGAGATTGAAGCTCGGAAGCCCGAACTCCGCCGCTTGCGCGCCAAAGACGTTCGGCACGCCGTTCTGGGTGCCGAAACCGCTCACCTTGATGCCGTAATCATCATAGCGGATGCCGCCGTTGAGGATGACGAAGTCGTTGTAGTTGGCGGTATCGAGCAGATAAACGCTCGTGGTGTCGATGGCGAGCTTGGTCGGCAATCCCGTCAGCGAGGGCGCGGCGCCAAAGGGGATGTTCGCGTATTGCGGATCGAACACGTTCACTCCGGTCAGCGAGCCGGAACCGCTGAATCCGCCCGGCAGCGCCTCCGAACTCAACCCCGAATATTTGTCGATGCCGGCAATCTCCCGCGAGATTTCAACACCCCCGAGGGAGGTGTGCTTGAATCCATCCAGTTGATACTTGTAGGTCGCCTCGGTCTGGTTGGCGACCACGTCGGTGACCTGATAGCGGCTTTGCGGATTGGCGCTGACCGTCGATGCCGAAAGCGGACTGGCGATGACGGCGCTTTCGGCGATCGTCCCGATGTAATTCAGCGTCGAACGCGACGCCCTCACCTTGTCGCTCACGACGAGGTCCGGCGTGATCCGGACTTCGTTGTTGACGGTGGCGACGTCCTGCCTAACCTTGAAGAAATCGCGATTCACAAAACCGTAGAAATTATTGCGGTTGGCGCCGTATTCCGTAAATGGGCCGCCGGCGGTGGACGCCAGGCTCGGCCGGTAATACGGCACGCCGAAATCGGGAATTCCGTGCAGGTCGGTGTGGAAATAGTCCGCCGTCACCTTCACCGCGTCGACCGGCTTCCAGGTCGCCGCCACGAATCCACCATCGCGGTCGTCGGTGGTGTAACTTCGGCCGGCAATGTCGGCGTCCTGGAACAGGCCCCCGGCGCGGATCGCGAGCGTCGGGCTGATCACCTGGTTGACGTCGAGGGTGACGCGCCTGGTTTGGTCGGTGCCGAACGTGGTGTCCATGTTGCAGAAATTCTTTTCGGTGGTCGCCTGCTTGGTCACGATGTTGATGGCGCCTCCGGTGGTGCCGCGACCGGCAAAGGAGGAGCCCGGTCCGCGCAGGATCTCGACCTGCTCGGTGAAGAAATTCTCGCGGACGCTGACGCCGGAATCGCGCACGCCGTCGATGAAGACATCGTTGCGGGCGTCGAAGCCGCGAATGAAGAAGCGGTCGCCGAACGCGTTGCCGCCCTCGCCCGTCCCCAGCGTCACACCGGCGGTACTGAGGATCGCCTGCTTCAGCGTGGTGGCATTCTTGTCTTCCAGGATCTCCTTGCTGAGCACCGTGACCGTTTTCGGCGTGTTCAACAGCGGTTCAGGGAATTTGCCCGACGCCTGCAGGTGATCGACCTTGTAGGGTGCCGCCGCATCGGCATAGGGATTGCGGTCGGCGCGCAAGCCTCCGGCATTGGGAAACGACACCGCAGCGGCCTGTGTCGGCTGCATTCTCCGCGCGGCGCGCCGTAGCGCGCTGCGGGCGCGGATCTGGTCCGCACCGGGTTTCGATGCCGTCGGACGCGGACGCTCGACCGGCGCATCGACGGTCACCGGCGGCAGGCTGGATTGCTGCGCCTCGGCGCCGGAGAACGATGCCACCGCGATCAGGCCCGCGACCGCCGAGACTTTCCGACCCGAATGGTTGTCGAGGGATTCCATGACCGAGCCGATCGCCGCGTTCGACCGCAACGATCTCGGTGCTATTGCCTGACCCATTTTCTGCGCGCCCTCGTACCAATTTCCAAATCGCTGGTGCGGTTCATTTGCAGCCGGCGATGAGGTGTTGGTATCGAGCGGAAAAACGAAGGTCAATGCGAAGACGGCGCGCGGATGCTTGAATAGGTCCAGATCAAAACGATTCTAAAGCACTGGTTTGAAATCGTTCTAAATTGAATCGCAGAAATGCCCGCCAAACGCGGCTTTCTCGCTCAGGAGAGACAGCGTCGATCAATCGGTCGAAGGCGGCTTCATCAGCGAAAACAGTTCGTCGATGCTGTGCTGCGCGACCTGCCGCACCCGATCCGAGTTTTCCATTCCGGCAATGTTGACGCCCTTCACCACCGCTCTGATCTCGTCGCGAAAGTCGGTGAGGAACCGCAGCGGATCGGATGAATCATTGGCGACGCGCGCGATCAGACCGGTGACCAGAATCTGGCAGGCGATCATGCGTCCGTTCAACTCGTCCATCGTGTGCTCCGGGCCGGTGTGGCCCGGCATGAAGGCCGCGACCGTGATGCGCCGTGATATGGACGTCAGCCGTCTCGCTGACAACGGACTGCGGGGCGCTGCGATCTGGAAACGTTCAAATTCGCAAAGCGTGCGCGACGGAGCAGGTCGCACGCGCCCGTCTTCCATCCAGCCCGATCATTTCGCCGCGATGCTGCCGGGAGGCTCGGCCAGGCCTTTGATCCGATCCTTGATGTCGCGGAGCGTCTGCAGAGTGGTCTCGAGCATCTGGTCCGGAATGTCCTGCATCACATCGGTCGCGATCGTGTCGCGCAAACCGTCGAGATCATCGACGAGCTGGCGGCCGGTCGGGGTGAGGAACAGTCGGTTGGCGCGCCGGTCCCTGGGATCGTGCCGGCGCTCGAGCAGTCCGTGCTCGACCAGACGATCGAGCAGACGCACCAGCGAAATCGGCTGCAGTTCGAGCACCTCGGCCAGGTCGACCTGGGATAACCCCTCCTGCTGCCGCAACCGGAACAGCACGATCCATTGCGCGCGGGTGCTGCCGCGGCCCTTGGCGCGGTGATCGATGTGGTTGCGCAACAGCCGGGAGCTTTCGACAAGTTGCGCAACCAGCTGGCGTTTCAGGTCGAGAGACATCGGGGTCGACGGTCCCAAAGCTTTCCAATAGTTTAGGATTTCTCAAGCCATAGTGTGTTTACACATTAAGTGCACGCATATTATATCTGGGGTGCCCTGGAACCGTTTTGAAGACCCGTTCATTCTTATTCCTTGAGCTCACGAGCCAACATGAAAAAGTCGCGGACGATCCTTTGGGTGTTGCTGGCATCGGCCGCCATCGCGGGGGGCTATTTCGGCTGGCAGCGGTTTCACGGAGACAATCAGGCAGCCGCGAACGGGGCCCAGAAATCCGCTGCGCGCGCCGCGGTTGCGGTGACCACCGCACCGGCGTTGAAGGCCGATTTTCCGGTCTACCTGATGGGCCTCGGCACGGTCCAGGGTTTCAATACCGTACAAGTACGGACCCGCGTCGACGGCCAGATCGACAAGGTCGCCTTCAAGGAAGGCCAGCTCGTCAACCAGGGCGACCTGTTGGTCGAGATCGACCCCCGGCCCTATCAGGCGACGCTCGACCAGGCCACGGCCAAAAAGGCGCAGGATGAGGCGAATCTGGCCAACGCCAATCTGGATCTTCAACGCTTCACCAAGCTCGGCGAATTCGCCACCCGGCAGCAGACCGACACCCAGCGCTCCACCGTCGCCCAATTGACCGCGCAGATCGCGGCCGACGACGCCGCCATTTTCAACGCCCGGACCCAGCTCGATTACACCCAGGTCAAGTCGCCGATCCCCGGCGTCGCCGGCCTGCGCCAGGTCGATGTCGGCAACATCGTCAACGCCTCGACCCAGACCGGCGTGGTGACGATCGCCCAGATCGAGCCGATCGCCGTTATTTTCACCGCGCCGGAAGAGCAATTACCCTATATAAATGAGGCGCAAGCGATCGCGCCGCTCAAGGTGATCGCGATCACGACCGATGGCAAGAAGCAACTGGCCGAGGGAAAGTTGGCGGTGGTCAACAATCAGGTCGATACCACCAGCGGGACTATTCGCCTCAAGGCGGTGTTCGACAACAAGGACCATGCCCTGTGGCCTGGTCAATCCGTCTCTACGCGGCTTCTGGTGACGACGCTGAAGGATGCGACCGTGGTCCCCGACGAAGCGATCCAGCACGGCACCGATGGGCTCTACGCCTATGCGGTCGTACAGGGCAACAAGGCCGAGCTGCGCAAGGTCAAGGTCAGCCAGTCGATCGACGGACGCTCCGTGGTCGCCGAGGGCCTGGCGCCGGGCGACCAGGTGATCACGGCCGGACAGTACAAGGTCCAGCCGGGAACCCTCGTCAGCACGGCGGTGGCAAGTTCAGCTCCAGCCCAACCCGGGGTCAGCCGCGAATGAGCGAGGGCATTTCCGCACCCTTCATCCGCTACCCCATCGGCACCTCGCTGATGATGGCCGGCATTCTCTTCGTCGGCCTCGTGGCCTATCCGCTGCTGCCGGTCGCGCCGCTGCCGCAGGTCGACTTCCCCACCATCCAGATCACCGCGACCTTGCCGGGCGCCAGCCCCGAAACCATGGCCTCTTCGGTGGCGCAGCCGCTGGAGCGGCAATTCGCGCAGATCCCCGGCATCGCGCAGATGACCTCGACGAGCTACCTCGGAACGGCGGCCGTCACGATCCAGTTCGACCTCAACCGCAGTATCGACGGCGCCGCCAACGACGTGCAGGGCGCCATCAACGCCGCCAGCGGCCAGCTGCCGAAAAACCTGCCCTCACCGCCGACCTACCGCAAGGTCAACCCGGCGGATTCGCCGATCCTGCTGCTGTCGGCGAGTTCCGACACGCTACCGCTGACCACCGTCAGCGACGCCGTCGACGCCCAGCTCGCGCAACAGATCAGCCAGATTTCCGGCGTGGCGCAGGTCGTCATCGGCGGCCAGCAGAAACCGTCGATCCGCGTCCAGGTCGATCCGGCGAAGCTGGTCGCCAAGGGTCTGTCGCTCGAGGATGTGCGTAACCAGATCGCGATCACCACTGTCGACAGCCCGAAGGGCAACATCGACGGCGCCACGCGCGCCTATACGATCTACGCCAACGACCAGCTGCTGGATTCCAAAGACTGGAACGACGTCATCGTCGCCTATCGCAATGGCGGGCCGTTGCGGATCCGCGACATCGGCCAGGCCGTCACTGGTCCGGAGGACGCCAAGCAGGCGGCCTGGGCGAACGGCAAGCGCGGCGTATTTCTGGTAGTGTTCAAGCAGCCCGGCGCCAACGTCATCGACACCGTCGACAAGATCAAGTCACTGCTGCCGCGGCTGGTGGCCGCGATTCCGCCTTCGATACACATCGAAGTCATCAGCGACCGCACCCAGACCATCCGCGCCGCGGTCGAGGACGTGCAATTCACCCTGTTGATCACCATCGCGCTGGTGGTGATGGTGATTTTCGTCTTCCTGCGCAGTTTCTGGGCGACCGTCATCCCCACCGTGACCGTGCCGCTGGCGCTGCTCGGCGCCTGCGCCCTGATGTGGGTGTTCGGCTATACCCTCGATAACCTGTCACTGATGGCTTTGACCATCGCTGTCGGCTTCGTGGTCGACGACGCCATCGTGATGCTGGAAAACATCACGCGCTACATCGAGGAAGGCGAGAAGCCGCTCGCCGCGGCGTTCAAGGGCGCCAGCGAAATCGGCTTCACCATCGTGTCGATCAGTATTTCGCTGGTCGCGGTGCTGATCCCGCTGCTGTTGATGGGCGGTATCATCGGCCGGCTGTTCCGCGAATTCGCCGTCACCCTGGCGATGACGATCTTCGTGTCGATGGTGGTGTCGCTGACGCTGACGCCGATGATGGCATCGCGCTTCCTGCGCGCGCACGGCGAAACCAAGCACGGCCGGTTCTACCAATGGAGCGAGAACGCCTTCGACGCGATGCTTCACGCTTATGAACGTGGCCTCGATGTCGCGATGCGCTGGAAACGGACTACGCTCCTGATCTTCTTCGCGACTCTGGGGTTGTCGGTCTATCTGTTCGTCATCATTCCCAAGGGCTTCTTTCCGCAGCAGGACGTCGGCCTGATCAGCGCCACCTCGGAAGCCTCGCAGGACATTTCCTTCGAAGCGATGAAACAGCGCCAGGAGGCCCTCGGCAAGATCGTGCAGACCGACCCCGACGTCGCCAGCGTGGCGATGGCGATCGGCGGCAGCGGCCGGGCCGGGAACAACGGCAACCTGTTCATCACGCTGAAGCCGCGCAATGAACGCACCTCCAACGCCCAGCAGATCATCGCCCGGCTGCGTCCGAAGCTCGAAAAGGTCGAGGGTGCGCGGCTGTTCATGCAGGCGGCGCAGGACGTGCGGCTCGGCGGTCGGCCGACAAGGACGCAGTTCGAATATACGCTTCAGGACGCCAACCTCGCCGAACTGAACGAATGGGCGCCGAAGATACTGGCCAAGATGCAGACCCTGCCGGAGCTGCGCGACGTCGCCACCGACCAGCAGAGCCAGGGCACGACGCTGCAGCTGACCATCAATCGCGACACCGCGGCACGCTACGGCATCCAGCCGCAACTGATCGACGACACGCTCTACGACGCGTTCGGGCAGCGCCAGGTCACGCAATACTTCACCCAGCTCAACAGCTACCACGTGATCCTGGAAATCCTGCCGGAACTGCAGGGCAACCTTGACACCCTCAACAAGATCTACGTCAAGTCGCCGACCACCGGTGACGAGGTGCCGCTGGCCACGTTCGCGACCTGGACCAGCGTGCCGGTGCGGGCACTCTCGATCAGCCACCAGGGCCAGTTCCCAGCGATCACGATCAGCTTCAACCTCGGCCAGGGCGTGGCGCTCGGCCAGGCCACCGACGCCGTGCAGAAATCCGTGGTCGACCTCGGCGCGCCCCCCACCCTGAGTTCGAGCTTCCAGGGTACCGCGCAGGCATTCCAGCAATCGCTCGGCACCGTGCCGCTGTTGATCCTGGCGGCGCTGGTCGTGGTGTACCTGATCCTCGGCATCCTCTACGAGAGCTACATCCACCCGCTCACGATTCTGTCCACGCTGCCCTCGGCCGGCGTCGGCGCGCTCGCGATCCTGATGGCGTTCGGCTACGACTTCAGCCTGATCGCCCTGATCGGCATCATTCTGTTGATCGGCATCGTCAAGAAGAACGGCATCATGATGGTCGATTTCGCGATCTCGGCCGAGCGCGACGAACATCTGTCGCCGGAACAATCGATCCGGAAAGCGGCGCTGCTGCGCTTCCGTCCGATCATGATGACGACGATGGCGGCGATGCTCGGCGGCGTGCCGCTGATGCTGGGTACCGGCACCGGATCGGAAATCCGCCAGCCGCTCGGCTATGCGATGGTCGGCGGCCTCATCGTCAGCCAGGCGCTGACGCTGTTCACGACGCCGGTGGTTTATCTGTATCTCGACAGGCTGTCGAACTGGTTCGGCGGCTGGGGACGATCCGGCGATGCCGAGCCGGATCTGGCCGCGAGCGAACAGGGCTCGATCAAGCAAGCCGCCGAGTGACTTGACTTTGATGGTGGGCCGGCACATCCCGGGAACCCAATTTCCCGGAGCTCATCAGTGAAGATATTCGCAAAGCTGGCCCTCGCCATCGCCCTCACCGCCCTGGGAACGTCGGGCTACGCCGAGGCGCCCAAGTCCAAGGCTGCGCCGCAGGCGACGCCCGCGCCGGCAGCACCAGCAGCGCCCGCGGCCGAACCCCCGCCAGCCAATGCCGGCTGGGCCGCGCGCTGCAGCAGCGTCAGCCGCGAATCCCCGCTGGAATGCGCCATGGAGCAGACCGCGGTCCTCACCAAAACCGGACAGTTGATCGTGCTCGTCAACATCCGCGTGCCCAGCGATACCCATATCCCGGTCGCGCTGGTGCAATTGCCGCTCGGACTCAATCTGCCGGCCGGCGCCAGGCTGCAGGTCGATGACGGCAAGGTCGTCGAAATGCAGATCCAGACCTGCGAAAACCGGGGCTGCTACGCCAGCACCCCGATCGCACCCGAATTGCTGGCCGCCCTGAAATCCGGCAAGCAATTGAAGGTGTCGTTCCAGAATCTCGGCAAGGAAGTCATCAGCATTCCGATGCCGCTTTCGGATTTCGCCGCCGCCTACGACAAGATCAAGTAAAGCCGCACTTCTTCACTGCCTTGCCATTTCCGCCGCGCCGATCCCGTCGCCGTCGAGCGTCTGGTCATCGTGCATGGCGATCGTGACCCGCAACAATCGCCCGGTGAATTCGAACGGCGCCTCGTAGTGCGATACCGGGCTGGAGCGATCTCGCCCGATGTCGAGGCCTGACCAGGAGATGAAATTGTGGAATCCGAGTTCGGTCTGCAGCGCGCCCGCGGGTTCGCCGTCGATCAGGAGCGTGTAGGCGCTGACTCCGGTGCGCGCCCCCTTGGCCGGCGGCGCCTCGCGCTTCAGGCGCTCAACATGCACGCCGAGCCGGCGTGCGCCGGCGGGGATTCTGCCCTGCGACCGCAGGATCTCATGCCCGCCGCCGATATTGAGGTCGTGAACCAGGTGCCCGTCCTTGACGTAGAGGCTGTAGCCCGAGGTCGCGTCGCCATGCGCGATCAGGACGCCCTCGGCGCCGGCGTCATCGATCTCGACATGGGCCTCGACGGTGTAGCTGCGGCTGCGGACATCGGGCGCGACGTCGGTCGGCACGTGCCCCATGCCGGCATGGAAGACAAAGTGGCTGCGGGCGCCCTGGAACCGGGCGACATTCTCGGCAAAGCGCGCCGCGAAGCGGTCGTCGAGCGGCAGCACATTGTGTTTCTCCGCCTCGCTCCACCACAGTTTTGTCATTTCAGCGAGGCGTTCCGGTTCCTTCGCGGCGAGGTCGTCGACCTCGGAAAAATCGCGATCGAGATGAAACAGTTCCCATTGGTCGTTCTCGAATGGCGTGCCCGGCGGATGGAAGGAGACCGCCTTCCAGCCGCCGTGCCAGATCCCGCGATGCCCGAACATCTCGAAATATTGCGGCGAGGATTTCGACGGCGCAGATGGATCCGTGATCGAGCGGGCAAAGCTCTCGCCCTCGATCGGCATTTGCGCGATCCCTGCGATATCAACGGGCGCGCTGACGCCGACGAGCTCGAGCAAGGTCGGCACCAGATCGCTGGCATGGACGAACTGATGGCGCAGCTCGCCCTTCGCCGGCACCCGCTTGGGCCACGACATGACGAAGGGATCGCGGATGCCGCCGCCATGGGTGTTCTGCTTGTAGCGCCGCAGCGGCGTGTTCGACGCCATCGCCCAGCCGTGCGGAAAGTTGCTGTGGGTATCCGGACCGCCGATGTCGTCGATCCTTCGCACCTTCTCCGCGATCGGTTCGGGGCGGAAGTTGTAAGGCCCCATCGCATTGACGAAGCCGAACGGCCCGCCCTCCTGGCTCGCGCCGTTATCCGACAATACGAGGATCAGGGTATTGTCTCGCACGCCGGCGGTCTCCAGAAATGCGATCAGCCGCGCCAGATGCCGGTCGGCGTGGTCGAGCATGCCGGCGAACGCCGATTGCAGCCGCGTGAACAGGCGCTGCTCGTCCGCGCTGTGCGCGTCCCACGCCTTCACGCCGTCATTGCGCTCGGGCATTCTGGTTTCCTGCGGCACGATCCCCAGCGCCTTCTGCCGCGCCAGCCGCTGCTCGCGCTCGATATCCCAGCCGTGCGCGAACACCTCGTCGTACCCCCTGATGATGTCGACCGGCGCCTGATGCGGTGCGTGGCAGGCGCCGAGCGCAAGCCAGGTCAGCCACGGTAGATCCGGCCGGTCGGCGATGTGGTCGCCGATGAAGCGGATCGACTGATCGACCAGATCCGCGGTCAGATGATAACCGTCGGCATAGGTCGCGGGCGGATCGATATGGGTATTGTCCGATACCAGCTCCGGCGCAAATTGATCGGTTTCGGCGTCGAGGAAGCCGTAGAAGCGGTCAAAACCGCGGCCGAGCGGCCAGCCGTCGAAAGGCCCGGTCGCCCCGCTCTCGGTCAGCGGCGTAACGTGCCATTTGCCGACCATGTAATTGCGATAGGCGTGGGCCTTGAGCATTTCCGCGAGCGTGCCGGCCTCGCGCGCGATCTTGCCGCGATAGCCGGGATAGCCACTGTCGAAATTGGCGAGGCAGCCGACACCGACGGAATGATGGTTGCGTCCGGTCAGCAGCGCCGCACGCGTGGTCGAGCACATCGCGGTGGTGTGGAATCCCGAGTAGCGCAGGCCTTCGGCCGCGAGCCGGTCGATGGTCGGCGTCCGGATCGGCGAGCCGTAGCAGCCGAAATCGGAAAATCCGACGTCGTCGAACAGCACCACCAGGATATTGGGAGCACCAGCGGGCGGCTTCGGCGCGGGTGGCCACCACGGTTTGGAGCCGGCCACGGTCTTGCCGATGGTGCCGCCGAATGCCTTCTCGCCGCCTGCGCTCATGCGCCCACTCCCCTTCAAGATGACGGCGGCAGTTGATCCGCCGTTCGCCGCCGGCACGCGCCACGAAGAGTTGACGGGCCGCAAGCTTGCCTTAAATCATAATCCGAATTATCATTATGATTAATTCGGCGGGGGAGCGCAACAGGGGATGCAGCGGGAAGCGGGCCATTTCGACTTTCCCGGCGTCACGCCATCGCGGCAGAAGCGAAGCCGCGAGATGACGGCGGCGCTGCTGCAGGCGGGCGCCGAGATGCTGCGCGGGCGCTGCCTTGCCGAATTGTCGATCGAGGCGCTCTGCGGCGAAGTCGGCGCCACCGTCGGCGCCTTCTACAGCCGGTTCGAGAGCAAGGAGGCCTATTTCAATACGCTGATGGAGATCGCCGCGCGCGACGGCGAGCGCAACCTGGCGCAAATGACCGGCAACGAGCGATTGGCGGATGCCGGCCTTGCCGAGCTCTGCCGGCTGTTCGTCGGCGGCATCATCGGCTGGATCCGCAGCCACGAAGGCGTATTGCGCGCGGCCCTGCAGCACGACGATACCAGGCCGGACCGCTGGAATACGTTCAAGCGGCTGGCGCGCGCCACCACGGCGGGCGCCACGCCTCCCCTGCTCCGCGCCATGGGCCGCGGCCGCGAGGCCGCCAAGACCCGCGGCATCGCCTTCGGCTTTCAGGTGGTGCTGGGAACGCTGGTCAACGCCATCCTCAACGACCCCGGACCGCTGTCTCTCCATGACGACGAGATGGCAGCTCGATTGAGCGGCTGCCTGCTGAAGCTGCTGGAAGCCGAGATGACGACGACGCCGTCCTGACCTCAGGCACGCGTCTCAGCCGGTGCCGAGATAGACCTTCTGCACCTGCGGATCGTTGGCGAGCGACGCGGCCGGGCCGGACAACACGCTTCGGCCAACCTGCAGCACGGTGGCAAAATCCGACACTTCCAGCGCGAGCTCGATCGATTGCTCCGCGAGCAGGATCGTCAGGCCTTCCTTGTGCAGCCGCTCGAACGTCTCGTACATCGACTCCACCACGGCCGGCGCCAGACCCAGCGACGGCTCATCCAGCATCAGCAGCCTGGGATCGCTCATCAGGGCGCGGCCGACCGCCAGCATCTGCCGTTCGCCGCCGGACATGGTGCCGGCGCGCTGGGCACGCCGCTCGGCGAGTTTTGGAAAAATCCCGTAGACGCGCTCGAGCAATTCGGCGACACGCGCCTTGTCGCGCAGCGGCGTCGCTCCGAGCCTGAGATTGTTCTCGACGCTCTGCTGCACGAACAGCCGCCAGCCTTCCGGCGACAGTGCCAGGCCCTTGCGCACGATCGCGAACGCGCTCTGGCCGGCGATCTCCTCGCCGCGAAAACCGATTGAGCCCGCATGCACCGGGATCAGGCCGGCGACGGCGTTGAGCACCGTGGTCTTGCCGCCGCCATTGGAGCCGAGCAGCGCCACCACGCTGCCTTCGGGCACCTTGAGCGAGACGTCGGAGACGCCGATCAGGTCGCCGTAGCGGACTTCGAGATGCTCGATCCGGAGCAGCGGCGCGGTCATGTCACGGGTCCGCCCATCAGCTCGATCGGCGTATGGCCCGCGGCCGCCTTGGCGGCGCGTTTGCCCAGATACGCCTCGATCACCGCCGGGTTGCCGGTGACCTCGCGCGGGCTGCCGCGCGCGATCTCGCGGCCCTGATGAAACACCACCACGCGGCTCGCCAGCGACATGATGACTTCCATGATGTGCTCGACAATCACCAGCGTCACGCCGGAGCGATGGATGTCGCGCACCAGATCGATCGCCAGCTGCACCTCGCGCTGGGTGAGGCCCGCCATGGCCTCGTCGAGCAGCAACACCTTTGGCTCGGTGGCCAGCGCGCGTGCTATCTCCAGCCGCTTGCGGCCGGGCGTGCCGAGCGAGCGCGCCGGCGCATCCGCCAGCCGGCTCATGCCGACCCGCTCCAGCACGGCGCGCGCTCTCGCCTCGGCCTCGGTGCGATGGGGGGTGCGAAGAAACGCGCCGATCATCACGTTCTCGAGCACCGTCATGCTCTCGAAGGTCTGCGGCACCTGGAACGAGCGGGCGAGACCCAGTTGCGCGCGCGCCTCCGGCGAAAAATCGGTGATGTCTCTTCCATCGAACAACACCTTGCCCGATGTCGACAGCAGGTCGCCGGTCAGGCAATTGAAGAAGGTGGATTTGCCGGCGCCGTTCGGCCCGATCAGGCCGAGAATGTCGCCCTGCTCCAGCGTCACCGAGGCCGCGTCGACGGCCTTGAAGCTGCCGAAGGCTTTTGTCACGTTGCGCGCCTCAAGGAGCATGGCTGGCTCCCGACGCGGTGGCAGCGACAGGCGCCTTGCGGCGCTTCGCCCACAGCCGGTTGATCAGGGTCAGGATGCCGCCGGGCTGAAACCGCGCGATCAGCACTATGATGGCGCCATACGCCACGAAGGTGAGGCCCGCGCCCTTGC
>Ga0302157_10005053_pt1 | contig 14111 bp, 12 predicted proteins | sample I_Bog_N3_3_FD_193502 | JGI IMG/M metagenome (GOLD analysis project Ga0302157, IMG submission 193502) | Peat permafrost microbial communities from Stordalen Mire near Abisko, Sweden - I_Bog_N3_3 | ecosystem: Environmental > Terrestrial > Soil > Wetlands > Peat | place: Sweden: Abisko, Stordalen...
CGGGTTGGACACCGCGCGCGACAGGCTGCCGCCGCTGGCCCCGGCGCCCAGATCGACGGTCGGCGACAGCGCCGCCTTGGCCGACCGTGCCAGCGCACGCGCCTGGTCATAGCGCGCGGCGGCGGCCTTCAGATCCTGGTTGGCGGTGGTCACCTGATCCTCGATCCGGTCAAGATCCGCATCGTGATAGACCTGCCACCACGGCCCGCGCGGCTGGTCATCCTGCGGCTTTGCCAGCGACCAGCCAGTGTCCTCCTTGAACGCCGGTGGCGTCGCCACGACGGGCGGATGATAGGCCGGGGCCATTTCGCAGCCCGACAGGGCCGCGCTGGCCAGCAGCAGGGCAAGACGCAGGGTCCGCATGATCAGGCTCCCGCAGGCTGGCGATGGAGCGCAACCAGGCGCACCGGATCGCCTTCTTCGAGCGCGGCCGCCGGATTGACGATGACGCGATCGGTTGGCGCGAGGCCGGTCAGCACTTCGACCGCGGTGCCGAAATCACGCCCCAGCGTGATCGCCCGCAAATGCGCGCGACGGTCGGGCCCGACCACTGCGACACGCGTGCCTTCGGCGCGGAACAACAGCGCATTGGCGGGCAGGCGCAGGCCATGCCCGGCGGGGGCCAGGTGGAACCGCACTTCGGTAAAGCTGCCGGGGAACAGCGCATGCCCGGCATTGTCGATATCAAGCTCGACACGCAGCGTGCGCGACGCGGGATCGATCGCCAAAGCGGTGCGCGTGACCTGCGCGGGCCAATGCTGCCCCGGCCGGTCGGGAAAATCGAGCTCAGCCGGGGTGCTGGCGCGGATTTGCGCGGCATAGCTTTGCGGCACGTCGACATAGGTGCGCAGGCGCCCGGTGCGCGAAATGCGGAACAGTTCGGTGCCTTGGGTGTCGCCGGCGGTGATCAGGCTGCCGATATCGATCCGCCGTGCGGTGATCGTGCCCGAAAACGGCGCGACGATGCGTTCGAACCCCTGCAACTGGCGCAATCGGGCAAAATTGGCCTCGCTGGCCGCCACTTCGGCAGTGGTGGCGATCGCGGCGGCGCTACGGTCCTCGTTTTCCTGCACCGAGACGGCCTGACTGGACACCAGCCCCGCCACGCGCCGGGCAGTCGTCTGCGCAACGGCGGCCCGGGCACGCGCGGTGCGCAAGTCGGCCTCGGCCTGGCGCACTTGCTGATCGAGTTCGGGCGAGGCGATCACCGCCAGCGTCTGGCCTTGCTGCACTGACGCGCCGATATCGGCGGTCCAGCGCGTGATATAGCCGCTGGTGCGGGCATAGAGCGTGGTCTCGTTGTCGCCCTTGACCTCACCGGGCAGCACCACGTCTTCGGTCGCGGGTCCGGGTTGCGGGGTTGTCGCGATCACATCGGCGATGGCGGCAGACTGGGCGGTTTCGGCCAGCGCGGCGTGCGCGGCGACCCGCGCGGTGACGGTCCATGCGCCCAACGCAAGGGCGGCGGCGCCTGCCGCCAGCAGCAGATGATGGCGACGCGGCAAAGGCAAAGTGATGGTGTTGGAATTGCTCATGGGGGGATCTCCATCAAGGCGTGGGTTGGCGGCGCAGGCCGTGCAGGGCCGCGAACACCGCCGGAACGAACAGCAGCGTGGCCACGGTGGCGAACGTCAGGCCCCCGATCACCGCGCGGCCCAGCGGCGCGTTCTGTTCGCCGCCTTCGCCCAGGCCGAGCGCCATCGGCGCCATGCCGATGATCATCGCCAGCGCGGTCATCAGCACCGGGCGAAACCGCGCGAAACCGGCAGCCAGCGCCGCAGTCAGCGGATCATCGCCGGCCACCAACCGGTCACGGGCAAAGCTGACCACCAGGATCGAATTGGCGGTGGCCACGCCAACGCTCATGATTGCACCGGTGAGCGCGGGCACGCTGAGCGAGGTGCCGGTCAGGAACAGCGTCCAGACGATCCCGGCCATGGCCGCAGGCAGCGCGGCGACAATGATGAAGGCATCCAGCAACGACTGGAAATTCACCACGATCAGCAGGTAAACCAGCACCATGGCAAAGGCGAGGCCAAAGCCGAGCCCGGCAAATGCCGCGTCCATGGTGGTTGCCTGCCCCCTGACGACAATCGTCGTGCCCTTGGGCAGGCCCGCCTTTTCGGCTTGCGCCACGGCGGCGCGAACATCGCGGGCCACACCGCCCAGATCACGATCGGCATTGGTGGCAAAGATGTCGATCACCGGCTGCGCGTTGTAGCGCGTGTCGACCGCCGGGGTCGCCGTGCGACGGATATCGCCCAGCGCGCCCAGCAATTGCGGATGCACCCCCGGCGTGCCGGTGATCGCGGTGTTGCGCAAGGCATCAAGCGAGGTCAGCGCAGGCTGCGGCGCCTGGGTGACGATCGGGTAGGACACCCCCGATGCCGGATCGAGCCAGAACGTCGGCTGGGTCTGGAAACTGCCCGACAGCGAAATCAGCAGCGTGTTGGCGACATCGTGCTGGGTCAGGCCCAGCACCCCGGCGCGGCTGCGATCGACATTGATGTCGAACGTCGGCGCGTCGAGATCCTGCTGGATGCGCGCATCGGCGATGCCGGGAATATGCTTGATCCGGCCAAGCAGTTTGTCGGCCACAGCGGCATTGGCAGCCACGCTCTTGCCGACAATCTGTACGTCGATCGGTGCCGGTGTGCCGAAATTGAGGATCTGGCTGACAATGTCGGCGGGCAAAAAGGCAAACGTGACGCCGGGAAACCGCTGCGCCAGCAGGGGCCGCAACCGCCGCACATAGTCGGCCGTGGCGTGGTGTTCGCTCTTCAGGTTGACATAGATGTCGGCATCGGCCGGGCCGGTCGGCGCCGAAGCGCTGTACGACAGGTTGATGCCCGAAACCGGCAGGCCGATATTGTCGACCACGCCGTCGATTTCGTTGGCGGGGATTGCCCGGCGCAATTCGGTTTCGACTTGTTCGGTCAGGCGCGCGGTTTCCTCGACCCGCGTGCCCGCATGGGCGCGCAAGTGCAGCTTGATCTGGCCGCTGTCGACGCTCGGAAAGAAATCCGACCCGAGCGTCAGCACCAGCACCAGCGAAGCGAGCGCGCCGCCCAGAAATAGCGGGATGAACCGGCCGCGCCGCGCCACCACCACGGCCAGCACGCGGCTGTAACCCGCGCGCAGCGCCTCGAAGCGGTGTTCGAACCCGGCCTGCAACCGCGCGAAAAAGTGGCTCGGATCGCCGGATTCGGTGCCGTGCGGTTTGAGCAGCAGCTTGGCCAGCGTCGGCACCAGCGTGCGTGACAGGATATATGAGGCCAGCATGGCAAACACGATCGCTTCGGCCATGGGCACGAACAGGTATCGCGGCACCCCGGTCAGGAAAAACATCGGCAGGAACACGATGCAGATCGCCAGCGTGGCCACCAGCGCGGGCACCGCGATTTCGCCCGAACCATCGAGGATCGCCTGTTCGACACCTTCACCGCGTTCGAGATGGGCATTGATGTTTTCGATCGCGACGGTCGCATCGTCGACCAGGATGCCGACCGCCAGCGCCAGCCCGCCCAGCGTCATGATGTTGATCGTCTGGCCGAGCGCGGCCAGCGTGATGATCGAGGCCAGCACCGACAGCGGGATCGACACCGCGATGATCAGCGTCGATCGCCACGAACCCAGGAACAGCAGGATCATCAACGCGGTGAGCGCGGCGGCGATCACGCCTTCGCGGATCACCCCGGCAATCGCCGCGCTGACAAAGATCGACTGGTCGCCGGTGGCGTGGATTTCCAGACCATCGGGTCCACCCGCCTGAACCGCAGGCAATTTGGCCCGGATCGCGCGCACGATGTCGAGTGTCGAGGCATCGCCAATTTTCTGCACCGTCATCAGCACGGCGTGCTGGCCGTTCAGGTGCACGATATTGGTCTGCGGCGGCGAACCATCGCGAACATGGGCGACGTCGCGCACATAGATGGTCGCGCCTCCCACCACTTTAACCGGCAGATCGTTGAGCTCTGCCGCGGCGGTCGGGCTGCCGTTGAGGCGGATGACATATTCGAATTCGCCGATCTTTTGCGTGCCGGCGGGAATGATCAGGTTCTGGTTGGTGATGGCATTCTGCACGTCCTGCGCCGACAGGCCGTGGGCCTGCAGCGCGACGGGATCGATATCGACCTGGATCTGGCGCTGCTTGCCGCCATAGGGGTATGGCAACGAGACGCCCGGCACGCTCGCCAACTGGCTGCGCACATAGATATTGCCGGTGTCGTACAGCGCCTGATCCGACAGCGTCTTGCTCGACAGCGCCAGTTGCAGCACCGGCACGCTCGACGCGTTGTAGTTCAGAACCAGCGGCGGGGTGGTCCCCTGCGGCAGATTGCGCAGGAAATACTGCGCACCCGCGGTCACCTGGGTCATCGACCGTTCGACGCTGGCGCCGGGGTGCAGATAGATCTTGCTGACCGACACCCCGTTGAGCGACGTCGTGTCGATATGTTCGACGTTGTTGACCACCGTCGGCACCACCCGGTCAAAGCTGGCGCTGATGCGATTGGCCATTTCCTGCGCGGGCAGCCCGGCATAGTTCCAGATCACGCTGACCACGGGCAAATTGATGCTCGGGAAAATGTCGGTCGGGGTGCGCAACAGCGTCAGCGGCCCCATGATCAGCAGCGCCAGCGCCATCACGAGGAAAGTATAAGGCCTTCCCAGGGCAAGTTTGACGATCCACATGACAGCTCAACTCCGCAAACGCTGCGTCCGGCCGTCGCAACGCCCGCAAGGCGTTCCGACAGCCGGGAAAAGGTTAAAAAGGGGGCGGGCCGGGATCTTGGGGTGGGGGGGGCGCATCCCGGCCCGCGGTGCGTCAGGCCATTGAGGCTCCGCGCACGAGGGGAAAATCGCTGGTCGTCCGGGCGACCGAATTGATCAGATTGGTGAAGAAATTCTGCGCCACCAGCGCGACCACCGCCAGGATTTCGGCATCGGTCAGCCCGGCGGCGCGCACTTGCGCAATATCCTGATCGGCCACATGCCCGCGCAGATCGGCGACCCGCGCGGCAAACTGCAAGATCGCAGCGGTGCGCGGATCGGCGGCATGACCATTGCAGTTGCGGTCGATTTCCTCGGGACAGATGCGTGCCACGTGCATCGCCAGATAGCTGTGCGCCGACAGGCAATAGGCACTGGCGTTGATCTGCGCGACGACCAGCGCAATGCGTTCGCGCGTCTTGACATCGAGCACGGCGCCCATGCTTTCCACCAGCCGCTCGTAGGCCGCCAGCACCGACGGCGCAGAGGCCAGCAACCGGTACATCGCGGGCACCACGCCGAACCGCGCGTGGACCGCATCGAGCAGCGGGCGGGCTGCCGACGGCGCATCATCACGTGCCGGGATGGCAAGGCGGGACATCGGGATTTCCTTTGCGTATCAGTGTCTCAATCTGCACCCCCTGAATAACCAAGCTCGATTTGTTGCATAATCCGCCGAATATGAGATGCATCTACTCGGCAGGAGAGCAGATCGATGGACCGGTTCGAAGCGATGGAAATGCTGCTTGCGGCAGTCGACCGGGGCAGCCTGTCGGCCGCCGCGCGGCATTTGCGCGTGCCGGTGCCCACGCTCAGCCGCAAAGTCGCCGACCTGGAGGCTCTGCTGGGCACGCGCCTTTTGATTCGCACCACGCGCAAACTCAGCCTGACCGATGCGGGCCTGGCCTATGTCACCGCGGCGCGGCGCATCATCGAACAAGTGCAGGAGGCCGAGCGCGAGGCCGCCGGTGAATTCATCGTGCCGCGCGGCGATCTGATCATCACCGCGCCCGAAACCTTTGGCCGCCGTCACGTCCTGCCGATCGTGATGGATTTCCTCGCGCTGTTTCCTCAGATCAATGTCCGGCTGGAACTGGCCAATCGCAACGCCAATCTGTTTGACGACCATATCGACATGGCGGTGCGGATCGGCCGCCTGCCCGACAGCTCGATGATCGCCACGCGGATCGGCACGATGCGCGCGCTCACGTGCGCCAGCCCGGCGGTGATTGCGGGCCATGGCGTGCCGCAACACCCGCGCGATCTGGAAACGCTGCCGTGTATCGCGCTCGATGGCGCAACCGCCGCCTCGGCCTGGCGCTTTCGCGATCCCGAGACCGGCACGCTGATGGAGGCCGATTTGCCCGCACGCCTGATCACCGGGGCCGAGGCCCGCGTCGAGGCGGCCATTGCCGGTGCAGGATTCGCCCGCCTGCTGCATTATCAGGCGTGGGACGCCCTGTGCGACGGGCGCCTGGTCCCGGTGCTGGACGCCTATGAACCCGACCCGCTGCCGGTCCATCTGATCCACGTCACGCGCGGACAGATGCCGCTCAAGATGCGGCGTTTTCTCGATTTTGCCGCGCCGCGCCTGCGCCAGGTGATTGCCCAGTTCACCAGGGAACCGGCAGGCTGACCATCGATGTTGCGCAGTGTTGGACCGGCTGCCCGGGGCAAGGCTATTGGCCGATTTCGTCAGCCAGCGTGCGCACCAGATCGGCCGCGCCCATTGCGCGGGCGCGCGGCGCGCCAGTGCCCGCCCAATAGGCGCCATAGCCATGATCCTGGTGCTCCAGCGCGGCGGCGTGCAGCGCTTTGCCCAGATCATAGGCGATGGGGTAATCGGGCACGTCGCGATCGGCCAGATCTGCCCCCAGCGCGGTAAACCGGCTGGCCAGGCTGCGCGCGGGGCGGCCCGAGATCACCCGCGTCATCACCGTATGATGCGCCGCATCGCTGAACAGCGCCGCGCGATAGCCCGGATTGGCCAGCGATTCGGTGGTTGCCACAAAAGCCGTGCCCAATTGCACCGCAGCGGCGCCGATCCGCAGGGCAGCGCCCGCTTCGGCCCCAGTCATGATCCCCCCGGCGGCAATCACCGGCAGATCGGTCTGGCGCAGAATCCGGCGCACGAGATCGACCGTGCTCAGCGCTTCGTCGGGCGCATCGGGATCGAATGTGCCGCGATGGCCACCGGCTTCGTAGCCTTGCGCGACGATCGCATCGACCCCTGCGCGGCGCGCCGCCTCTGCCTCGGCAGCATTGGTGACCGAGGCGACCAACATGATCCCGGCATCGCGCAGCGCCCCCAGCCGCGCCGCATCGGGCAGGCCGAAATGAAAACTAACCACCGCCGGTCGTTCCTCGACGAGCGTGGCCAACATCGCCGTGTCGGTCAGAAAGCTTTGATAGATTTCGCGCAAATGCGCAGGCGGCACGGCAGCGAAACGCGCGAATTCGGGGCGCAGGCGCGCGATCCAGGCGGCTTCGCGCGCGGGATTTGCCCGCGCGGGGCGGTGGGCAAAGACATTGACGTTGAACGGGCGCGACGTGCGTTCACGCACCGCGCGGATCATGGCGCGCGCGGCTGCGGCATCGACCGCGCCCACGCCGATCGATCCCAACCCGCCCGCCTGTGACACCGCGGCGGCCATCGCGGGCGACGACACGCCGGCCATCGGCGCCTGGATGATCGGCCATGCGATGCCGAAGCGATCGAGCACGTGACGCGATGCGGGATTTGCCATGTCGGACCTTTTCAGAAGGCATAAATGCCGATGGCCACCGGGAACGGGCATCCCGGTGGCCATCATGGGGCACGATTATTTTGACTGCTGTTTGCGGAAATCGGCAAGCGGCAATCCGCCGCGCGCCCAGTTTTCCATCTCGACTTCTTCAAACACGACAAAGGTCGCTTCGGGCGCCTTGCCCAGCACGCGCTGAAGCAGTTCGGTCACGCCCTGATAGAGCGTGGCCTTCTGTTCGCGGGTGACATGGCCGACGCCCGGTTCGGTGCCTTCGCGCACGACTTGAATGGTAACCATCGGCATAGGGGTTCTCCTGTGGCAAGAAGACGATTCCGGGCCGGTGCCGTCTTCAAAATTCGCTCTTTCGCGAATTTTCAATCAGACTTTCAGTGACCGGCGGCCTGGCCGCCATCGACATGGAGGATTTCACCGGTGACGAACGCGGCGCCTTCCAGATAGAGCACCGCATCGACGATGTCCGGGATCTCGCCCATGTGGCCCAGCGGATGCAGCTTGCCCAGGAAATCGTGGGTTTCGGGCGCGTGCATCGGGGTCTTGATCACGCCCGGCGCCACCGCGTTCACGCGGATGCCACGACCGGCATATTCGATGGCCAGGCTGCGCGTGGCGGCGGCGATCCCGCCCTTGCTCAGCGAGGCCAGCACCGAAGGCACGCTGGAATTGGCATGATCGACCAGGCTGGTGGTAATGCTGACAACATGGCCATGGCCCTGCTGTTCCATCACGCCGACCGCATGTTGGGTGATGTAATAGAACCCGTCGAGGTTGGTCGACACCACTTGCGCGTAGTTTTCGCGGGTATAACCGGTGAACGGGCTGGCGATGAAGATGCCCGCATTGTTGACCAGCGTATCGATGCGGCCAAACCGTTCGAGCGCTTCGGTCACCACGCGCTTGCCGGTTTCGGGATCACCGATATCGCCGGGAATGGCGATAACGCCCGCATCGGTCGAAGGCTTGATCGATCGGGATGTGGCGATAACGCGATAGTTGCGGGCGCGATAGGCGGCGACAAGCGCGGCGCCAATACCTTGCGATGCACCGGTGATGATCGCGACTTTCTGTTCGGAACTCATGACTGACCTCGATTATGTTGGGGGGGGAAGCGTGGTATGCTTTGGCCCGACAGCCTGTCTGGACCTGGCTGTCACGTTGTAGACTTTTACCGATCCGGCCCAAATAAGCCTGATTCGGGAGACACTTTACCGATTATCGAGAAGATGACTTGACCAGACCCCGCGGGTGCAGGCGAGCGGGATCATCTTGCTGGGCGCGGGGCTTGGCATTGTGCTTCAGGATTGCCGGTGCCGGTGCGGTTGCCATGGGGCCCCTGGCTGCCGCCAACCGCCGGCGGCGGATCATCTGCCCGGAAATCGAACAACTGATTTGCACATAGACACGATTATCGATCGTCCGGGGTGCGCGTATGGACGCCCCATGCCTGGACAATTCTTCCATCAGATATTCGGCGATGTGGCCCGATCGTTGCAGGACGAGGCCGGTTCGCGCGCGAGCTATGCCCGGCTCGAAGCGCCTTCCGACACCCCGCCGGATCGGCTGACCGAGCGCGAACTGGGGTTCCTGGCCCAGCGCGACAGCCTGTTCATTGCCAGCGTGACGCAAACCGGCTGGCCCTATGTGCAGCATCGCGGGGGGCCGCAGGGATTTGTCCGGCATCTGGGCGGCAACCGGATCGGGTTCCCCGCCTATCAGGGCAATGCGCAATATATTTCGGCCGGCAATCTGACCGCCGATGCGCGCGTGGCGCTGATCATGCTCGACTATCCGACCCGCCGACGGCTCAAACTGATCGGGCACGCGCAGATCGTGCGCGTCGGCGCCGATCCGGCCTGGCCCCCACCGGCCGAGGCGGCTGGGGATGCGGTGCTTGCCGCGATGGTGATCGACGTCATCGGATACGACTGGAACTGCCCCAAATATATCACCCCGCGCTTCACGCGCGACGAACTCGATGGCGAGATGGCGGCGCTGGCCCTCGAAAACGCCCAATTGCGCGAACAGCTCGCGCGGCTGCAGGAGAACAGGCAATGACCGAAGCACGGACCGAACCACTGACCCTTGGCGTTCATCATGTCGGCCTGGCCGTGCCCGATCTCGACGCGGCACAGCGGTTTTTCTGCGATGTGCTGGGCTGGCGGGTAGTTGGCGAAGTTCCTGACTATCCGGCGGTTTTTGTGGGCGACGGGACGACCATGCTGACGCTGTGGCGGGTCGCCGATCCTGCCGGGGCAGTCGCCTTCGACCGGCGGCGCAATGTCGGGCTGCACCATCTGGCGCTGGCGGTGGCCGACGCGGCGGCGCTCGCCACGGTCCACGCCAAAGTCGCCCTGGTGCCGGGCGTGACGATCGAATTTGCGCCCGAGCCGGTGCGTCCGGGTTCGCCCACCCACCATTTCATCTGCACCATGCCCGGTGGGGTGCGCATCGAATTCGCCACCGTCAACAAGGGGCCTGCCTAGACCCGGGCCCGACTTCGGTATTGCAAGTCGATCTCATTAAGACTTGCAAATGCGATCCAGTCGCAATAGTGCCGGTGGCACGATGCGACAGATTGACCGATCACCCCCCCGCACCCGTCGCCTGCGGCGCGCCATCCATCGTTGCGGTGCGTTGTGCGCGCTGTTGGGGGCGGGCGTCGCGCCCGCGCTGGCGGCGCCGCCGCCGATCATGACCGTCGTCACCGACGACAACGGCAAGCCCACCGACGACCCGCTGGCATTCCTGCACAACTGGCGCCGCGAAGGCGCGCTGCTGGGCGACTGGTGGCACGTGCGCAAGGATCTGGCGCACCACGGCATCACCGTCAGCGTGCAGGAAACCAGCGAAGTGCTGGGCAACGTGACCGGCGGGATGCACAAGAGCTTTGACTACGACGGGCTGACTCAGGCGGTCGTGCAGGTCAATTCGCAGCGTGCTTTCGGCTATTACGGCGGCACGTTCAACGTGTCGGCGCTGCAGATCCACGGGCTCAACCTGTCGCAGCGCAATCTGGGCAGCCTGCAAACCGCCAGCGGGATCGAGGCCGACCGCGCCACGCGCCTGTGGGAGGTGTGGTACGATCAGAAGCTGCTGCCCGAAGACCGGCTCGATCTGCGGATCGGCCAGCAGAGCCTCGATCAGGAATGGATGGTCTCGTCCAACGCGCTGCTGTTCGTCAACACGATGTTCGGCTGGCCGATGCTGCCCAGCGCCGATCTGCCCGGCGGCGGCCCGGCCTATCCCTTGTCGACACCGGGGGTGCGCGTGCGCTGGCGCCCGGTCAATGCGCTGGCGATCCAGTTGGGCGCGTTCAGCGGATCGCCGTTCAACGCCGCGAACGCGGCGGCGCAGGCTTCGGGCGCGGACCCGCAAGTGCTCGATGGCAGCGGCACCAGCTTTCCGATCTATCACCACGGCACGCTGTTGCTGGCCGAACTGCAACTGACCACGCCGGCGCTGGGCGGCATGGTAGCCCCCGACGCGCGCCCGCCGCTGGCGGCAACCTGGCGCCTGGGCGTGTGGTATGACAGCGAACAGTTTGCCGACGTGCGCTATGGCGGCGACGGCCTGCCGCTGGCCGATCCGGCCAGCGACGGATCGCAGCGGCTGCATCGCGGCAACCTGGGCGTCTATGGCGTGGTCGACAAGATGCTGTGGCGGTCGAGCCGCGATCCCAACCGCACGCTCAACCTGTTTGGCCGCGCGATGGCCACGCCCTTTGCCGATCGCAACCAGATTTCGGCCAGCGCCAATCTGGGCCTCGTGCTGAAAGACCCGTTCCCCTATCGCACCGACGATTCGCTGGGGCTGGGCATGGGCTTTACCCGCGTCAGCCCCGATCTGGCCGGGTTTGACGGCGACACGGCGCTGTTTTCGGGCACCTACAATCCGCGCCGCACGTCGGAAACCTTTGTCGAGGCGACCTATCAGCGGCAGGTGACGCCGTGGCTGCAGATCCAGCCCGACATGCAATTCGTGTTCAATCCCGGCGGCGGGGTGGCCAACCCCCAGACCGGCACCACGCGCATCGGCAACGAACTGGTTGTCGGCGTGCGCGCCAATATCCTGTTGTGAGGACGACATCGATGCGCCGAACGCTGATCCTGCTGGCTGCCATGGCGGGCCTTGCCGCACACCCGGCGCTGGCCGAACGACAGGGCTTTCTGGAAACCGTGCACCGGCACCAGACCCTGGCGCTGACCACGCCCGACAACGGCGATCTTAACCCTTATGCGGTGGTGGTCGCCCCGGTCAGCGCGGGCAAAGTGCAGGCAGGCGATGTCCTGATCAGCAATTTCAACAATATCAGCAATCTGCAAGGCACCGGCACAACGATTGTCGACTATAATCCAACGACCAAAAAGACCGTGCAATTTGCCCAGGTGCCGCAATCTCTGGCGCAATGCCCCGGGGGGGTCGGGCTGACCACCGCGATGACCATGCTCAAATCGGGCTGGGTGATCGTCGGCTCGTTCCCGTCAAAGGACGGCACCACCACCACGCGCGGCGAAGGCTGCCTGCTGGTGCTCGATGCCACCGGCAAGCTGGTGGCCACCTGGGCCGGCCCGACGATCAGCGGGCCGTGGGGCAATATGGCGGTGGCCGATCATGGCGATCATGCCACGCTGTTCGTGTCGATGGCCGGGTTCGGCGTGCCCGGTCCGCGCGTGCTCGATCCGGCCACGCATTACCCGGTGGTCTTGCACAAGGCGACCATCCTCCGGCTGGAGGTGACCGTGCCCGAGGGCAAGCCGCCGGTGCTGACCAGCCAGACGGTGGTCGCCGACGGCCTGTCGCAGCGCGCCGATCTCGACAATTTCGTGTTCGGCCCGACCGGGCTGGCGCTGGGCGACGACGACACGCTCTATGCCACCAACGGTCTGGAAAACACCGTGATCGCCATCGACCACGCCTCCACCCGCACCACCAGCGGCGGTATCGGGCGCACGGTGACACACGACGGACTGCTCGCCTGGCCGCTGGCGATGGCGTGGACCCCGGAAAAGCATCTGCTCGTCACCAATGGCAAGAACGGCCAGGTGGTCGAAATCGATCCGGCCAGCGGCAAGCAGATCTATGCCCAGTGGATCGACAACGATCAGGCGCAGTCGCCGCCGGGCAATGGCGACTTGTTCGGGCTGGCCATGCTGCCCGATGGCAGCGGATTCTATTACGTGACCGATGACATGAACACGCTGATGAAGGCGACCCGGTGATGGACACCACGATCCGCAAGGGCGCCTCGCGCCGGGGCTTTCTGGGCGCGGCGGCAGGCACGCTGGGCGGCGCGATGCTGGCCGGTGGCGCAAAGGCCACCCCGCCCCCGATCATGCATGGCCACGGCGCCGCGATCGAGCCGTTTTTCGGCGCGCATCAGGGCGGTATTGCCACCCCTGCCCAGGACCACCTCTATTTCGCCGCGTTCGACGTGGTGACCGACAAGCGCGCCGACCTTGAAGCGCTGTTGCGCCGCTGGACCGAGGCCGGCGCGCGACTGACCGCCGGATTGCCACTGGGCGACAGCGATGCACCCGATGCGCCGCCCGCCGATTCGGCCGAAGCGGCAGGGGTTGGCCCCGCGCGGCTGACGCTGACGATCGGGTTTGGCGCCACGTTGTTTGTGCAGGATGGCCACGATCGCTTTGGCCTGGCCGCGCACCGGCCCGAGGCACTGATCGATCTGCCCAAATTCAACGGCGACCAGTTGCAGCCCGAAAAGTGCGGTGGCGATCTGTGCGTGCAGGCCTGCGCCGACGATCCGGTGGTGGCGATGCACGCGGTGCGCCATCTGGCACGCATCGGCGCGGGCGTGGTGCAATATCGCTGGGCGCAGACCGGCATGGCCGGGCGCGGGCGGCGCGGCGAAACCCCGCGCAACCTGATGGGGTTCAAGGATGGCACGATGAACCCCACCAGCGCGGCGGACATGGATCGCCACGTCTGGGCCGGGGCCGAAGGCGGCTGGATGCAGGGCGGGTCCTATCTGGTGGCACGCCCGATCCGTATCGCGCTGGAACACTGGGACCGCATGAAGCTGGGGTTTCAGGAACAAGTGGTCGGGCGCCACAAAGCCAGCGGCGCCCCGCTGGGCCAGCGCGACGAGTTCGAGCCGATGAAGCTGGTCGCCACCGATACCGACGGCAATTTCATCATCCCGGAAAACAGCCATGTGCGGCTGGCCGCGCCCGAAACCAACGACGGGGCGCAGATCCTGCGCCGGGCCTATTCCTATGACAATGGCGTGGCGCATATTGCCGAACGCTGGCCACCGTGGCGCCAGGGGATGATGCAGGACGCCGGGCTGATGTTCCTGTGCTGGCAGCGCGACCCGCGCACCGGGTTTGTCAAAGTGTTCGAAAACATGGCCAAGTTCGACATGATGAACCAGTTCGTCACCCATGTCGGCAGCGGCCTGTTCGCCTGCCCGCCGGGTGCGCGACCGGGCGGTTCCATTGGCGAGACGCTGTTTTCGGCGTGATCGTTCAGAACACGGCGTGGTCGCCCCGTTCGGGCGCATCCACGCCGTCGAGCACCGCGCGGTAGTAATCGAACAGCGTGTCGCTGCCGGTCGAT
>Ga0302157_10005054_pt1 | contig 14110 bp, 13 predicted proteins | sample I_Bog_N3_3_FD_193502 | JGI IMG/M metagenome (GOLD analysis project Ga0302157, IMG submission 193502) | Peat permafrost microbial communities from Stordalen Mire near Abisko, Sweden - I_Bog_N3_3 | ecosystem: Environmental > Terrestrial > Soil > Wetlands > Peat | place: Sweden: Abisko, Stordalen...
GGAGCTGTCGACATTGTCGGTGATCACCGCGGCCGGACGGTTCATTTCGGCCCCCGCCTCGCTGTTCGTGCAGCACCTGTCGCACCAGATGGAAGACCAGAACCGCCCGACCATATGATCTGTGGTCATGAAGTCCTTGAAAAGGCCTTGCTGGCCGAACGAGGCCGCAGCGCATAGGGCCCTTGGCCTCGAACCGCGTTGATGCCATCTAAACGTTTCTTGCCAAGACCGGCTCGACAGATCGAAGGGGCACGATGACGGGCATGGTCACCGATTTCCTGGACCATCCGGTAACCGGCGCGAATGCCGCCGAACGGGCCGCGATCGACGATTTCGTCGGCGGGCTGATCGCCTGTGAAAGGCGCATCGCGCGCATTCTCGATGTGGCCGGGACCGATCGGGTGCCGGTGCTGGTGGCGGTCTATACCGGCCTGCTTCACTTGCTGGCCGAAACCAACGGGCAAGAGGCCGCCGCGCGCCCGTGGCTGGACATGGCCCGCATCGCCGCCGCGCGCACCGGCACCACCGCGCGCGAAGAGGCCTGGATCGCCGTGCTCGATTGCTGGTGCGCAGGCGATATCGGCGCGACCGTGCGCGCGCTCGATCGCCTGCTCCAGATCGCCCCGCGCGATCTGGCGGCGCTGAAACTGGTGCAATACCATCACTTCAACCGCGGCGAATTTGCCGCGATGCTGCGCGCGGCGCTGGCCGTGCAGCGCTCGGCAGGCGATCTGCCCTATCTCGGCGGGATGATCGCGTTCGCCTATGAACAGCTTCACTTGCTCGACGATGCCGAACACGCGGCACAACAGGGTCTGGCGCTGGTGCCCACCGATCCCTGGGCCCAGCATGCACTCGCGCATGTCTGGCTGACGCGCGGCGCGATCGCGCAGGGGCTGAGCGCGCTGTCGGCATGGTCGCCCGGCTGGGTGGGGCTCAACAGCTTCATGGTCACCCACTTGTGGTGGCACCTCGCGCTGTTTCATCTGGCGCGCGGGCATTTTTCCGAGGCGCTGGCAATCCACGACGACCATGTCTGGGCCCACGACCGCCGCTATTCGCAGGACCAGATCGGCGCGGTGTCGCTGCTGGCGCGGCTTGAACTGGCGGGTGTCGATCCGGGCGATCGCTGGGCAGAGCTGGGCGGCTGGCTGGCGGCGCGAGCCACCGATACCACGTTGCCGTTTCTGTCGGTGCAATATGCCTATGGTCTGGCGCGCGCCGGCCGTGCCGAGGCGGACAGCCTGCTGGCCGCGATTGCCGCGCAAGGAGACGATCCGGTCTGGCGCGATGCCGCCTTGCCGCTGGCCGAGGGCCTGGTTGCGCATGCACGGGGCCACCATGCGCGCGCGGTGCACTTGCTGGCCGAGGCCGTGCCCCGGTTGGCCCACCTTGGCGGCAGCCATGCCCAACGCGACCTGTTTGCGCTGGTCCTGCTCGACGCACAGATCAGGGCAGGCGCGCTGGGCGATGCGCAACAGGCGCTCGAACTGCGCCGGATACATGATCCACACAGCGTTCCGGTCAACACCGCACTGGCGCGGATCTACGACGCGCTCGGCCTGCCCGAACTGGCTGCCGATGCCTTGTCGCGCATCGCCGGATGATCCGCGCGGTCCTGCTTTGCCTGGCCGCGCTGGGGCTGTGCCCGCCCGCGCTGGCAGACCCGGCCTTGCGCGTCGGGGTTCAGCTTGAACCGCCGCAGCTCGATCCCACCCAGGGCGCGGCGGCGGCGATCCCCGAAGTGACGTTCAACACGATCTATGAGGGGCTGTTGCGGATTGCCACCGACGGCACGGTGCACCCGCTGCTGGCAACCGGCTGGACGATGTCGCCCGACGCGCGGCACTATGCGTTCACGTTGCGCCACGGGGTGCGATTTCACGACGGATCGCGGTTCGATGCCGCCGCCGTGGCCTTTTCGCTGCGGCGCGCCGCAGCGCCCGGATCGCTCAACATCCATGCCGAAACCTGGCGCGAGATCAGTGCAATCCGCATACTGGCGCCCTACCGCGTGGCGATCGATCTGACCCGGCCCGATGCCAACCTGCCAACGCTGCTGGCGCTGTCCGACGCGGCGATCGTGGCGTCCGACGCGGCAGACAACTTGCGCACGCACCCGGTCGGCACTGGCCCGTTTCGCTTTGCCGCATGGCAGCGCGGCGACCATCTGACGCTTGACCGCAACAGCGATTACTGGGGCGGCCCGGCGCATCTGGCACGGATCACCTTTCGCTTCATCGCCGATCCCAATGCCGCCTATGGCGCGATGCGATCGGGCGCGCTCGATGTGTTTCCCGCCTTTCCCGCGCCCGAAACCCTGGCTCAACTGGGTGCCGATCCGCGCCTGCGGCTGGTCACCGGCCCCAGCCCCGGCAAAGTCATCCTGGCCATCAACGAACGCGCCGGGCCCCTGGCCGATATCCGCGTGCGGCGCGCGATCTGCCACGCCACCGACCGCCGCGCGATCATCGATGCGGTAATGGCCGGGTATGGCACCCCCATCGGCAGCCATTTCCCCCCACAAAGCCCCGATTACATCGATCTGACCGGGGTTTGCGCGCACGATCCGGCGCTGGCGCGGCGCTTGCTGGCACAGGCCGGGCATGCCCATGACCTGACCTTCACGCTGAAACTGCCGCCGCCGTCCTATGCCCGGCGCAGCGGCGAAGTAATCGCCGCGCAATTGCAGGCGGTCGGGATCGGCGTGCGGATCAGCCAGCTCGAATGGCCGACCTGGCTTGACGAAGTGTTTCAACAGCACCGCTTCGACCTGACCGTGATCAACCACGCCGAACCGTTCGATTACGACATCTATGCCCGCAGCGACTATTACTTCGGCTATCGCAGCGATGCCTCTGACGCGCTGATCGCCGCCTTGCGCGCGACCCCCGACCCGGCCGCGCGCCATCGCCTGCTCGGCGATATTCAGCGCCGCCTGGCGCAGGATGCGCCCAACGCGTTTCTGTTCGAATACCCCGCGCTGGGCGTGCAGGACCGGCGGATCACCGGGCTGTGGGTCAACAGCCCGACGCAGATGCTCGATTACCACGCCGCGCGATTTGTCGGGGCGCCCGGCACCTCGGGCCAGAGCGAGGGGCCGTCCGGCACGGTAACGGCGTGGATCGGTACCGTGCTGGCACTGGCCGGGCTGATCGGGGTGGGGCGGCGGCTGGGGCTGCGCTGGCTGATCGGACGCATCGCAGTGCTGGGGGCCACGCTGCTGGCGACCGGTGTGGTGATCTTTGTGCTGCTGGATGTGGCGCCCGGCGATCCGGCGGTGACGATGCTGGGAATCGACGCCAGCCCGCGCGCGATTGCCGCGCTCCACGCGGAATTCGGGCTCGACGGACCGCCGCTGGCCCGGTTGCTGCGCTGGTTTGGCGGCGCGCTGCGGGGCGATCTGGGCACCAGCTTTACCTATCGCGTGCCAGTCGCCACGCTGATCGGCGAACGGCTGGCCGTCACGCTGCCGCTGGCCGGGCTCGCCGCCGTGCTGGCAATGGTGATCGGCGTACCGGCCGGCACGCTGGCCGCGCGCCGCCCGGACGGGCTGATCGACACGGCGGTCGGCACTTTCGCGCGGATCGGCATGGCGATCCCTGATTTCTGGCTGGGCGTGTTGCTGGTGCTGATGTTTGCGATCGGCACGGGCTGGTTTCCGGCGGGTGGCTTTCCCGGCTTTGACGCCGGGTGGGGCGCGGCCCTGCACGCGCTGGTGCTGCCGGTCGTGGCGCTGGCGCTGCCGCAGGCGGCGATCCTGGCGCGCGTCACCCGCGCCAGCCTGGGCGATGTGCTGGCACGCGAATTCATTCGTGCCGCGCGGGCCAAGGGGCTGTCGAACGCGGCCGTGCTGTGGCGCCATGCGCTGCCCAACGCGGCGCCGCCGATCCTGGCGGTGATCGGGCTGCAAGCGCCCTATCTGATCGCCGGGAGCGCGCTGGTCGAACAAGTGTTCAGCCTGCCCGGCCTAGGGCGGCTGGCGATCCAGGCGATCGGGCAGCGCGATCTGGTGACGGTGCAGGCGGTCGTGCTGCTGATGGCGGCGGCCACGGTGATCGCCAGCTTTGCGGTCGACGTGGCACAGGCGCTGATCGATCCGCGCCTGGCACGCGGGGCGCGCGCATGAGGCGGCTGGTTGCCGGGCTGGTGCTGACCGCGCTGTTTGTCGTGCCCGCTCTGGTCGCGCTGGTGTGGACGCCCTGGGATGTCACCGCGATCGATGTCGCCGCGCGCATGCAGGGGCCATCGCTGCGCCATTGGCTGGGCACCGATCCGCTGGGTCGCGATGTGCTGTCGCTGCTGATGGCGGGCGCGAGCGTTTCGCTTGGCGTGGCCACGGCGGCGATTGCGGCGGCCCTGGCGCTGGGCGTGCCGATCGGGCTGATCGCATCGGCCCGGCCTGGCTGGATCGACGATCTGCTGATGCGCGGCGCCGATGTGCTGTTCGCGTTTCCCGGCCTGCTGCTCGCCATCCTGCTCAGCGCGACGCTGGGCCCGGGCGCGATCGACGCGGCGCTGGCGATTGCGCTGTTCAACGTGCCGGTGTTCGCGCGGGTCGCGCGCGGCGCGGCGCTGCCGATCTGGAGCGCACCATTTGTGGCGGCGGCGCGGATCGCCGGGCGTTCGCGCCTGACGATTGCCCGCACGCATGTCCTGCCCAACATCGCCGCGCCGGTGATCGTGCAGGCCAGCATCCAGGGCGGCATGGCGCTGCTGGCCGAGGCCGGGCTGTCGTTCGCAGGGCTTGGCGTGCAGCCCCCGGCGCCAAGCTGGGGCCGCATGCTGGCTGACGCGCAGACGCTGATCGGCAGCGCACCGCGCCTGGCGCTGGTGCCGGGGCTGGCGATCGTGGTCGCGGTTTCGGGGCTGACCTTGCTGGGCGATGCGCTGGCCGATTCCCGTCGGCGCACGCGGGGGCGCGGATGACCGCGCTGGCGTTCCACCAAGTCGGCGTGCGCTATGGCGATCGCGCGGCGCTGGTCGATTTTTCGCTCGAACTTGCGCCCGGCGAAGTCGTCGCGCTGATCGGCGAGACCGGGTCGGGCAAATCTTCTGCGGCGCTCGCCGCGCTTGGCCTGCTGCCCGACGGCGCACGGATCGAGGGGCAGATTGTCCGCAGCGGGCGCGTGGCGATGGTGTTTCAGGAGCCATTGCTGGCGCTTGACCCGCTGATGCGGGTCGGTCGCCAAGTGGCCGAGGCGGTCCGCGCGCCGCGCGCCCAGGCGCGGGCCCGCGCGGCCCAGGCGCTGATCGATGTCGGGCTCGATCCGGCCCGCGTGGCCCGGCGCTATCCGCACGAATTGTCGGGCGGGCAGCGCCAGCGCGTGGGCATCGCCATGGCGCTGGCCGGCGAACCCGCCGTGTTGGTGGCCGACGAGCCGACCACCGCGCTCGATCCCGATACCACCGCGCAAGTGATCGCGCTGCTGGTGGCCGCCGCGCGCAACCGGGGCATGGCGCTGTTGCTGGTGACGCACGATCTGGCGCTGGCACGCTGCCATGCCGATCGCCTGGTGCTGCTCGATGCCGGACGCGTGGTGGAAACCGGGCGCTTGCCCGCCGCACTCACCCTGCCGCGCACCGCCACCCTGCTGGCACAGATCGATCATGTGCCCCAACGCGGGCCCCTGTCGCCCGATCGCCAGCCGGTGCTGACAGTGCGCGGACTGGTCCATGGCTATGATGGACGACGCGTGCTCGATGGCATTGAATTCGACATCCATGCGGGCGAGATTGTCGGGCTGATCGGCCCCTCGGGCGAAGGCAAGTCGACGCTGTTGCGGCTTGTGCTCGGACTGGAAACGCCGCAAGCGGGCACCGTCACCATCGCCGGACACGATATGCACAAAGTCCATGGCGCCCAGTTGCGCGATGCGCGCCGACACGTGCAGGCGGTGTTCCAGGACCCCGGCGCCAGCCTCGATCCGCATTGGCGGGTGGGGCGGATCGTTGCCGAACCGCTGGGCCTGTGGCCCGGATCGCTGTCACGGCAGGCCACGCACGCCAAAGTGTGCGATGCGCTGGCCCGCGTCGGGCTCGATGGCGATGCCGCAGGGCGCTATCCGGGCGCCTTTTCCGGCGGCCAGCGCCAGCGTATCGCGCTGGCCCGCGCGCTGGTGGTCGAACCGGCGTTGATCGTGCTCGACGAGGCAACTTCGGCGCTCGACGCGGCAGTGCGCGCCGACATGCTCGATCTGCTGGCAGGGCTGGGCGACAGCGGGATTGCCCTGCTGTTCGTCACCCATGATCAGGCGATGATCGCGGGGCTGGCCGACCGGGTGTTGCACTTGTCCGACGGGCGCGTTTGAAAAACTGTAGGGTCGGCAAGCAAATCTCAGGCACGCATCGGGTGCGACTGCGCTATCGTCGGGCCATACGGGGCTTGCCCGCAAACAGGACAGACAGCCATGACCATCGTCGTATTGGGCGCCAGCGGTCGCGCCGGCAAGGAAATCGTGGCCGAACTGGTCGCACGCGGCAACACGGTGCTGGGCATCGCGCGCAAGCCAGAGGCGATCGCGACCCTGCCCGGCGTGACAGCACTGCCGGGCGATGCGGCAGACCCGGCAGCATTGGCGGGCCTGATCACCGGGGCGCAGGCCGTCATCAGCGCGCTGCACTTCGACATTCCCGCACAGACCCTGCTGTCGGCACTGCGTCAGGCCGGCGTCACGCGGTTGCTGGTGGTGGGCGGTGCGGGCAGCCTGGAAGTCGCGCCCGGCGTCAGGCTGATCGACACGCCCGAATTTCCCGCAGCCTGGAAGGCGGCCGCGCAGGGCGGGGTCGATTTCCTCGACGATCTGCGCGGTGTCGACGATATCGACTGGACCTTTTTCTCGCCCGCCTCGTTCATTTTCGAAGGGCCCCGGCTGGGCCATTTCCGGCTCGGCAAAGACGAACTGGTCACCGATGAAAACGGCGAAAGCAAGATCAGCTTTGCCGACTATGCCATCGCGCTGGTCGACGAACTGGAACAGGGCCGCCACATCAAGGCCCGCTTCACCGCAGCCTATTGACCGCCGACAGGAGTGCGTGCCGTGATCGATGTCCATGACCGCCGTCCGCTGCCCTATCACACCGCGCTGGTTGTCGGCACCGGGCCGGGGATCAGTGCATCGCTGGTGCACGCCCTCACCGCCGCCGGATTGCAGGTGGCGGCGGCGGCGCGCAACACCGCCAAGCTGGCACCGCTGGCGCAAGCGACCGGCGCCGCGCTGTTTGCGGTCGATGCCACCGACCCGGCATCGGTCGAAACGCTGTTTTCTGAGGTCGAAGCGCGCATCGGCGTGCCTGAAGTGGTGGTCTACAACGCCAGCGGCCGTGCGCGCGGCGCCATTGCAGAGCTTGATCCCGAAGAGGTCCGCCGCGCGATCGAGGTTTCCGCATTCGGCGGGTTTCTGGTCACGCGCGAGGCGGCGCGGCGGTTGATCCCGCTGGGCAAAGGCGCCATCCTGCTGACTGGCGCGACCGCCAGCGTCAAGGGCTTTGCCGGATCGTCGGCGTTTGCCATCGGCAAGTTCGGCCTGCGCGGATTGGCGCAGAGCGCCGCGCGCGAACTGGCCCCCCAGGGCATCCATGTCGCCCATTTCGTGATCGACGGCAGTGTGCGCAGCGCCGTCCGCCCCGATCCCGCCGAACACCCCGACAGCACGCTCGACCCCGATGCGATCGCGCAGACCTATCTGTCGGTGCTGGCGCAACCGCGTAACGCCTGGACCTGGGAAATCGAATTGCGCCCATGGGTCGAACGATTCTGAGAGGCTGTTTCGAAAGTGCCACCGTCCTGACCGGGACTGCACTCAGTCAGGCGCGATCAAGCGTGGCCAGATAGGCGCACAGCATATCGGCGATCGCCTCGCTGTGGGCGATGACGGCCTCGGGCGTGTCCACGCGTTGCGACACGGTCTTGCCTTGCGCCTTGAACGTGCTGATCATCACGTCTGCGGCGATCGCCAGCGTGGCTTCGTTCGCGCGCGGCGCTGCCTCGCGCAGGAATGCCAGCACCGCCGCGAACCCCTCGCTCTGCACGGCGCGGGCCTCGGGCGCGTCGCGGTAGAGCGGCGCGGCATCTTCCAGTGCCTGGCGCATCGCCGCTTCCTCGCATTCCGACGCCACGAACGCATGCACCGCCGCGCGCAGCCGTGCGGGTGGTGACCGGCTGGTGTCGGCCAGCAAAGCGGCCAGCATCGCGCGCGTGTCGCGCCATTCATCGCTTTGCAGGCGAAACAGGATGGCCGCCTTGTTGGGGAAATACTGATAGAGCGAGCCGATGCTGACCCCGGCCCGTTCGGCCACGCGCGCGGTGGTAAAACGCGCGGCGCCCTCGGCCGCCAGAACCTGAGCGGCCGCCTGGAGAATCGCCTGCACCACGCCTGCAGAACGCTGCTGTCGGGGCTGTTTTCGCGTGGAAAGACGCGGGGTTACGGGTGAGGTCATCGAGCGTTCGGCCAATGCGATTAGAAAACGTGAACAATTACTCATATTTTCCTTCGGAACGCAATTCACCCCGGCGTTCGCAAGGAAAGACACGATGACCACGCTTACCACCGCTCCGTTCGCGCCGCTGCTCGATCGTCTGTTTGCCGAGGCCGATACCTCCCGCCCCGAAGCCCTGCCGATCTTTGCCGAGACTTCGCCCGAAGAACGCGACCGCCTGATGCACAGCAAGACCGACTGGCAAAGGCTGTACGGCGCGCTGAAGGAGGTGCCGCTGCCGGTCTCACGCGAGACCGGCCGCCTGCTCTACATGCTGGCGCGGTCCACTGGCGCGCGCGCGATTGTCGAATTCGGCACCTCGTTCGGCCTGTCGACGCTGCATCTGGCGGCGGCGCTGCGCGACAACGGCGGCGGACACCTGGTCACCAGCGAGTTCGAACCCGGCAAGATCGCGCGGGCCAGCGCCCATCTGGCCGAGGCCGGACTGGCCGATCTGGTCGAAATTCGCGCGGGCGATGCGCTGGAAACACTGGCTGGCAACCTGCCACACACGGTCGATCTGCTGCTGCTCGATGGGGCCAAGGCGCTCTATGGCGATGTGCTGGCACTGGTCGAACCGCATCTGCGCCCCGGCGCGCTGATCGTGGCCGACAACGCCGACTATTGCCCCGAATACCTCGCCCGGGTGCGCGCGCACGATCGCGGCTATGTCTCGGTGCCGTTTGCCGAAGATGTCGAGGTGTCGATGCGTCTGGGCTGAGCGGGCGACCGCGCCGATCGAATATGTGAAGTTTATCTTTACAGGTAAACTTCACATATCTATAGTCCGCGCATGACTTCCACCCCCGACACGACGCATGACACCCGCGCGACAACCCTGGCGCAGGATATTCGCGGGCTGGCCGGCCGGCTGAAGCGCCGGTTGCGCGAACAAGCGGATGTCGGCGATCTGACGCCTTCGCAGACGGCGGTGTTGCTGCGTCTGGAAAAGGACGGTCAGGCCACCACATCCAGCCTGGCCCGCGCCGAAGGGATCAGACCGCAATCGATGGGCGCGATCATCGCCGCACTGGAAAGTGCCGGTCTCGTGCACGGCGCGCCCGATCCGGGCGACAGGCGCCAGACGCTGCTGTCGCTGACCGAGGCATGCCGCCGACGGATCGGCGAAGGGCGCGCGGCACGGCAGGACTGGCTGGCGCGCACCATCGAATCGCGGCTGTCTGCGCCGGAGCAGGAGGAACTGGCGGCGGCGGTCGTGCTGCTGCGCCGCCTGGTCGAAGACTGACTGTGCAAAGGACCATCGCATGGCGTTAACGGTGCTCGATCCGCAGACTGCACTTATCGTGGTCGATCTGCAGCAGGGACTGGTCGGCCTCGCGCCCGTCACGGACGTGATCGCGCGCAGCCGTATGCTGGCGGACGCGTTTCGCGCCCGTGGCTTGCCGATCGTGCTAGTCAACGTGGTGGGCGGCGCGCCGGGCCGCACCGAACAGCCGCGACGCGATCTGGGCACATTGCCCGCCGACTTTGCCGAATTCGTGCCCGAACTGGGCCGGCAACCCGGTGACATCGTCGTCACCAAGCGGACCTGGGGCGCCTTTGCCGGCACCGATCTGCACGCGCGGCTCAACGCGCTGGCTGTCACGCAAGTCGTGATCACCGGCATCGCGACCGGAACCGGTGTCGAGGCGACGGCGCGCCAGGCCTATGAACTGGGCTTCAACGTGACGCTGGCGATCGACGCGATGACCGATCCCCGCCCGCAGGCGCACGATTACAGCATCCACCATGTGTTTCCCCGGCTGGGTGAGACCGGCACCACCGACGACATCATCGCTTTGCTGGAAAGGCGCGACTGACATGCCCTGGCCCCATCTCCTGTGCTATTTCTTCGGCGGCGCCTTTCTGGCCAATGCGATCCCGCACTTTGTCAGCGGCACGATGGGGCGACCGTTCCAGAGCCCGTTCGCCAAACCACACGGCGAGGGCTTTTCTTCCTCGACGGTGAATCTGCTGTGGGGTTTCGCCAATCTCGTCGCGTTCTATGTGCTGGTGTGCCGCGTCGGCGACTTTGATCTGCGCGACACCCGCGCCGCGGCGGCACTGGGCGCGGGCATGTTGGCGCTCGGCCTGTTTGCGGCCAGGCACTTCGGCCGGTTCAACGGCGGCAATGCGCCGCAGCACCCGTGAACGCACCGGAACGGGGCCTGTTCCGGTCGCTCCATAGCGTCAACTATCGGCTGTGGATCGCCGGCACATTCGTTTCCAATGTCGGTACATGGGTGCAGCGCACCGCGCAGGACTGGCTGGTGCTGACTGTGCTGACGCACCACAGCGCCTCGGCCGTCGGACTGGTCATGGCGCTCCAGTTCGCACCACAGGCGCTCCTGCTGCCGTGGACAGGCTATGCCGCCGATCATCTTGACCAGCGCAAGCTGCTGATCGCCACCCAGGCGACGATGGGCGCGCTCGCGCTGGTGCTGGGCGTCCTTACGGTCAGCGGCATAGTCCAGCTCTGGCATGTCTATGTGTTTGCGTTCCTGTTCGGCAGCGCGGCGGCCTTTGATGCACCGGTGCGGCAGGTGTTTGTCGCGCAACTGGTGGGCGATACGCATCTCGCCAACGCCGTCGCGCTCAATTCCAGTTCGTTCAACGGTGCGCGGATGGTCGGCCCGGCCCTGTCGGGGCTGCTGATCGCGGCAGTCGGTACCGGCTGGGCATTCCTGCTCAACGGCGCGTCGTTTGTCGCGGTGCTGACCTCGTTGATGCTGTTGCGCGTTGCCGATCTGCACGCGCATCCCCGGGCGCAACACACTCGTGGCAGCTTTACGCAAGGGTTCCGCTATGTCTGGTCGCGTCCCGATCTGCTGGCGGTGCTGATGATGCTGTTCCTGATCGGCACGTTCGGGCTGAATTTCCCGATCTTCATTTCCACCATGGCGGTCGGCGTGTTCCACGCCAACGCGCTTGGATATGGCCTGCTGTCGTCGTTCATGGCGGTGGGCACGCTGAGCGGGGCGCTGATCAACGCCGGCCGCGCACAGCCGAAATTTTCCACCCTGCTGGCGGGCGCCGGATTTTTCGGGATCGGCTGCACGCTGGCGGCGATCGCGCCCACTTATTGGCTGTTTGCGGCCGCCCTGGTGATCACCGGCGTGGCCGCGCTGATCTTCACCAACACGACCAACAGCCTGATGCAGCTATCGACCGAACCCGCGATGCGCGGGCGGGTGATGGCGCTGCGCATCGGCATCGCGCTGGGCGGAACCCCGATCGGAGCACCGATCGTGGGCTGGGTGGCCGACCATCTCGGCCCGCGCTGGGCACTGGGCCTGGGTGCCGCAGCGGGTTTTGCGGCAGCGCTCGTCGCGATCCTGTTTCAGATCGGACAGCGCCGCACAGGCCAGTCAGGCCCGATACGGGGCGTCTGAACGCCGGGACTGCGATCCCGGCCCTGCGCCGATCGCACGAATGGGCTCGCCAGCGCGGGCCCGTCGGCTGTACGCAGGCCGCAAGCCCCACCGACGCAGGAGTTCCGACCATGCCAGACCAAACCATCCACCTGATCGCCCGCCTTGTGCCAAAGCCCGGCAGCGAAGCGGCCCTGGCCGAAGCGGTTGCGGCAATCGTGCCCGACGTTCAGGCCGAAGCGGGGTGCATTGCCTATGTTGCCCATGAAAGCCTGAGCGCGCCTGGCACCATCGTGTTCATCGAGGCGTGGGCCGATCAAGCCGCACTCGATGCCCATTCCACGGGACCCGCGCTTGCGACGCTGGCGGCAAGACTGGGCGAACTGCTGGCGGAAAAGCCAGCGCTCGAACGGCTTCGCCGCCTGTGATGCCGACGATCCGCGCCCCGCTCCGGGCGCGAATGGCACCCGACCGCGCTTTGGTTACCAAGGTTGAATGCCCCATCCGCGCTATGCAAAAGGCTGAATTTTATTAATTTTATTTGATATTTGAAATCATTTGCATTGTCGAACGTTAACTGTGATTATGTACCAAAGGAAATATTGCCATTGAAATATAACCACAAAAAAGAAGAGCACAGAGGTCCGGCCTAAGAGACTGACTCGAAACGCGCAAACGAGCGCGTTTCGAAGTTGGCACCGGCCCGCTCCCCCTCCCGACCACCCATGGGGTACTATGGTTCGGCAGTCGGGAGGGGGAGCCGGCCGGTGCCAACTTCCCGAGATGCAAGTTTCGGGTCAGACACTGAAACCAGGCCCATCCAGTTGTGAAATTATGTCAACCCGATCGCAGAAAATATTACCACAATACCTCACCGAACTATTAAATGTTGTCGACAGTATTTTCCATGAATTTGGGTGTTTTCAACACAAAGGGTCTTAAGTTGAAAAATATCCTGATCGGAAATGAGATCGATCGCCTGGCAAATCTTGTCGATTACAAAATTGTCGACACCGATTTTGACAGCCGATTTGACAATCTGGTGGAGATGGCCAGCGCCCACTTTGGCGTACCCATCGCGCTGGTCTCGCTGGTTGATGCCGATCGCCAATGGTTCAAGGCGATGGCCGGGCTTGATATGCGCCAGACCCCGCGCAGCCATTCGTTCTGTGCCCATGCGATCATGCGGCCAGACGAAGTCATGGTGGTCGAGGATGCCAGAACCGATCCGCGATTTCGCGACAATCCCCTGGTCAACGCCTATCCCGATTTCTGCTTCTATGCCGGTGCCCCGATCGTCACCGAGAGCGGTGCGGCGCTGGGCACGGTGTGCGTGATCGATCGCGTCCCCCGCTCGTTCAGCCCTGCCGACAGGGCCATGCTGACGCGGTTCGCAGCAAGCGCCCTGTCGCTGCTCGAACTGCATCGGCGGCTGGAATTGCAGCGCGATGTCGCCTCGCTTGACCCGCTGACCGGGCTGCTCAACCGCCATGGTCTGGAAACCGCACTCGATCGCGTCATCAGCCCCACGCTCAGTGGCGAAGGCTGCGGCCTGCTCTATCTCGATCTCGACCATTTCAAGGTCGTCAATGACAATTTCGGCCATGCCATCGGCGATCGCCTGCTGGAGGAAATGGCGCGGCGCCTGCTGGGTGCCGTGCGCCATGGCGATCTCGTCTCGCGCTTTGGCGGGGATGAATTCGTGATCCTGCTGGCACACCCGGTCGATGCAACCGCCTTGGAGCTTGTCGCGCAAAGACTGCTGGGCACTTGCCGTGCACCGGTTGCGATCCACGGCCATGCCATCAAGGTCGGTATCACCATCGGCGGCGCGCTGGCACCGCGCGATGCCATCACCCAGAGCGATCTTGTGCACGCAGCCTATGGCGCGATGCGTTCGGCCAAACGGGCCGGCTGCGGACGACTGGGCATTGCCGGAAACGACAATCTCCAGCCGCCCCATGCAAACAGTTCACGCCCCGAAATCGCGCTGTCGGACGCGATCGATCGGGACGAACTCTTTCTCGAATGGCAATCGTGCCAGGACATCGCGACCGGGGCGATATCGGGCTATGAGGCGCTTGTCCGCTGGCGCCATCCAGACCTGGGCATACTCGCGCCGGACCGTTTCGTACCCCTGGCCGAAGCCTGCGGCTTGTCGGCGCGGCTCGATGCCTGGGTGATGGTTCGCGCCTGCGCCGAAGCGGCCGCCTGCCGGGGCGATTATTACTTCTCGGTCAACATTTCCGCGCAATGGATCG
>Ga0302157_10005056_pt1 | contig 14105 bp, 12 predicted proteins | sample I_Bog_N3_3_FD_193502 | JGI IMG/M metagenome (GOLD analysis project Ga0302157, IMG submission 193502) | Peat permafrost microbial communities from Stordalen Mire near Abisko, Sweden - I_Bog_N3_3 | ecosystem: Environmental > Terrestrial > Soil > Wetlands > Peat | place: Sweden: Abisko, Stordalen...
TCGAAGTATGGCCAAATTGCAATCGATTGCATTTCGGTAGTAACCCGAACCCAAGAAGGCATCACGCCTCAAATTCGAGCGAGCCCGGAAATTTGAGCGCGCGGACAACCGGAATCGCTCCTGAAGCTACGCCAGTCCACGTATCCGTGAATTGATCGTTGGTGGGATTTGTCTTGAACTGCTGGAGCGTGACCACGTTGGCGGCGCTGGTCTCGTTGATGCTGTTGTAAGAGTACTTGAACTTGGCTTCAGCGCCGTTGTCGAAATCCTTGACGACCTTGATGTCGACATGTCCCAAGGTGTTGACACCGGACGGATTGCTGACGTACGAGACTGTCGAGTCGCTCCTGGATGCGCTGACGTAGGCCGAAAGCCCATGTGCGAATTCGCCCGTGTTGATCAGCACGTAGGCTCGCGCGCTATCGGCGCTCCCGCCACCCAACTCGGCTTGCAGTCCGAACTTCTCGGTCGGATCGGCCGTGACGTAGTTGATCTGCCCCGCAAGCGCCTGGTTCGTCGGCGCGCCGATTTGGCCGGCGGATTGGGAAACTTCCACGCTTTCCAGGTTGGAACTATCGAAATAGCGTGAAGGGACTGCTCCGCCACCCAGCGTCGTCCGGCCATTTGGAATGCCGTCGATCGAAAAACCAATGCTGTCTTTTTCGAAGCCTCGCATGTTGATCGTGGCATCGAAGGTACTTCCGCCGAACGCGGACGAACTCCCTTGCTGGATGCCGGACACGCGTTCCAGGATCTTGTCTCCACTGACGCCGGGCGGGTAGTGGTCGAGGTCATCCTTGGTGATCCTGATGTTCGCGCGCGTTGCGCTGAAGCCGATGGCTGCGCCAAGACCGAGGACGTCGACCCGCTGGACATCGGCGTCGTTGGGCTGTTCGGCTTTGGCAACACTCTTGGTTGCCGGTGGCGGATTGACTGTCGCAGAAACAGCGCTGGCCGGCGTGCTGGGAGCCGCGGCTGCTGTGCTGTCTTGCGCGAGGGCATGGCCGGCATAGCCAGCAGAGATCAAGGCACTGATGAGACTGAGACGGAAATGCTTCATTTGAACGATCCTCTGTGGTCGCTGACGTTGACTTCGGCATTGACGACCCTCAGTCGTCTTGTTTCTACTGTATAGTGGTACGTACCGGCTGTCAAAATGATTTTTTACTTTGTCGATCGGCGGCCGGTTGCGGCGGCTTGCGACTCGCGTCGTGAAGTGAGTGGCGTTGCAGGCCGCCGACGGCGCACGATCCAGCCTCCTGGAACAGGCTCTCGAGAAACGGCCGGCGCACCGTGTGTTGGCGTCGGACGTCCGCAACGCGCCGCGCGTCGCAGGGTTTGGAGCACCGATCGACCGGACGCCGCAACCTGATCGCGCGTGCAGCCTCACGCACCGCCCTCCGGCATCGATGTCTCGATAGCAACTTTATTGACTAATGGTACGTACCAGGTACAATGGGAATCTTCAGTCGACCACGACCCAAACACCCATGCCTTCGGCAAAGCAAGTTGCTCCCCAATCTCGCTACCGGTACGTTGCGGACAAAGTCATCGAAACCATCGCTGACGAGAGCTACCGCGACAACGATCCGTTGCCGTCCGAGCGCGAACTGTCCGAGAAGTACGCTGTCAGCCGCGACACGGTGCGCAAGGCGATCCGCTACCTTGAGGAGTGCGGGGTGATCTACAGCGACCCCGGCCGAGGTACGTTCGTCGCGCCTGCGATGGTGCGGCGCATGTCGCGCTTCATCGACGGGTTTTCGCAGGACACGCAGCGCCGCGGCGGCAAGCCGGGCCAGCGCGTGCTGCTGCTCGAATCCTATCCGGCACCGCTGGGCATGGCCGGACTGCTGCACGTCGAGTTGGGCTATCCGCTCATGCGCGTCAAGCGCCTGCGCTCGGTCGACGGCGCCGTGGTCGGTGTCCACGACGCTTACTTCTGCCTGCCCAAGGGAGCGGCGCTCAAGGCCACAGAGATCGAACGCTGTGAATCGCTGTACCTCCTGCTCGACAGCAAGTTCGGCTTCGCCCCTGCCGAGGCCCTCGAGAACCTGAACGCCAGCGTCGCCGACGCCGAGGACGCCGCGCTGCTGGGTATCGATCCGGGCACGCCGATCCTGCAGTGCGAACGCATCACGTTCTCCGAACGCCGCGAACCGATCGAGTATTGCCTCATGAAATACGTGCCGTCCTATCGCTACAGCTCGCGCCTCACGCGCCGCAGCGGCGGGGCTTGAGGCGGGCCCATGCTCGGCTTCCTGCGCATCACCGCCGTTCAGCTTGGCTGGATGATGGGGCTGTTCAGCTGCCTGTCGCTGCTGGGCATGGCGGCCGGCCAGTCGCCAGCACACCGCTCATCAGGGGCGCCGTTGCGGGTCGTGCTGTTCATCAACGGCACACTCGGCGACAAGTCCTTCTTCGACTCCGCGGCGCGCGGCATGAAGGAGGCGCACGAGACGCTCGGCATCGAAACACGCATCGTAGAAGGGGGCGCCGACCCGACGCGCTGGCAAGGCGCGTTGATCGATCTCGTCGACAGCGGCGACTACGACCTGATCGTTGCCGGAACCTACACGATGGTGCCCTACGTCCAGACACTGGCGCACGACTATCCCGATGCGCGTTTCGTGATGTTCGATGCCATCATCGACAACGCCGCATGCATGTGCCGAAACGTCCACTCGATCGTGTTTCGCCAGAACGAAGGCGCGTATCTCGCCGGCGCGCTCGCTGGCGACCTGGTGCGCGCCGGGCTGCCCGGACTGCCGCCACACAGCTCGCTCGCGGTCGTCGGCGGCATGCAGTTCCCGACTGTCGAGGATTTCATCGTTGGCTTCGTCGCGGGCGCAAAGTCCGTTGCGCCCGACACGCAGATCGCGACACAGTACGCCAACTCCTTCTCGGATCCGGCCACTGGCAAGGAGATCGCGACGGCCCAGTTCGGGCACGGCGCCGGAATCGTGTTCCACGTCGCCGGCGCCACCGGGCAGGGCGTCAACGAAGCCGCGCTCGAATCGCGACGCTACGCGATCGGCGTCGACATGGACCAGGTGGCGCTGTACCGCCAGTCGAATCCGCAGGTCGCATCGCGCATCGTCACATCGGTACTCAAGAACGTCGACGTCGCGGTGCTTACCGCGTTGCGCCAAGCACGCGCAGGCAATCTCGCATTCGGCCAGGTCGAGACTCTGGGCGTCGCCGAGGGCGGCGTCAGCTTGGCGATGAACTCGGACGTACTCGCGAGTGCGCCGCCCGCCGTCCTGCTGGATCTGCAACGCGCGCGCGACGCCGTGGTGAGCGGACGCGTGCACGTGCCGTCCGCGTTCACCGCCGCAGGAGGTACTCGTCCGTGACCGGCGCCGTCTTCCCGCGAATTGAGCTGGAGCGCGTCAGCAAGCGCTATCCGGACGGAACATTGGCGAACGATGCCGTCGACCTCGTCGTGCGGCCCGGCGAGATCCACGCAATCGTGGGCGAGAACGGCGCCGGCAAGTCCACCGTGATGAAAATGCTGTACGGCCTCGAGCGTCCGAGCAGTGGCCGCATTCGGCTTGACGGCGAGGACATCAGCTTCGCCAGGCCGGCCGAGGCAATCGCGGCCGGCATCGGCCTCGTCCCACAGCACGTCGAGCTCGTGACGTCGTTCACGGTCGCTGAAAACATCGTGCTCGGCAACGAGCCACGTCGCGGTCCCTGGCTGGATCGGAAGCGCAGCGCGTCGGAGGTGGCCGCGACGGCGCTCCGGTTCGGTCTCGACATCGACGTCGAGACACCGGTTTCGCGGCTCTCGATCGGAGCGCAGCAGCGCGTCGAGATCCTGAAGACATTGCATCGCGGCGCCCGTATCGTGCTCCTCGATGAACCCACGGCTGTGCTCGCCCCGCACGAGACGAGGCAGTTGTTCGATGCGCTGCGCCGCTTCGCCACGCAAGGCCTCACCGTTGTGCTGATCACCCACAAGCTGGCCGAGGTCATGGCGATATCCGACCGCTACACCGTGCTGTGCGGCGGCCGCGTGACAGGCCAAGGGGCGACCGCCGACGCGACTGCCGATCGCATTGCGCAGCTCATCGTTGCTCGTTCGACGTCGCCGGGGGGCGAGCCGGCGCGCACCGCGGCGTCTCCGCGCCTGTCCGCCGAGGCGCTGGTCCGAGCGCACGGGCTCACGATGTCGACCCGCGGCGCGTCCGAGTCATTGCTCGATGTCTCTTTCGATATCGCGCCCGGCGAAGTCTTGGGCATCGCCGGCGTCGACGGCAACGGACAGGGCGCACTGTCCGACATTCTGTGTGGTCTCGTCGCTCCGACACTCGGCGAGGCGACGCTGGACGGGCACCCATTTGCCGGCCGAGGCGTACGCGCCGCGCGCGCCGCGGGCGTGGGCGCGATTTCCGAGGACCGGCTGTACGACGGTGTCGCACCGACGCTGAGCGTGGCCGACAACCTGCTCGCCGCGATCTACCACCGCCCGCCCCAATCGCGGCGCGGTTGGATCGACGCACCGCAAGGCTCCGCGCTGGTTTCCAGGTTGATCGACATGTTCGGCATCGTTGGCCGCTCGGCCCGGACGCCAGTGCAGTCACTTTCTGGCGGCAACATGCAGAAGGTCGTGATGGCGCGCGAACTCGCCGCGACGCCACGCTTTCTGGTCGCCTGCCAGCCAACGCGCGGCGTCGACATCGGGGCCGCCGCGTCGCTGCACCAACACCTGCGCATGCTGCGCGACGGTGGGGCTGCGGTGCTGCTCGTCTCGGCCGATCTCGACGAGCTGATCGCCTTGTCGGACCGCATCGTCGTGCTGTTCCGCGGCCGAATAGTCGCCCACGTTCCGGCAGCGACCGCCACGCCCGCGTTGCTGGGACTCTACATGACGGGCCTGGCTGCCGATCCGGGCGCTCAGGGCTGCCTGGGTTCGGACTTCAGCACCCGTCCCCGGGATGAGACCGCAGGAGCTACTGCCGCATGAGTTCCGATACCGGTCGCCTCCTACAGTTGCTGTTCGCGATAGCGGCGGCATTGTTGGTCGGCTTCGCCTTGACGATGTGCGTGAGCACGCAACCTGTGCAGGCCTACCTGACGCTGCTGACTGGCGCACTGCCGCAGTTGCAGTACAGCGCGGCCCACGGCTGGGAGGTACACCGCCTTGCGCGCTTCGGCGCCGCCCTCGAGGACGGCATCACGCTCACCTTTCTTGGCCTGGCCGTCGCGATACCGTTCCGCGCGCGCCAGTTCTCGCTCGGAGCCGACGGCGCCCTGTTCCTGTCGTCACTCGCCGGCGCAACGGTGGCGCTGACCATGGGGGGGCCGTGGTTCGTCGTCGCGCCGGCCTCGCTGGCCGCCGCGGTGCTCACCGGCTTCTCATGGGGTGCGTTGCCGGCCGTCCTGAAGGTGCGCTTCGGCGCCAACGAGATCGTCACGAGCCTCATGTTCAACGTGATCGCAGTCGAGTTCTATCGGCTGGTCATCGCCGGCTGGCTGCGCGACCCGGACGCCGGATTTCTCGTCACCCGCGTGTTGCCGTCCTCCGCCGTCCTGCCTAGCCTGATCGCGCACACCAACGTCAGCGCGATGATTTTCCTCGTGCCCGTGGTCGCCGGCGCGGCGGAGCTGTTTCTCGCGCGCACAACGATCGGCTACGAGATCCGCGTGGTCGGCGACGCGCCGCGCTTCGCCCGACGCGTGGGCCTGCCGGTGGACCGTGCCGTGATCATGTCGATGGCCATCGGGGGCGCGTTCGCCGCGCTCGCCGGCATCCACATCGCCCACGCGCTGCTCAAGCGACTGCCGGTCGACCTGAATCCGGGCATGGGCTTCGACGGCCTGGTCGTCGCCCTGCTCGCCCGCAACCAGCCACGTGCGATCCCGATGGCGGCCTTCCTCTATGCGACCCTGCGCACCGGGGCGCTCGCGATGGAGCGCAGCACCGATGTGTCGCGAGAGCTGGTCCTTGTGATCGAGGCCGTGATCATCCTGTTCATCCTGGCCGAACGTCTGCTGCCGGCGCTGCGAGCCGCGATCGGCCCGAGGCTGCGCGCGCGCAGCCTCGACACGGCTTCGCCACAGGTGCTGCCATGAGCGCCGGTCTGGCTTCCATGGGCCTGCTGGCCGCGGCACTGGCGGTGGCCGTGGCGCGCAGCACCACGCCGATCCTGCTGGCCGCGCTGGGCGGACTGCTTTCCGAACTGGGCGGATGCATCAACGTCGCCCTGGAAGGCCTGATGTTGCTCGCGGCCTTCTTCGCCGTGATCGGTGCATGGTGCTTGGGGCATTGGATGCCCGATGCCGCGCCCTGGGCCTGTGCCTGCGCGGGCTGCGCGACCGGGCTGCTCGCTGCGCTGCTCGGCGCCGCCCTGCTCGCCGCGTTCCATCTCGAACTGGGCGCCGACCTGATCGTCGCAGGCATCGCCGTCAATCTCTTGGCCGAGGGCCTCACCGTCTTCTTGCTCGTGTCCCTGGTCGGCGACAAGGGGTCGACCGCCAGCATCAGCACCCCGGCCCTTCCGTCCATCCACGTGCCGGGCCTGCGCGAGTCGCCCATTCTGGACACACTCGCGAACGGCGCAGACGGGCGCGGCCACCACGTGCTCATCTACGTCGCGATACTTTGCGCCGCGGCGCTACCCCTGTTGCTGGCGAGCACACGCTTCGGTCTTCGGCTGCGCGCCGTCGGCGAGAGCCCCGCGGCGGCGCGCAACGCCGGCATCGACGTCAAGCGCATGCGCTACGCCGCGCTGCTGCTCAGCGGCTTGCTCGCCGGCCTCGGCGGGGTCTACCTGAGCCTGGGCTACCTGACGTTGTTCCAGGCGGGCATGAGCGCGGGCCGCGGCTTCACCGCACTCGCGGTCGTCTTCCTCGGTGCTCGCAAGCCGCTAGGAACTATCGCGGCCGCCGTGCTGTTCGGTGCCTCAGCGGTACTGTCGACCGAACTCGGGGCGATGGGTTTGCCGATCCACCTCGTCGCCATGGTTCCACCTTTCATCACCATCTGCACCCTGGTCTTCGCCGGATGGATCCGCATCGGGCGTCACGCCCGTCCCCGCGCACGCATCACGACAACAACAACCTCATGACCGCCTTGCACCTTCACGACAGAATCCTCGGTTCGCTCTCGCTCGCCGGCATGGGAGATGCGCTTGGCGCTCCGACCGAACAATGGAGCATCGACGAGATCGCAGCCCACTACGGCGGTCTCGTCACCGCTTTCCACCTGCCGCCGCCGGACACCTTCGCCGGCGCGAACGGGGGGCTGCGAGCCGAAGTCACCGACGATGCCAGCCAGATGTACTACCTGGCGCGAGCGCTGGTGGCCGCCGGCGGCTCTCTCAACGCGCATCAATGGCTGGCGTGCCTGCTGGACTGGGTCGCCACGAGCCCGAAAGCAACCTTCATGGGCCCCAGCACCGCCGCGATCGTCAAGGCCCTGCAGGAAGGCGATGACGTCGCACGCGTGGGCGTGATCGGGCAGTCGCGACGCAAGATGACCACGGTCGGCACGACCAATGGCGCGGCTATGCGTGTCGCACCCACCGGCCTCGTCCACCCCGGCGACGTCGACGGCGCGTGCCATGAGACGCTGGTCACCTGCCTGCCTTCCCATGACACCGTCGTCGCGATCTCCGCGGCATGCTCCGTCGCCGCGGCAACCTGCGTGGCGCTCATGACGACCTCGCTCGACACCGTAATCGCCGCGGCGCGTCAGGGCGGGCTCGTCGGCGAGCGACTGGCAGGCAAGCATGCCCGCCGTGTGGCCGGCCCCAACTATCTGGCTCGCCTGGAGATGGCGCTGGCCATCGCTGCAGATGCGCCGTCCGATCGCGCCTTCATGCAGCGCATCGAGGAGGTGGTCGGCAATTCGGTGCTGGCGGCCGAATCGGTACCGGCCGCGATCGCGCTCGTCGCCTATGCGAAGGGCGACCCGCTGCGCACGATCGCCATCGGCGCGTCGATGGGCAACGACACCGACTCGATCGCGACGATGGCCGGCGCGATTGTCGGCGCGCTGACAGGCAACGCCCGACTGCCACAGGCATTGCTGGCCGAGTTCCGCGCAGCCAACGAAGCAGATTTCGACCTGGATGACCTGGCCGCCGGCCTCAGCGCGATTGCAACACGCCGGCTGCCGGCAAACGCGCGATGACCACCGTCGATGCACGCCCGATGACAGGCGGCGACGCCCGCCGCTGGGATCTGCTGTGCATCGGCGATCCGTGCGCCGATGTCGTCGTCGCCATCGATTCGCCCCCGCCGGAGGGCGGCAAGTGTGTCGGCAAGATGCTGGGCATCTTCCCCGGTGGCACGACGTCCAACGTCGCGTGCGCGGCCGCGCGCCTCGGTGCGCGCTCTTCGGTCGTCGGCCCCACCGGCGATGATGCGCACGCTCTGTTGCTGCGTGAATCCTTCGGTCACTTCGGCGTCGACACCAGCCTGCTGGTTGAACATGTTGGCAGGGCGTCGTCGTCGACCATCGTGCTGCTGACGCCATCGGGCGAGCGGTCCATCATCTACGTGCCCATGATGAGCGGTCGCACCGACGAAGCCACATTGCGTGACGCACTGCGACGCTCGCGCTGCGTCTACCTGATGCCGTACGACGCGGATCGGCTGGCGCAGGTCGCTCGCATTGCCCGCGAGGAAGGCACTCTCGTGGCGATCGACCTTGAGCAGGCCGTCGCCGGCGACCCCGCGGCAATGAAGTCCCGGATCGCCCACGCCGACGTGGTCTTCTTCAACGAAGCCGGATTTATCGCGGGTTCCGGCGCTGGGCCGAGCGAGCAGGCCATGGCAGCCGTCCTGGCCCACGGCCCACGCAGCGTCGTCGTGACGCTGGGCAGTGCCGGTGCCGTCGCGATGGATGCGAGCGGTTACGTGCAACAGGCCGCGTTCGACTGTCCGGTCATCGACGCGACCGGCGCCGGCGACAGCTTCAATGCGTCGTTCCTCGTCGCGTTTCTGGAGGGTGCGCCCCTGGCTTGGGCACTGCGTTTCGCGTGCGCTGCAGCGAGTTGCACTGTCGCAGCAATTGGCGCGCGGGCGGGCCTGCCTGACCACCGCCAGGTCGCCAGCGTGCTGCTGCGCCGGTGTTCGCCCGACCAGTGGCCGACGCCAGGTTCTCTCTTGCGTTGACAGATCACGCCCGCTTTCGCCCGCCAATCAGCTCCACCCCCATGACGCCCCTCATCATCGATACCGACCCTGGCATCGACGACGCGCTTGCGCTGTTCGTCGCGGCAGGCAGCCCCGAGTTGCAACTGCTCGGTGTGACCACAGTCGCCGGCAATCGACCCGTGGAGATCACCTCGACGAACGCATGCCGCTTGCTTGACTTGGCGGGCTGCGACGCCGTGCCCGTGTTCGCTGGCTGCGCGCGCCCAATCGCCTCCTGCGAGGCGAGGACCAACCTGGTCCATGGAGCCGACGGCCTCGGCGGCATCGCGCTCGACACCCGCCGCGGGCCTGTCGACGAGCACGCGACCGCCTTCCTCGCCCGCACGCTGCGCGAACAACCTGAAGGCACCGTCGTGCTGGTGGCCGTCGCGCCGCTGACCAACCTGGCAATGGTCGAGATTCTTCACCCCGGCTTGCTACGCCGCGCACGCCAAGTCAACATCATGGGCGGGGCGGCGTTTTGCCCCGGCAACATCACGCCGAACGCCGAGTTCAATTTCTACGCCGACCCAATCGCAGCCCACGTGGTGCTAAGCAGCGGCGCACGCATCCATCTGTTCGGGCTTGATGTCACATCGAGCGCGGTCATGAGCGAATCCTGGATCCGTTCGCTCGCCGACCTGCCCAATCGATGCGCCAAGTCGGCGCATGCCATGCTGGAGGCCTACGCTGCGTTGGACCCTCTGCTGCACGATGCGTGCCCCGTGGCCCACCTGGTCGATCCGTCGCTGTTTTCCGGCGAGCCATGCACAGTGGAAGTTGACTGGCGACCGGGTCCGACCGAAGGGCGTTCGATCGCATGGACCGCCGAGCGCACGGACTCGCCCCGTTCGCCCAATGTCATGCTCCACAGGTCGGTGCACAACGACGCCTTGCTCGATCTCGTTCGATCGCGGATAGCGGCGCTGCCCTGACCGCGCATCGTTCAAATCCCGGAGGACGCCATGAGGATCATCGCTATGCAAGGTCATTTCCTGCTACCTGCGGCGTTCGCACTCGCCCTGGCCGGTTGTGCCGGGATGCCGTCGCACGCGCCCTCCGATGCAACCGTGACGTCGACCTGGGTCGAGATCGGGCCGCAAGGAACGGCGCAGGCCCGCGCGGTGGTGCCGGCCGGCCACGCGTGCCCAGGCATGCAGGTCGATGACGCGATGGTGCCGATGTCGTTGCGCGTGGCGGCATCGCGGCCCCTTCCACGGCCCACCGCGACCGCCATGGCAGGCGTCAAGCCGGCGCTGTTCGACATGGAGGTCTGCGAGGCGACGCTGCCGTCGAATGTACACACGCTCCGCATCGGCGGCGCCGACCTGCCGGTGCCGGCGAAGACCTTCCGGCGTATCGTCGTGCTGGGCGACACGGGGTGCCGCATCAAGGGCGCGGATGTGCAGAACTGCGACAACCCGGCCAAATGGCCGTTCGCCACCGTCGCGACGAGCGCCGCCCGCCTCAAGCCCGACCTCGTGCTGCACGTGGGCGACTACCACTACCGAGAGACGCCCTGCCCTCCCGGCCCGAACGGCTGTGCCACAAGCCCGTGGGGCTACGGCTGGGACGTCTGGCGCACTGATTTCTTCGCTCCTGCCGCGCCGCTGTTGGCAAGCGCGCCCTGGATATTCGTTCGCGGCAACCACGAGGAGTGCGCGCGCGCGGGCCAAGGCTGGTTTCGCCTGCTCGCGCCCGAACCCTGGCGCTCGGATCGCTCGTGCGACACCGCCGCCAACGACGACGACGCCGATTTCACGTCGCCGTACGTCGTGCCCCTGGCCGCCAACCTGCAACTGCTGGTGTTCGACTCCGCGCACGCCGGCAACGATGCACTGAATGCCGCCAATCCGCACGATGCGATCACGCTCGAGCGCTACCACGATGAACTCGCCGCCGCGGGCCGGATGACGGCGAGCCCCGAAATGCGCACGTGGTTCGTCAGCCACCATCCGGTGCTGGGCTATGTGCCCGACTTCCTCCATCCCGGCGCAACGCCGCTGCCAGGCAACCCCGCGCTGCAGGGTGCGTTGCATGATCTGTACGGCAGCAGCTACTTTCCGCCCGGTGTCGATTTCGCGATCCACGGGCATGTACACCTGTTTCAGGCTATCGACTTCGCATCCCCCCATCCCGCCACGCTGGTCGCGGGCAATGGCGGCGATGGCCTGGATCACGACCTGCCGCCCGAACTGCCGCCCACTCTTGCGCCAGCGCTCGGCGCGGTTGTCCAGCAAATCGCGCACGCGGAGACATTCGGCTTTCTTCTCCTCGAGGCCACAGCATCGCCAAGCCCGCGCTGGCTGATGCATGCGTATCGGGCCGACGGCAGCATGCTGACCGATTGCGTTCTGGTCGGTTCGAAGCTGACGTGCACGCGTGACGGCGCGATCCGCTAGTGCGTACTGGGATCGGCACGCCGCCCAGAACGTTTGCGCGAGGGCAACAGGGATTCGCAAACTGTGGGTCGATGGGAGCAAGGAATGATGACCAAGACATCGATGGACGACGTGAACGCGATCACCCGCCGCGCGCTACAGCGGTCAGCTCGCTGAGGCAGCCGATGCGGGCATGCCGACGTTTGCTGGCCAGGGGCACGGCGCTTCTTGCGATCGTCGTCGCTGCGCTCGGCACGTATGCGTCCGGCAGCCCGTGGACTCCCGAGCCGCGCGCCTACGGCAACCGCCCCAGCGTCGCGGAACTCACCGAGATCGGCCGCAAGATCTTCGACGACGCCAGTCTGTCGGCAAACGGCCAGCTTGCCTGTTCGAGCTGCCACAAGCCGGACGCCGCGTTCGGACCTGACGCTGGCACGCCGAGTCCGTTCGCCGACGGGAACCCCGATCATGACGGTACCCGCGCCATCCCGTCGCTGCGCTACGCGCAGTACGCCATCCGCTTCACCGAGCACTTCGTCGACGACGACGACGGCCAGGGCGTCGACGCCGGGCCGACTGGCGGACTGACCTGGGACGGTCGCGTGGACACCGCGCGCGAGCAGGCGCGGCTCCCGCTGTTCTCCGTCAACGAGATGGGCAACCCGGACGACGCAAGTCTCGCCCGCAAGCTCGCCGGGGCGACCTATGCCAGCAGTTTCCGCCAGGCATTCAGCGCGCCGGGACAGGATGTTTTCGACGACCCGGGTCGGGCCGTGGAGTGGGCCGCACTCGCGCTCGAGGTCTATCAGCAAAGCCAGGAATTCAGCCCGTTCGACAGCAAGTTCGACCGCGCGCTCGCGGGCAAGGCCACGCTGTCGCCGGCCGAGCGTCGCGGGCTGGATCTGTTCGAGGATCGTGACAAGGGCAACTGCGCGACCTGCCATCCCAGCGTGCGCAAGACGAGCGGCGGAGAGCCGCTGTTCACCGACGGCGGATTCGTCGCCGTCGCACCGCCGCGCCGCGCGGAGCTGCCGCCGATCGCCGCCTCGTCGGCGTTGCCATATCCTCTCGCCTCGGCAGCCCGTGGGGTGCAAGTCGACCTCGGCCTGTGCAAATCCGGCCGGCCCGGTCTGGCTGCCGACCCGAGCTACTGCGGCCGTTTTCGCACGCCAACGCTGCGAAATGCGGCGATCCGTACGAGCTTCTTCCACAACGGCTCGCTGCACTCGATACGGAATGTCGTCGCCTTTTACGCGACACGCGACACCGACCCAGGCCGTTGGTACTCACTCAACCCGGACGGCAGCGTGCACCGCTATGACGACATCCCGCCCGAGATGGCCGGGCTGGTCGACCACGAGGTGCCGTTTGTCCCGCTACCCGGCAATCAACCGCGTCTGACCGACGCCGAGATCGACGACATCGTCGCGTTCTTGTGGACACTCAACGACGCGGACGTGCAGGCGGCGATCGATGCCGGCGCGCGCGCCCGATATCTCCGCGCCGAGCATGCCGGATTGCATTGAGGTTCCTCCGGAGCCTCAAGGAGGTCACAACCCCGCCACCAACACTTTCGTCATGACCCTAGACATCGATTTCGATACCTTCGACCGCGACAAGCTGATGACGCTGCTGCGCACGGCGCCGAAGGCGGAACTGCACATCCACATCGAAGGGTCGCTCGAGCCCGAGCCCGAGCCGATCTTCGAGCTCGCGAAACACAACCAGACGGCGCTACCCTACGCGAGCGTCGCCGCGTTGCGCGACGCCTACGGTTTCACAAGTCTGCGGAGCTTTCTGGACGTTTGCTACGCCGGGGCCAGCGTGCTGCGCACCGAGGACGCCTTCGACGCGATGGCCTGGGTCTATTTCGTGCGTGCAGCGCGCGACAACATCGTTCACACCGAGATATTCTTCGATCCACAGACGCATACCGCGCGCGCAATCGACATGGGCATTGTCATTCGCGGCCTGGTCACCGCCGTCAAGCGCGCCGAAGCTGAACCCGAAATGAGCGTAGGCCTAGTCCCGTGCTTCCTGCGCCACCTGAGCGAGGACGACGCCCTGGCCACGCTGGAGTCCGCACTGCCGTATCGCGACCAATTCATCGGCCTCGACTCGACTCGACTCGAGCGAGACGGGACATCCGCCGGAAACGTTCAAGCGCGTGTTCGCGCGCGCTCGGGCACTCGGACTGCACCGGGTCGCGCACGCCGGCGAGGAAGGCCCTCCCGCGTATATCTGGTCGGCGCTCGACAGCCTGCGCGTCGAACGCGTCGACCACGGCGTGCGCTGCCTCGAGGACTCCTTGCTTGTCGAGCGCCTCGCGCACGAGCACGTGCCGCCGACCGTTTGCCCACTGTCCAACGTGAAGCTGCGCGTCTTCGACTCGCGGCAGGAGCACAACGTGGCCGAGCTGCTTGCCAAGGGCCTGCGCGTCACGATCAATTCCGACGATCCGGCCTACTTCGGCGGCTACCTGAACGACAACCTCGCGGCACCGATGATTTCGTTCAGCAAACCCATGTCGAGCTCCCAGTGATGATGTGAAACGGTGTTCATCTTCAGCGGTCAAGCTGA
>Ga0302157_10005064_pt1 | contig 14094 bp, 9 predicted proteins | sample I_Bog_N3_3_FD_193502 | JGI IMG/M metagenome (GOLD analysis project Ga0302157, IMG submission 193502) | Peat permafrost microbial communities from Stordalen Mire near Abisko, Sweden - I_Bog_N3_3 | ecosystem: Environmental > Terrestrial > Soil > Wetlands > Peat | place: Sweden: Abisko, Stordalen...
GCCGGTGCTCCCGCGATTGAAATCGAGGTCCAATGCCCCGACGCAGCCGAACATCGCCGCCGCGTGGAAACCCGAGTATCGGATGTTCCGGGACTGCGGCTGCCCACCTGGGAAGAGGTGCTCGCCCGAGAGTACGCTCCCTGGAATCGCGGGCATCTTGTGCTCGATTCAGTCAGCACTACATTGGATCAAAACGTAAAGATAATTCAAGATGCGGTGGCCAGGGCGCGGTCCGGCTCCGCGCTTTGACGCTTCAAGGAAGCTCGTTTAAGAGCCCATCAGCCCGTGGCAAGAGTCAAATCCGCTGGAAACCATTCCTCGGTGGCTAAACATGCTGCGGAAAGACTCGGGATTTTGGAGGACATTCGCGGAAAACGCCCCATCCGCGGATAAATCCGTCGTTGATTCTGTTGGCTTTACGCGGGGGTTGAAACCCCCGCCTCCCTCCGAATCGAGTTCTTCGGAAAGCTGTGAGGTCGTTCCTTGATGTAAAACGCTTCCCAATTCGACTTATTTGCAGCCTGTGAAGTCGTGCCCAGATGCAAAGCTGGTTCCGAAAAAGAAACAGGGTTCCCGTCTGTTCCGCACGTTGAACAATCTCAACAAAAGGACCGGACAACGGTCGAACGTTTTGGCGAGTTAGCTCCCGCTGCGCGGGGTTAGCAAGTTGGCAAGTTAGCGAACGACAGAGATGGAGGCAGTTTCATCCCCCGCGGGTCGGCGAAGACAGTGGACGACTGACGCAAAGCCGGTTCCTGACACAAAGCTGGTTTTTGAGAGGCGCTCCGGGAGCGGCCGTCCTTCAAGCGATCACAATTTAGTGCCGGAAGAGGCGAATCCCCCTAAACAACTCAATGGCGGAAGTGGCGGATGCCGGTGAAGACCATGGCCATGCCGAGCTTGTCGGCGGCGGCGATGACGTCCTGATCCTTCACACTGCCTCCGGGCTGGATGACGGCGGTGGCTCCGGCGGCGGCTACGGCTTCAAGGCCGTCAGGGAAGGGGAAGAAGGCATCGGAGGCGGCGACGCAGCCGGCAAGCGGGAGAGCGGCCTTCATGGCGCCGAAGCGGGCTGCGTCGACACGGCTCATCTGGCCTGCGCCGACGCCGATGGTTTGGCCGTCTTTGGCGTAGACGATGGCGTTGGACTTGACGTGCTTGCAAACGCGCCAGGCGAAAAGCAGGCTGCGCAGTTCGTCAGCCGTGGGCGGACGCCAGGTGACCACCTTCAACTCGCTTTCGTTGACGCGGCCGGTGTCGGCATCCTGCAAGAGCAGACCGCCGGAGACGTGCTTGACGACCGGGCGCGCCGGGGCGGAGTGGACCTCGACGAGGCGCAGGTTCTTTTTAGCGGCGAAGCGCTCGCGGGCCTCGGCGGTGAAGGCGGGGGCGGCGATGGCTTCGACGAAGAGCTTGGCAATTTCAGCGGCGGCTTCGGCATCGACGGGGCGGTTGATGCCGATAACTCCGCCGAAGGCCGAGACGGGGTCGCAGGCGAGGGCCTTCTGGTAGGCCTCAAGGATGGTTGCGCCGGTGGCCGCGCCGCAGGGGTTGGTGTGCTTGACGATGATGACGGCAGGCTGGTCGAACTCCTGGGCCAGCTCCCAGCAGGCGTCGAGATCGACGAGGTTGTTGAAGCTGAGTTCCTTGCCCTGGATCTGGGATGCGCCGGCGATGCCGAGACCCGTGCCATCGGAATAGAGCGCGGCGCGCTGATGCGGGTTTTCGCCATAGCGAAGCGACTGGGCCAGCGGGAAGTTGATGCGCAGGGTCTTGGGCAGGATGCCCGTGCCGGGTGCGGCGGGGCTAGCTGGGGCGGGAGCATCGGCGATTTGGTCGAGAGTGTTGGCGATCGCGGTATCGTAGGCGGCGGTGGTGGCGAAGGCCTGGCGGGCGAGACGCCAGCGGGTTTCGCGGCTCAGGGTGGCGCCGTGGGCGCTCTTCATTTCTTCGATGAGGGCGGGATAGTCAGACACACGGGTGACGATGGCCACGTCTTCAAAGTTCTTGGCTGCGGAGCGCACCATCGACGGGCCGCCGATGTCGATGTTTTCGATGAGGTGGCCGAAGGCTACGCCGGGCTGGGCAGCGGTCTTTTCAAAGGCGTAGAGGTTCACGACAACCATGTCGATAGGCTCGATGCCGTGGGCAGCGACAGCAGCCTCGTGCTGCTTGTTGCCGCGAATGTAGAGCAGTCCGCCGTGGACGCGGGGATGCAGCGTCTTTACGCGGCCGTCGAGCATCTCGGGAAAGCCGGTGAGGTCGCTGATGTCCTTGACGGTAAGGCCGGCCTCGCGCAGCGCCCGAGCCGTTCCGCCGGTCGAGACCAGTTCCACGCCAAAGCCGGCCAGAGCCTGGGCGAACTCCACCAGGCCGGTTTTGTCAGTAACGCTCAGCAACGCCCGCCGAATCTGCTTTTCACCGCTCACGGTTTTGCTCCTAGTATGCCTTCGATTGTCCATGCGCGGAGACGAGCCGCGGCGCGTTTCGCGAGGACCAAACTCCAGAGTACATCGTGGTTTTGGCTGCGCATCTCATATCCTGCGTTCGCAATTGTCCGCAACGGCGCTCACGCTCTGGAATCCGCGCATCCGTCGGCGGCGTTTTTGAAAATGCATTAAAGTGGAGTCATGGGAAGTTATCCCCCGACATCTCAATCCCATGGACAAGCCCTCCCCCATGGGAGCCCGGGCATCGAACCAGAGATTCTTCCTCCGGACCCCGGCTTTAGCCGCACGCCGCAGCCTGTTCGCCGCAGACGGTCGTTTTGGGCCTTTGCTCCCGCGACATATCTGCTGGTGGGGATCAACTGCGCGGTCTTTGTGGTCATGGTGGCCAACCATGTGAGCTTCTGGGACCCTACACCAGAGAACTTGATGCATTGGGGAGCGAACAACGCCGGCTCGGTCCTGGTCCAAGGCCAGTGGTGGCGCATTGTTACCGCCATGTTTGTGCATGTCGGCATCCTGCATCTGGCTACCAACATGTGGTGCCTGTGGAACCTGGGCCTGCTGGCCGAGCCGTTGCTGGGTTCGGCGGGCGTGCTGGCGGTATACATTCTCACTGGGGCGGCGGGCAACCTGCTTTCGACCTTCAGGAGCTGGTGGGCTGCATACCCCGACCTGATGGAACTGGTGAAGAAATACCATGGCCCGCTTCCCGGCGACCAGCTATTGAGCCTCTTTGCACCGGGGGCAGGAGCGTCTGGAGCTGTCTTCGGCATTGCCGGGGCTCTGATTGTGCTGCTGAAGTCCCGGCTGCTGCCGGTGCCTCCGCAAGAACTGCGCAAGCTGCGCAGGCTGGTGATCTATTTTGCCGCAATCAATCTAGTGATTCCGTTTGCTGTCAACCTTGGCGCCAGGGCGATGCATGCGGGGCTGCGCATCGATAACATGGCTCATCTGGGCGGCTTTGCCTGCGGGCTGCTTTTTGCCGCTCCGCTGGTGCCCCGGCTGGGCTCGCCCCTATCCGTTTTCCAGGAGCGGCTGCGTATCGCTGTGGCCATGGTGGTGGGAATCCTCGTGCTGTTCGGCTTTTATCTGACCAAGCTGCCGGGTTAGCGTTCAGGGCAGGCGCATGGCAAACGACGCCAAAATCCCTTTGCCTCCACACCGCATGGTTTGTCCTTTCCATCTCCTAGAATCGGATCAATGCCGCAAACCCTGGCCAATTCGCTAACCCCTGAACGCGCTATAGAGGCTGCGGAAAAACTCGGCATTTTCGATGAAGTTTGCGGAAAACGTCCCTCCGCGGCTAAAGCCGACGCTGATTCGGCTGGCTTTCTGTGGGGGTTGAAACCCCCGTCTCCCTCCGGATCGAGTTTTTCCGCAGCCTGTAGAGCCCGCATTGATTCTGCTGCATTTATGCCGGGACTAAAGTCCCGGCATACCGCCCGAACGAGCATTTCCGCTGCCTGCATTGGCCTCAAATGCTTCGTAAATAGGCAATGGGTCGCGCCAGTCCCGTTGCGCCTGTGGCACCTGGCCAGCCTCGATGCCCCCACCGTCGCGGTGGTCTGGGCTCTCGGATTTGCCTGGGCGGCAAGCGTTCGCCTGCCACCGTGGATTCCTGTCCTTTTGGCGCTGGCAACCTGGGCCGTTTATGTCGCCGACCGGCTTCTGGATGCGCGGCTGTGCCTGCGCATCGGCGAATCCCGTAGCCTCCGCTTGCGCCATCGCTTCCATTGGCGTCATCGCCAGATCTTCGTCCCCCTGGCGATCGCCGCCATCTGCGCCGCCGCCGTGATCGTCTTCGTCCTAATGCCCCCGATCGCGCGGGAACGAAACTCGGTGCTGGCCGTGGCTGCCCTTGCCTACTTCACCCGAGTCCACTCCCAAGGCAACCAGCCGCCGCCTCTGGCAACCTCAAGTTCTCCGCGCTTCCCCCGATTCCTATCGAAAGAGCTGCTGGTCGGCCTTATCTTTACAGCGTTCTGCGTTCTCCCCGCCTGGTCAAGATCCCTGCCCGCCCACGGTGCCTGGCGACCGCTCGCACCGGCGGCCTTTTTCGCCTTGCTGGCATGGCTCAATTGCCAAGCCATCGAGTACTGGGAATCTTCCTCGGAAGGTTCCCGAAGCAGGAAGATCTGTCTCTTCGGCTCCCTGCTTGGCATAATTGGCATCCTGCTGGCAGCCATCCTTTCCCCATTCCAGCCCAGACCGGCAGCACTCCTTCTGGCCGGCTCTGTCGCCGCCCTGCTTCTCGCGTTGCTGGACCGTGTGCGAGGCCGCCTTACGCCACTTGCCTTGCGCGCCTGCGCCGACCTGGCGCTGCTGACGCCGGTGTTGCTGCTCCCGGTTGCACATCTGTGAAGATGAATGCGCCTCCCAACTTCGACCGGCTTGCCAGGATTTACCGCTGGATGGAAATGGCGAGCTTTGGCACATGGCTTTCGCGGTGCCGCTATGCCTTTCTTCCCGAGATCGCGAAGAGCGGGAACGCCCTGGTCCTGGGCGACGGCGACGGCCGCTTTACCGCCCGCTTGCTAGACGCAAATCCCGTCGTTCAAATCGACGCGGTCGATGCCAGTCCCGCGATGCTTCGCGCTCTCATCCGCCGCGCTGGCCCCCACGGCGACCGCATCCGGACCCACCTCGCCGACGCCCGCCAAGTTCAGGCAGCCACGCTTTCCCAAAGTTCGCCCTGCGACCTGATCGTCACCCATTTCTTCCTGGACTGCCTGACCACCGAAGAGGTTGAGTCGCTCGCTGCGAAGCTCCGGGCGATTGTGTCGCCTTCTGGCCTGTGGCTGGTTTCTGAATTCGCCATCCCGGCTGGCTGGTTTGGCCGCCTGGTTGCCGCGCCGCTGGTTTCGGGCCTCTACCTGGCTTTTGCCTGGCTCACCGGCCTCAGCGTTCGCAGCCTGCCGGATCATCGATCCGCCCTGCGCGCGGCCGGCTTCGCGCTGCAACAGCGCCGCGCGTGGCTGGGCGGCCTTCTGGTCAGCGAACTTTGGTCCGCCAGCTCGCCTCATTCCTCGGGAAAGCACACGCCAAGACCGCAGGACAGACGCATTTCAGATTGCGGGATGATTCTGTCTTGAAAGGGCTCGGCTTCAGCCGTGCCAATTGCTGACGATGTTCCCTGGCCTTTAGGCCCTGAGGGATGGGTTTTCGTCCAAAAAACATCCCCCAGCGGCTAAAGCCGTTCCGTTTTTCGCGCCCTGTTTCGGCACGGCTCAAGCCGTGCCCTTTCAAAACTGCTTCTACCGGCGACTCGAAATCCAAATGCGTTTGCTGTGGCCGAGACCAGCCTATCTCCAATGAAATGTTAAATTCGTGTTAAAATCGACACTCAAGGAGCAGAAAGACGCACGATCGCCCTCCTGTTGAACCCAACCCATGAACCTATACCTCATGCGCCATGCCAATGCCGGACTCGCTCGCGAAAACCCGGCGCTCGACGCCAAGCGAGCTCTCATCAAAGAGGGTAAGGAACAGTGCATGCTGATGGGCCGCATCTTGAGCGCCCTCAAAGTGCAGGTGGATGTGGTGGTTTCGAGTCCGCTCAAGCGCTCCTTACAGACCGCGCAGTTTGTCGGGACGGAGCTAGGCTACGACGGGAAAGTGGAAATCAGCCCTGCTCTCGCGCCAGACGCCGATTACGCCGACTTCCAGGATCTGCTGGCCAAGTATGCCGATAGGGAGGGCGTGCTGATGGTGGGCCACAACCCCAATGTCTTTCAGTTCCTCGGCCGCTTGATCACCAGCAATGGCGGGGCCGCGATCCGCATGAGAAAGGGCTCGGTGGCGCGCGTCGACCTGGATCGGCATCCGCCCCTGTTGCAGTGGCTCATCGATCCCCGCATGGCCCGCTCTATCTATTTGAGTGTTGCAAAGAGGTCCCGCCCGAAGACCTCGCGGAAGTAGCCGGCCTCTTTGCGCAGGCTCCAAAGCTCAAGTTCGGCGCCCGTCCGCCCCTGCTCCAACTCAAGATAGACACGTTTGGGATAGACTTTGACGGCCACGCGGAGCACGTCAGAGGCGCGATCCTGATTTAGCGCCTCTGCCAGCCTCAACAGCACCACGGCGCGATGGACGTGCTTGTGCTCGTCGGCGGGGATATTGCGCAGCGCACGGTCGCCCGGCTGCGGCCGGCTCTTGCCCAGGTAGCGAGCAATCGCGGAGACGATCGTCCTCTGGAGTTGGGTGAATCCGTAAATCTCAGAGCTGGAGACGATGTATTGGGTATGCCGATGGTGGCCCTGGTGGTTGATGAATTTGCCGGTGTCGCGGAGCATGGCGGCAGCAGCCAGCCATGTTTCATATTCCAGCGGCAACTGATGCAACGCCTTCAGCTCTCTGAATAATTGGACCGCGTGGGCGCGTACCGGCTCCGCCCGTTTCAGATCCGTCGCATAGCGCCGGGCCGTGGCGAGCACACTCTGCCAGCGCTCCAGCTCGAACTCCCGATGCGCCGTCGCCCGCGCGTCCTGCTCGGCCAGCATCTGCGCCAGAATCCCATCGCGCAACCCCAGCGACGAGTAGTGAAATCCCGCCAACCCGAAGCTCTCTAGCAGTTCTGCATAGACCTGTGTGCCGGCCACGATAATCTCCGCTCGCCGCGGACCAATCCCAGGGACCGCTTCCCGCTGCGGCAGGGTCATCTTCGCCAGCTTTGTGGCCAGCTTGCGCACATCGCGCGTCGACGCCAGGCCCGCCCCAGCCGAGTCTTGAGCAGAGACATGCGCTCCCGCTGTCAGCCTCTGAATCGGCTTTGGACCCGCCTTGCCGGCCGATCTTCGGGCTGGACCTGCTGAACCCCTGGCCGCCTTGCCGTTTGCAGACTTTGCCCCGTCCGCGCAAGCCTCGCTAAGCGCCGCCGCTGTGCCAGAGGTGGCGATCGCCAACCTCACACCCTGGGGCTGGATCTTCTTGTGCGCGCGCCTCAGCTCGCGGCCAATCCACTGCCGCATCCGCGCCAAACCCTCGGCTGGCGCCGGGTCGGCGGGCAGGAACTCCTCGGTGAGCCGCACCGCACCCAGCGGCAGGCTGATGGTCTCTTTGATTCGCTTGTGCTCGGAGAGGGTGATTTCGCAGCTTCCGCCGCCGAGGTCGACCAGCAGCACCTTACCGGCAGCGACTTTTTCCAAGTCCGGCGCTGCACTCGCCATGACGCCAAGATGAATCAGGCGGCCCTCCTCGAGCCCCGAAATAATCTCCAGCGTCCAGCCGGTCTCCGCCTTGACCCATGCCTGGAATGCCGCGGCGTTGCGGGCATCGCGTATGGCCGCAGTGGCGACCACGCGGATCTGATCGACCCCGTGGTCCTGCACAGCCCGCTGAAACCGTTTCAGTGCTTGCAGTGTTGCCGCCATCGCCTCTGGCGAAATCAAGCCCGACTCGAAGACGCTGGCGCCCAGCCGGGTGACTTCGCGATCCTCGGCGAGCGTGCGCAACCGGTGTGCAACAACCTTTGCGATCTTCACCCTGCATGAGTTGGAACCGACGTCGATAGCGGCAAAAGTAGGCATAGGGTTTTGCGTTGCTCTCCGGGCCAGGGGAATCACTCTCTGGGGCCAAGATACACGAGCTGGGCGGCGGTCTGCTGTGGAGATGCGGACAGGAGTTCCTTTCATCGGTCGCTTCGCGCTAGAATGATATCTGCACCATGGCCCTGCATCACCCCATCCCGGCCCTCCTCTAGCGGCACCCGCCGCCAACACTCGTTCCCTGCCTTTTTCTATTTCAAATCTCTGGTCCAAAACCCCGCGCCACGCAGTGGAGTAATTATGATTGACCGTTTGCAACAGATGGAGCACCGTTACGAAGAGCTTTCTACCCAGCTCTCGCTGCCCGAGATCGTCAACGACCGCGAAAAGTACCAGCAGGCCGGCAAGGCGCTCAGTGACCTTGAAACTCCGGTGATGAAGTTTCGCGAGTTGAAGCTGGTGCGCCAGGCGCTGGAAGAAGCCCGCGCCATGCTCTCCGATCCCGCGATGAGCGCCATGGCCGAAGAGGAGATTGCCGCCCTGGCCCCGCGCGAGCCAGCACTCGAAGAAGAGATCAAGGTGCTGCTGCTGCCCAAGGACCCCAACGACGAGAAGAACGTCATCCTCGAAATTCGCGCAGGCACCGGCGGCGACGAGGCTTCGCTCTTTGCCGCCGAAGTCTTCCGCATGTACCAGCGCTTTGCCGAGCAGCACCGCTGGAAGATCGAACTGCTTTCAGTGTCGGAGTCAGGCGTGGGCGGCTTCAAGGAAGTAATCGCCATCATCGAGGGCGAGCGCGTGTACTCGCAGATGAAGTGGGAGAGCGGCGTGCATCGCGTGCAACGCGTGCCGGCGACCGAGACGCAAGGGCGCGTGCACACCTCCGCCATCACCGTCGCCGTGCTTCCCGAAGCGGAAGACGTTGACATCAAGATCGAAGCCAAGGACATCCGCATCGACACGTTTTGCTCCTCCGGTCCCGGCGGCCAGTCCGTCAACACTACATACTCCGCGGTCCGCATTACGCACATCCCAACGAACACCGTGGTGAGTTGCCAGGACGAAAAATCGCAGATCAAGAACCGCGAAAAGGGCATGCGCGTGCTGCGTTCGCGGCTCTACGAGCAGGAGATGGATCGCCAGAATGCGGAGCTGGCCAAGGAGCGCAAGCAGCAGGTGGGCACCGGCGACCGCAGCGAGAAAATCCGCACCTATAACTTCCCGCAGAACCGGCTCACCGACCACCGCATCGGCCTCACGCTTCATCAATTGGACCTTGTCATGGAAGGCCGCCTGCAGCCCATCGTCGATGCGCTCATCGCCCACAGCCAGGCCCAGCTTTTGAAGTCCGATGACAATGGCTAACAAGCCATCAACGATTCGGGGCCTGATAGGCGCGGCAGAACGCGAACTTACCGCAGGTCCGCACACGGAACGAGCGCGCAAGGACGCGGAGTTACTGCTGCTGCATTTGCTGGGAAAAGATCACGCGTGGCTGATGGCGCATCTCATGGATGAATTCTCGGGCGATCTGATTCAGCGATACGGAGAATTGCTGTTGCAGCGCTTCAACGGCGAACCGATCCAATATATCCTCGGCGAGTCGGAGTTTTATGGCCTGCCCTTCGGCGTCACGCTCGATGTGCTGATTCCGCGCCCTGAGACCGAGCACTTAGTCGAGAAAGTTATCGAGTTAGCCGCTGGTTTTCCCGCGCCGAGCATCGTGGATGTGGGCACTGGCTCCGGCTGCATCGCCGTTGCGCTCGTTCATCATCTGCCCGACGCGGCAATCACTGCGATCGACCTCTCAGCGGCAGCGCTGGCAGTAGCAGAGCAAAATGCAAAGCGCAACGGAGTTGACCTTCACTTTCTCCAAGGCGATCTCCTTGCCCCAGTAGCAAACGAGCAGTTCGACATCATCGTCTCCAACCCTCCCTACGTCCCAACAGCCGACCGTGACTCGCTTGCCGTCGAGGTTCGCGACCACGAGCCGGCCCTCGCGCTCTTTGCCGGGGACGACGGCCTTGATATCTATCGCCGTCTCATTCCGCAAGCGTTCGCCTGTCTTTTCCCCTGCGGCTTCATCGCCATCGAGATCGGCTACGGCCAGTCAGAAGCCATCGGCGAGCTTCTTGCATCCGCCGGCTTCCGGCAAATCGAATTCATCCCCGACCTGCAATCCATTCCGCGCGTAGCGGTCGCCCAGCGCCCCTAATGTACTTTGCCGCCCCGCAACCTGAAGATGTGGGGCGGTTCCTTCGGGATGCCCCCGGCCCGCTAAGATAGTTTCTGGGTATGCCGCTGCTCGATCCCATTCCGTCTCCGGTAGAAAACGCCGACTATGCCGCTCTGGAGTGGGAGCCGCTATTGGCTCTTGTGGCCGGCTTTGCCGCCTCGCCCGTGGGCCGGCACGCGATCCTCGATCTCAAACCCTCTACAGACGAAGCCTGGATCGGACGCCAGCATCAGCTCGCGGGCGAAATCCGCCTGGTGCTTGGCGAACAGGTTTCCATCCCGCTGGGCGGTCTCTTCGATCCCACGCAACTGGCCGCGAAGGCCCAGATTCCCGGCGCGGCGCTCGAAGCCAACGAGTTGCAAGCTGTCGCCAGATTGGCTAATGACGTGGCGTCGTGGCAGGCGCTGCTGCAATCGCCTCCGGCGCGCCTGGTCGGCAAGCTGCCGGGTTTGTCGGCGCTTTCGTCGGCGTTGACCACGAGTCTTCGCCAGCTTGCGGAATCCATCGAGCGCACCATTCAGCCCGACGGTTCGCTGGCCGACAATGCCTCGCCTGAGCTGGGCCGGATTCGCCGCGAGCAGGAGCGGCAGCAGCGCCTCATCGAAGAGAGTCTTCGTGCCGCCCTGCGCAAGCTCTCCAATGACGGAGCCACCCAGGAAGACCTCATCACCATTCGCGGCGACCGCTTCGTCATTCCTGTCCGCGCGGAACTGAAGCGCCGTATTAGCGGCGTAGTTCACGGCGCCAGCTCTTCTGGGCAAACGGTCTACGTGGAGCCGCTCGAAACCATCGAGCAAAACAACGAACTGGTGCGCCTGCTGGAAGACGAGCAGGCTGAGATTCATCGCATCTTTGTCGCCCTCACCAGGCAGGTGGGCGGCTATGCCCATGGGCTGGTGGACGGCGCTCGAGTGCTTGCTCTGGTTGACAGCCTGCAAGCCCGCGCCCGCTTTGCCCGCGATTACGACTGCGTGGCTCCGTCGATTGCGCCCGATCATCTTCGCCTTGAATCGGCCCGTCATCCGCTGCTCGAAAAGCGGCTTCGTGCAACCGGCGGCAAGGTCGTTCCGCTCACGCTGGAGCTGACTGCAGCGTCGCGGCAGATGATTATCAGCGGCCCCAACACGGGCGGCAAGACCGTCACGCTCAAGACCACCGCCCTGCTGGCCATGATGGCCCAGGCCGGCCTGCCTGTCCCTGCCGCCGCCGCCTGCTTTCCTGTTTTCACCGCGTTCCTGGCCGACATCGGCGATGCCCAATCCATCGAGGCGGCACTCTCCACCTTCTCCGCGCACATCACCAACCTCGACCGCCTCTCGCGCCTGGCCGATGCAAGCGCGCTCGTGCTGCTGGACGAGCTGGGCTCATCGACCGATCCCGAGGAAGGCTCGGCGCTGGCCGTGGCTATTGCCAGCCACTTTCTCACGGCTGGCGCATGGTCGCTCATCTCGACGCATCACACATCGCTCAAGGTCTACGCGGCGAACACTCCGGGCGTGCTGAACGCGGCGGCCGGTGTAGACGAACTCACGCTCGCGCCCAACTACCAGCTTCGCCTTGGCGTACCAGGCGCTTCGGCCGGCATCCAGACCGCAGAGCGGCTGGGGTTGAACGCAAGCATCGTCGCCGCCGCCCGTCAGCGGCTTGGCTCCCAGCAGGTGGATATCGCTCGCTTTCTCGACAAGCTGCATAACGAGCTTGCCGCCCTTGAAGTGGAGAGGAAGAACGCACGCGAACAGCAATACGCCCTCAACCAGGAGCGCGCCCGTCTCGCGCGCGAGGGCGACGTGGAGCTGCGCAATCGCACCCGCGACCTTGAAACCAAGCTGGCTTCGCTGCTCAAGGACTTCGAATTTCAGATGCGCGAGACGGTGCGCGCCATCGAAGACCGCGCATCGCAGCAAAAGCTTTCCAAGGAAGCCGAACGCCGCATGTTGCGCCTGCGCCGCGAGTTTCAGGAGAGCTTCAACCAGACCGTGGTGGCCCATCGCACCGGCGCAGATGTGGGTGACGCCAACGCTCAGCCGCATTTGCTGAAGCACATCGCGGCCGGCGATCAGGTTCGCATCAAATCCATGAACAAGATTGCCGTGGTGCAGCGCGAGGTGGAGAAAGACATCTTTGAAGTTGCCCTCGGCCCCATCAAGATGCGCGTCAAGCGCGACGAGCTCTGCGAGCCGCAGCCTTCTTGTGCATTCGAGGCAAATCCAAAGTACGACCCGCTCGCAGCCGCTCGCCGGCAACAGAACATCCACGTCACCGTCACCAGCGCCAACACCGACGAGATGCGCATGGAGATCAACCTCATTGGCCGCACCGTGGACGAAGCCACCGAAGAACTTGAAAAGTATCTCGACCGCGCCTTCCTCGCCGGCCTGCCCCGCGTCCGCATCATCCACGGCCACGGTGCAGGCATTCTCCGCCGCGGCGTCCGCGAATTCCTGAAAGGCCATCCCCACGTAGCCACATTGGCCGAAGCCCCCCAAAACGAAGGCGGCCAGGGGGCGACGCTGGTGGAGCTGAGGCAATAGACGAAGATTGCAGGGAATCGATGTCTCGATCCAATCGACGATTTTGTCGCGAGGGTGGGATGCGACAAGGTCTGATACCCGTTTCGGATCGTCGAGATATGTGCTCTCCCACCTTTTCCACGATGAGACTGTGGAAAGGATGGGGCGCCCGGCGCATTTGAGTAACGCCGCTCTCCAGAGCGGCTGTACTGGTGGCGTCCTCGCCGCCAGCATCCCAGCGCGGGCCAGAAGGCCCGCACGATAGCCGACCTGGAGGTCGGCGCTACCTATTTACGGATAAGTCCTAAGGTGCAACATAGTTTGGGTCTGCGCCGATGTTCGATGGCAGGGTTGCGCCGCGGCCAGCAGCCGCGCTGGGACCGTTGTCCAGATCCTGATAGCCCTGGAAATTGTAGGTTCTCGACGCCGAGCCGGCGATCTCGAAGGCGAGTCCGCGATATGCATTCAAGTTGGTCAGGCTCGATTGCAGAGGCGCGGTGAGCACATTCTGCCCGTCGAAGACGCTGCTGCCTGTGTCGCCCCAGGTGCTCGGCGAGGGATTGGTTAGCGCGCAGGTCGAACCTCCATTGCAGCTCACCGTCCAGTCGCCGCCGGAAACTGGGACGGCGCCCGTGTCGCCCGTAGCGCCGGCGGGCAGCAAGCGAAGGTTACTGACGATGTAATTGAAATCGTTGGCGATGGGATCCAGGGCAAAGGTGATCGCCCACACCTGGGAGATATCCATCGGCAACTGATTCTGGCTCCAGGCTGGCTGCGCCATCTGCGAGAAATCCACCTCGACGCGGCGCGGGCCGGGTGAGGGCGTCAGCGTGACATAGGCGAAGTAATAGGCGTAGTCGGGAATGATGCTGGTGGGCTGCACCAGCGCGACTTCGATGGGGAAAGGTTCGCCAAGCTGGTTGTGTTCGGCAATTCCCGCCGACCAATCCGCGCCGATCACATTTGCGCCCGGAACAAAGTTGATTCCCTGATGCTGCACGTCGAGAAAGGTGTTGTTTTCGATGGTGTCTATGCCGGTGATGTTGGCTCCGCTCCAAAGAATCTGCTGCGCGAGATTGTCGTGGAGATAGAAGTTATGGCTTCCCGCATCCAGATAGATTGCGGCGCCCCAACGGACCTGGTTGTCCTTGAGGATGTTGTAGGCGATCTCCGTGCCCTGGTCATCCGCACTCCAGGCGTTGAGGTTGCCGCAGTCTTCCATGAAGAGGCAGGGGGTCGTGACTAGATTGTTGAAGACCTTCAGTTGGCTTCCTAAGGTAGCGCCTGCCAGCGAGGTGCGCTGAATGGTATTGTTCTGAATCAGATTCTGAGTGCCATCCGATGCGACGATGCCCGCATCGTTGCTCCAGGTTAGTCCTGAATCCTGAATCGTCACCTGCTCGACGGTGTTGTTGGAG
>Ga0302157_10005072_pt1 | contig 14086 bp, 15 predicted proteins | sample I_Bog_N3_3_FD_193502 | JGI IMG/M metagenome (GOLD analysis project Ga0302157, IMG submission 193502) | Peat permafrost microbial communities from Stordalen Mire near Abisko, Sweden - I_Bog_N3_3 | ecosystem: Environmental > Terrestrial > Soil > Wetlands > Peat | place: Sweden: Abisko, Stordalen...
CAGTTCCGCCGCTATGCCACCACCATGGTCCGCGTCTGGGAACAGGCCCGTCAGGAACTGGCCCTGCCGCCGGGCTTTCGCTCGGTTCTGACCGTCGGCGGCCAGTTCTCTTTGTGGGACCGTATGCTGCTGCGCTGGGTGCCCTGGATGCGCACGGCCATGCACGACGTCGCCCTGCGGGTCGAGGTCGGTCTGTCCGATGGCCTGATGCGTCAGCTGTCCGAAGGATTGATCGATATCGGCGTAATGTATTCGCCGCAAAGCCGCCCCGGTCTGGTGACCGAGAAACTGCTGGAGGAGCATCTGGTCTTAGTCTCCACCGCGCCCCGCGAGCTGGGCCAGTGGGACGATTCCTATGTCTTCGTCGATTGGGGCCCGGAGTTCCGTGGCGCTCACAGCCAGACCTTCCCCGATCTGTCCACTCCGGCCATTTCGGTGGGGTTGGGAGCCTTGGGCCTGCAGCATATCCTGGCCAACGGCGGCTTTGGCTATTTCCCCATGCGGGTGGTGCGGCCCTATCTGGCCAGCGGCAAGCTGTCGCTGGTGGCCGAAGCCCCCGAGTTCCGCCGCCCCGCCTTCATGGTCTATCCCGCCGCCGAAGAACAGACGGATTTCCTGCGCACCGCTGTCCGTGGCCTGCGCCATGTCGCCACTTTGGATGCCGAGGATTAACTTCCCCTATCAAGGCTCTGCCGCTAAAGTTGAACCCAACAGTTCAATAATAGGGCGGACGTCATGGCGGGCGAAGAAGAAGTCGGCAAAGGCGAGGCCAAAGCGGCCCGAGCCAAGCGGTTCAAGGTCTTTGCCGGCGTTCTGATCCTGGCCGCCGTCGGCGGCGGCGCCTTTTGGCTGACCACCCACAATCACCAGACCACCGACGACGCCTATATCGAGGCCGACGTCATCGAACTGGCGCCCCAGGTGGGCGGGCCGGTGGTCGCCCTGCATATCACCGACAATCAGATGGTCGAGGCCGGGCAGTTGCTGCTGGAGATCGATCCCCGCGACTATCAGGTGGCGGTGGATCTGGCCCGCGCCTCGGTCGCCGTGGCCCAGGCCGATCTGGATGTGACCAAGGCCAGCAGCGGCGCGACCCTGGATGCCGCCGGTCATGCGGTGACCGAAGCCTCGAAGATCATCGACGAATCCGCCAAACAGGCCGAAGCCCTGGCCGCCGAGGCCCAGCGGGCCCAGTTGGATGTCAAACGCTATGACGAGCTGTTGAAATCCACCTTCGCCTCGCGCCAGCGCTATGAGCAGGCCCAGGCGGATTCCCGTGGAGCCAACGCCCGCTGGAAGGCCGCCCAGTCGGCCGCCGATGCTTCGCGCTCGGCCCTGGCCCAGGCTCAGGCCAAGCTGGCGGACGCCCAGGCTGCTCCCTTGCGAGTGGCGCAAAAGCAGGCCCAGCTGGAGCAGGCCCAGGCCAATCTGGCCCAGGCCGAACTGAACCTTTCCTATACCCGGCTGACCGCGCCCAAGGCTGGACGCATCACCAAGCGCGCCGTGCGCCAGGGCGATCTGGTGCAAAAGGGCCAGGCCCTGGGGTATCTGGTGACCATCCCCCCCTGGGTCGAGGCCAATTACAAGGAAACCCAGCTGACCCGCATGCTGGTCGGCCAGCCGGTGGAAATCAGCATCGACGCCTATCCCGACCATCCCTTCGCCGGCCATGTGGAAAGCATCCAGGCCGGCAGCGGGGCTCGTTTCTCGGTGCTGCCGGCGGAAAACGCCACCGGCAACTTCGTCAAGGTGGTGCAGCGGGTGCCGGTGAAGATTACTTTCGACGATCCTCATGATCCGCTGCTGGCCCGGCTGTCGCCCGGCCTGTCGGTGGTGCCCGATGTGGATGTGAGCGCACCATGAATGCGGACGCCGGCTACACCAAGGCGGGGGTGAATCCCTGGCTGGTGGCGCCGGTGGTGGCGCTCGCCGCCTTTATGGAAGTGCTGGACATCTCCATCGCCAATGTCTCATTGCAGCATATCGCCGGCGATCTTTCGGCGGGCCAGGATGAATCCACCTGGGTCCTGACCTCCTATCTGGTCACCAACGCCATCGTTCTGCCCGTCTCGGGTTGGCTGTCGTCGGTGATGGGGCGCAAACGCTTCTTCCTGGCCTGTATCGCCGGATTCTCGGTCAGCTCGCTGCTATGCGGCTTGGCCCCGACCTTGGGGCTGCTGATCCTGGCCCGGGCCATCCAGGGCCTGACCGGCGGCGGCCTGCAACCCTCGGCCCAGGCCATCCTGGCCGACAGTTTCCCGCAACGACAACGGGGCATGGCCTTCGCCCTTTACGGCATGTCGGTGGTCTTCGCCCCGGCCATCGGCCCGACCCTGGGCGGCTGGATCACCGATACGGCCAGCTGGCGCTGGGTGTTTCTGTTGAATGTGCCGGTGGGAATCATCCTGTCCTTCCTGATCACCGCCATGGTCGAAGACCCGCCGCAGATGAAAGAGGCCCGCGAAAACCGCCAGGGACAGACCTTGCGCATCGATTACCTTGGCTTTCTGCTGCTCAGTCTGGGCTTAGGGCTGATGCAGGTGGTGCTGGACCGGGGCGAGCAGGAAGACTGGTATTCTTCCGCCTTCATCCTTTGGTCCACCATCATTTCGGCCACCGCGCTGATTTCCTTCATTCTGTGGGAGCTGGGCCAGGACGATCCCATCGTCGATCTGCATCTGCTGATGCAACGAAACTTCGGCCTGTCCAACATTTTGATGTTTCTGCTGGGCTTCGTGCTGCTGGGCAGTACGGTGCTGCTGCCCTCCATGGTGCAAAGGCTGTTCGGCTATACCGCCACCGAGGCCGGGCTGGTCATCACCCCCGGAGGCTTCTCCATCATGCTGCTGATGCCCTTGATCGGAAAGCTGATCTCCCACGTGGACAGCCGTTACATCATCGCCACCGGGCTGGCCGTCACCGCCGCCGCCCTGTTCCATATGACCGGATTCACTCTGGACACCGACTATTCCCACTTCATGTGGGCGCGCATCTATCAAGCCCTTGGGCTGTCTTTGCTGTTCATCCCCATCAACACCCTGGCCTATCTGGGGCTGGATCGCAGCAAAAGCTCGTCGGCCTCGGCCCTGATCAATATGTCGCGCAATCTGGGCGGCAGCTTCGGTATTGCCCTGACGGTGACCTATCTGTCGCGGCGCAGCCAGGTTCACCAAACCTATATATCCGCCCACACCACTTGGTCCGACGGGGCCTTTCGCCACATGCTGGACGGATTCACCAGCAATTTCATGGCCCTAGGCGATAGTTTCAGTATCGCCCAGACCCGCGCCTTGGCCGAAATGAGCCAACTGGTCACGGCCCAGGCCCAGATGATGGGCTTCATCGATGACTTCGCCATGCTGGGTTGGATCTTTCTATTGCTGATCCCGGTGGTCTTCGTCATGCGGCCAACCCCCCGCCAAAGCGCCGCCCCGCCCGCAGCCCATTAAACCGATGAGCCTTTCCGGGCAGGCAACGAACCCGCCTGCGAATGCAGTAGACCCGACAAGGATGAATTGCCTCTGGCGTCCGACCGTAAAAAGCGCGAACATACGGGACTTGGGGAAGCTCATGGGCGGTCATCACGACCCGAGACGAAAGAGCGCTAAGAGTGTCGGTGGAAAGCCATTTCAACATCTTGCTGGTGGAAGACGAGGCGGCGGACGCTTGCCTGGTCCGTTTGGCTTTGCGGGATGCCGAAACCCATTCCGAGCTTCACCATGTCAGCGACGGCGCCGAGGCCCTGGCCTTCGTTCAGCGCCGCGAGGAACGCTATGCCACCGTACCCAGGCCAAGGCTGATCTTGCTGGATCTGAATATGCCGCGCATGAATGGCCGCGAATTTCTGCGCCATTTCCGCGGCGACACCAGCTTCAACGACATTCCTGTGGTGGTCTTCTCCACCTCGGAGTACGAGCGCGACAAGGAAAGCTGCTTCGCTCTGGGCGCCAATGATTTTGTCACCAAGCCAGTGGATATCGACGAATTCATCGCCGCCGTCAAAGGCATCGAGACCCGCTGGATGCAGGCCAGCCAGATACAGGATTGATGAGATGAGCAATGATCGCCCCTTCAACATCCTGCTGGTGGAAGACGATCCTGCCGACGCATTCCTGGCCCGTACCGCCATCCGCGAATCCAAGCTGGTCTGCGATGTCCATCATATGAACGACGGCGACAAGGCCTTGGCCTTCCTGCGCAAACAAGGCAGCCATGTTGATTCTCCGCGCCCCGATCTGGTGCTGCTGGACCTGAATATGCCGGGCCGCGACGGTCGATCGGTCCTGGCCGAGATGAAGAAAGACAGCGGGCTGTGCGATATTCCGGTGGTGGTCCTGACCACTTCGGACGCCACCAGCGACATCAAAACCTGCTATGCCTCGGGGGCAAACAGCTTCGTCACCAAGCCGGTGGACCTGGACGGTTTCCTGCGGGCCATGCGCTCCATCGAGGACTATTGGTTCCAGGTGGTAAAGCTTCCCCATTAAGGTCTTTCCATGCTGGGATCTTTTCTTAAAGCCTTCCTGCAGTTGGGCGATGCTGCTTTTACGCGGGTGCTGCTGAAAAGCTTGGCCGCCAGCTTTATCCTCTACATCCTGCTCTACATCGGCATCGGCTGGGGCTTCAGCCATCTGGCTTTGTTCGGCATCGGCTGGGCCGACAGCCTGACCGCTTTGCTGGGCGGCTTGGCGGTGATGCTGCTGACCCTGATGCTGGCCCCCGGCGTCATGCTGCTGTCCTTGAGCTTCCTGCTGGACGACATCGCCGAGGCCGTCGAGTTCCGCCATTATCCCGGCCAGCCGGCACCCCGCAGGCAAGCCTTGGGCGAGGTCGCCTGGAGCGCCGTCCGCTTCTCCGCCGTCATGGTGTTGGCCAATCTGGCGGCCCTGCCGTTCTATCTGGCCCTGATGGTGGTGGGAGCCGGGCCGCTGGCCTTTCTGCTGCTCAACGGCTATCTGCTGTCGCGGGAATATTTCGAGTTGGTGGCGGCCCGCCGGGTCACGCCCGAACTCTCCGACAGCCTGCGCCGGTCCCATCTGGGCCGCTTATGGCTGGGTGGCTGCCTGCTGGCCTTGATGTCCATGGTGCCGGGGTTGAACCTTCTGTCGCCCCTGGTGGCCACCGCCGCCATGCTGCATGAATTCGAGGCCTTGCGGCGGCGTGCTGGAATTGCTGATTAAGGAACCATGATGCGTAACTCTGCCCGCCTTGCCATCGCCGTTTCGCTGCTGGCCCTGCTGTCTGCCTGCGGACCCGAAGGCCCCGGCCCGGGCGGCGCCGGTCCGCAGACCAGCCGCGCCCCCTATGGCAGCAAGCCGGGCGCTTCTGGCGAGATCACCGCCGATCGCTTCAAGGGACAAAGCGCCACAGAGATCATCGCCAGCCTGGGCGACCCCAGCTTCCGCCGCCGCGAGGCTCCCGCCGAGGTTTGGCAATATTACGGCCAGGGCTGCGTGCTGGACCTGTTCCTCTATGACGAAACCGATGGCCAGCGGGTGGAGCATGCCGAGCTGCGCTCCCGCGATTTCAACGCCGACCCCGCCCCCGATTGCCTGCCCCTGCTGCTGCAGGGCAAGCGCCAGCCGATGAGCTGAGGTAACGCCCAAACTCAGGCCAACGGCCGAACGGTATTAGTAATGCGGCGGTGGCCGGTCGTCCTGAGGCGACCGCTCGCCGCCACTGCTCTCGACGCTGCGCAGTTGTTCGATCAGCCGTTGCAGCTTGACGCCCATGATGTCGATGGTGCGGTCCTGGCGGGCGATGACCTCGGACAATTCGTCGGCCATCTGCTCGAAGTGAGCCAGCCGGATTTCCAGGGTGGTGATGCGCTGTCGCAGCTCGGTTTCTTCGCTCATTCCAGTCACCCTACGATCTTATAGACCACCACGTCGCGGCTCTCGCGGTCTTCCAGCTCCAGCGAGCAGGCGATGCTATAGCCGCTCACCTTCATCAGGCCGGTACGGGGAAGATAGGCGCGGCCAGGGTCGGCCATGAAGACCTCAGCCCCCGAAGACGCACAACGGCGCAGCCAGGCGAAGACCGTCTCGGCCATAGGCTTTTCATAGCAAACGTCGCCGGCCACCACCACGTCCCAAGGACAGTCGGGCAGATCCAGCACATTGTCCATGCGCACCGAAACCTTGGCCCCGTTGTCGGCGGCGTTCAGAAGAATGGCGGCGCAGGCCATGGCGTCGATCTCGGCGGCCTGAACATTCGCCGCCCCCATCATGACGGCGGCAATGGCGGTCATGCCCGAGCCGGCGGCGAAGTCGAGCACCCGCTTGCCGCGCACCAGTTCGGGGTTATCCAGCAGATGCCGGGTCAAAGCCTGCCCGCCCACCCAGGGAAAAGCCCAATAGGGCGGCGGAACATTATTCTGCTCAAGGAAAACCTCAGAGGCCTCCCACAAGGGCGTGATCTCGGTGGCAAGGCGCAAAGGGATTTCCGGCACGGCCGGAGGAGCAGCCTGGACCGTGTTGGCCAGGATGAAAGCCGTCTCTTTTTCAAAGGTCATATAAGTTTCCCAGCGATGATCGCGGCCAGGATCAACCAGCCGAACCAGCGGTTCGATTTGAATTTCGCCAAGCAATCGGCGGAATCGTTCAACTTCAACCCCGCCACCTGCCAAGCCAACTGACCGGCGCAGAGGGGCAGCAGCAGATAAAAGCCCCAGCCTTCCCCGGCCAGCCAACCGGCAAAGGCGATCAGCACCATGGCCCCGGCGTAAAAGCCGGTCATCCACCGGGGCGTAGCCTCGCCCAGGCGCAGGGCGGTGGATTTGACCCCGATCAGGACGTCGTCCTCCTTATCCTGATGGGCATAGACGGTATCATAGCCCAGGGTCCATAGGGGACCGGCGGCATAAAGCACGGCGGGAGCCCAATTCAGATGGCCGGTCACCGCCACCCAGCCCATCAAAGCCCCCCAATTGAAGGTCAGACCCAGCCAGGCCTGTGGCCACCAGGTGATGCGCTTCATGAAGGGATAGGGCACCACCAGAAACAGCGACAGACAGCCCAGCACCACCGAGGCACCGTTGAGCTGCAGCAAAATCCCCAGCCCCACGGCCAATTGCAGCCCCAGAAAAGCCAGAGCCTGCTTGACCGAGACATCGCCCGAAGGGATGGGCCGGGCCGCCGTGCGGGCCACCTTGGCATCGAACTCATGGTCGGCCAGATCATTGACCGTGCAGCCGGCACCGCGCATGACCACCGAGCCGACAGCGAACAGCGCCATCAGCCCGACATCCGGCCAGCCCTTCGCGGCCAGGGCGATGCTCCACCAGCAAGGGAACAGCAGCAGCCATGTGCCGATAGGCCGGTCGAGGCGCATCAGACGAAAATAAGGCCGCAAAGGTGGCGGAATCCGGCGATCAATCCAGTTTCCGACAGGTATGTCGCCCAGCATGGTTTGCGATGTGCTCATGGCGCGCTAAATTAGAGGTTCCAACCCCGACTGCAAAGATCAGAATGGATCAGCCTCCGAAACTCCGCCTTTATACTTCCGCCCCTCTGGCCGCCGGTGCCGCTGTGCCGCTGGAGGCCGAGCAGGCCCATTACCTCTGTAATGTCATGCGGGCCGCCATCGGCAGCGCCGTCGCCCTGTTCAACGGCCGCGACGGCGAATGGCGAGCCACCATTGCCGAGGCCGGCAAGAAAAAGGCCCTGCTGGCGGTGGAAAGCCAATTGCGCCCGCAAGGGATGGAGCCAGATCTGTGGCTGATCTTCGCCCCGGTCAAGCGGGCCCGCATCGACTTCATCGCCGAAAAGGCCACCGAGCTGGGGGTTTCCGTGCTGCAGCCGGTCTTCACCAAACATACGGTGATGAGCCGGGTCAACGACGACCGCCTGCGCTCCATCGCCATCGAAGCCGCCGAGCAGTGTGAACGGCTTTCGGTGCCCGAGGTCCGCGATCCCCTATCCCTCGACGCCCTGCTGGCCGATTGGCCGGAAGGCCGCCGCCTGATCTTGCTGGACGAAGGCGGTGGCGGGCGTCCCATTGCCGAGGCTCTGGACGATCTGCCCGCGGGCCCCACCGCTCTGTTGGTGGGTCCGGAAGGCGGTTTCGCCAAAACGGAACTTGACGCCCTGCGCGCGCTATCGTTTGCTGTGCCCGTTGGTCTGGGGCCGCGCATCTTACGCGCCGATACCGCCGTGGTCGCCGCCCTGTCCTGCTATCAGGCGATCTGCGGCGACTGGTGCCGCGCTCCCCGATCTCATTCTTCCACGAACTGAAGGGTCTTCGCACATGTCCGCCCCCGCCAAACCGAGCGGCGAGCCCGTCGTCAGCAAGGCCCAACTGGTCGATTACATCGCCGCCGGCAACAAGCCCGAGTCTGACTGGCGCATCGGCACCGAACACGAGAAGTTCGCTTTCCGCTGCGACGATCTGCGCCCGCTGGACTACGAAGGCCCACGCGGCATCAAGGCCATGCTGGAAGGCCTGACCGAGTTCGGCTGGAGCCCGGTGGAAGAAGGCGGCAAGGTCATCGCCCTGCTGAAAGACGGTGCCAGTGTCACCCTGGAGCCGGGCGGCCAGCTGGAGCTGTCGGGCGCGCCTGTGAACACTGTTCACGAGACCTGCCGCGAGGTGGACGAACATCTGACCCAATGTAAGGAGATCGGCAGCCGCCTCAATGTCGGCTTCCTGGGCTTGGGCTTTAATCCCAAATGGCGACGCGACGACATCCCCTGGATGCCCAAGGGCCGTTACGCCATCATGCGCGATTATATGCCCAAGGTCGGAACTCTGGGCCTGGACATGATGCTCAGGACCTGCACCGTGCAGGTCAATCTGGACTTTTCGTCCGAAGCCGACATGGTCAAGAAGTTCCGCACCTCTTTGGCCCTGCAGCCCATCGCCACCGCCCTTTGGGCCAATTCACCCTTCGTCGAGGGCAAGCCTTCGGGCTATCTCAGCTATCGCAGCCATATCTGGACCGACACGGATTCCGACCGCTGCGGCATGCTGCCCTTCGTCTTCGAAGAGGGCTTCGGCTTCGAGCGTTATGTGGATTACGTCCTTGATGTGCCGATGTATTTCGTCTATCGCGACGGCAAATATATCGACGCCTCGGGGCAGTCCTTCCGCTCCTTCATGGAAGGCCGCCTGCCGGCCCTGCCCGGCGAGCTGCCGACCATCGGCGACTGGATGGACCATATGACCACCGTCTTCCCGGAAGTTCGCCTGAAGCGCTTTCTGGAGATGCGCGGCGCCGATGGCGGACCCTGGCGCCGGCTCTGTGCCCTGCCGGCCTTCTGGGTCGGCCTGCTCTATGACGGCACCGCCCTGGAAGCCGCCTGGGATCTGGTCAAGGACTGGACGGTGGAGGAGCATGACTCCTTACGCTTCGGCGTGCCCCGCTGCGGCCTGAAGACCGGCTTCCGCCAAGGCACCGTGCAGGATCTGGCCCTACGCGCCCTGGAGATTTCCCGCGACGGCCTGAAGCGCCGGGCCCGGCTGGACCGCTTCGGCCGCGACGAAAGCATCTTTCTGGAAACCCTGCAAACCATCGCCCAAAGCGGCATCACCCCCGCCGAGGATATGCTGACCGACTACCAGGGCCGCTGGGGCGGTTCGGTGGACCGATTGTTCAAAGATCATTCCTACTAAGGCGCCAGATCATGAGCATCCATTGCGAGAACCTGCAAGAGGTCCGCGACAATATCGACCGGCTGGACCACGAAATCGTCAAGCTGTTGGTGGAACGCCAAGGCTTCGTCGCCCAGGCCGCCGGCTTCAAACCCACCCGCGCCGCCGTAGTGGTGCCCGAGCGCATCGAATTCATCGTCGATAAGGTGAAGGCCCTGGGGGCCGAGATCGGTGGCGATGCCGAGTTGCTGGAGCGCATCTATCGCGCCATGATCGACAGCTATATCGCCTTCGAGGACAAGCGATGGGAGTCGCTCCACAGACTTTAAACGAAACCCAATAGCGCCGTCCGGACGCGCTCTACCACGGCCTGCCAATCGCCCGGCCCCTCCTGACGGAACAGCCGGGCGGTGGGATACCAGGGGCTGTCGTCCCGATCGGCCAGCCAGCGCCAGCAGCCATCGAAGCGCGAGAGTATCCACACCGGCTTGCCCAACGCCCCGGCCAGATGAGCCACCGCCGTATCGACGGTGATCACCAGATCAAGGGCATCGACCAGGGCCGCCGTATCGGCAAAGTCCTTGATGCCCTCCATGACCTCGCGGGGACGAAGCGCTTTATCGAGCTTGCGGACCTGCCCCGCCGCGGCGCCTTTTTGCAGGCTGACGAAGGTGACGCCCGACACCTCCAGCAGCGGCTTCAGGATCGGCAAGGCAAGGCTGCGCCGCCGGTCCACCGCCGTCGCCAGGGGATCGTGGGGCCGGGGATCGCCGGACCAGACCAGCCCGACCTTCTTACCCGGCCAAGCCGCCAGCTTTTTGCCCCAATCCGAAGCCGGAGCCGAGAGATAAGGCACTGACGCCGGAACGTTGTTCACTTCCAGCTTGAGGATGCGCGCCACGCTCATCAGCGGCAGATGAACATCGAACTCCGGCAGTTTATCGCCGCTCGCCACCACCTGAGCCACACCCTCCGCCGTCGCCGCCAGCCGCACCAGCGGACGGGGCACCTCGACGATGACTTTGGCGGCGATCTGAGCGCAGAAGCGCAGAAACTGAAGGGAATCGCCGAAACCCTGTTCGGCATAGAGCAGGATGGTCTTCCCGGCGATATCTTCCCCCGCCCATTCCGGCTGGGTAAAGCTGCGCGGCTGGAGATTGCCGACGCCACCCCTTAAACGAGCCTCCCGCAAGGCCCAGCCTTCGGCCCAATCGCCCTTGCACAGCAGCACCAACGACAGATTGAAGGCGGCGCGGGCATTGTCGGACTGTAAAGCCAGGGAGCGGCGATAAACCGTCTCAGCTTCCTTCAACCGGCCCAACTGATGCAGCAGCATGCCAAGATTGTTCAAAAGGCCGGGGTCGTCGGGGCGCAGCTCCAGGGCTCGGCGGGCCGCCTGTTCGCCCTCTGCCGCCCGATCCAACTGCCCCAGCACGATGGCCAGATTGCCATGGGCTTCCGGCAGGTCTGGCAAAAGGGCGATGCCTTTACGAAAGGACGCCTCGGCTGCCTCGGGCTGGGCCAGAGCAGCCTGGGCATTGCCCAGATTGACCCAGGCGGGGCCATAGTCGGGGCGCAGTTTGACGGCCTTCAACCAGGACCGCGAGGCCGAAAGCCTATCTCCCGACTGTATCTGGGCCAGACCCAGAGCGTACCAAGCCTCGGGCTCGGCGGGAGCCAGCTTCAGAAGTTTGTCGTAAAGAGAGATCGCTTCGGCCAAATATCCGGCCTGATGCCGTTCGACGGCGGCGCTCATCAGGTGCGCTGCCCGAGGCCCCGGCCGATTCATCGCGTCTTGTGCTTGGCCTGATACATGGCCTGATCGGCGAATTCCATCAGGGCCTTGATGCTGGGAGCATTGTCGGGATAAACACCGACGCCGATGCTGGCGCCAACCCACAGCTCATGACCTTCGAAGCCGATGGGCTCCAGCAGCGAGGCTTGGATTTTCTCGGCCACCTCTTCGGCTTCGGCAGCGCTTTCCAGCTCTTCCAGCAGCACCATGAATTCATCGCCGCCGACCCGAGAGACAGTGTCTGTGGCCCGCACGGTCTTACCCAAACGATGGGCCAGCACACGCAGCACCAGATCGCCGGCGGCATGGCCATAGGTGTCGTTGATGGGCTTGAATTTATCGAGATCGACGAAGAGCAGCGCCAGCTTCTCGTTATGACGCAAACATCGCTTATAGGCTTCCTCGACACGGTCATCGAACAGATGACGGTTGGGCAGGCCGGTCAGGGCGTCGTGGTGCGCCATGTAAAAGATGCGCTGTTCCTCGGCCCGTTGGGCGGTGACGTCGCGGACGATGCCGGTAAAGGAGCGGCTGTCGCCATGCTGCATCTCGCGGACGTTCAGCTCGACCGAAAATTCCTCGCCGCCCTTTTTCTTGCCCATCAAATTCTTGGCTTCGGTCAATTGGCGGACCCAATCGTTGGACGAGCCGATGCCGTCAGCCAGCACGGCGGGGATCAGAGCCCGCAGGGTCTTGCCCTGAACCTCGGCCTTGCTGAAGCCAAAAATGCTTTCGGCGGCCGGATTGAAGGTCTGGATGATGCCCTTATCATCGACGGTGATGATGCCGTCGGCCACGGTGTTGATAATGCCTTCCAACCGCTGCTCGCGCAGGCGCAAGGCCCGGGCCGAACGCAAATGTTCCGAGATGTCGTGACATTCCACCAGACAGAAGCCGCCATCGATGGCGCTGACCCACATCTGGGCGTCGATGTCATGCTGATCCTTGCGGATCAGCTTGATGGAGACCGGACCATCTTCCTCAAGGAAGACCTCCAGGCCAAGCTCGGACAGATCGGCATAATCCTTGTGCAACAGATCAAAGAAAGACCGCCCCACCAGCTCGGCCTGATCGCTAAGGCCCAGGATCGCAGCCCCGGCGCGATTGATCCACACCACCTCATTGCCGGCGCAGATGGCCAGCAGGGTATGCAAATGATCAAGACTCCGCGCCAAATCCAACCAAGACGGCGGACTGTCCAGTTCGGTCGTTATGAGGGCGGTGCTTGTCACCAAATTCCCCTGGAAAACTGCGGACTTAACGAGATTGCTGCAAACTGATTTCGGCAATAGAGCTTCTCTTCACCCCCTACAATAGTCATGGATGGCGTTCTTTTCCAAGGAAGAAGCGCCTATCGTCATCAACCCTTTGCGCAAGCCACGGTGGCAGGCTATCTTCCCCGCCCTCCCCCTTGCATCGGGGGAATTCGGCTTTAGTGAGGAGCAGCGAAGCCATGACCGTGCATTTCATCGGCGCCGGGCCGGGTGCTCCCGACCTGATCACCGTCCGTGGCCTGAACCTGATCCGCCGCTGCCCGGTGGTGCTTTACGCCGGATCATTGGTGCCCGAAGAGATCGTCGCCGAAGCCCAAGAAGGTGCCCGCGTCATCGACACCGCGCCCCTGGACCTGGAGCAGATCGTCGCCGAAATCGTCGCCGCCCATGCCGAGGGCAAGGATGTGGCCCGGGTTCATTCCGGCGATCCCTCGATCTATGGCGCCATCGCCGAGCAGATGCGCCGCCTCGACGCCCTGAAGATTCCCTATGACGTGACTCCGGGCGTACCGGCTTTCGCCGCCACCGCCGCCGCCCTTTGCACCGAGCTGACCCTGCCCGACATCAGCCAGACGGTGATCATCACCCGTACCGCCGTGCGGTCTTCCTCCATGCCCGAGCACGAAGACCTGGCCACCATCGGCGCCACCCGCGCCACCTTGGCCATTCATCTGTCGGTGAACAATCTCGCCCATGTGGTAAAGGAACTGTCGCCGCTCTATGGCGAGGATTGCCCGGTGGTGGTGGCTTACCGCGTCAGCTGGCCCGATCAGGCCTTCCTGCGCGGCACCCTTGCCGACATCCGCGCCAAGGTGAAGGAAGCCGGCTTCACCCGCACTGCCCTGGTGCTGGTGGGCCGCGTGCTCGACGGCGCCGATTTCACCGACAGCCGGCTTTACGCGCCGGACCACACCCATATTCTGCGGCCCTAGGGTTCCCGCCGGAATCCCTGCGGCATGGCGACGGTGACCCGGTGCTTGGCTTTATCCGCCTGTACACCGGTGGCGGCGTAAAGCTGCTTGGCGGCTTCGACCATCAGCACGCCGGCGAAGCCGGGGAACCAGCGGCTGCCGATATTCTCCCAGGCCGGGGCCGAGCGCAGAAAGATGCGGCGGTTCGAGGGCGGCATGAACAAGGCCGTCCGGCTTTGCAAGGTCATGAACATATTGTCGCGCAAAAGCCGGTTCAACTGGGTCGGCGTATAGGGTCGCCCCTGGCCGAAGGGGGTGCGGTCGAGCCGAGCCCAGATGCCGCGGCGATTGGGGGCGATGACCAGCAACCGCCCGCCGTCGGTCAGCACCCGCCAAATCTCGCGCATCATGCCGCGCACATGATCGGTGGATTCCAGGGCATGGACCACCACGATCCGATCGAACGATCGGTCGGGAAAGGGCAGGTCGGTTTCCTCGGCCAAAGCGGCCAATCC